>Ga0137437_1000001_pt1 | contig 92947 bp, 143 predicted proteins | sample EasRivERMGT138_2_FD_102332 | JGI IMG/M metagenome (GOLD analysis project Ga0137437, IMG submission 102332) | Soil microbial communities from meander-bound floodplain in the East River, Colorado, USA - East River MetaG ERMGT138_2 | ecosystem: Environmental > Terrestrial > Soil > Floodplain ...
TCCTTGGCAATTTCTAAATTCTGTTTCGTGGCTCTTTTTGAGGAGAGAACATCCAAGAACTGTGGCTCGGAGGGAACCTTGAGAGTTACAGCCAGCTTTCTTATCCTATTAATAATGTGGGCATTTCTGCTGGACTTGAACGCCAGAAAAATCATCTTATAGCGGTAGAAAATCTCCGCCAGACGTTGTACACCATACTTCCCTACATACATGACCAGAAGTGCTTCCGTAACGGAATTTTTCTTCGCCTTGATTTCAATGAAAGTTCTGGCATTTTTGATGAGCATGGTTTGCCCGGTTGTTTTGTAGACAAGATAACGCAGAAATTCTTCAGGATTACTTGGAACCATCTTGAAGGAATCGTACAGGAGGATGGAGAATTCCCGATTTCTCACCTGAGAGATTTCTTCAGGAGTTACCTTGGTTACTGTCAGGATTTCCAGCACGGCTTGCAGGGTCTCATCCTTCAGGGCAATTCCGGTGTTCAAAAGCCCCAGAGTTTTCTCCTTCAATTCCCCCAGAGTATATCCGTGAATAACTTTCAATTCAAGTTTCGGCATTTCTGGAATCTGAAGTTCTTCAAGGGGAATATACACCATTTCTGGATGTTCTTCTCCTGTAAGATATTCAATTCCATATGTAGTGAAATAGTGGATGATTTGTTCTATCACAAGTTGATAGATGGAAGCTGTGGCAATTTTCTCCCACGATTTGTGGAAGGAGGAATTAGCCTGTTCTCCAGAAATGCCAATTCTCTCATAAATATTTGCCAAACTTCCAATTGAATAGTTCCCCAAAACTTCAGGGGAAAAGATAAAACCCCTCTTAACAGTAGCATTAAGCAGGGTTTTATATGGAACTTCTACTTTTCCTTTATCCTGTACGGGAAGTCCATTGAAAAGGTACAGGGTAGCATCAATCAAAGAAACTGCTGACATTTTTCTCCTATTCTGTTAAACTTAAAAGAACGGGAAAATATCAATTAACTTTTCCCGAAATTCCGCTGTGAATCCATCACAGCACTGTACACTAAATTCATACTTACTGGAATAGTAGGAAATTTCTGCATGTACTGACTTGACTTGTTCTGGGAACTTAGTATCCCATAAATGATGCACACAATTCAACCATGAAGAATTATCTGGAAAGGACAGGGAATATTGTCTCATGGCTTGCAGTATATATTCTTGGTCTAAGTTTTTGTACCCCAAAGCTACAGAAATCTGCTCATAACCTTCAATACCCCACTTTAGATTAAAAACTACATAGGAATCTGACTCTCCTTTTCTTTCCAGAAACTTGTTGGTTTTCTTAATCAAGAAATGGTTAAGAAGAACTTCTTTTGCCGGAGGAATAGTCAGATTCTTCTCAGAAGCTTTTGTGACCTGTTTTCTAGTTAAAACCAGACGAGAATGCCTGCCAGAAATTACGAAATGATTTGGGTCTAAGGTGAAAAGAATTTCTTTCGCCTGACCGTTTATCAGCACAGATTGTTTCATGATATTTTTCCTTATTTTTCTAGACATTGGCGAGTAGTAAAGTTTCGCAAAAGGAATTTAGAGGAACTACTTATGCCAATTTATTTGCGACGGGCGGGAAGTAAGTAAATTGTATGAGAATTTTAAAGGAAGTTCCTTTGCCCAAATAGCGGGAGATAAATCAAAGAATATTTGTTTGTTAGAGGAATCTCCTATGCCTTTATTCTCTTTCTTGGAAGACTGTTCTTCCAGTGTACTTTCTCCCAGAATCAAACGACAGGGAGTTATCCACATATCTTTCAAAGATAATTGCAATTGCTTTATCTATGCTTTCTTCATAGAAAAGCTCACTATCCATAACTTCGGGATAAATTGCATTCAAAAAAGCCTGTCCAAATCTTTGACCAATATACTTGTGATTTGGAAACTTTTCTTTTGTGAAAAAATCTAGATAAAAATCCACATAGGAGTGACTGGAAATTCCTTCCAACTCTTCTGAAATAACAAATCCCTCACAACTTCCTTTACTATTTACACAGCAATAATCTTCATTGAGAGGAATTATCTCATGACAGTGAGAACAAATTTTTAACATGATTTACTCCAGTACTTCAATGGTGATTTTCACAGGAAGAATCTCTGTAAACCAATCTTTCTGAAAAGAACTTAAAACATGATGCTGCCAATATTCTGCTTCACCTCTTGTCAAAAATTTTTCGGCACGTTCCAAGGTAAAAACCGATGTTTCTTCTCTTTTGAAAAACATATCACGCTTTACATTGGAAAGAATCCAACGATTTTTGACCAAAATTTGGGCCATTTTATTTCTCCTTGATTTTACTGGCGGAATGTAGATAGACATGTGAGGTTTTTAAAGGAACATTCTGTGCCGGTATTTTACTTGGTTTCTGTCGGATGCAATTCTGCATCCCACTGCTTGAGAAGTTTGGAGACATCTTCCGGGGTACATCCTGCCATGATTAACTTCAAAGATGCACCAGCTTCGTTGCAAAATCCAGCCATAAATAGCTGGTAAATTTCTAGAACTCTTTTAGCTTCCATTTATTCTCACTATCTTGTGTAAGTTCTAGTGTAGATTTGGTCTACGACACAGCCGGGATGAACTCTTTCCACATAATGATGCATGGTTTCTCCAAATCGAAGATGCACAAACTCTACTTGAGAATTCCCCTCAGCATTTTCTAGAACAACAACATAGAATTCATTGTCATATACTTCTTCCATAACATTCTCCTAGGTATTATTTCCTGTTCTATTGAAGAACATAATTATGGCCCAAATAGGCCAGAAAATTGCTTTTAGAATTACTAATACAATTACTTCTCCGAGTCTAAACTCTGCAAAAAAAGTAGTGATAAAACCTGCCACGTAAAGCACGATAAAAAAGATTATCATTGATTTGTCCTAAAAAATCATCTTAAGTAATGATAAGATAAGGAATAGAAACATCCCTACATCAAACAGAGCCACCAAAAGCATCAGAAAAAGTTTGCAAACAGTCTCTAAATCTTTCATAGTAATTATCCTGAAAAATACTTGACGATTTCTGAGAAAAGCATAAATACCGTCGCTGTACCGAAAATTAGAATTAAAATAGCAGCTAAATCTTCAAACGATAAGTTTTGCAAACTTTTTTTCATTTTATTTCTCCTTAACTATTTCTACGCCATTAGATGGAATTAATCCACCATGAATAGACAGAATTTTGTAGGGAACTCCACCAACAGCTTCTGAGAGTTCTTCCACAGTTATTTCCACAATGTCAAATCCTCCAACGGAAACTGCCTTGGCAGAATTATTGATAGAAGCATACTCAGCCTGCTCATAAGTATTTCCTCCAACAAAACTTTCCCCATCATGAAGTAGCATAGTTTTATTCTCGTTCTTGACACGAAATCTTAATAGAAACATTTTATCCTCTGCTTTCTATGAAAAACATTACAGATTCCAGAGTTGAAATTTTACGAGATGTTATCTCTAACTCGTCAAGACACCAACTATCCACGTAATCTACTGTGGGAATATCATGCAAAAAATTGCAATATCCCGTCAATAAAGCTAATGCTTGCAGAATTGTTTCATGTAAATCTGCAAAGTTATCTGGGCGAATATGCCTATGCTTCATAAAGTCAAAAATTTTAGCAGAATTTGAAGCTCTTTCTTGCCCTTTGGTTATTCTATGTGCCATAATATTTCTCCTTAGCTTTTGGCCTATTAAATTTGTACGTAGTCCCTGTCTTGGGATTCGAACCCAAAACCTACAGCTTAGAAGGCTGGTGCTCTGTCCGTTGAGCTAGACAGGGAAAATCTCCCCAATTTCTTGAGGAGAACTTTCACAGAAATTACCGTATATCTAATTCCAGACCGGGAATGATGGTTGTTGGCCGCACCCCGCCAGCAAAATTCCCCCCAAAATCACCAGCAAGGTAAGTATGAACTTTTTCATTTGCAGAAACTCCTTTCTAAATTGTCTGAAATTTCTTACCAAGAACGAACTAAATTTTCTCCTTTCTTTTTCTTGAATTTCTTTCCACCACGACAGTTTGAACAGAGATTTATCCCACAGGATTTTACTTTCTGTCCAGCAACCATTTTGGGAGGAAGCTTGACCACTTTTACATGGTCTTTACTGCCACAGTTCTCACAGGAAATACGCTCACGAGTTCTTGCGTCAGGTCTTGTTTCCAATTCATGCAGAGCCTTTTCATCATCCTGAAACTTGTACATTATTTCCTCTGCTTGGAACCTGTCGGGCGGGATTTCTTGAAAGAACGCTTGACATTTACCTGACGCTGTTTCTTGGCAAGTTTCACTGCCTTTTTTGTGGAGGATTTATCCTTACGGGTAATTCCAACCCCACGTTTCTTTTCTGAATGCTGAGAAGTTGCATGGGAAAATATTCCACGAACTTGCAGACGAAGCTGGCGGCTAAGTTCTTCCGCTATCTTCTTTTCAGCAGTTTTCTGCTCAAGCATTTTTCCCATTCCAGCAAAATCAAGCTCATTCATTTTATTTCTCCTAATTAGATTTGATTGAAATTACTTACTACATTCCTGCACGGATTAGCAGGACATGATTAATCCAAAAAGCCAGAGGAACAAGTATCAGGCAAAGCAGGCCAAGAATTCTCAGCCAACGTCTGACATTTGCCTTGTCCACATTACTGTAGTTTTTGTTGTTGTCATATACCTGCATAGTTCCTTTGTCAGTTTTGATGACAGTTCTGCCATCCTTTTTCTGGTGAAGTTCAACACCATTTTTTCCAGCGACATAGTCCACAACTTCATGTCCGTTTACGGGATTAAACAGGGTGGTCTTTTTCTTAGCCATTTTCTTCCTCCGTTTCCTTGGCAACACCCGATGCGACAACTTCTACAGCGGGGTAAACGTACATAATCTCACCAAGAATGTTCTCAAAAAGTTTTGTGGCAGTTTCCAGCGACATCCCCTTCAGGTGAAACTCAATAACAATTCTTTCTTCATTTACCATCAGATTTTCTCCTAGACAATAACCAGCACAAGTCCTACCACAATTGCTAGTGGTACTAGACATGAACCGATTCCTGTAAGAACTGCTCCATCAAAAACTACTGGAATTAGTGGGGCAATTCCTACGCAAAGTAGACACACACCGGCAAATTTATGAATCATAAGCTTCCTCTTCCTGCGAAAATTTCAACCAAAGTTGTTTAGAATTTGGTGGTTGATTTGGTATTCTAATATCTTCCAAACTAATTTCCAATTCTTTCTCTATGAAAGGAAGATATAAAAATCTACTAAAAATTCCGTTCCACGTCCAATATTTCTTCAAATTTTCCAGAAGAAACCTAGCAGAAACTTCATGCCATAATTTGTATTTTTCTGCTGTAACTTCTCCTCCACCAGCTTCTACGATACAATTATCCCACAAAATTCCAATATGAGGAGGAGTCCAGATTTCATCATTATTAAATTCAGCAGAAAAAGACAAAGATTCATTCTGTTGAAATCTTTTAAATTCTTCGCTGTAGTAAAGATACACAATGGACATATTTGCCAATTTTTCGGGCATATTTTTCTCTAGCCATCTGTGGAAAGAGAGCGCGAAAACTCCGCAGCCCCCATTATTGATGGTAGGAATGCATCCAAAAAACTTGATAACTTCTTCTGGAGTTTTCTTCATGATTTGCCTCTAATGAGAAAGAATTGCCATGCAAAGCAGGGAAAGTGCGCCAGCAAGGAGCATCTGCCTTTCTCCAACAATTCCCATAGTAGAAAGAAGGCTGTAAAAAAGCACAAAAATTACTACACCACAGATTAGTATAACAAATATTTTCATGATACTCTCCTATCGGGAAAGAGTGCAAAGAATAGCCATAAATAGAATGAATACAATTAGCCAGAAGAATTTACTGACAAAAATCTGGCGAAAAAAGCTCTTACGTCTTTCTTCAAACTTAGGATAAGAATCACTCTCAGATTCTTTCAACTTACTAAATAAATCATCTAGGTCAGGTTTCTTGCTCACTTTTTACCTCATTTCTTTTATAGAAAAAAGACTTACAGAAGCCTTTTAGGGTAGGGGACTTAAAAGGCTTCTGTAAATCCCCCTAAATTTTATTCAATTGTTTTTTCTAGCTGTTCCCGTGGTCTTCGTTATGGTGGTCTTCCGATGAATTTTCGCCGTCGTGCTTGTTCTGGTCATCATGGTCGTTATTGTCTGGCTTATCGTTCCCGTAATGATTCCCATGATTTTCGCCGTCATCATTACACGGAGGCGGGGTAGGAGTTTGGCAGGGAGGTTCCGTGGGCTTGGGCTTGTGAGTTTTCGTAGGTGGAACTTCCGTGGGAACCTGCGTAGGAGTTTTTGTGGGTTTCACTGTTGGCTCAGGACTCGGAGTGGAAGTTGCCGGGGGAACTGGCGTGGAAGTTTCCACAAAAGTTGGAGCAGGAATGATGGTGTTCTCCGCCGTTGGTACACTCGTTGTAACTTCTGTGGGGAAAACTGTGGCCGTAACCCGTACCCGAATTTTCTTGACAATATTTGCCAATTTTGCGATGGGGGTTTCCACGACACCCTTTCCATCATATGTCAGGCAATATGGGTCAGGGCTGATGTACAAATCTCCTGTGGCCCTGTCTGCGCTACAATCTCCGCCGCCGATGTAGTTGATATGTTCAGAAAGAATTTCCACAGGTTTTTCAACCAGAACAGGCTGGGAAATTTCCTTCTGAACTGCTGTTGGAGTGGGCTGGGGAGTTGCTGTGGGAGAACATGCGGAAAAAAGCACGACAAGGGCTACTGCAACAACCAGCAGACAGTACGCAGTGGTATATTTAATTGTGCAAAACATTTCGAAATCTCCTTGTAGAATTTTACTTACAGAACTTGCTCATATTTTAGGTACTAAAGATAGAAAGGATTTTTAACCAGTTTCATATCTATAATTTTGTATCAGGCAGCTTTCCGCTTCTGCCGCATAGAATTACCTCCTTTTTTATTTGTTGAATTATTCAGGATTCTCTTCCCTCAAAAAATCTAGGAAGACTTTCTGGCGTCGTATTCTGCCTTATTTTTTGCCATTTGTAGCTTCTGTTCTTCCGAAGAAAGGCTGGCAAACTCTGCCATACGAACTTTGGCACGTTCCACACGACTGCGTTTCTTGTAATTTCTGACTGTGGTTCTCATATCAAATCTCCTTGTCATAAATTTTTAAGAGGAATTATTTCTAATCCTCCACAACACAAATTTTCTCAATTTCTTTCTATTCCGGTTCTGACAACTCTTCGTAAGGATATGTTACTGATAAACTCTCTGAGACATTTTCTATAGAACTTTTTTCTATTATTTTTCTCATCTGTTCTGTGTGGACAGTACTTTCGACAGGAATACCAAAATAATCCATAATATCTGACCACTCAGTTCCGTGTAGGACACATCGTATTTCCTTATTATAAATCTGTTCTGCCAGTGCGTGGCAAACTTCGTGGGGAATTGTTAGAAAATAAATCTCACCGGGAAATGCTCTAAGAACAGGCATAGAAATTCTAATAGAATGTTTGGTTATAATTCTATCAGGAAATTTTCCTTGGATATATTGTCCACAATCTCCCATAATTATCATGAACTGTTTTAGAGTCAAATTATTTCTAGGAAAGAAATTAGCTTCAATTTTTTCAGCCTTCAGGCCAAATTCCCTGCAACCATACCAGTACCAATCTCTGACAAGATTATTGCACATAGTCCATAGAACTTTTTGTGTGCCATTTTCTGCAACTTCCTCAAATCTCTCGAATCTATGGGATAAAGATTCAGGACTATGTTTAAAAAATCTGGAAGGATTTCTAGAAATTTGATAATCCACATTAGTCAACATTTTTCACCTCAAATAATTTGAAGAACTTTTCTGATTAAACCTCAATTCCATTCCTTGATAGTGTATTCTCCAGAAAGAACCCACACATCAATGTGTATATTTTCTCCTGATGGTTCCACCAGACAAACTTTTTTAGAAAGAAGAAACAGATAAACTTCCCTCCATGTTTTCATGCAATAAATATTGCACTCAGTTTCCAGACAATTATGGTACATCATATTTCCCTTAGCAATTTCTATGGAAATATAATCACTGCCGTTTTCAGGAATACTTTCAAGAACTATGTACATGATTTTTCTCTATTCTACATCTACAACTTGGGCAACTTTATTGCCACGAATTTTACTGCAATCATAATGATGATGTTTATTAGGAACTTTACCAAACTTTATCATAACAAATTCCCACAAACAGGAATGAAGAACTCCGTCCGGCCACATTTCCTTGAAAAATTCATTGGCAATAATATGGGCAACTTCGTGGGGTACAGTTTGGGAAAGAAAAGTATCCATATTTTCCTGAGCAAGTTGCCAGTTATACTCGATACGAAAAAAGCTACAATTATTTCCTGTCCAAGCTTTTCCAGAAGTTTTTCCAGTCAAATCGAAGGTAATTTCCACTGGTTTTTCTTGCTGGGGAAATAGCTGGATTCCTAGACTGTACCATTTCATTGTAGTTTGGCGGATAATTTCCTGCTGGTCTTTCCACTCCAAAAGGTTATTCATTTTACCTCCACGAATTTTCCATCAACGTCCTTGTAGGAAATCAGCCTGAAGAATTCGTTAACAATTATCTCTGTCTTAATTCCGTCAATCCAAAATCGGGTGATTTTTTCACCAAAACTGTTTTGGTCAATTTCATAGTGGCATTTTTCAGGTGATTTTTTGATGGTCTGCTCATAAACTTCCATGAAAATCTCCACCAGAGGAACTTCCTGAGCAGTTTTGATGGAGCGAATAGTAGAAATCCACTCATGAGAAAATCCATCAGAACCGATTGTAGAAACTGGGTCTGAATTTTTCACAAAACTTCTGAAAGTGATTTCTGCATCATCCAGATTAATAGGCTTGCGTGAGATTATTTTCTGTGGAAGTTGGCGGAGCTTTTCTGTCTTGACTTTTCCCTTGAAAAGTTCTCCACGGGCATTTACTGTAAGAGTTTCACCCTCGGAAAGCTGGGCAAATATCTCCATGAATTCCCAGTGAGAAATGAGCAGTGAGGAAATACGAGAAAGCTTGTCGGATTCTTTTCTGGCAGAAAGTTCATTCCAAGCTTTATCAGCCTTTTGTGCCAGATATTTCTTGGTATTTTCCTCTGAGATTTTTACTACGTCAAGTTCTTCCATGATATTTTACTCCTGATTACTTCGGTGTCCGATTTCGACAAAATTCCTGCTATTTTCTTCCGATTCCTACTGTAAAATCCCATAAGATTTCCAGTGCGGAAGATTTTTCTGTCAATTCCTGTGGGAAAGTTCCTGAGAAAATTCCTAGTAGGCGTATACCGCCCGCTATGATTATTATAGCATGTGGGGAGGATAGTAAACCTTAAAAGATTCACTTTTGCTAAAGTAGAGTAGAATATATCGAATAACGATAAATTCCTGTGCTTTAAGTATGCGTGTTACCATTTTTTAGTTGTATATACGTATAAGGTGGATTCTACATTTGTGGAGAATTCTACGGGAAATTTTCCTGAGATTTGCTTCCCTGAATTTTCTCAATTTCTCAGGAGCGCCGTTTCAATGTCTTTTCCCCCTTTTCCCAAAAAATCTCAGCAGAAAACTGGCTAGACAGGAATCCGCCCGCCGTACCCGGCTTTTGGTGTTGTCTATACTGCCTATAATCTGGTCGTTGAACTGTACCAGAGAATCCACCATGAAAATTTTAGCGGGGAAAGTTCACAGGGAAAATTTTAGTGTATCTTGTAAGATACACTCATTAATCTAGTACTTATTTTCGTGGTAAATTTTTCTAGGAATATGGAATCACGAAACAAATAAAGCACAGGAATCCGCTAAAAAGTAGAGTAGAATCGAGTTTACATTTTTTAAGGTATGGGTCTTAATTATCCCTGTATAATGTATGCATGGGGCAAAATTGGATGACGGGTAACCGGATAATTGACAAGTACAATGATAGTAGCGCAGGTGACAGGGAGTGGTATTTGGGGATTGCTCCTAGAGCTTGGATACGGCGAAAATCTAGGAAAGTCAAATCATAGGAAAGTTTAGGGTATAGCGATAACACGCATACAATATAGATTGTAAATTACTCTAAGCGATAACCAAGCAGTAAGACTCTACTGCTGAAAAATTAGGTCAAGCCTTACCCTAAAGGCTTTAAGCTTTTCTACTCTTGAAAATTCCTTACTGTGAAAGTGAGAATAGAATGTCAACGTTAATAGATTTCGAATCCTATATGCTAAACTTGAAGAATCAAGCGGTAGCGTGGGCGGTAGGAAATTTAACACAGGAATTTGTAATACAGCGTTATGATTGTTTGGCCCAAGTACATGTACAGATTACAGGGAAAGATAATAAACCTGTAACCATGAAAGTATTCTACGGGTACTAAGATGTTTTACATGATCCGTATTGAGCTAATGACCGGAGAAAAGGAAACAAGGGATTTTAGAGATTTTGACTCTGCCTTCGTTTTTTGGGAAGGTATGAAAACTGCTACACTGTTAAAGAGCATGGAATTTCTAGAGTGTAGTCCGTATATGGCATTTTTTGGTGAATGTAAAGCATAGTACAACAATACAGTAAGGAATTTTTCAGAGTAGAAAAGCATAGGCAATATTCCAAGTTTAAGGATGTAATAAAATGGCTAAAGAAGCAGTTTACACAGTGTTTAAGACAGTTGACGACGTTACCACTGAAATCATGACTGGTGAAAGCAAAAAGAATTTGCGTCGCGAATTGACGGGAATCTTGGCAACCAAGAATGTAGACAGTGAAGCGGGGAAATCTGCCGTTGACTTTTTGGGCGGTACGGCGTGGGCTGAATTGTTTGCGGCTGCCGGGAATCCCGATGACCTGATTACAGTGAAAATTGACGGGGAATCCAAAGCGGAATACAAGCGGTCAAATGTTGCAAAGCGCGTTGAAATCGCCGCATCTGTCGCGGATTTCACCGGGAAAATTTTCACCCTGAAATCTGAAAAGACCGAGTCCGCATCGCAGGTCGTAGACGTGGAGTAAGGAAAGAATCTGAGCGAATCCCCGCTAAATTTTACTCTAGCGGGGATTATCATGTAAGAATTGGAGAATATAAAATGCACTGGCTATTGGCAGTTATCATTATTACAATTTCACTGGCTGCAATGTTCGCGAATCAGGTCTGTGTCATGGTGGGGAATGTGGCGTGCAAGTAAACTCCCCGTGACAATCCTGTAAAATCCATCTGACAGAATCTAGTAAGAAAATTCCCCGTGATAAACTCCCCCATAATGGGCGGAAAAATTCACGGGGATTTTTTTTGGCGAGCGCCCCTGTGTACCCCAAAGACTCCTGTAAAATATTCTTAAAAAAATTTCCAAAAAAATATTCTGTATCTCCAGTGAATCAGGGAGTAACCTTAAATTTTTAAATTTTTTTTTAAAATAGGCTAACGGTAGGGTAGTTTCGGGAATAGGGTAAACTTCTGTAATTTTTTTGTAGAGTAAATCCTTCTGTATCGCTCTGTAACGAAAAAAATCCCCCATTACGGGGGATTATGTGGATTTATCTGTTAAATTGAAATTTGACCCCTTGGCGTTGATTTCTAGGGGGTTCTAGGAGAAGCTTGTGGCTGGAATGGTGGGATTCCCTATAGGTAGCTTGTCGAACCAGTTTAAAGGAGCATATAGCTGGTATCTTGATAGTATGGGTATTCTTACTGGAATGTATGAGCCATTCTTAGCCAGTCTTACGATATAATTTACCCTTCCTGTTTTTGTAACGGTAGTTCCCCAGTACCAAAGCCAGAATTTTTCTATTGTTTGCATTGGGTCAGGGATTGTTTCTGAAGTAAGTAGTCCGTCTATTAGTAAATAGCCATTTCTCTCCACACCTTTAAGGGTAGCTCCCCCGTTTATTATTGGGGAGTGAAAAGCTGGGTACTTTTGTTCAGTATCTTCCTGTAGAATGCAGTTCTTTCTGCCCGGAAAGCCGGTGTTGTTCATCCAAGCCAATCCCCCACCGAGTAAGGTGCAGAAGCTTTTGTCCGTCAGTTCTGGATTTAGCTCTCTCCAGAACCACTGCCAGTCACAGTTTAAAGGTGTCTGGTGCTGTGGGTATACTCTATATACTTCTGGCATACCTTTCTTCAAAGGATTCTCAGGATTATTTACGACTGTTCCCCTGACCGGCCCGGAGTGGTATCCGTCTCCCTTATAGACCCAGCCAATCTTTTCGTCCAAGTCGTAGTTTATCATCTCTACATCGTGGGGTTTTCTGTAGTACTGGTTTAGATTCTGCTCCACCTTTGTTACTTCGCCAGCGTAGGTTCCCCAGTTCAGGGAAAGCTCTACGTTCATTGCTTAGTCACCATCCCTTTGTATAGAGTTCCATCTTGTAACTTCAAAGTAATTTCCATTGTATCCGGGGAAGTGGAAGTAGCCGGTCTAAAGTTGGTGTAACTGCTGGTGAGAGCAATATAGCCGTTTATTGGTTCAACTATTCGATACCAGTTGTAGCCGTCTGCTTCTGTTTTCTCACTGACTATGCTAATAGTGAGTGGGCCGGTAATTATTGTGGCTGGTGTTGCTTGCAAGTCCGCTGCGGGTCTAACGTTACTCTCCAATCCCGGCTTTAAATCTGCGTAATATAATATCATGTCTTCTCCTTCTGGTGGAACTATCACTGGAGTTCCTCCCATATATAGCTCAAATTTCTCTGCGTCGCCATTAAATCTATTATGGTCTACTTCCTTGCTTTCCACACCTGTACCTCCAGATAGGATGATTTCATCCTGCCAGATAAGGCACGCTGTCCAAGGTAGGGGAATTTTCACCAATTCCGGGTGGGCAGTATAGGCGGCGAGCCAGAGTATGTACTTCCCAAACCAAGCTTTTGAAGATGCGTTGGAAGGCGAGTGGTCTACCCAGTAATAATAGGCTGTGTAGATACCTATTCTAGAATCAGGAAAGCCTGAAAGTCTCTGTAGTTCTACAATAAAGGCATACAACTGATTCCAATCAGTCCAGCTTCCGTCTTCATAGTCTACGAATAGTATCCCCTCTGGCTGGTCATTTTTCACTAAACTCCAGAACCGTTGTGCCTGAGACTTGCCACTGCTGTCTTTGTCCCCAAACCAGTAGGCACTTCTTGGAATCCCTGCTTCCTTGGCGTGAGACCAGTTATATTCAAAATCTTCGTCCTGCCAAGTGTCCTGCCCCGCTCGTATGATTACAAAGGAAGTTCCATAAGCCTTCATCATTTCAAAGTCTATACCCTGCACAGTATCATTTTTGTCTTGATACCAACTTAGGTCATAGCCAAATATACCTTCATCTTGGAAATTATCCATACCAAACCTCCTTATTTGATTATTGTTATTTGTCTCGATAACTGTTCCAATATAGGAAGGAATTTTACTACTGCTACTAAAATTCCCAAAGTAAAGGCTATGGTTTGTATAACAATCGCTCCCCCTACAAACCTAGTCCAATATCTAATATCCCGCAGAAAAGCATCATGATTGCGTACAGTTTCTCTAAGAGGCGGTTCCCCGTTCCCTAAAAGGATTACCTTGTTCAATATGCTTATATCCTTTTGAATATCGTTTAAAGCTGTGTTCATTGTTATGATATTCATATTTATCTTTTGACTGTCCGTTAATGTTGGTGTTAAATCTATTGGTGCTATTTCACTCATTATGAGTCTCCCGTCTCTATCCCAAAGTTTTTCGTTCATTTTATTAATAATCCTGTCAATAGTCCTATAATTCCTATTACCAAACTTATAACACTTATAACAGTTGCTCTATTTACGTCTGATTGCTTTGCACTTCCAGCCAGCGTATCCTTAAAGGTATTAAGCGCTCTTACATCTCCCTTTAAAGACACAACATCCACAGGAAGGCTAGCCCTGTCTTCCCTGTATTTTGAAAAATCCTTTAGTTCTCTCCGTAAAGACTCGATTTCAGAATCCATTTCAACTCTTGTAGGAGACTTTGAAGACTGTTCTCTAAGGGCTTCTCGGAACTCGTTCATACCGTCCAGCCTTTTTTCCATACCCAGTCTAGCCAGTTCTGTTCTCTTTTCTATGTCGGAGAGTTTGGATTCAAAATACTTCTTTATCCATTCTATTTCTGATTCTATAAGTTCCATTCTTCTGATTCTGACGCTGTGTTCGGAAAGCCTCTCCATAGTTACTTTATCATTCAAGTTTGGTTCCATTTTTATTTCTCCTTTTTATGCTTGCTGTACTACAGACAGAGTAGCTGTGTTTACGTCCAGATTTCCACCAGATGAGTGATATACGTTGCACTCCACATAATCATTTACTGCCAAAAGAAACTGGTCTGTCAAACCTACCTGATGTCCTCCAGCACTTACAGCATTGTTGGTGTTGATGGAAGAACTACCGCCGTTTATCCAGATTTGAGTAGAGCGAATACCAGTAGCGTTTGCGGCATACACAACATAAGAACTGACAACATAATATCCAGCCTTCTTAATCGTAATTCTGGTATTGTTAGTGGAATTGTCATGCATTGTGTTGGTATCATAATATTCTGATGTAAAGGCTATTCTGGTATCTGTGCTTGTTGAAATAGTCTGTGCTGTGCTTCTGGCTGCTTTACATTTGTCCAGTGTTACCCAAGCACCATCTTTTCTTACGTAATCAACTCCATCAATGGGTGCTTCTGCTATTAGCTTTCCTTCTGGAGTATAGGCAAGGCCGCTACCTGTAACATAGAACTTCTCATTCCCCTGATTTTTCAAGGAAAGCAATTTACCAGAAGCGTTTATTACATTGTCACTATCAAACATAACTACCGTTCCAGCAGGAAGGGCATTATGGGTATATAGAAACCTATCAGTGCTATTGCTTATAAATCTTATTGCTCCACCGCTAAATGTACCGCCAGTGGCAGTAGCTTCCTGCATCGTTAGAAGGTAGGCATTATCTGTGTTGTTATTTGAGATTCCCCTATATCCAAATATAAGAGGAGAACTGGCAAAGCTTTGAGTGCTGTTAAGTCTCTCGAAATCAGCCGTGTATGAGTCACCCTCAGTCAGGATAAATATACCACCGTTACCGGGAGTAGAATTAACTATATCTAGTTGGTCTGTAACAGGGTCATTTGATGCATCCAATCTTAGATATAAAGCATCTGCCGCTGTTTCGTCCAACCCACCTCCCCCACCTGACGCAGTAATAACTATCTGAACCTCTCCTCCACCCAAGTCGTTTGTTACAACCCCCGCCCCTGAGAAGTGAATACTTGTTACATCCAAGTAGTCTACGAGAGTGTTGTCATTTTCTACAACAATAGACCCCCCGCTTTCCAGTATGTTTAGTCTATAGCGTATGTGATTTAGATTATCCACCAGAGACCAGCCAGAAGCTCCGGTTACTCCAGAAGGAAGAGTATCTGATGTAGCCGCTTCCAAGGTATCATAAGCCACATAAAACTGGGCAAGTCTTCCTATGAAGCCTCCGGGCGGAATTCCCACTCCACCACCGGCCCCTCCCACTCCTCCCAAATTGATAGGAGCAGTCTTGACCGTTCTGGCGGCAGACTCTATCATGTCAAGGACTGCGTATTCAAATTTCTGTAGTGTCATCTTTCCACCTTATAGCCTAATCTGGTCAAAACTTTTACCATAGAGTTTATACTAAAATCCTTTTTCAGTATATTACATCTGTAGCAGCAAGGAACTACATTATTTATCGTGTACCCCGCATTGTTGTCTAACCTATCAATTCCATTATACAGGTATCTACCGTTTTCTCCAACGTGTGCTTTTATTTCGTTTTTAGGTTCTGCATCACAGTAGAAACAAGATTTACTCGTAATGTCTTTTACCTGCTCATCAGATAACTCCCATAGTAGATTTCTCTTCTGGGCATTTTTCTTATAGCCCCTTATAACAGCATTTAGTCCAGCTTCTCCTTGTTTTTTCATTCTACTTTCTTTTTGCAAGCAGCCACAACTTTTAGTGTGGCTGTCTAAAAGTTTATAGGAATCTACCCATAATTCATTTCCACAATCACATTTACAAAACCATTTAGGACGACCTACTATTGCCCTGTCTGGAGTTTCTCCGATAACAGAAAGTCTTCCAAATTTCTTTAGATATAGATTTTTAGGTTTATTGTTTGGTGTCATTTTTCTCCGTAAGTCTAGACAGCATCGTCTAGGCGTATTTGGGTGGCTCTAGTCTGAGGAAATCCTGTACCATAATCTGTAAAAGAAAACGCAGCGGGGTCTTGCTGGTAAAATCTCTGTACGTTTCCACTGGCGGTGATGAAGATGTATTGTCCTCCAACTCCATAGTTTGAAGTTTCTATTCTGGTTCCGTATCCAGAAGGTACATCAAACATCTTTGAGAAACCTCCAGAATAGGTTAGAGCATCACTTCCGAAAATCCCACTACCATGAATGTACAGAATTGTGGAAGAAATTCCCAAACCAGAACTTAGTGTTCCGGGGGATGGCTGTAAAAAGGTATAACGATAGTCATTTACCATTTGGCCTGAGAAGGCGGCCAAGCCTGACGGTGCAGACTCTACAGTTGTCAGAGTAGTTTCATACACATAGTTGGATACAAAGGTAGTATCTCCAGAACCCACAGTTAGAACAGGAGCATTGTTTGAAATATCCAATCTAATAGGATAAGCTTCCTCTTCAATAAGAGTAAAGGTGGTAGCATCGTCTCTTCTTAGAACCTGATAAACAGCCGCTTCCCATTCTGGACTTCCCAAGTCTACATAATAAACTCCTGCTACTGGTTGAACAGCCGTATAGTCATTTGAATCCGAGATAAAGAAGTTACCAAAACTTATTGTACGAATAGAAAAACTAGGCACAGAGTTTGAACCGTCATCCTGTGTGTAAAGCTTTCTACCTAAATCGAAGGATGTAAAGTCGAAAGGAACCAGCCAGTCAAATCCATCAGCATCATCAATAAATACGCTTGCGTAAACTGATGCCCCAAAGCCTCCAAAACCAGTACTACAAAAACCATTAGGGTAAACATTAGCTGGAGGAACAATTGTTCCTATTACAGAAAGACTGTCAGCACTTACTATATTAAAAGTACTGCTATTTAAAGCAATATATTGATTTTGGTTATTAGCAAACATCGGGAAGACTGTAGATTTCTTAAAGTAATACGGTATAGTAGTACTATTTCCAGCACTTGTATAAGTTAAGAACGTAGCACCGTCCCAGACAAAGCTATTCAATCCAATTGAGTTTCCATGACCCACTATAATTGCATTACTTGTGGTAAGTTGAAGCCAATTTCCCTCAAAGACTCCGGTAAATCTTCTTATGTTGGAATATGCTGACATTACTTGAGTGTCATTATAAACTTCGTTGTATTGAACTACTGACGCATTGCCGGAAAAAAGAAATTCCCTAGTGCTGAAAATTAAATTAGGAGGAGCAGTAATATCATTATAGAACATTTCTATTCTTCCAATGATTTGTACGTCCTGTCCGTTTTGAAATATATGAAAGTATGGTGGATTATTACCATTATCTATAGCATCTGGGAATGTGGGTGCTGAATGACCAGTATCACTAAAGTAATAATATCTTCCAGATGTTAGATATTCGTCAGTAATAAAATCTAACACTGGGTCATTTATTAGTGTTGCTGTTTCCATAGAAATGCTAGTAACTTCTATAAACAAATGCGATTCTGCTGTAAAGACAGTTGAGTTATTCTGACTTCTTATATGAGTCATTAATACTTTTATCACATTACCTGAAACCACAGAATCGAGACGGAAAGCTCTTTCTAAGAAGGCAGTCCCGCCAGTCTGTAAAGTTACTGTTTGTATAAGAGTTTGACTTCCCCACGTATTAGCAAGAGCATTCCAATCTATGTAGTAAAAATCTATGCTGCCCTGGCTGGGCTTTTTGTAGTAGAAAATTCTGTGGGTATCAGACCCCAGGTTAGGATATATACCAAGTACTGTACCAATATTAGTCTGTGCTGATGATACTGTCTCTGTTCTGGCTACATTCCATGCACCAGCACTGAATGTTCTAGTATACTTATCTTTTCTAGCCACCTTGTCCGCCCCAACAGCCACAATAAAGCTATACCCCGAAATCTGGTCATCAATGGCTATCATAGAGCTTTGATTCTGGACTCTAACTGAGAGGCTTTCCATGCTGCCTCTGACTTCGTTATTGATGTCTACAATGCTCTGTGCGTCAGGGAATATGGTGTAGGAAGTGTAATCCTTGGAGTTAGCAAATCCCTGAGTGTAGTGATGTCCGTAGTTGTGGTCAGTACCCAGAACAGGGGGAGCGGCTGTTCCTCCCGTACCTACAGAAATATAATCGTTCTTCCCGTCATTATCCAAATCCACAACAAAGTAGTTATAGTTTCCTGACAAGGATACAGGATATGATGTTCCGGCCAGATTTCCAGAAAGAACATCATACTCCACTATCCAGCTTCTATTACCACTAGCAGTGGTAGAGAAACCAGAAGCATTCATGAAGTAATCCCCCATGTTTATTCCAGACATTGTATCAACACCAAACTTTACAGTGTTACCTATCTTATCTATAATAACTGCTCTAGCCATAAGACCAGAAAAGGCAATGAAGTTACCACTGGCATCTACAACGCTCTCTTCAGAAGACATAAAACTGCTAAAAGAAATCCCGTTCCAAGGAAGTTCATCAATGGCATAGAACATCTCTCCTCTAGTACCCACAGAGCCAAAAACTCCGTTGTTTACATGCAGGTCAGTAATAGCCAAATCTGTTAGACCCGTAGAGAAGTTATACCAAGTTGGGTCGAATTTGATATGTTTTCTCCATACCCCATCCCCGTAGAAGGAAACATAAACATAGTCTCCGAAATCAAAGAAGCCAAACAATCTTGGGCATCTTTCGTCCAGAACCACATTGGTTATAAGTCCGCCCTTGCTCATGGACACACCGAATGTAGTAACCAGTCCTCTACCTTTGTAAATATTGCTGGTAACTCTTAGAGCGGTTCCTAGATTGAAATCTCTTGCCCCCCAGACTGACAAATGCTTTTCCACAGTAATACGGGAAAACTCTTTGACAATCTGGTTTGCCATACCATAAGCTGTTTCATTGTCTGGAATGTTTGAGTTTGAAATGACAATTGGACGAATATCATTATGGTCATAGTTCCAAGGAGTATGAACGGTTACAGAAGCTTTTGCATTGGTTCCGGCAAAAGGGTCATACGCCCCAAAGACAAGAGCCTTATTTCTAAGCATCTTATCGTCTTTGATAACCTCTATATTGAGAATGTCAGTCTTTCCTACACTGTCCCTATCTTCTGCTAAGTCTGTCTGCAAAGAACCAATAATAGCCTTACCGTTCCCGTCAAAGTAAAAATACCAGCCACTCATTTGTAGAAGGGTTGTGATTTGCTCATAGACTGTAGTCAGCCCTAGATTGGTAAAGTTCGATAGAAGATTTCCCTGAGAAGTTGTATTAAACTCAAAATCAACTCCAGCCTCGGTCAGGAATTTTTCAATCCAGTAACGAGTGTAGCTAGGGTAATCCACTGTATATGAATCGGGGATAAAGTAATCTACTATCCTTTTGGAATTGTCCTGACAATCCAGAGAAATAGTTCCTCTAGGAATGTTGTTTTCTACGCTTGAAACATAATATCTAACTTTGAAATCCCCATTTTCGTAAATATCAATATTGTCCCAAGGTACAAAGGTTCTCCCTATTGTGTTTATAACCTGTAGGGTTAAAGTTCCAATTCCTGTGCATATCTTATGCACTCTTTCATATTCAGTAACAAAACCCGTAATTGTTGTTCCATTGTGTTTTACCTGAACATTCACATTGATTCTCCGATTCTAGTCCAGCCTCTATGACTCTTTTTGTCTCCTCTATCTACCTGGTTCATATTTCGGTAGGTAAGTCCTTTAATATCGCAGAATTTTTTGAGACCAATAATATTTCTATATGTAATGCCATCTGGAGAAATAAACCCACAGTAAACCTTTTTAGAGGTTGATATTCCTGTTTTTGATTTACTTATCTTTTCTTTAGTCTCTTTACTTTTTGGGATACCAAGACTATAGGTAAGAAGCTTATCTTTTAGATACTGCGGAAGTTTTTTTCCGTAAGTCCAAGGTTTGTTTCCTTTATTTGCTTTTCCTATTTTATCTTTTGTTTCTTGAGATAATTTTCTTCCCATAGGACTTCCTGCTATTCTGTCCAAATTATAGTTTGGATTCAAGAGGTCAATGAATCTTTGTTCGTATAATATAAGATTTTCTTTGTCACAATAAATTAAAGGTTTTATAGTAAATGCAACTTCTCCATACTTATTCCACGCTGCTTGGAGATATTTATTTTTGTGAGTTCCTTTTCTTAGTGTACACACATGGGTAGCCCTTCTTTTAGAAAAGTCTACCGCACTACCGATATAGAACTTATTATTGATATTGTTTCTTATCTCGTATATTGCTGAGTTCATAATATGCCTTTCTAACGACGCAATTCTAATGTTGTTATATATCCTGCTTTGTCCCATTTGTGTTCTACGCTATAAACGTACCACTTTCCTGAAACTCCTATATCTGATAATGTCACGTCTGCTATTGTGCGGGGAAAGATATTAGTCTGCCCTACCATTGTAATAGATACCTGTTGAGTTAGCCTGTTCAAAATCTCCAAGTTGTAGTTTGCCGACTGCTGTGCCATAGATTGTGTATCAATAACACCCGGAGCGGCCACTACCACCGTTCTATAAAATCCAGAAGGAAGATAGGGAGATGTTGCCTGTGCGTGAGCGGCTATACTATTTGACCCGTAAACAAGAACTTTGTTTCTAATATCATGGTCTGATTTTTGATAGGCTGCTTCTACAATCAAATCTGCCAAAGTTATTGTGTAATCCGCCGGTTCTGAACCTACCGGATAAGGTCTTCTATTGATTAGATGAACTTGCCCGTTATTATCCGCATACAAGGTGTAGGCTATAATATTAGCCAAGAACTTTGCATAATCATAGCATCCAGTCAGATTCACTTCCACAGGATTGTTTATAGCAAAAGTAAAGCTGGTACTTTCCATATCAAAGCTTGTTAGACCAGACAGACGTAAAATATCTTCTATCAGGTCTTCGGCTGTGATGTTCTGTCTGCTGAATGGGTGTTCCGGGTCATCTGATGCTATGAAGAAATCCACGGCTCGTATAAGAGCATTGGCTATGCTTATTGTATACTGCTTCTCTGGCTCTTTAAGTTCAATGTTCTTTACGAAACCAGTAATGCATTTGAAGTTGTCTCCCACATAGCCAATATAAACAGTAGCGGCATCTCCAATATCCAGTGATGTATTTATCGCTGTAACTACGGCTGTAGAAGTAGCGGCAACATGACTGTCATTGAAGGCAACGGAGAGAATGTTTGAAGTATTTGTACATGTTGCATATAGTGTCTGCATGATTAATCACTTGTTGGGTAAAGTTCAAAGTCAAAAATATACATAGGAGCGTCTTCTGCCAAGTCTGGTCTAAGTGTCTGGCAGGTATTTGGTATCTGTTTGAAAACAGCCTTCTTTACGTAATAGTTTCCCAAAGTTCCCATAGGGCTAACCAAAGTATAAGCTGTGGCTGTTTTTCTAAGAGCCATGAGGGCCGCTTTATCTGTATCTCCTACTACATAGGCGTTGATTGATTTAACTTCACTTTCATATCCGAAGAACTGTAGAACAGTTTCATCATCTAAGGGCTGTAGTCTGGGAATGATTGCACTCCCGTCTCCTGTATTTTCTTGCACAAAAATTCTAATTGAGTTTAATGTCCACATATTTACCTCTTAGATTATATATCTCTTAGTAATCGTACCCTGAGAAGCCTCAAACTTCACCAAGTCAGATGACAAATAAGGTGAGATGATGCTTGCTAGTACTCTACCGTCTACCAATAGCTGTACAGAGTTCTCAAATCTCATGTCCAGTCTTGCCTGAACTGACTGTGGAGCTACGTCTGTCATGCTCCTTCCTCCTACAGAACCTCCACCACCTACGTTTGCACGTCCAGAAAGAGGAGCCTCATGCTGTGTTAGTCCTTGCCAGAAGCTACTCAAGGCTTGCTTCAACTGGTCTACAAAAGAGGTTGGCTGATTTTCTTTGCTCATTTTGTCATATCTATCTTCGTGAGCAAGTCTGGAAGGCGCACCAGAATTCATTCTGTCATATCTGTCCCCCAAGAAAACCTTGGATGTATCATTCATCTTGTCATAACGGTCTTCTTTTGGATTTCCGGGTCTCTTGAATAGATAAGGGTCTGCATTGTTCCACTTATCTGTAGCATTCATCAAAGCCTGAGTATTTAATTCTGTAGCAGAAGTATTTCCATCTACTGCCTGAGAATCTACGGCTGGCATTCCACCACCCATTCCACCTTGGTCTTTAGGTTTGTAGTAAGCGGCCTGAAGAGGAACCCAGAAAGTAGCACCTTCAGGTATGTTATACATACCGTCAAGTTGTTTCTGGTTCAAGTCAACAATCTTTTCCAAAGCTAGTTTGACAGCTAGGTTATCGCCGTGTAGTACTGCTGTAACATAGTCACTGAATATAACTCCAATGTCTTCCGGGTTCTGTTTGTACTGAGGGAATTCCTGCGACAGGTATTTGGTGAAGTAGTCTATCTTTCCCTGTAGTCCAGCACCCTGCTGAGAAGTAATATCCAACTGCTGAATACCAAATGGATTCTCTTTCTGGGAACGAAGTTTTCCTTCTTCCTGTAGCTGCTGAATAGCCGACTGTCTGAACTGCTGGTCTGTCTCTGTAACTGACTTGAAGAATTCATCTCCAGAGTCTTTGATTGTAACTGCAAACTCATCGAAGCTATCCTTCAAGGCGTCATATTGTGTATCCGAGAACTGTAAAAATCCTTGGTAGAACTGTCCCTGTAGTTTCTGAGTTCTCTGTTCTACAAGTTGATTTTCACCTGTTGTAAGTGGTTTTGACAAATCTCCCTGAATTGATGGGATTTTCAGATTATTCAGAGTAGTCTGCTTGTAAATATCGCTAAGGATATTAGCACCAGATGTCTTTAGTTCCTTTAGTTTGTTTGAAACCTCCGCCAAATTATCAAATCCTAAACTCTTTAGAGTATCCTTATCCTGAAGTTCTGGAGAATTAAGTAAGTTTGTAAGGTCTTCTATCTGTCCTACAATAGCTGTCAGTTCTGGAATGCTATTCTGTGCGCCTGTTACGATGATTGTGTTGAAAGCGTCGAAAGCATCGGCGGCACTATTTACGTTGCCATCTACTTTTATGAACTCGTCTCCCAAAGCTGTGTAGTATTGCAAAGCTTTGGTATCAAATCCGCCAATAGCTTCATTTCTACGGGCATATTCAGCACCCGTAACTTCTCCAGATATTCTCTGGTTAGCTAGGGTGGACTTTGCTTGACTTTGTTCTGCTTGAACCAAGTTCCCAAATCTAACTTCATTAGCCTTTACCTGAGATGTGAATGGAGTACTTAGTCCACTTTTTGTGTCATCAACAGCTTTAATAGCGGCCATAATTACATCATAAGCTTTTTGTGCTTCTGGCGAAGCTTGTAGATAAGTACCATATTCAGGAGTAGCTTTAAGTTCCTGTTTGTTAGTAAAAGCTGTTTGTATCTGGTCAGGAGTTACTCCTAGTTGCTTTAGAGCGGCAGTATTTCCTAGAATATTGGGGTTCAATAGAGAAGCCAATTTTCCTTTGTCCTGTGTCTTGATAGCGTCGTTAATTCCGTCTATAAGATTTTTGGCCGCTCTTTCAGAACCAGATGTTATAAATCTACCTACAGCCTCGTTTCCTCCGCCAACTGATTTATACAATCCTGCCTGTGCTTCTTGTAGAGCTTTATTTCTATCTGCCTCGTCTGTCAAATCTTGTCTAGGCTTTTCCCCAAATCCGGGTTTAGTATTGTATCCGAATATATCTGTGCTTCTTGCTATGGTGCTATTTACAAATGCCTCAGCAATTGCAGTACCTATAGCGGCTCCAATAAATGCGCCTTGAGGCCCTGTAAAGGAGCCTACAATTCCTCCAATTACTCCTCCAGCCAAATCTGCCCCCGCCTTTATTCCTCCAAACTTATCTTCTTTGTTTAGACCATTCATTAATGCTGGAATAGCAGCTAGTAGAAGTCCTTGAACTGCTCCAGAAGATGCATTATTACCTAATACATTTTGGGTTAGGAAGTTCTGTCCTTTTTGACCACTAGTTAGTCTGGGTGACATTCCCGGTAAATATGGTTGACCTCCGGGGCCAGTAGCCTGTGGAATAGATTCTACCAAACCTCCCAAGCCAGCTTGAACAGAAGGAATTCCTTTGTATTTTAGAGCCGCAGAAGCCGCTACAAAGGCAACAAGTGCCGGTGTAGTTTTGCCTAGAACTCCTAGCAAACTATTGAACAAGCCTACCAGCTTTGTCATTCCGTTTACACTTCCCTGAATGATTGATAGGAAACCTCCCTCTGTACCCAAAGTTTGAGCAAGAGTTGTGAAAGCATTAGCCAGTCTGGTTAAGGAAGTTTGAACTGTTTGTAGCTGTTTATCTAAAGCCGCCGCAGCATCTCCATTAGCTCTTGAAGACTCATTAGATACTGCAATAGCTCTACTGTAATTCTCAAGGAAGGTAGATACAGCCGCCTGTCTACGAGTACCACCACCGATGGCTAGAGTTAGCTTTGAGAACTGAGTATCATCAATAAGTTTCTTATCTCTCAAAGAAGCAATTTCTAATAGAATATCCTTCAAGCTTCTCATGTTTCCGGTAGCGTCTTTTGTGGCGATACCCAAATCTTCTAAGGCTCTTATACCTTGGTCTGACTGGAATCCAGAAATAATGGCACGAGAGGTATTAGCTACTTCCTGTCCACTTTGATTTGTTGATTCTGCCAAGGTTGCTAGAATACCGTTTAGGTCGTCTGCACTTAGCCCGGCAGTGTTAGCCGCATCTCCCACAGTAGCAAAACCCGTAGCAAGGGTTGCCAAATCTACATTGGCTACTTTGGTAACTCTTACCCAACTATCTAGAAGCTTGGTTGTGCTGTTGAAATCTCCACCAGTTTGTCTAACTGCCGCAGATAAAGTGTCAATAGCAGAAGCTTGGTCTAGACTTGAAAGCTTGGATAGAACTAGAGCATCTGCCAAAAGCTTTTGAGCAGTAGCCAATCTTGTTACTTGGTCTCCCTGACCACCTGTAGCTCTATAAGCTTGAGTAAATGCGTCAATAACTCCAGAGATTGCTTCACCAGATTTATTAGCTGCATCTGCTGCGATTTCAAAGATTTTAGACTGACCAGTAAAAGCACTATTTACAGAGATTGTAGCTTCTGCTAGTTTTGTCTGGTTGGCTATCATCTCCTGTGTAAGTTCTTGTAGCTTTCTCATTGGGCCGTAGATAGCCGCAAGAGCAATAGACCACTTGGTTAGTTCACCAATGTCTCTGGTAATACCCTGTCCGAAAGTTCTGAATTGATTTGAGATACCCGGAGATGCCCGCCCAGAAGGTGATGAATAAATGTCTAGGTTTCTTTTGATGCCTAGCTCATCGTCTCTCTGAAACTGGAGTTGATTTATTCCTCCAGTACCTCTGGTTCTGATGTTCTTTAAATCAGTATCTACATTGAACCCTTGTTGTTCAGCTATTCTGATGGCATTAGCATATCTTTTGTCGGCTCGAATAATATCTCTAAGCCCCTTGATACGTTCTGCTTCTGCCGCCGCCGCCTCACTCATATTCTGTTTGTACTGTTTATTAGAAGCCTGAGATTCCCACTGTCCCCACGTTCTATTATCGGCTCTACCGCTATCTCTGGGAGGTTCGTCCCCATAGAACCGCCCTTGATAGGACTGTCCCTGACCTGCTGTTCCCTGTCCCACTCTAAACTGAGGCATACGAAGATTTTCTGACCTAAACTCAGCAGAATAGCCGAATAGTTCTCTGTCAGTAGGTGTAGTAGTGGCCTTTGGAGCATTGTGTACTGTGGTACGTGGCCCATTTAGTTCTATCTGACTAGTACCTGTTTGAGCCTGTTTGTACTGATTAACTTTATCAATCAGTGTTTTGTAGAGCAGTATCGAGTCTTCTAGTTCTTTGGCTCTGTTGGAACCAGCAGTTAGTTCTGTGCTACTTAGTTCCTTTATTTTGGTTTCTAGACTTTTTATTACCCCTTCCAGTATTCTAGTATCATTGGCTTGTTTTTCTACATTTCCACCAATAGGAGTTCCTGCTTTAAATGCGGCAGTAGAAGCGTCCACTCTTTCCTGAAGTTTGGCAGCGGCTCTTTGTTTTTCCGCATCTAAAGACTGAATTTCTCTTAATGTAATGGCATCCCGTAAAAGTAGATTTTGTCTGGCATTTACTCCAGCATCTATTCTTCCAGCGGGGGCAGTAGTAGGAGCTTCATTACCTGTCTTTAAATGTCCAAGTGGGTCGTATTGATTTCTTAGTCTGGACTGGAAAGAAGCAATGGCGGCTTCCGCCTTCTTTATGTCTCTGGCAATTCCTTGATAAAGAGGGTCGTCTTTAGAAAGGTCTTTCCAAGCATCACCATACAAGGCTATCTTATTCTGTAGGGTTGTGATTGCCTTTGTTAAAGCTTCCGCCTGTTTGGTCTGCTTCTCCAAAGCATCCAGACGCTTAGATTCGTTATCAGCATTTACAACAGAAGTCTTTCTAGTTTGTAGACTATTTACTTTCTCCTGTGCCTTCTCTATCTTTGTTGTTAGAGCATCAATCTGCTCGTTGAACTGCTGAATCTGAAAAGTACCAAGACCCCCTTGGGCAATGGTATTTTTAAATCCTTGTATCTTCTCCTGCATCTTTCCAATCTGAGAAGAGGTCTTTTCAAGGTCAGTATTTATTTTTTCTACAAGTTTAGCTAGAATATCAAAATCTTGGTCAGCCATTACTATCCTTCGACATCACTGATTAGTATGTCTACGTCTTGTTTTGTTTTGTGGTCTAGAACTTTCTCAAGCCATTCGTCTAGTTCTTCAGAAGTTCCATCCCAAAGTATCTTATCTGGAGGTCTCTTTTCTTTAGGAAGCTCGTTTAGTGCATCAATTTGCTGAAGCTTCCTGATAACGAAACTAATCGTATACGGGAGTTGATATAAGTTTTTCACCATAGGGTCTAGTGGAAAACCCAACGCTTTAGAGACACTCCATAAGGAGGCTACTGCGTTGCTTCCCGCAATTTTTTTAGGTCGTCCATCCCCACTCCCAAAGTACCGTAAGCCTTCTTGAATTCATTCTTTGTTTCTTCTCCAAGGTTATCAAAGTCTTCAAAAGAAGAAAATGACTTTTCCTTGTAGTTTTCATCCCTGAAACAGCCAAGATAAAGTTCCATATCTGTGTAGGCTCTTAGAGCCTCTCTTTCGCAGAATTCATCTATTAGAGTGTTTACATATCTCTTATAGAGAACTTCCTTACTTTCGGTTAGCAAAAATTTCTTTAGCTTGTCTACTTCTTTTTTGATGAAAGCATTTACTGCATCTGCCTTCTTCTGAGAGTAGGCATCAACTTCCGCCTGAAACTTTTCCATCTTAGCTAGAGAAGAGTTGGACTTAGGAGCCTTTGGAAATGGTACATCCACTTCCTTTAGGGCTGTATTTGTAATATCTCTCATGGAGAATACTATAATATAGTTGGCTAGGTCTTCCTCCGTCATTACATCCATCTGCTGAATAGTAGCCCATCTAAGGTCACTATCTACATTGGATAGTTCTTTTCTGAGTTCCGCACTCTTACGAAGTGCATATACTCTCGCTCTATTCACATCTGCGTCTCCTAGCAGCTTCATGTAAACCAAAGCCTGTACTACTCCCTTAGAATCCAGTAGTTCAAATGTCTTCCCCCAGACAAACAATCTACTGATGTCTACATCATTACGTTCTGCATCCATTTTTTCCTATTCCTTTCTTTTTAAATATTTCAAAGCATTATTAATTATCTTTGGACTATCCTGTAATAAACCTATTCCGGCATTACACTTTAAGCATAACAATCCTCTAATCCTACCTGTTTTATGGTCATGGTCTATAAATAGTTTTCTTTTAAATTTTCCACAAATCTCGCAGCAACCATCTACTGCTTGATATAATTCATTGTATTTAGTTTCATTTATATTATAAACCCTATTTAAGTAGGAGTTCCTGTTGTAGATGCTATTTCTGTTTTTGTTGAATTTCTTTTGGTCTCTGTTCGCACACTCTTTACAATAGTACCGTCTCCCTAATTTTTTGTTTTTATCTCTGTGAAATTCTTCCAAATCCTTGATTTCTAAACATCTACAGCATTTTCTTTTCATCATACTCCTTATAACAAAAAGAACGCTAAAATAGACCTCCGATATGGGAGGAAGCTATAATAGCGTCCTTTTTATATTATCCTTGTTAAGCTATTTCAGTTGTTATTCAACAATTAGTGTGAACCAGAGTAAATGATTACCTGTGCGTCCATACTTCTGAAGTTGAATGTCTGTTGAGCATTGTTGTTTACGTTTGAAGTGTATCCATCGCTTGTGATTGTAATCGAAGGTAGGTATACGGTCTTCAAAACAGTTGGGGACGCATCGTCGTCGCATGGGTCAACCAACTCAATCTTTAGGGTTAGTGTAACATCGGTGCATCCTTCCCCCGGTTGCCACTCGATACCACTACCAACCACACCTTCTGTCAAAAGAGAAATCAAGTCAGTGTCGGTGTCCAAGACCGTGATAGTTCCATCAATTGTAGGAACTTGTCTCTGGTATCCAACTACTGCTCTATTTCCCAATTCCTTTACAGCCTGAACATTCAAGTTACCATTGATATTAACAGATTGAACTCTGGTAATACTGTTGGCAGAAATCTTGACTTTTACGTCTTTACCACGAATAGCGGCTGGCATTGAAGCATCACTTACATCTGCCCAGTTGTTACCGGCTGGATTTGAGTGATAGACTGCAAGAACCTGTGCTGTTCTAGTGTCGCCAGTTGTTAGTGTTGTACCAACGATTCTGTACTGACCTGTAGCAGGTACGCCTGAAGTTTCTGTTAGGTAGCTACCGTCCAGAGTTACAGACAGACCGTAATTTCCATTCTTTAGCTGAATAGGTGTTTGTGTAAGCGTGAAAGATGTCGTTCCAGTTGTGAACTTATCTACGACTACATCATACTTAAGGTATCTGCGTTCAGAACCAATAGCTGTGTAGTCTTCTGTGGAATCTCCATCAACTTGATAGTTGAAGGTAAAGTCTCTGATTTGTAGTCTGTGTCCGTGAATGGACTTTACATAATCTGAAACCGTTGCATCTTTTACGTACAAGATTGTATCAACTTCACTTAGTTCGGAAACATCTACGCCTAGTGCTGGATATGCTGTTGCATCTGTACCAGTCAAGGCGGCAAATATTTTGATTCCGACATCGAAAGCTGAGAAAGTTACCGTGACGTTAGGAGTGTCCTTTACTGTACCAACGTGTTGCGGATTGCCAAGTTCATCCTTGTCTTCGGCAGGAATTTCAGTTGTGAAACTTACCCGCTGAACTCTGGATGCCTTGAATTTGTCCCTTGGCCCTACAACGTGAAGTTGTAGTTCCTTTGATGGGACTGCTAATCTTTGAGCCATTTGTCATCCTCCTAAACTTTATCATTTTTAGTGATAAGAATTAATTGTCCTCTATAATAGAGTTTTTCGTTGAGGTTTCGAAGTATAGGTATTGGTTCGAATGTTCTACTAACCACACTCAGGTGATTGATTAGGCTCGGAGAAGCAGAAGGAGGAAATCCTTCATTATAATCGTAGACATTAATACCATTCTTAGCCTCGCTCAGTACTTTGTAACCAAAGTCTTTTCTTTGAGATTTAGTAAGAGCAAAGACATCTATAAACCATCTTCTTACTCTAATACCATCTCTGTTACCTAGTTCAAACTCTTCCTCGGTTATTTTGCCTTCCACTACTGAAACAGTGGGAAGAACAAGAACTTCCCTAGGAAATTCATCAACTATGTTTATTTGCCCGAAGACTTGGAATATTCCTCTTACCCAGTAGTTAATACTCAGGTCTTCCAATCTGTAAATATCCATTAGCTCTGCCATATTATATCTCTATTGTTCCTTCTAGTTTTTTGAGAGTAATGAATATATTAACTCCAGAGCCGGACTTAGCAATATTTACTTTTCTGGTTTTGAACAGTTCATCATTCTCCATTAGCCGTATAGCTTTTGCAAGAACATCCTTATCAATAAAAGCTTTCTTATCTCCAAAGCTTTTGAATATCTTCTCGTTTAGACGCATGTCCGTTTTTATCTTCTCTACTTCAGAAGAATACTCATCTCTCTTAGCCTGATGCTCGTCAACTATTTCCTGTATTTCCTTGCTTTCTTGAAACCTTTTTTCCTGTGCTTCTCTCATAAATTTAAGGAAATCTTTTTCTATTGTTCTTTCAGCAGTACCAATAAAGTCTGTGGGGCTTGCTGGAACAGGGTTGTAACCTCCGGGTCTGTCGGAAGCCAGTTCTACACTTCCACTGTTTAGAATTCTCCAGAATGGGGCTTTGCCATGTGGCGTTACTGATAATCTTCCAGATATTGTTTTTCCTTCTAGGTCAAAGCCGTAGACATTATCGTACCACCAGTCAGTAGCTTTTTCACCCTTAGTATCGTCGTCTAGTCCCTTAGTTTTCAGGACTGCTTCACGATAGTTGCTGATGCCTTCTGCCCAATCATCCAAATCTCCAGCTACTTCCTCGTACACAATTTGCAGGTCAAGGTTTGTTCCCCATCCCGCTCCAGTAACTAGATACTTATAAATATCCTTGTTGTTCGCTACAGCGTATAAGTGGATTTTATAAGTTCTGTCACTAAACTCTATATTAGTTTCTATAGCACTATCTATAGCCTGAATTAGAGTAGTCTCTGGAATGTTCCCAGATTTAAGGGACGTTATGTATCCTGTAGCTATTTGATTTGGATAGTCGTCATTCTTTCTTCTAGCCAGCCTAGCTCTGGCATTTTTTAGAAGACGGCTATATTGGTCTCTTGTATTCTTAGCGGACTCCAATTCTTCCTGAAGCCTGCTAAAATCAACCTGTGTTTCTTCAAGTAATTGTTTAGTCCGTTTTGCCATAGGTTTACTTTATTAGGAATTCGATGTTACCAAAAGTAGCTTTTACATAAGCTCTTGTCAGATTGTTTAGCTCGTCCAAGATAAACTTTCTTACTTCCGCATATTCTTGCGGGTCAGTAATAACTGTTTCCAGTTTTTGTAAAATCTTAGCCTGTGCCACTTTGTTCTTTGTTCCTATTGTTCTTATCAGTTCCAATACATCTACTTCCTGAAATACTCCTTCTCCTTTTGCCATTTTTATCTACCTTTCTCTTTTAGCCTTACCAGTATCCTGTTCACTGTAGGGACACCCCTGACATCCACATCAACCACGTCGAACTCTCTATCATCCACAATTACGTACTCAGCTTCATTGATAAGTTCTGGAATTCCTCCACTGTACATCACCTTTACGGTAACTGTACCATCATCAATAATACCGCCCGTCTGCCAAGATTTGTTGTCTACCTTACCATAGGTAATATGGGCTTGCAATTCCACACCGCTGAGGGTATATATCCAGTAAACTCCTGAACATTGTGGGCAGAATGAATTTGTGGAAGTATCTGCAATTGGGTCTAGAGAGCAGAGGTCACAACCAGAAACAGAGATGACTTCGTAAAAGTATACGGGTCTCCCTATCTGGTCAATCATTTCTTGGACGAAATCCCTTTCATTAGCAGGAAAAAGAGGCAACATTATGTACAAACTTCCTCGAAGATGTCACCCCAACGCTGGGCAATCGTCTTCCATTGATAATCAGGTCTTGAGAACTTATCCTTCCCCTTTTCAGAAAAGTACTTCAATATATCCCTGTCTTTATAGTAAATCTCCAAGCATCTTGCTACTTCTTCGGGAGTTGTTACTCTACCTACTGTTTGACTGTTGTCGAAAGTCCAGTCATAGAAGGTCTCCAGTAATAGACCGCTATCTATGAACATCTCCTGACATGAGCTGTGTCTCGGAACAAGTTGAGCCGCTCCAGTTACAGCATGTTCTACATTAGTCAATCCCCATCCTTCTCCCATAGAAGTATTGATTCCAACATCACAAGCGTTGTAGATAAGGTTTAGTCTTTCCTTTGAAACTCTTTGAATTCCGTTGGCAAGGCTGGTGAAGATAAGTCTATTATCCATCTTCCAGCGTTTTGCTTCCTTAACTACGTCAATATGAGCGTCTCTTATTCCACAATGCATATAAAGCTTTACATTGTCTGGTTTGTCCTCTGCGAATTGGGCAAATCCCTGCATCGTAATATCCAGCTTTTTTCTGGGTTGGTTACGATTGGCATTAAGAACAATGAAAGTTTCTTCTACATGCTTTAGACCCTTTAACTTGCTTCCAAAAAGTTCCACTTTTGACTGCTTTCTATCTTCACTAATCTGATAGAAGTCTTCTAGGTCTACTCCGTGAGGCATAACTCCCAGTATCATTTCTGGCATACAACTAGGCTGTGTTACCACGGACTTACCAAACTCAGTATAGGTGTATGCTTCACTGACTATATCGAAGTCTCTATACCATTCCGAGTCATGCCATTTAGAATCTACCGGAAAGTAGACTACAATAGGAGGTAACTTTTTGGTTACATTCTTTTTGATGGCGTCTAGGTAATATGAGATTACCCAAGAGTCATTCAGAATAAATACCAAATCGAAGTCTATTTGGTTCATCAGGCTACACATTCTGTCCAAGCCGTAGATATTTCCCATTCCTCTGACCATTGCTGGATAGATTGGGAAGTCATAACTATGTGGGTCTCCACTGTAGTTTACTCCCAAGCCTGTAAAATCGAACCTGTCTTTGTTGTACTTTATTATGTTATGTGCTACGGTAGAAAATCCAGTTTCTACCACCAAATCGCTTGCAAAAAGAACCTTTAGTTTTTCCTTATCCATGTCCTAATCCTTTCTATGCTGATGTAGTACCACTACCACCAGAATCATCGTACTCTTCTGCTCCGGGGATTGATGTTCTCACAACTCCTGTAAGTCTTCTAGTAGGAGGAAGTAAATACATTTCCAATTCTGCCCAATCCCTAGCGAGAGATGAATCTTTCATTCTTCCGCTTTCGATATTGGACACCGCTATTTCTGCATCTCTCCAGCTACCAACTGTCCAAGAAGAATTCTGTAGAACTCCACTTTTTGTCAGTATGGATGCCATAATTACAATAGGTATTTCGTCCTGTTGCTGTATGGTAGGAGGTGCATCCATAAGGAAAGTACTTCCTGCATATCTAGAGACCACGTAAGTAGTCTCGTCAATTGTGTAACGAATTCTCCACCAGCGTTGCAGAGACTTAAGAGAAGATACTAACGACACCCTTAGCCATTCGTCCAGATAGCGATAAGCTGTAGCATCCGTGTCTCCGAGTCTGGCTCTTAGTTCTGGTATCAGATAATCTAAATCGGTTGTCGTAGTTATTCCTGCCATTATGCCTCTTGATTGTTAGGAGTAATATACTCCGCTGTCTGAAGTTCTGAAATTCTTTTTTCTATTGCAGATGTAACCTTTTCAGATTTTTCTAGTTCTTCAGCGATACCTCTCATTCTGAAAAGTACCGGAATAGACTCAATCTTGTTAATTCTGTTCACGAAAGCAATCCACTTTGAATTTACAATCACAGTTAGTTCTTCATCACTTGCCTGTTCGATTGTCACTGGTGGTTCATAGTTTTCAGGTAACTTGTAGCTAACAAGAACACCCTTTTTGAAGTGACCTCTATTAACTCTTTTCAAGAAACCATCTTCCTGTTGTGACCAGACTTTTACATACGAGTCTTCGTCTTTCTTCTTCGGGTCTCCGTGCAGAATTACATCTACAGGTTTCTTTTGAACGTTATCCCAAACTGTTACTGCTACCTGTGCTAGGATAGTCTTTATGTAACAAGCAAACGGCTTCTCGTTCTCCATTGAAGAATACATATCATTTTGTGCTAAAACATCTTGGTTCATTTATTAAAATCCTTTCCTTCATTTTATATACAGCAATCTGCTGTTAATATCCTTATTTACCTACCAGTTGAGTACTGATAGTTTTTACTGCCCAATTTCCTCTTGCGGCCTTCCATGCGTCCACCACGGCTCGCATCATAGCGCCAGCCTGTAAGCGGTGGTTGCATTATTTAAGCCGCCCGCGATATAGACGTAACTGCCAATAGCACATGCCCCGGTTTGCAGGCTGGCATAAGGCAGGGACACGGCATGAGTAGTCCATGAGTCCGTCAGTGTGTCATAAACATAAATCGCCGTTGTTCCGGCAAAGGTCGCATCTGCTCCGCCGATCACATAGAGCTTGTTACCGATGACCTCCACTTCCTTGTAGCAGGTTCCTGCAGGCAGCGCCGCAACGGTACTCCATGAGTCACCCGCCGGATCATACTTATAGACCGTTGTTACCGGGTGGAGGGATGTCGGGTAATCGGTCATATCATTTGTTGCACCGATGGCATAAATATATCCATTGCAAGCCGCGCCAAAATCACCAAGAGCCTTTGCAACAGGTAGAGCCGCCTTTGTGCTGTCCCATGTGTCGTTGCTCGTGTCATACACGTACATCTGTGTTCGTGGAACATTACTGCCTGACAATCCTCCAAAGACGTAAATCTTCGTCCCAATGACGGCGCTCCCCATATCCTCCAACCCAACAGGACAAGCGGTCTTTTCCGTCCATGTGTCCGCAGAAGGGTCATACTCGTACACGTTGCCATAATATGCCGGGACGTTCTGGTTATAGCCGCCGATGTAGTAAAGTTTGCTTCCTACAGCTCGCATGATGGCAGATTGCCGGAACGCCTGTGCATAAGGCAAATCTGTCAACACTCTCCACTGGTCAACGGATGGGTTGTATTCATACATCTTTTTTCCACTGGCTCCACCGGCGCAATATATCTTGCCGTTACATACTTCCATTCCGTGTTGAGACATAGAAGCCGGGATTGTGGCAAGCTGTACCACGTTCGGCGTATTCGGCTCGCCAGCCTCTAAAAACCCTGCAACACGGCAAGCGCCGCCGCCGGGATGGTGTAGGGATAGGACACGAAGAAAGCGCCGGTTGTAAAGCCTGTCACTTTTGCCGTGGTCAAGAGCGCACCGGATGAGGCGGACGAATAGGTCAGGACGGTTCCCGCTGCATTGGCAGGGTTGATAGGTCGCGCCTGTACTCCGATGTGATTGGCCGCCAGAACATTATTGAAGATCCAAATCTGGTAGACCGTCGCGTTTGTCCACGTCCGCGCCTGGGATGCGCGCTCGGTGGCTGTTCCACTAACTACCTCAAATATTTTCATGGTGCTGTTGGCCTGGTCGCATTGGATATACCAGCGATCATTATCTGATGTGTAACGGAGATTGATTATCAATACTTCATTCGTGGCACACGTCCACTTGAAATAAATGTACCCGTTCGCATCGTGCGTGATTGAGTCGCCGCTGGCCGGTGTCTGGTTATTCCCGGTTGCGATCCCCGTCAGGCTGTTCCAGGGACTAGGCAGGATTGCGACCTTCATTGCGTCAACTGTGAAATTTAAAGCATTGGCGCGGACACCTACGCCCGGATACCAGTTACCCGTCCCGGTCAAATCGGCCCAAATAAATTTATCTCCAATCACTTCTAGTGCGCCGGTGGTTTGCAGGATGGAATAGCGCACATGCGGGAAGGAGAGAGTGACAATCAGATTACCTGATGTGAAACCATCGCTGGCAGCGGAGATTATGTTATTTCCCGCCGCCACGATGTTTGTAGTTGCCCTGGCGTTCCCTGCCGCAGTGTTCCCCCATCCCGCGATAACGTTTGTGTTGCCTGTGGTCACGGCGGCAAGCGTGATTGCAGCACATAGCCCAGCGGCCCGCGTGGTCTGTGGCCCTGAGTATCCTTCATTGTTTACGCCCGTCCCATTGACCACCAGTTTCCCACCGGCAAGGCTCATAATGCTATTCGCGTCCGTAATTGTCGCGGTTCCTGGCCCCGGCTCCGCTGTGCGCGGCGTGGCAATTGGCGCGGCGTCGTCCGTGGTAAACGTATCGTTGAACAACATCAAAATGGTGACAATGCTAAATTGAGTTGCGGCAACGTTGCCATTCCCGGCCCCGTCTACACAGACACCCGCGCCAATATCCACGGTCATTGTCCCGGCTACGGACGGCGCAAGGTCGAACGTGTAAACCGCTCCCGATCCGGCGAAGTTTGACAATGTAACCGTCCCGCCCGAAATAGCTGCGGTCACATCGCCCGAAGTAAACCCGGTCACGGTCTCCGAGAATGTAGCCGTGAAATTCAGCGGCGTGGTTGCCGTTGGCCCGGTCTGCGTGCAGGTGATCGCCACAGTCGGCGCGATGTTGTCAGCCGCTCCCCCACTCGCCAGGTACATCAATAACGCCGCGCGCCTATTCATTGCCGCCTCCCGAACTCAGAAACTTTATTTTATTCATGCTATTTATTAAGATTCGTAGACTAAATGGGCGTAAACGCCACTAGCGGCATAAACTCCCAAAGAAGTAATTCCACCATAAGGCCCAGCTATTCTTACATTACCGTCAGGAACATAAATTCCAGCCGCCGTAGGAGAAGCTGTAGTATTGACAGCCCCATAAACTTTTCCGCCCTCTGCCATAATCCAGATAGTTTTTGTTCCATTGGGAATGGTGGCATTTTGGTTTGCAGCACTAAGAAAAGAAAGAACCTGCTGTCCCAAATAAGTTCCGGGAAGCAATGAAGCTACGCCACTAATTGTAACTATTTCATTGTCTAAAGAAACCTTGACATCTGATGCACGTAATTGGGTATCAGTAAGTGGGCCAGACACAGGGACTGGGGTAGCCCTAAGCTGGGCGTCAGTCAGTCCACCAGAAATGGTAACAGTTCCTCCTCCACCAGAGTCATCAATATCTACAAAATTTCCAGTATCAGCATCTATAACAGTATGAGTTGTCATTTAATAATTCCTTATATAAGTAGGGGAGGAGTATTTCATCCTCCCCCTTTTATTTGTTTTAGCTTACGTTTCTAGAAACGTTTTTTAGAGCCATAAGCTCTCCAATGCATAAGTAGTCCTGCTCAGTATAGTGTGAATTATTTCCTCTTTCTATTCTACTTAAACAATAATTTATCATTATGTCTAATTCTTCTCTCTTGCAAAAAGAATAATTCACAACCATTTCACAAAATTTCAGTATTTCCTTTAGTCCAGTTATAACTAATCTATAAATAGTACCGTTCTTAGCAGAACGAAGGTGACAACCTATGTTATTAGATTCCAGGAATACTTCAATTTGGTTCAGTATTTTTCTATCTCTCTGTGTTATAACTATTTGTGGAAGAATTAGTTCTGTCTTTATTTCTTTGTTTCTTCCATATCTAAAATGAGAATATAGTCCAACACTCCCTTCCCCATCAAAAAATCCTGCTAAATATTCAATTGTAATTTTCATTCTACCTCCGATAGTAGAATGAGGGGAGAGTGACATCTTCGGACGGATGCCATTCGCTTTTCCGAAAGCTATCTCCCCTCAATATTATTTTATTTACAGGCTATGAAACATCCAAAACGAATATTCCATCTGCACGGTCAATAATCATACCGAACTGCTGGTAAAGTTCCAAATACCACTGTGGAGGAGTTGGCTCCATGTTTGTCCACTGCTTATCCTTTACGTCTCCATAAGTAATGAATTCACCTACGCCCTCGCCGATAACAAGAATCTTGTCTTCAGGTAGTAGAGCATTGTAGTCAGCAGGGTTGTCGTAAATCTGGTCTAGGGCTACTAGAGGTACACCGTAGTAACGTCCAAGAATACCATTCTGCATGATTTCTAGGATTGTCTCAGGTGCAAAACCTACGTTTGTACCGTCTGACCAGAATGCACCAAACTTGGTGATAGGAGTCATTGCGGCACGTGTTCCAATAACAACCTTTGCACCAGAAGTGTGAAGATTAACATAGTTAATCGCATTCTCTAGTGCTGTGGCTGTAATAGGCCCACCAACTGCTGTGAAGTTATTTGGAGTATTTACAGATGTCCAGACTGTTGAAAGGGCAGTAAATACTTTGTTTAGATAGTAATCAGCAAGCTTGGCTGACATTTCCTTACGGATGTCCTCCACGCTACCAATTTCTCCAGAAGCTAGTTCCCCGAATTGTTACTACTTTTATTTTTAAAAGCGGTTATACATTTCTGTATAACTCTTTATGTCTCCATAAAGACCGGACTATATCTTCGCTAAAAAGCGTTTGGCATATAGTCTCTGAGGATTTTGAGAGATTTTTCTACTTTATCTTGATGTCCATGCAATAACTTAATTCTTCTCATTATATCTACATCCCATTCGTCATAATAAACGTTCTTACTTCCAATCATAGAGTATCTCTTACTACACCACTCTTGAAGTAAAATAGCTTCTTCTTTTTTACCTACTAGATTTTCAATTAGTATAGGAAGAAACTTCATAACTCTTCTTATACCAGATACTTCTATTCTGTATCTCTTTTTCCACTTTTCTGTAGCTTCCTTTTCGTTTACCCAGAAAGGAATTTCTAGTAGCTTTAGTATTTCTATTATTTTATTTATTATTTGAATATCTGTATTTATAATTGTTATTACTGGTCTTATCAATGGTTGCTTGCCTTTTCTTGCGTGAAAGGTCATTGTTACTGTCCCTTCACCATCAATTATTCCGCATAACCAACCAATATCTCTCAATCTTTCCTGCTGATTTTCCATTTTTATTATCCTTTCTCTTGTCACTTAGTTAGTAAGAAGGCTTTAGGAGGTTCCAGCATTTAGCCAAATTTTACATGAGCAGGGCTGTAGGGGATAATCCTAACTCATTGTAAGTAACCTTCACATCTGCTCCGTCCAACACATAGTTGATACGGTCACGAACTGTGATTTCACTTGCTAGATGAATGGAACCGGGAACTAGAGTACGAACCTTGATTCCCTTGCGTACTTTCTTTACGAGAGCATCGCCGGGGTTCAAAGAACGAGTCGTCAATAGCATACTTACAAAATCATTTGTAAGATGATTGGGTTGCACATACTCAATAATAAGCTGTGCTAGAGCCTCGCGGTCGCCAGCCTTAAGCAACTCAGCGATGGCTTCCTTATAATTCTTTTCCATGTTATTAAAATCCTCCGATTTTTATCTGTTGATTTGTACAGTCAAAGCACCTGTTTCAGTGTCATAGTCCTGTACGAATCCGATAACGCCAACAGCATTTGTTGCTGTGTACTTAGGCTTACCTCTGTCAGCACCGGCAGTGTGTTCTACGATAAGAGCCGCACCGGGAGTCTGCAAAGCTGAGTTGTAAATATACTGCCCAGAAGGTAGTGTGAAATACCCGTCAGTGAAAGCAAGGGCCTTGTATCCTGATGGAATAGCCTGACTTTCCTGATTGCCGGGATGTGTCAACCACATCTTTAGCCCCGTTAGAGGGCCAGCAGTCGCATTAACCCATCCACCTCTGAAGTCAAAGGTAGTCTGAGGCCAGTCAACAATAGGTGTTGGTCTGTTGTCTACTGCAAAAGTGACACAATACTTAGCACGAGTAGCCTCTTCCTCTGTAGTAGGAAGCTTGGCTCCGGGCAAATCTGTGTCGGTATTCATGAAAGACCCGCCTAGTGCGTTGGCTGTAAGAACTACGAAACGTCCTTCCGTAATTTCTTCCTGAACAACAACACCAATCACGTCTTCAAAACGATTGATTTCCATTTAATTATCCTCCGAGATTTTCTTCTTATTCCGTTGCTCACGCAAGTATTCCGCTATATCCGAAACGCTAGGCTTCTCGGCATCTTCGTTACCTGTAAGTGCAGGAATTTCTATTTTCTTTTTTGAAGCATCTGAGCTTTTCTTACCTGCTTCTGCGACATTTGCGGCAACTTCCTGAACAAAGAAAGCCAAAGCTTCCTCGTCCATCTTTAGAAGTTTCTCTGCATGGTCAGCAAAATACTGGTCATCTTTCTCTAGTCCAGCTTCAACAAACTGTTTCTTGATTGACTCTATCTTCTCAAGTTTCTCAGTCTCAGCATCAATGCTTGCCTTGTATTCCTTGAGAGTAGTTAGTTCTGGTTCGATAGCATTTATTTTTTCTGTTAAGGTTGCAATGGCTTGCTCTTTGTCAGCGATAAGTTTATCCTTGTCTGCCAACTGAGCAAGTGCGTCCGTCAACTTAGGCTCCATTTCTGCTATCTGAGCCTGTAGTTCCTCAATTGTTTTCAACTCTTCCTCCGTAATTTTTGGGTTAGACAAAAACAAGGATGTTACTTCTTCATTACTTGCTCCAGCTTCAAACTTACCAATCAGAGTTTCTACAACCTTTACGGTTTTATCTTTCTCTGGAACTGATGATGATTGAAGTTCCGCAATTGCATCCTTTAATCTTGTTCTATCTATCTTTCCTTCGTTGTCCATTATAGGAAAGAGTCTTTCCTCACCTTTAACGTAGAGGAAAGAGGAGTCTGGTAGCTCACTGATGTAAGCCTTACTCCATTTTTTAGCCGCTACAGATAGTACTCTAGTACGTCCCTCGTAGGCGGGTTCTCCCACCACAGTTGCCGCCCTTAGAACAGTTCCGGTTAAGTCTATACTATTCTGGTCAACATTATATTGAGCATCTTCGTACAAAATTTCCCAAGAAATATCCACCGGCTTTTTACTGGCAAACTGTTGTTTTATATATTCAACGTCAGCAGGTCTTTCTTCTCCCCACAAAGCCGCCAATGCTACGATAGCCATTGAGCCATCAGGCATTGGAACTTCTTTCAGGTGGGTAATGGAACCCAAAGGCTCTGTTCCTTGATGTCCCCTGCTGATTTCTCCCTTCGCCATCTTCACTGGCATGTGAATTCCACTTCGAATCAGGTTTGCAAATTCTTCTTTGGGAATTCTCTGCCCATTTCCGTTTCTCATATCGTCAGTTAGAACGAATTTTGTCCAAACGACTGTGGGATTAACCATTATAGAAGAGAAAGCTTCCCCCATTTCCGCCCTAGCTTCATTTTCACTTAACAATTCTACCATATCTACCAGATTTGTGGCGAATTTTGACGTGTTTTTTGTCATTTTCATTCTCCAGAACCAGTTTTAGCCGGTGTTTTCGGTTTTATAGCTGGCTTTTTATCCCCATTAGGTTGCTGTCCTTCTAGAAGAATTGAGTTTTTACTATTAGGAGTAGGCCCGAACTCAGACAAGCCTCTGTCTTTGAGTTCTTTTGTCTCCTCTTCTAGTAAAGCTACTTCTTTGCTAAACTCGAAACCAAGTTCCTTGTCTACGGAAGTTCTACTTAGACCACCACTCTCGTAAGAGAAACGTAGGCCGTCTAGGAAGTTTTGGAATTTGTGGAGGTTCATTGCTTTGAATGAAACCGTTGGAACGCTATTGAATTTGTTGCGTTTTGATATTTCCAAACAAATGTCCCTAAGAACTTCTATGATTTTTCTTCTAAATCCTTCAGCAGTTTTTATAGGAGATAGTGTAGCTATTTCGGAATCGGATGTTCCAGATTTCTGTGCTTCTCCGGTAATCAGAACTCTAGGAAACCCTAGTCCGAACAAAATTTCCTCGTTGATGTCATTATACTTTCCGACATTCAGTAATGTTTCTGTTTCAGGAAAGACCCAGTTTATCTCTACCGTGTGATTTGTGATTAGCTGGAAAATTCTTTCCAAAGTATTTGCATCCCGCCCTCTCATTCTTAGCTGAGATGCAATGCTCTCTACGTACTCTGCGTCTTCTTCAGATTGTGTAATAGGGAAATCCTTATCACCAATCTTAACGTGCATGATGGCACTGATAACCTTATCCATAATCGAGTAGTCCATTCTACGCATCTTTCTCTTGTGGTGCAAAGCTTCCAGAGCAGATTGAACATATGGAATTGGATAAGGATTGTCAGACGTGTATTGTCTACGGATAACATAATCGTTTTCCAATAGAAATACTGTCTGACCTTCAATGATTGCCTTTACAAACTCAGGAAACTGAGTTACTAAAGTTTCATAGAGTACGGGGTCTTTCGTTCCATCTGGATAAACTCCCTTTGATTTTATGAAGGAGATTACGTCTGTTGGAACCTTTACAAAGTAGGAGGGCTTGTCACCCAGAACTACTTTCTTAATTTGAATTGTTTGTGGGTCTCTTACCCACATGGAATCTGGAAGTTCCAAGGAGCTATATTTCTTCACTCCAAGAGAGAAGATAAAGTCCTTGTCTACTTTTCCATATCCTACTTCTGGAACAACAAGTCCAGACAATAAATACTCGGTAGCCATCTGCTCTGCAAAGCAAACCATCTTTGGTGCTATTGCTTCGAAGACTCTGAATTCATTGTCAGAGAGTTTGTTCTTGGAGAAAACCAAATCGGTAATTCCAATCTCCACCAGTTTATCTATCACTGTGGAAACGAGAGGCTCTGTTTTGTAGAAGAATCTACTATGCTGAATCGAAAGCAGAAAGTCAGTCTGCTGATTCACTGTTGTTGTAAACTTGGGTACGACAGTCCAAGGGTTATCAGTCTGTTGAAGCAGTTCTGCCTTTCCCTTAGATAGTTGCTTATCCTTTGGTGCTACTGCTATTGCAGTTTTCTTTTTAGTTGTTGTCATATTATATCCATAACGCCTTGAGTAATTTTACCTTGCGAGTGGCTTGTGAGAATTCCATTGTCATATGGAATGCTCCTACTCCACACAGCATCGCAGAAGTAAAGTGGTCTTCTCCACGTTTGCCTCCTCTTTCTGTCAGAGTCTTGTAAGAAATATCCCCATTTGGATTTTTAGTATAGGTCATTCTTTCCAGTTCAGTAACCAAGTCCAAGTCAGTTGAGGAGTAAACAACTCTGTGATTGTTTGTCATCTCTTGCAGAATGGAAACGAAGAATGGTTTTAGCTTTACTTTGTTTTCTTCCCCGTCAGAGTTTATTCCCAATGAAAGCCATGATGAAAAGTTTACGGGGTATATTCTTTTCTTGTAATTCTTATGAACATAGTCTGTATGTTCCTGCCAAGTCTGAATGGAATTGAGACCGGCATTACCGGCATCCACGGCAATCAGCATTGGGCCGTACTTTGTATCCAAGAAATCAATTAACTTCTCCTGAACCGGATAGGCAACCTTGGTTAGCTTAACTCTACAGTGTATTTTCAGTCTATCCTTTTCGTCTAGATAGAAAACTACAATAGCCGTAGGTTCCGTGTACCCCATGTCTATTCCAAACAATATACCATAGTTTTGTGGAGGAAGCGGAAGTAAGTCCAGCTTGGTAATCATTTCTGTAATACCTTCTGCACGAATACCATCAATTTCTACTTTGTAAACTGGATAGCTGTCTATCTTCATCAGGTTTCTATCGAACAGTGCGAAGACAGGTCTTCCGTGCTGGCCCAGAACATAGTGGGTATAGTCTTCTGAATCTTCTCCACCGTACTGTGCTTTGGCATCTTCTATATCCTGCTCTGTAATTCTAGGATTATCAAAGGCAGAAACTCTGTGCTTGCTGTAGGCATCATTTTCCATGTCTACTGTGTAGAGAACATTATGCTCTCTCATTCCAGTAGGTACTCCTGATACCAGTTCTCTGTGTCCGGGTGTCCACACATTTAGAGATGGTTGCATTTCGTTGAAGGCATTGTTAGGAAAATATCCACCTTCGTCTACCTCAATCCAAGGAGTGTGCAAAGCAATTAGGTTCGCCCCTGTTCCAGATTGTCCAGCAATGCGGCATAGCAATACAGCACCGTTCTTCAGTGTAATCTTAAACTCAGAACTATTTACTCCGCTCTTTGTGTCAATGAAATTCTTTAGGAAGGAGTTTGTCTTGAACAGTCTAACCAGATTGGTAAATACAGGTTCAAGGTGAACTTTGCTAGGAACCGTAAATAAAACATAGTCGTCAGGAAAGATGTTGTAGACTAAAATCCAGAGAAGTAATGAATACTGACTAACTGTTTTTCCTGTGGCACGAGCAGTACAAATGGAAACCTTTGGATGAAAGTCTGCCATTATCTCTACCTGATACCAAGAGAATCCGAAAGGTTCGTCAAGTCCTTCGTCGTTATCTATGTTGTAGATAAATTCGGGGGCTAGGACTGGGTTCTTTAGTATTTCATAAAGTATTAAGTCTTCTTGTGTTACTTTCTCGATAATCGCCATCTATAATTCCTGTGGAGTTGTACGAGTCTCAGACCCTGGCTCTCCGCCCCATTTCTTGATATAGTTCTTCTTTGCCATATTGAACTTGGTGTGATGTTTTCTTTCTTGGTCTGGGGTCATGTGTTTCATGGTAGAACTACCTAGATGCTGAACTTTTGCCTGACTGAACTTTACTCCAAATCCTGCAAGCGTCAGTCTTCTAAAGTAGTCGTTGTCTTCGAAGTACCCGTAATTAGGGGAAATTTTTTCATCGAATAATCCAACTTCCTGTATAATCTTTTCAGGGATTAGAAAACAAGAAAAGACGTTCATATATCCCAGACCTGCGGGGGAGATTATATTGTTATCATCATAATCATCTACCATTTGTTTAACTGAGTCCTGCTCAAATAGAACATCGTCGTTACAAATAATCCTTATACCTGCGGTCAAGCCTATCATTAAGTTCCAGGATTTAGCTACTCCATAATTGTAAGGTGACTTTATATAGCGTAGATTTGGAAGTGATGCCGGTACATGTCCTAATCCATTGTCTAAAACAACTATCTTATCTACCGTGTTACTTCTTAGTGAATGTATGCATCTATCTAGTTCTTCGTAAGAGTTTAATGTTGGTATACAAACATTAACCATTTCGCAATCCTTTCTCTATACACTAGGAAGTCCATAGCAATTTCTATATGCACTATAGGCTTCTATTGTTTGCTTGGGTAAATAGTCTCTCCAGTTGTCCATGTCTTTTAGCATAGCCGCTGTGGTTGTGTATCCCAGAACTTCATCTTCCAGATTCTTTTTTATAGACTGTATGTTTCTGTCTTGAGTTACTGTAGCAGGGCCAAATACAGGTCTTGTGTTTAGAAGATACTGGCAAATGTATCCTCCCCAAATATCATCCATTCTACCTACTCCGGGGAGAACCATATAGTAAGGTAATGCCTCTCTGGAGATAAAAGTATTTTGGCTATTGAAGGGAGCGTAATCTGAAGATGTAACAAAGGTTTCCAAATTCAAAGTAAGGTCGTGTGGATTATAGAGTTTTCTGCACACAGCATCTATATCGGGGTCTCCGTCCCACAAATCTGCCTGTAGATGGACGGTCATTTTCTTTTTATCTTGGTGCAGTATAGTGCTACTGGTTTTGGCATATTCCAATGGATAACCCCTGTGCCAGAGTTCCTTGTGATTAGTAGCCTGCAAAATATCAAACACACCGCTAGAGTTCGAATAACAATCTACTTCTACATCTTTGCCTACTAAAATTTTCTCTCCCCAATTGTGGTAAGGAATATTATCGTCATCTATGCTGGCTACTATATCAGCACCCAACTCGTAGGCAAAAACAAAACCAAGGTTCCTTCTCATTACACAATTCCAACCTATTGTATCGCTTAGTTTCTTGTATCTTTCTTCCTGAAACTTAGGGTCTAGGTAGATAACATCAATGTTTTTGTATTGTGCATGGGGAGTCTTTATGTCGCCCACTACTATCATTTTCCAATCCTTCATCTGAACAAACTTTAGAGTAGCCTCGGAAGGAGGGTAAATACTGGTGGTCACTATAAATTTCTTCATACTTTGTGCATCTCCAATCCAGCTTCAAGATGTCCCCAGTTTATTGTATTGGTTGTTTCTTGCATGAATACTGCAAGTTGTGCATCGTTCATTCCGCCAGTTCCTCCCATACCTCCAGCATGTCCAATATGCCAGATAGGGATTGTCCAGTCCACGTCTATCCCAAATCCAAACAGGCTAGCTTTTCTTTGTACGTTACTATCAGTGTATCCTCTTCCTACAAGACGTTCCTCATATCCTCTTATGGTGTACCAGATGTCTCTATGAGCTATCTGCAAGTCTCCACAATTACTTACTAGAGAATACTTATCGTCAGGGAATACTTGAATTCTAGGATGTTGGGAGTGTGATGGTTCCAGTAATTCCATGCGTGGCATAAAAGTTCCGGGTTCGCTTCTTCCTCCCAAAGGTCTCAAATCAAACAGGGAGATGTCTCTTCTGCCTACAGTGAAGAATGTATTCTTGTCTTTTATCTTCTCAATGTGTCTTCTTTGTGGAGCCAGAATGTCTATGTTGGAAGATGCCAAGAAATCAGTTCCTAGTCTTCTAAGACCTATGTTCCTTGCCATAACTTCACAAACTCCCTGTGCATCTGGATTATCTCCAATCCATTCTTTCGCCTGTTTCTGAGTAACCTTAATCCAGTAAATGTTATCATACTTTAGCAGGTCTTTTTCTATCTCTTCCACTACAGTAGGCTTGCCTTCTTCTGTCGCCCAATCCACGTATATAACTTGGTCGAAATAGGCTGACATTGTGTTCAAACAATAAGTAGCTCTCTCTAAAAGGTTTCCGCCATAGTCGTCATTTCTTCCAATAATTGTAACACCGTAAGTACTCATAGTCCTAGTATATTTATAATTTCCTTTGCTGTGGGATTTACGGGATAAAAATTCTTGTCGCTATAGATAACATGTCTCATATCCCAATGGATACCATCATGAGGAGATACCCTTTTGACATCACATCCGTTGGCAAGCACCAATTGGGAAGACATCAAACCAATGAAACCCTTTGACTTGGCTATCCAAGGAAGCGTCTCTACTAGGTCGAGACCACACTTGTTGAGTGCCGTCCCATCTCCTATCAAGTCTCCCAAGCCGCCGATGATAACCGTCTTTATTGGACTGCTCTTTATCAAATCAAGAAACATGTTCTTATATGATGTCTCGCCTCGTGGGGCTAGTACTATATAAGGTTCGTCAAGTGTTTCTACATCGTCGTATTCATATTCTATTTTACCGTTCCATGTTGAACCTACAGAACGTGCTATAAAATCAGGTAGTGCAGAATCAGGAACAGACCTAAATCCTAGGTGGTAAGTTGTCTCATACAGGGAAACATCTACAGGAACTTTGGAAGGCCTTACTCCCATGTCCATTCCTTCTATAACATAAGTTGGAGAAAGGATACATCTACGGATGTAACTCTGTCTTTCCAAAAGTCTTCTGACTATTGGATAACAATATTCGCTCGTCCAGAAGTCGCCTTGTTGTCCTTTTGCCTCACAGATATATTTCACAGTAGGAAGAGAATAAAGAAGGTCTCCAACTTTGCCGGGGTGGGTAAATGCTAACATTACTTATCCTTAAAATAAGTGTAGGTTTTGGTGGCTGTGAATCCGGTCTCGTTGAAGTAATTATTGATTGCACCTATCAACTGGCTTCTCTTGGCGTTCTGGTCTTGGGCTTTTATAGCCGCACTTAGTCTCTCTTCCTGCGAAAGCTTTTCGTTCATTATGTCTTCTTGAGCCATCCAGCATCTCAAGTTTGTAGTAATTAGAGCATCTATCAATTCCCCTATAGTCTTATTTTCTATTCCCATGTCTATTCCTTTCCTACAATCTCAAATTTTGGTAGAGGAAAAACCAATTTCCCTCCCTCTTCCATATACTTTTTTATATGCTTTCTGGCTAGAAGATTATCTCTAAAGTGCCAAGGAAGTACCAATAGGTAATCTGGCTTCAATGCCAATGCTTCTGTTTCTGGAATGATAAAGATGTTTGAACCTATGGTCTTCAATCCCCACTTGTCTTTGTTTATTTCTGCGGCATAAGGAACAAGGTCTCTAGTAACTCCGCATACTTGTAGTAAAGTATTTCCCTTTGTACTTGCTCCCAAAACTGTAACAGTTTTACCTAAAGATTTCATGGAAGAAAGAAAGCTATGTAAATTGAATATTGTTTCCTTTACACATTCACTGAGCTTTTCAAAGGAGTTCCTGTCTAGATATTCCCCTTCTCTTAGAAAGGAATTGAATACCGACTCTCTAATTCTATATCTACCTTCGTGGGATGCGGTTACTCTTACGCTTCCGCCATTCACATCATTGTAGGAGACATCAATAACATCCAGCCTGTGTGCTTTGAATAACTTGATAACATCAAATAACTTGTAGTACTCCAAATGCTCGTGGCAGATATTGTCAAATGCATTAATTTTTATCATGGATAAAAAGTCTGTGAACTGTATCACGAAAACTCCATCTTCATGAAGAATAGATACTACATCTCTGACAAACTTGTTAGGGTCTGGCAGGTCATAAAACATTGCTATTGCAGTGACTACTTTAGCTTTTGCATTGGCCCATTCAGGGTGGTTGGGATGTTTATGATAAGTGTCCCACTGCTCTTTGGAGAAGTATTCTGGTATCCAAGTGGTTACGTTATTATCTTTTGGTCTTATATTCAGAGCAGGTTCAAATCCTACTTTATTAGCTACTTCTCTTGTATATAATCCCAACAGAGTTCCATCGTTGCATCCAATGTCTACGATAGTATCTTCTCGTTGTATAGGAACTCTTCTCTCTATCTCATCCACAATGTCCTTAAGGGATGAAACCATACTGGCATTTAGGGAAGAAGAGTACCAGTATTGTCTGTACATCTGGTCTAGTTCCACTGTGTACTTCAGTTGTACAAGTCCACAATGTTGACATTCCACCAGAGTTAGTGGAACCTTTTCCTGTAATGAGATACTGGTTAGATTGTCAATAAAAGCAGAAGGGAATATATTACCCAGTGCTAAAACTTCCTTCAGAGTTGTGCCTCTGCAAATCCTACATTCTTTTAATTCTTCCATTTTCCTGTACCTTTCTTAAAGCATCGATTCCGGTGTAACAGTTTTACTATTGGTTCCTCTGTTCTTCAGAAGTTCCTTTGTTCCCACGATAACCTTTTCCCCACATTTTGAACCATCAGGCATTGTTCTTCCACAGATAAGATGAATTTTGTTTCTGTCTTCCTGTGGGAAAGTTGTCCAGAAAGTTCCTAGTAGCATGTCACATTTAGGGCAGAATATATAGGACATCTTGGATTCGTAGAACTTCTTGCCCTTAGCTTGTAGGTCAGCTAGATATGCTATTGTAGATGCTTCTCTATCAGACTTTCTAACCTTACGAGTAATGTTCAAATCCTGTTGGAACTTACTTATGTCTGCTCTAAGGTCTGACATTACCTTGTGTATTTTTTCCACAGAGAAGATTGAAGATTCTGTAATACCCTCTGCTCTTTTTCTGAAGATATACTGTTCGTAGTCTTCCAGAGTAATCTGAGCCTGTATCAAGGCTCTTAGAGTATCCATGTCATTTATTTTCATATCTGACAGGTCGTAGTCATTCTCAAACTCGTCGAGCTTCTTACTAATTCTGCTCTCAAAGGCTGTAGACTGCTCAATACCTAAATTCTTTTTATCTAAAATTTCCTCAAACTCTCGGTCAGAAAGGTTTTTATATTGAGCAAGGTTACGCATTCTGCTCTGCTTCCCAGTACGTTTCTTCTGCCTTGTCTGCCCGTCGTCTAGAATTATTTCATCATTTTCATCCATAAATTCTCTTCCTTTCCTAGTTTCTAAGGATAATTGTACCATATTTCCCCATTTTGAGGTGTAAATTAAAATAAAAAAGGACAGAAATCAAATTTCTGTCCTAATTTGTTGCTTAGAATCTATTTAGTTATTACTTGCTGGCATAATACTTTTGCGAAAATGCCTTGAAAGACTTGTACCCTATTACATAAAGTCCCGAAGATACTAATGCTCCAAGGATTGCTACAAGTAGTGCCTTTGCCCAAGAAATCCAGTCTGTAGGAAGGTTATACCCATCTACTCCTAGTATAGCCAAGAGCAAAACTGCAACAGCATTCGCTAATACTAGCAAAGCCGCCAAGACTTTTGGTGGAAACTCAAAGTTAGGATTGCCTGTTGCTTTGGCAACCAACTGCTTCAAGCCCTCTACCAAAAATACTGAGAGTGCCGCTGACGTAATCATTTGTTATTTCTCCTTATTCTAGAATAAATTGTTTAGCGATTGCATCTAGAACTGTATCTAACTTGCTCGCTAATAAGTCGTTTTCAGATTCTCTGTTACGGACGGAGAAGTGGTACATTCCTATCTCTTCCAAGTCCAACTTTTCAATCATTGTTTCAGGAAGACTATTCTCTGAAACATCTTTAGCAAGGCTACCGCCTAAGCCTCCCCTGTCTATCATTCTAATCGTTACAACTTCTAGTAAAGGGTTGGATGTGAGATATTTTGATTCGTTCTCAAATCTCCAGTCATCTACTACCACAAAGTTGAAGGGCAGTAATCCTGCTTGTTTATCCATCTGTTGAAGCAAGTGCCTTACCCAAATATTAATGTCATACTCTCTTCCCACTTTTCCGACATCCTGCAAAAGCTTCCTACCTCTATCATCCTTTTCTCCGTCCCATCCAAAGTAGGCTTTAGCCATAAACTTTATAGGGCTAGCTAGAGAATACCTAAAGGTAGTAATCCCCTCAAAACCGTCCAATCTTGTTTTTAGCATATTAGCGACAGTGGTTTTCCCGCTACCTGCTTTCCCGCTAATCAGTATTACTACTGTTTTTCTCGTTCTCATTTCCTAATCCTATTCTGGCTGATATAGCTGATATATCTTCCGCCTGTAAAAATCCTATTTCCAACAATTTGTAAAGCAAGGAAAGATAGCCTTGTTTGTCTATGATAAAAGAGTCTGGAGCGGCTATAAACAAATGCCCGTCCCGTTGCTTTATCACGACACTATTGAGTAAGGGTATTTGTGTTATCAGCACCGTTGTCATTCTTAGCCTTTCGAGCGACAATCAGACTACGGAAACCCTTGTCATACGCTTCCTCTCTTAGCTGAGTAAGAGCAGAAACCATAGCTGTCTCATGGGCATTATCAAAATCAGAACTAATGCTCTTGGTTTCAATGGTCTCCTCTTCCGTAGTCCCATCATCGAAGTAGTTAGTTTCTATCATAAGAACAGTTACAGTCCAAAAACCACCTTCGTCCACTGTCCCTTTATTATCGTTTACAAATCCTTTGCCAATCAATTTAGCCATTCTTACTCCTTTATTTTACAGGCAAACTTACTACCAGATTTGGGTTGGTTTTCTTTGTGATGATAGAAGTTCTGCCTCTACCATAAGCACCGCACTGACACACAAATAATGGAAACTTACTTACTCCCGTATAGTGGAATTTATTATCCAACCAAGTAATATTTGAACTACCACAATTTGGACAAACAGTTTCATTAGAGTCAATGTATAGTCCAATATTAGGATGATTTCTAATCCAAGGTCTAAGTTTTAAATAAACATTTTCCAAAAGAATAGTATCACCAATATTGTATTCTTGCATGTAGGTTAATGCTTTTTCTTCTCCTCTGACGCAACGTTTCCATAATTCTATATCAGTATCCTTCTTAGCTTCAAATCCAAAAATTCTTGCTAGGGCGTTTAGATTATTGTGTGTAAATCCAAACTGTTGTCTAGCTACAAGAAGAGTATCAATAGTTTTATATGGACTTGGGGGTGGAAGATTATTCACAATAAATCTTGTGTTCATGTTTGGAATATCAAATCCATCTCCGTTGTGGGCAATAGCTATGTCACATTCATCCAGTAACTTCCAGAAATCTTTTGTAATTCTGGAGTCGTCTTCTTGAATGGCTTCCTTTCCGGTAAGCCTGGCTGTCATGACATTTCCATCGTACAGCCATTTGGCACTCCAAGTTAGCATGAACCATTCTGAAATAACTTGTTCTTCTGTAATGTTAGCTCTCCAAATACTCTTCTGAAATACATAAGCACTTAATGGGGCTGTTTCAATATCAAAGAGCAAAACCTTTGGGAACTTTCTCAGAACGGCGTCATCCCCTTGCAGAAACTTCAAGTAACATGAAGGATGTGACAATGCTGTGTGCCTGTGCTTGCACCTAAAGTTGATAATATTGGTCTTGGTCATTAATGGTTTCCTTATCTTTAGTAGTAGGTAGGTAATGGTTCTTCGGGACTTTCTTAGCAAGCTTGTGTCTAAATCTGCTCTTTATATAGTTTAGCAAAATATCTACCTGCTCATCGTTTAGTTTATATTTGGTTTTCATATAGTCTAGATAGCCGTCATCTGTAAAATAGTCGCCCATGTAAAAGGCAACCCTATCACATATAGCTGTAAACTTTTTGTACAATGCTTTCCTTTGATTTACTGGGCGCTCGTCAAATCTTCCTATGTCTCCTGCCATCTCACTAATTACTTCCAAGTCTTTATCTGATAGAAATCCCCTTTCTCTTAGCTCCTTTATAGCTTTTTCCACCAGAATAAGGTCATTGTATTCATCGCTATCTATATCCAGTGTTTCCCTGATATAGTTCTTTTTATTCAGCAAGGATTGAATTATCCAAGACATTTCTCTCTTCTCCTCTGCTTCCCTGCAAACATCCAGTCTTCCAAGGACATCTAAAACATGAGTGATTGAACATTCCTAATCTTTCATATTCATCATGCCTTACTGCTTTTATCATTCTGGGTATTATCTTCTCGAACACTTCCCTTACGTAGAAGTCGTTTCTAACGAACGGGATAAGCTGACCTGTGGAAAGTCCTGCCACACAAAGACTTGCTGGATGGTTTCCAAAAATCCTTTTAAATGCCCAGTCATAAATAATACACTGAATATCATTATCCAATCTTGAAGGAAGCTTTGCAGAGGATTTCCAATCAAGTACATTGCCTCTGTAAATTCTATCTATCTTTCCGACAATAAAAACATCGTCATACAAGGGTATCTTGAAATTGTACTCAATCAGGTCTTTCTCTCCAAGCAGTCCTGCAAAGTTCAGGAAGAATATATCAAGCATAAAGGATAAGTTGGTAGCGTCTGCTTTTCTCAAATCCCTAACCTTGACCTCATTGTCCAGAATGCTCTTTGCCTTTTCCCTGTTGTTCCATCCCTTCTCAATAACATAATGTATAACTTCCCCCGCAACCATATCCTTAGATACTTCTGCGGGAACAGTTTTCTTGAAGCGATATAATACCTTTTGTGGACAACGAACAAAATCATTTATTGAACTGGCCGATAAATAAATAGGCATTATGCCAACACTCTTTCCTGATATACCAAAGTCTTGAACATGTCGTGCATCTGCTTATAGACTTCGAACTGATTTCTTTTCAGTTCTAGGGAAGCCTGTATCTCCGCCAGTTCGTCCCTTACTAATACTAGTCTTCCGTCCAATCCTCCAAACTTGAAAGCATTCTCATAATAGGAGACCGCTACAGGTTTTCCGTTTACAAAGAAATGCTCATCGGTCATAACCTGCCGAAAAGATTCACCCTCTTTTGCTTTTATACTATTCTCCAGCTTCATCTTTGCAACTGAGAGTTTCTTTATTTCCTCTGCCAAGTTCATGAAGTCTTCAAAGGAAGGCATGGCTTCCATTATTCTTTGAGAATTAGTCTGCATAATCTACTCCTCCATGAATGACAATATATATTCTATCTTCGTAGCGAACCTTGGTTCCGGTAAAACCTCCAAACAAACTGACATATTTATCAGACCATACTTTTTCATTAGCTTCAAGTACAATCACTCCTCCTGTGGAAAGAACAGAAAAAGCATAAAGAAAGTTCTCCCAATTATACCCACTAGGAATAACTACATAATCATATTGTAGCACGAGCTTTGTTCTTTTGTTTGTTACAAGAAATTTTCTTTCTTTCAGTTCTTGGAACAGTTCTTCTGCTAGGGTGCTGGTCTCTGTCATTACGAATCCCACCGACTCCTTTTGCAGAATAGAGTTATGTCTCAAGATGGAAATTACATCATCTTTAAATCCACTCATTTTGTATCCTTTCTTCTATATCACTATAGGTGTCACATATTTTGAAAAGCTTTTCAGGCTTTAGTATACTTCCCAACTCAACAGATGTATCCGATAAAAAGCTGGTAAGATGTTCTACTGAAGACCTGATTCCGTTGTAGGAATTGTAAACTCTATAAGGGTTTATAGGCAGGTCATTAACAAATCCGTCGAATTCAAATACATCATTTATAACTCTAACTACTTCTTCCGAGGGAAGTTCCAAGAACTTTACGATGTTGTCATTACACGCTCCGGCAACACACAAGGATAGAATATCCAGATTGGCATACATCTCCACCAGCCAACCATCAATTCCAAACCGCTCCTTATAAAAGTCTTTGATTATTTCCCAATCGGTATTAGTCATTTTGTCTTATCCAATTCTTTCTGTAAATCGGTTATATGGTTTATAATTGTCGAGAATGTTTCTACGTCCAAGGCTACGAATATCTTCACACCTTCTCTAGAACCTGAGAACTTTCCCATCAACATAGGTATGGAGAATGTTCCTTCTGCTTCCATCTTTACCTTATCCAGCCATTCCTTTTTTAGGGCAAATTGTGTAGCTCCTCCATATCCTACCTTACATTCTACTTTGAATTTTCTAGGAATAGACTTAACCACTCCAACAATATCAGAAGTCAACATAGGCTCACCTAAAGTTGTTCCTATCGCACCACTGCCCGGAATCCTTTTCCATAGGCTATTTTCGATTAAAAGGTTAAGGGTTTCTGTGGCTAGTCTTTCAAAATCATCCCCTTTACGTTTTTGCGGATTACTCATTTATTATTTCACCTTTTATCTTTTCCATAGCCTTTTGTATTTTCATAGAGTCTTCATGTCTCTTTCTATCCTGTATAATGATAAACAGAGTATAGGCACAGGCTACCCCCAATCCTCTCCACAAGTCTCCTATGAATAGTATTGCTCCGCAAGCTACACAGGAAAAGAGTACTATGAAGTACATCCAGTTAATTAGTTCCTCAATAAAATGTTTTATCATGCCTCTCCTATCCTGTAGCTTGGGCCATCAAAACTCAATGGTACTGTTCCTGATGGGCCGTTTCTATGCTTAAGAACTATGAACTCCATCTTGTTCTTGTGCTTTGTTTCCTTGTTATAATGCTCGTCTCTGTAGAGTCCTACAGCAAAATCTGGGTCTTCTTCCAGTGCGCCTGACATCTTGAAGTCTGACATCAAAGGTCTTTTATCTTCTCTGGATTCCAGATTTCTATTTAGCTGAGAAAGAAGTACAAAACAAATTCCAAGATTATTTGACATCAGTTTTGCCAGTCTGCTCAGTCTACCAATAGCCTGTGTCTGTTGTTCGTCTCTATCTGTAGCTATCTGAATGTAATCCAGATAAACTATTTCTATTCCATGCTTTGTTCTAAACTTATTGATTGTACCCTCTATATAGGAAGGGTCATTGCACATGAAGTTTGTATCCAGATATATGGGTAGCTTGCTTATCTTCTGGAATGAATCATAAATCTGTTTAGTCTGTCTGTTATCCAGAACTCCCAAACGTATGTCTGTATTAGGAATTCCTGTATCTATGGAAACAAGTCTTTCCAGAAGTTCCTGATTTCTCATTTCACGCTCTATCAAGAGCGAAGGAACTCCAGCCAGTCCATCCTGTAAAACCGAGTTACAAACCAGAGCAGTCTTTCCCATTCCCGGTCTTCCACCGATTACCCACAAATCTCCAGAGCATTTTCCTCCTGTTGCTTTATCGAGAATAGGAATGCCCCACGTTGTTCCTCTAATTCCTGGGTTGTTCTTTCTTTCTAGAATTGTTTGATAGGCATCCTTTACTAAGTCTCCAACATGGAATACGTTCTCCAAGTTACGGGCTTCCAGCAAGGAGTCCAAACTCTTTCTGGTTGACATTATCATTTCATCAATATTGGATGCATTAATCTTGTCTTTTTCTACCCCAGAAGTCAAAGATATATAACTTCTAGCTTTATAAGATGTTACTACTATGCTGACAAATTCTGTGAAAGACTCCACGGCCACGTTCTTCGAAAGAAGGAATTCTATCTGCCTTTCTCCTCCGATGTCGTCCAGAATATTTTTTGATTTCATGCTCTGTACTACTAGAGTTGGGTCTGGTACTAGGTTCTTTTCCTTTAGTTCTACCATCTCCTTGAAGAGGATTTGATTGGGCTTGGAAGAAAACATCCACTCCTGTAGTCCATTAATTGAGTCTATCATAGCAGGATGTTGTAAAAGTGTAGACAGCACCACCAGTTCGGCGTCCATAGAAAATAGCTTGTTATCAGACATTTTTATCTAATCCTTCCGGTGACGGTGCATCTTTATGTTTTTCTTTTTTTACTCTCTCTATATCCCTGTCTATGCCGTTCACATAAGATAGAAGAGATTCTCTTGCTTGCATTACAGAGTCATCGTACTCTTTTTCAAACCTTCCAAGACAAATTGCGTAGAGAAGCGGTGAAGGTTCCTCCACCTTTTCAGGATAAGTTCCTGACATTTTCAGGATGGAGTAGAATACGTTGAACCTTCCGAAAGCTTTTACAAGCCTATTGCACATCATTGTTTCAGATTTGGTAGGAATTATGTTATATAATGAACAATAGAACTCTGCCAGAATCTTACCCGGAGTTTCAGTTTCCTTTAGCTTTATTAGGTAGTATTCTGAATTATTTTCCATAAGTATAGGGGAGGATTTCTCCTCCCCTCCTTTCCTTAGAAGTTGAATAGTGATTGTGCGGCGTCGTCAATATCCTGAGCGGGGTTGTCTGTCAACTCCATATCAGAATTGAAGATAGCAGTCTTAGCATCGGTCTTGGCCTTTCTAATTGCGAAGACATCCTTCAAAGAATGCCCATTGAATACCTCAAGCATCTCTTCCGGTTCCAGCTTGATTGTAGCCTTTTCAAGGTCATACAATTCCTGCCCTTCCTTCAATTCAATCAAACCAGCCTTATTAGGAAAGTATCTTGGAGTAGGAGTAGTAACCTTATCACGCTTGACTCCACGAACCAAAATCATCCAATCGTAAGAACGGATGTCTACTCTTTTGTCGTCTTCGTCACGAACGCTGTTTGAAATAACCTTCAAATCTGTGAATAATCTCTCGCTTCCAGATAGAACTTTAACTTCATCCAGTGGACGAACAGTTCCCAAAGCAGTTCCGCAACCTGAGCAAACTTCTCCCTGTGCTTTGTTTACTGTCTGGCACTTCTCGCAAACCTTTACAGGAGTGCGGTCTAGGACGTTGATGTAGTATCTGTCTCTGCGTGGATACCAGCCCTTTACATCACGGAAATCCTCTGGATGTTCGTACATAATTTTCTTGTTGTTCTGACATAGTGGGCATTCATCACCCAAACATGCTAGATACATGAAGTTGATGTAGTGGATATAGTGCTTCACTTCATGGCCGTCCAGAATGCGAACAACATGCTCTCCTTCGTCCAGTGTTAGAAATTCTGTCTTTCTAAACTTTGAGGACTGACGTTCTTTCTTATCTTCAATAAAATTGCCAAATTCGTCGGACATGTTATATGGTCTCCTTTTCTGTGGGTTCTACTTCTATGGCAGGTTTCTTAGATGGAGTGTAGATTGCTTCCATCTCTGCCTTTAGTTCCTGCATGGTCTGAGTTCTTTCTAGTTCCAAATGTTCGATAACATCCTTTACCTTACTTGTTATCATGGAATCAATCAGTTCATAATAGTGACGATAAGAAATCTCGATTGATAAATACATGTTCATGTACATCAATCCAATTACCTTTTCGTTCCTAGCGACCTCTTCAGGGATGTCTGTAATTGCGCTACTGAACTTTATGTTTTTGAAATCCCCCAATGAGTACAGTCTTTCGGCATATAGTGTTCTCTGCATTAATCCTCCAATACTTCGTCTGTTATTTCGTCTTCCAAATCGTTTAGCAAATCGGCAATGTTTGTTTGGTAATTCACTATATTATACACCCTCTCTGTTATCCTGTCAAGGGTTTCCTTAGAATTCATTAATTTCTCTCTGGTCTCTGCCTTTCCCTTTCCTAGGTTTATATCCTCAAACTTGTAGTAAGGGCCGTTCATTGTCATGACACCCAACAGCTTTGCGAAGTCTAGAAGGTCTGACATATAATCAATGCCCTGCCCAAAGATGATAGGAATGGTGAAACTTCTCAAAGGTGGGGCTAACTTGTTCTTCTTAACTGTGAACTTGGTTAGGATACCAACAATCTCTTTGCCTCTTGTAAGCTTGTCACCCTTTCTAAGGGCTACAATTACCGCTGACTCGTGTTGAAGCTGGTGACCTCCCGGCATCTTGTAGTCTTTGACATATGAACCTACGTTATCACGAACTTGATTTACGACAAGAACAGCTACGCCCGTTGTTCTAATAGCGTATACGTTGCGCTTGATAAACCTTCCAACCAATTTAGGAAGCTGGCCCATTGTATCTTTATCAAATTCAACTTCTTTTTCTTTTTTGGACGCCATAGCACCTATAGAATCTATTACAACCAGTTCAAATTCTTGAGATTCTATTCCCTTCTCTGCCATCATAAAAGCATCCTCTGCCGAGTCAGGAGAAAGGATTGTGATGTTTTCTGTTTTAGTATCTTCCCCAAGAACAGCTTTTAGAAGAGATGTATTCAGCAGATTCTCCACGTCAATGTAAAGAACTTTACCGTCTGCATTTGCTACTTGCTTGGCAGTATTCAAAGCCACAGTAGTTTTTCCACTACCTTCAGGGCCATATACTGTAGTAATCATTCCTCTAGGAATTCCTCCTACCCCTATGGAAGTATCCAAAGATAGACAGCCAGTGGAAATTGCCTCAATCTTTTTTGTATGATTATCTAGAACCTGCTCACCAAATTTTTCCAGAATATATTCATTGAAACTCTTTCCTTTTTTAGTCAACTTTCTCTTCCTTTCTGTATAAGAATGCTTGTACTTGAGGCACTGTAGAATAGAAATCATGTAAAATCTTTATGGCGTCTCCGGTCTTTATAACGGTATCTTCCACAAATACGAGGGAAACAGTAAATGTCTCCATGCCGTCCTGCTGGTAATATATTTTTACTTTTAACTCTTCTTGCATTCTACCTCTGCTGTAATCAAAATTGTCAGGGCTGTATACCGAGAACCCTTGATGGGAAGGGTAATATCTCTTTGATATTTTATCATATCAATAGCCAATCCCGTTTCTTTCTCATAGTCTGTTATCATGTCGGCTATGGTTTTTTCTAGTTCTCTCTTTTTATCGAAAGCCTTTCTTATTCTTTCTACCTCTTGCCCCACACTCCTTGTAGTTACTAACTCAAATTGGTTCATATGTTCCATTTTTACTTACTCCATCTTGTCTTTAGTACATCGTCTGCCTTTGCAGGTATCGAGCCTAAGAACCTTTGTTCTACTTCCTCCATTGTTTCCTTCATGAACTTTATTGCTTCATGTTTTACACTATCATGAACCATTGCAACTAGTTCATCATGGATTTGCAATAGCAGTCTAAAGTTTCTTCCAAAAGGGTTTCTCTTGGAAATTTCTATCATGGCTAACTTTATAACGTCAGCGCCACCTCCCTGAATAATACAATTCTTTCCTTCACGAAGAACTCTCGCTTGCCACTTATCAAATTGTTTCATTGACATATAAGTAGGTTTTGGAAGATTATATCTTCTTCTTCCAATTGGAGTTATGGAATATCCCTTTTCCAAAATCAGTCTTCCGGCACTCTCCATAAACTTCTGTAATTGTGGATAACCGTTCCAGAAGTTATCTATAATCTCTTTAGCTTCTGGAATGGAAATCTTTAGATTATGATGTAGACCGAACTCCGTGCTACCATACAGAATGGCAAAATTAACTGTCTTGCCTCTACTACGTTCGTCTTTTGTTACTTCCTGCTTTCCGTAAAGAATCTGAGCAGTAGCAGTATGCATGTCGGAACCATTTTGATATGCCTCTATAATTCTAGGTTCTTTGCTTATAGCTCCGGCAAGTCTATATTCTTCCTGAGAATAATCAACTGCCGCAAATACAAATTCTTCGTCAGGAATAAAACATTCTCTGTATCCTCCATGAGTAGGTACGTTCTGCATGTTTGGATTCTTGGAAGAGAAGCGCCCTGTTCTGGTTCCTGTTGTGAAATACTCCGTATGTATCTTTCCAGTAACCGGATGGATTAGTTCCACAACATTTTTACCGTAAGCATCTATCTGCTTGTTGACACCACGAATTAACAATAGCTGGTCAATGACAGGCTCTCCTGCATATTCCTGTATGGTTTTCTCGTTGGTATTCTTGGCAGGTATTCCCATAAGATTAATAACGGAAAGCATTTGTTGCCAAGATTTAGGATTGAAGTTTTCCACAAACCATTGTCTCATAAAGGATGTATCTGTTACTTCCTCCAGAGACTTTCTTCTGGCCTTACCAGTTACAGGAATGGATAATTTTTCTGCCAGCCTTAGACCGTTCTCTGCCTTCAAAGTCATGGCAAAATCAGCTATCATTTCCTTTAGCTCCCCGGTCATTCTATCTCTTAGCTGTACAGCACTGCGTTCTACTTCCAGCCAAGCAGGAGCATCCAACCTAATCCCGTCTATCTCCATTTGAGCAACTACAGGAGTTAGTTCATTTTCTACGTTGATAACATAAGTCTGATGAGTCTCTTCCAACTGCTTCATCTGCTCTTGGTAAATCAAAGGAAGAACTATAACATCCAAAGCAGAGTACTGCAACATTCTCTCAGTGAAAGGTTTATCGTCTGGGAAGTTTATGAAATCATTTCTGGATTCTTTATCCATAAAATAATCTGTGTATTTTTCCACCAGAGTAACAAGACTATAGAACGACTCTCCCTTTCCGGCATTCAAAACTACTTCTGCTGTCTGTGTATCGTAAATATGGGTAAGAAGAATTCCAGTGGCAAACTGGATAAACTTCATGTCGAATTTGGCATTGTGGAAGATAAGAGTATTCTTTCCTACTTCCAAGTATCTGATAATTCTTTCCAGTATACTGTACCCAACCTTACGTACATCAACTATATAAGTCTGCTCTCCCAAATGCAATTGCAGAAGAAGAATCTTATCAAGCATCCAGTCAAGTCCTGTGGTTTCTGTATCTGCACCAATTACCCCTTGATGCTTTATAATTTCTAGAATAAGTTCATCTACTTCTTCTTCTGTATCCAGAACTTTATATAGCATTTATCTTCCTTTCTTTTTGTAATATCTCCAGAATTTTCTAACCAGTTCGTCCAGAATAGTTGCATACTTTTCTTCATTGTTTTTAGTGATGGCATCCCTACCAGACCATATTATTTCGCAAAGAACGTGAAACATTTCGTGTACTACAGTATCTTCCCTGATACCTGACTTCACGAAATGCAATTCCCCAAACAACCCATTTCTAGGACTTTCTCTGGTAGGTTCAAAATAGGCCCATCTACCCCCTCCCCAATTATTGAAAGTTTCTGGATGAACATCCCAGACAGTTACATCAATCCATTGCCTTTTCTTGTTGAAGTAGATAAGGAACTTATCCATTGAATTCTAAATCTATGCCTTTTAGTTTTTCTTCCAACAACTTTGTACACTCTTCGTCCAAAAGAAACCAATCCATTTTCTTTAAAGTCCATTGAAGATAAAGGGGATTTTCGTTGATAACATATTCCACAGTTTTACCTTTATACTTTCCGTAGGTGAATTCCCAATTTTTCTTGAAATGATATACTTTCTTTTCAGGAATAGGGATGTATATTTCTTTTGGGAATTCTATGTTCCAGTCTCTAGTATAGTGCTTGGATTCCTCCTCCAAAGAAAATATCATTGCTAGCATATTCAAGCAATTAGATTTACCATATTCTTTGCAATACTCGTCAATGTAAGCACCACCATCCCCATATACACAGGTTCTAGAATCCATGTAGATTCCAAAATCATCCTGCCTTCTAGCCGCTGTAAACTTCACAAAGTAAGCTACAAGGGAATCAATCTCATCCTCAGACATAGACCTCAAGTTCTTTTTCATCCAAAATCCTTTCTACTTTACTCCCGTAGAGCAACTAGAACACGCCCACCAGATTCCTCTACAACATTCACAAATCTTGAGGAATTTAATCTTACCATCATTGTATTCTTCACTGTATGTTGTGAAACCAAAAGAACAATTTTTGCAAATAGAAATTCCCATAATCAGAACCTTTCATGAAAAGAACTAAAGTCTTCTGCCAATAAATACAGACAGGCTATTACTTCCTTCGGATTATTAATATTAATATCAAAACCATAAAGCTTTGCGTCTCTTACAACTTCCAATCCCCTTCTATATAAGTCTTCTATTCTCTGTCTGTGTTCCATTTTCTCCAGAGTACTAGAAGACCAATGTAAATGGTCGTTCATTATAAACTCCTGACTAACACATTAGTAATAAGTATACCACTTAAACATTAATTTGTCAAGTGGTATTTATTAGAAACAGGTTAGAGATTTAGCGTTGTAGTATCTGAGCTATTATAAGAAAAAGCCCAGACAGCATCAAAAGCACACCCTCTAGCACAGTATTACTTCCCCATATCCCTGCTATTCTGGCCCCCGCACATATCAAGTATAACCCTATAAGTACGTAAAACACGGTCATCATTCTATCTTCTCCTTAAATAAAACTAGGAAGTAGGCAGGTTTTTGACTTTCTATTTCCCGTTTAGCCGCTGACTTATACCACGTGAGTCTGGTCGGACACTACTTCCTAAAATCTATTCTTCTATCTTATCTTCAAAATATATCCTATATTCAGGATACTTCTTCAAAAGTCTTTCCATAAATTCTGCGTCAGACTTTCGCTCATCTTCTTCCCTAGTATCAATCTCTGCTTTTCCTTTTTTTCTCCATTGAGAAAAGCAAATTGCTACCATTTGTTCGTTAGACCATTTTGCATCATCTTGTTTTTTGTCGTTCTCTGTGTGCATAAACCTGACGCATCTCCCCATAAAGCTGTTCTGTTTTTCGTCTTTCGCTGGTCTTGGAATTGGCATATCTACCTCCTAGTTAAACAAAGAGAAGACTATTAACCCAGATATACCGATAGCAAGTAATATAATAATTACTATTGTTACTGCTAACCATCTAGGCAATGTCTTCTCTTTCTTAGGGGTATGCTGTTTTTCTGCTTTATCTCTAGTTTCTGTCGTAGGCATATCAGACTCCTTTCTCTAGAACTTATGGTATGGGAGAGAGGCTTCGAACCTCCACGCACTCGCTTCCAAAGCGAGCCATCTGCCAGTTGAACGTACTCCCATATATGCATCCGAGTTTTTTACAGAAACCCGGAAGGGAAAACTGGCAATAGAGCCTCCACTCAGGAGTTGAACCGAGTTCTGCCGTTTACAGGACGGCGGTTTTACCGCATAAACTACAGAGGCATTTGTTTGGCGGAAAGTATTTGGGAGGCTGTGACGGCGGGGTTCTCACCCGCTCGTCACAAAATTTAAAGGAACTTTCTGTGCCAAAGTATGTCCCAAAGGTATCGAGCCTTCCTACTCCGCTTTTCAGGCAGAAGCTAATCCATCTCAGCTAGGGACATATAAACTATTTAATTTTTCTGGTACTACGTTTGGTAATCTTCATTTCTCCTTTATCTACAGGAGGGACATTCTTCTTGAATATTCTAATTACTCCAGCAACTTCAAAAACTAGTTCCAAAGTTCCAAGACCAATAACATAATTGAAGCTTGACATGGAAACTGCATTGCATCCTGCCGCAGTACACATAATAACCATGCTGTGAAACAAAAGCCAAATATAGAATACCATTATCTATTTTCCTCTTTTGTAAATTCCTATAACACCTTTTATTTCAACTACCATTTCTACCCCTCCGACCACAGCTATTGTAGCAAGGGCTTCAGGAGAACTTGGAGTACAGCCCGCCTCATTACAGGCAATTACAATTCTCCACAGCATAAAGAATAAATATATAGTCATGTTAAAATTCCTTTCTAGGTAGCGGACACGGCAATCGAAACCGTTTTTTCAAGTTTATGAGACTTGTCAGATGCCTTACCTGCCGTCCGCATCGTATTATTCTTTCTTTCTATAAATCCTAATTATGTTAGGGATTTCGTAAATCATTTCCAGAAGACCCAATCCTAGCATGGCTTCAAAACTACCTACGCTTATTGAATAGCAACTAGAACCTACACACTCTATGACATATATCCCCAAAGATATTATTAAAGTAATCATTTTTCTTTATCCTTATCCTTCTTCTTGGTAAGTTTTTTATAGAAACGATAGCCACCAATTTCTATAAGCAATTCCAAAAATCCAAATTGCACCATATTAGCTACAGCTTCGTAGGGAACTTGCACACATTTTCCTGTATAAGTCAGGCATTGCCATGCTAAACCAATATGCAGAATAAATACTAACATTTTAGTTTCCTATACCACACATACACCTAATCTTCTTTATGTTAGGTTTGTGGATTAGAGATATTCTTACAAGGATTAAAATTAATATTTTCATAAGCGGTCTGTAAGGGTCTCGAACCCTCAACCTTTGCCTTGACAGGGCAACGCTCTGACCAATTGAGCTAACAAACCATTTAAAAGTCTTTCCCTAGTTGCTTTATCATATTACAGTTGGCACATAAAGTCTGGTATCCTTCTGGATAATTATTATCTACTATCCATTTATAGAAGTTCCATCCAGAGAATTTCTTACTTCCACCCACAGCCATTCTTTCTTCTGCTCCATTGTTGTTTATATGGTCTAGTTGTAAGGCTCTTATGTCGGAGAACCCACATTTAGCACAGATATTTCCGTAATAATTCAATACAAGAGTTTTATATCTTCTTCTATTATTTTTATTGCGAATTCTAGTTTCTTCTTTATGTTCTCCCCTGTACAGTTTAAAATAGTCCGTGCTAATCATAACAAACCTCTATATCAATGAACCATTAAAAATCTTCAGTGTTCTCGACGGGACTCGAACCCGTATGAAGTGATTGAGAGTCACCTATGCTAGTCCTTTGCATTACAAGAACATATTTGAGAAGGTAGGTCTTTCTCCTACTAACGGTTTTCACGTTTCCAGATTGACTAGTCGCATAGACTGAGCATGTCCACTCCATGCCGCTTCTCTAGAGAGTCCAGTCAGAATTGAACTGACCATTACGGTTTTGCAGACCGCTCCCTAACCGATTGGGTTTAGACTCATTTATTCATTATCAATAAAACAATCAAAAGAAATACCAGTACTACAATTCTTATTACCAAGCTTTCGGGTCTTTTTCTTTCTGGAATAGGCCCGTAGCTTTTTGCTATCTTCCTTGAAGGGGGCTTAATATATTTCATTATTAAAACACCATTAGTACTAAGGGTACTGTAGTTATACAATCAAAGAATAAACATAGAGGCCAATACCACCAAGGGAACTTATATTTTCTAAATAAAACGCCTCTAGCCAGAAAAAATAAAAACATTCTTCCTCCTAACTATGACAGGTCATGCAGACCCATTGTTCTTTTCTCACAATAAACACAATAGAGCGGAGCAAAGATGAATTGAGGTTTCATTTGTAATAAACTTTTCTAAGGAGGTCAGCAAGCTTATCTATCAGAAGTGAATTTCTATTGTCCAAAAATCTAATAAATCTTTTCATGCAATTTCCTTTATTGGGCATCTAGCAGTATCTCACTAGCGACTCGAACGCCAATTGCGAAGTTCGTAGCTTCGTATCCTATCCTTTGAATGAGTGAGACATTTTGTATTTTCTAAAATTTCCACGTTTAGCAGTTATTCTTTTATGACAATTAGCACAACGAACTTCACACTTTCCTATCTCTTTTTGTAATCGTTCTAAACTACAATTGTATAGACTGGCAATGTTAGCTTCTTTAGTTCCCGTAACGTGGTCAAATTCTAAAACGATTGGGTCAGTTTCTCCACAATCAACACACGGATGTTCAGATAGATATTTGTCTATGTGTTCAAAGTTTCTTTTAGTTACAGTTTCTTTATTTCTTCTAGCCTTATCCAAATAGTATTGTTTATTTTCTTTATAATGCTTTTTTCTATTTTGTAACTGTTTCTCTCTGTCTTTGTACATACTCTTATCCGTTGAACGATAGATGCATTTTACTTAGTATTTTTTCTTTTGCTTTCAGCTTTGGCAAAAGCAACTCCCAATAAGAATGATGTAAGCATGTAGAAAATGATTTCGCTTATTGGCATAATTTATTCCTTTCTAGGCGGAAGATGAGGGATTCGAACCCCCACCCCGAAATGACGGGGGAAAGTTTAGCAAACTTTTGTGATAACCGTTACACCAATCTTCCAAGGGGAGGCGTCCTGCCATTATATTAGACGACGAAGGCCAGTTTATGTCACTTCGGGGAGACTCGAACTCCCATTTACTCCAAGGCACACCCGACAGGATTCGAACCTGCATGTATCCGTTAACCTTTCTGAATGTTAGAAGCATTAGGGTATACGGGTGTATGGTGGGTAACTAACTGGGATTGAACCAGTTTCCTTCGCTTCACAGGCGAATGTAATACCATTATACCATAGTCACCATGATTTGTCAAGTACTTTCAGATTCTTTTTCTTTCTCTGATACCTCTACAGCTTCGTTGTATTGTTCTTCTGTTAGCTCTATCCAGTTGCTAGGAGCCATAGGAACATCAACCTTTATAAGCCTTCCTGTTTCACCATGTTGCCAGTATCTCATTTTAACTTCCTTTCTAGGTGGATGTAGATGGATTCGAACCACCGAATGTCACCTTATCAGAGTGATGAATTAACCACTTTTCTATACATCCAAACTGCCAATTTTTTTCTATGCTCTCATACTCAATCAAAGTCTATGAAAATAGTTGACATCTAAAACAGTCCCTCTAGGCTCACAAGGAAGGATTTGAACCTTCATAGTCCCGATTAACAGTCGGACTCATTACCATTATGATACCTGTGAATATGACCGCTATTTACAGGTCGCTCAGTTTAGTAATGCGACACCGTTTGTTTCTTTACTTGAAACTTAGCACGGTCAACACTAGCCTTACTATACGTCCGAAGTTGACGAACTGCCCTCTATGAATAGCGGAGTGGACATGAAAGGAGTCGAACCTTTACAACACGGCTTATAAGACCGTTACGCTCACCATTACGTTACACGTCCAAAAGGCGGAGAATAAAGGAATCGAACCCTTGTCATTTTACTGACAGCCACGTTTTCAAGACGTGTTTAACACCACTTGATGCTACTCTCCGTAATAGTCGGCTTATGAGAAAGACTCTTTATCTACTGTCATTGTCTAGAGTTTTATTCCGCTGACAAAAGCGGTGTAGAACTTTCCCATAGTGGAAGCGGCGGGACTCGAACCCACGAAGCATTTCTGCGTCTGCTTAAAAGGCAGTTACCATTGCCACTAGGTAACGCTTCCATGCAAGGACATTTCGTCGTCCCATGAACGCTGACATTTTAAGTCGTTCAGTGACTCATTGTGCTGATACACAAAATAATTGCGCCGGTGTTTATCTAACTAGTATAACCTACTTCCACCCACACCAGAAAGTCTAAATAGTAGGTTTGAATTTGTGGTCTCTAGAGGACTCAAACCTCTAACTTCCTTCGTGTAAAAAAGGCTGTCTAATCAATTGGCATAAGAGACCATGTATTTAACTTTCGTCTTCGCTCTTTTCTTTCAATCTGTAAATCTTTAATCCAATCTGTGCCACCGGAGAGAATCGAACTCCCACTACTTCTTTAAGAGAGAAGTACACTAAACCGTTATGTTACGGAGGCATTGTAAACAAAAACTTTTAGTCCTAAACCTTCTGCACATTCTATCATGTGTTTAGTACCCACACTCTGTCCATCCCATATAGCAATCAGGGCATTTGCGTAATGGGCCATCATTCTATTTCTTCGAATACCTGCACTCTTTCCATACTTAGCCCAGTTAGCAGGAAAGATAACCAAGTCTATCCGGTTCTGTTGAGCATAAAGTTCTCCCCAATGGTCTACACCTTTAGCATTTCCGCTAACGACTACATCAATCTCAAAACCGCTTGCTTCTATAGCTTTTTTTACCAAGGTGTAACTTTCTACAGAACGAGAACCTGCAATAATAACTTTCACAGACATTCCTTTCTTTGTGGGCGTGGGAGGAGTCGAACCTCCATGCTTTCTTTCAAGCTATACTGTTTTACAGACAGCCCCGACTCAGCCACTATTCGGCTCACGCTCATACGTAGGCGGGAAGTAAAGTTTTCTCCAAATGAAATTTAAAGGAACTTCCTGTGCCTTATTTATTATTTAATTGGCGGAGAGTATTTGTCATATGTAATTGAGTTTTTTAGAGGAACTCTCTATGCCTAGTGCGGTTGAGAGGACTCGAACCTCCACGCTTTTAAGGGCAGTACATTTTGAGTGTACCGTGTTTGCCAATTACAACCACAACCGCATTTTTCTTTATTTGATTGTACCCCTATTATATACCCTTTCTTTTGATTTGTCAAGGGCCGATTTTTCATGTACCTCTCAGTTCAGGTCGCTCAGTTTAGGATGTTTGTTTCTTACCCTGCATAGCTCACTTTGTTTTACTGCCCTCAATGCTGAGAGGTAGTGCTTCCGAGTGGAGTCGAACCACCAGATTTCACGGTCTAAACGTGTTGCCTATGCCAATTCGGCTACGGAAGCTTGCTATTGTAAAGAGCATGACAATTTGGGCAGACTATTTTTATATTGCTAAAAAAATTATTATTGTGATTCTTATCTATGTGATGCAGTTCTAGTGGAATAGGCTTTCCCATCCACTCTGCCAAACCACAATCTTCACAAACATGTTCTTTTAGTTTCTCTTTTAGAAGTCTCTTCTTTAGATAGTCTGAGCCAACTGGAAAATTTTCTTTTAGAAACCAAGAAACATCTCTTCTATTTACAGAAATTCCGCCTTTGTTCCAGCCCATACCAGTAAAATGAGAAAAATCTATTACAAACTTTACTGCTCTAGATTTTATATGAGATTGAGAACCAGAATTAGGTTTTATTCCAATCTTTCTACAAACTTCTGCCCAACTTTTACTACTCAAGACAATAGGTTCTAAATATTCTTTTGTATATTTCGTATTCATTTTACACATCACCGTGTAGATTTTAGAGAAGCTAGGATGGGTGAGCATCTTCGCTTCTCTAGTGGACATCGGCAGAATTGAACTGCCATCTTCTCATTGCAGGTGAGAAATAATCCCTTTATACGAGACGCCCATATTTAAAAATTGATACCAAAAGCTATTCCAAGAACAAATCCACCAATAAGAACTGCCACTAAAATAATCCAGAACAACTTTGCATGAAACTGTGTAGTCTCCCCGCTGGCAATCTTACTGGGTAATGAATTTTTATGGCCCATAGTTCTCCTTTAGGTATACATTGTTATTAGAAACATTCCTACAATACAGGATAGAACAAAAATAATTGGTATAATAATACAGACGAAGAATCTTAGACGAATATTGTTTTTCTTCATGTCTTAAACTGTCTCTTTCTTTTGGAAACTTTCTTCCAACTTCTTTGATATTTATGTTTTAGGTTTTCCCCTAAATGGTATCCACAGAAGGTACAGGAAATCCCTCTCCCTTGGAGGTAACGCTTACGTGCCTTCTTGTAGATACCGGAGTGTTCAGTTGTGTTCATAATGTTATAACATTTGTTAACAGGCATGTTACTCCTAGAGAGGGTAAAGGAAATCGAATCCTTATCATCCGTTTGGAAGACAGAGGCACAGCCTTTATACCATACCCTCATACAGGGTTAATCTGATTTTTTTTGTATCCTAGGTGCTTGATAGCCCTGTAAAGATTTCACCTAGCTAGTTTTTGGAGCGGTACTAATCTGGTTTATTAGACTAACTGAGAGTTCCCGCATGTTGCCAGTTGGACAAGTTATCTACTAATAATTAGTTGGGAAAATTAGTCACTGACTAGGCAGGAAATGATGGACTTGAACCACCATGACGAAGGTCAGAGCTTCGCATCCTAGTCCGTTTGGATGAATTTCCTGTATGTACGGTTTTAGTTTTAATTTACGTTAGGAGATAAACCGAAAAACTCCCACGGAATCCACATCTTTTTGTAGTGGTGAGCCTTTCAAGACATTTCCACTTTTTTAGGCGGTGCAGTAGAGGAGTCGAATCTCTATCGTTCGTTTTGGAGACGAACATAATTCCGTTATACCAACTGCCCATATTTATGTAATCAATTCAATGACTGGTCTCAGAATATAAGTATTTAAAGGCTCTTTAGTCCACTTATAGTCACAGCTATGTACATTGCAAACATAACCGTTTTCCACTCTGGTAACTTCCATGCTCATAGTACCTCCCTGTTTTACTCCAAAAGGTACTTTATCATCTATCCAAAGATTACCACTTAATTCCGCTACCATTGCCCAAGGGGTCACATATACAGTAACCCCCACAGGTACATCTTTTAGTGTCTTCTGCTCTAATTGCTTGGGAAGTTTGGCATTCATGCTGAATTCCTTTCTAATCTAGTGCTTCTTGATTTTCACAATTATAGCTGATTTGTATCTGTTTGTCAAGGGCTTTTCTGCTCTCTAATCAAACTCTCATATACTTCATCTATTGACAAATCAGGATGCTCAATTGCTTTGATGGAAAGGAAATCACATCTTTCATTTTCTACGTTACCGTCGTGTCCTCTAATCCAGATAAACTCTACTTCGTGCAAAGTAATCAATGGAATAAGTATCTTCCAAAGGTCTACATTCTTAGCCTTTCTCCATCTCTTATTTTCCCAATTCCATATCCACTTTCTTTGTATGGAATTCACAAGGTATTGTGAGTCGCTGTAGATAGTTACTTTTGAAGGTTGCTCAAGAGATTCCAGTGCTTTGATTGCAGCACTAATCTCCATTCTATTATTAGTAGTAAGTCTAAATCCTTCTTTGATTTTATTTCTGGAATCTCCAGATAGTATGACAGCACCATAACCCCCTGTACCGGGATTAGGCTCGCAAGCACCATCTGTGTAGATTATTACTTCCGGTTTTTCCATGAGATTATTCTTTCTTTTTTTACTTGCTTTAATTAAACTTTTAATTAAGAAGTTAACTACTTCAAGGTAGTCGGAGTTCCCTGTACAATTAGCTATAAAACTAATTTCAGTAACTCCTACATAAATATTTACTTCAAGGGTATGCTTTTCGCATACGGACTACTTCGCGCTAGTGGTCAATCCTACGTTTTTATTCATAGGCTCACAGTCCCAGATACTAGTTTACACACGCTTTTCGCCGAACTCCATCCTTCTTAAGGACGTAGTTATGGGTCGAAGAACCTCATCCTTAGCCACTCTCTACAACAAGTGTAGCAGTTTGCAGAAGTACTTGAGTAACTCCTTCTTCGATTTCTGGGTTTTATTTAATTGTATTAATCACATTATACCATACATTGCCCATCTTGTCAAGGGCTAATCAATAAGAACATATTTTCCAGCTTTATAGTCTAGGAACTTGTAATAGTCCACTAAGAATACCGCATCCTGAATTTCCCGATTACCTTTCCCCTCTGCCTGAATTAGCGGTTGAAGTTTCCCCTTTATCCATTGGGCCAGTTCGAGTTGCTCGTACTGTTCCGGCAGGTCGCTGATGCGGATATATACATAATGTACTGATTTGTAGACTGGAATATCAATAACGGGTGCTTCGTCCATAATAATACCTACTTTCTAATCTTTCTCTAATGTAAAACACTTGCTTAATTAATGATTTTGTGTTATAATAGTAGTATGAATTGGATACAAAAAGGAATTTTCAACCGTCTAGGATATATTATACCACACTTTTCAAATTTGTGGAACAGGAGAAGACAAATTGAGTGAAGAAACTGACCAAACATTAAAAGAATTAGGTTATGAACCAGCAAAAAGCAAGGTTCCACAGCCTAGAACATCCTACGTACCGCAGGGAAGGGACGCTTTCCAGACCCCCAATTATGCAGTAGACCTCCTAATTCCCTTTATTCCAAAGAACATCAACATGGCATGGGAACCTGCCGCCGGAGGTTTGAAAATAGTACACAGGCTCTTGGATAAGACTAACTTAGACGTAATTGCTTCTGATGTCTATCCCTTTGACGGAGTAAGGGAACATAACTTTATTGACAGTTCCAGTAATGATTATCCGGGGGAGTTAGAAATGGACGCTGTAAGTTTAGCAATAATTACCAATCCACCATTCTCTTTGAAGATAGACTTTTATGAGAAGTGCCTAGAATATAATATTCCTTTTGCACTACTTATACCTGCTGATTATGCAGGATGGAATATCAACGCCTGTAAGAGTTTGGGTTGCGAAAAGATAATTCCCACTAGAAGAATAGATTATATCACACCTTCGGGATTGTCTGGAGCCAGTGGACATACAGCAGATTTTCATTCAATGTGGCTGACTTGGGGATTCGGTTTGGGAAAGACAGAGACGTTCGTGGAATTGTCTCTTGAGGATAAAAAACTAAATATCTAAAAAAGGAGAGTAACATGGGACAGCATATTTGGGAAGATGATAACGAAACGCCAGAAACCGAACCAGCTCCTGTAGAGGATGTAAGTTCTGGTGATGCAGGAAACGATGATGAAGAACCTGTTTACGCACCTACGGAGGGATAACATGAACATACCTGACGATGACGATGGCAAAGAGGAAGTTCCTTTTTATATTGGTGGCCTAGAACCTGCTCCTGAACCCCCTGTAGATGATGCTCCCTGGGGAGACGGAACTCCATATGAGGAAGAAGATTAAATGTCATGGAAAAAAGTAACATATGTTCTACCAGCTTTTCTCTTGTCCGCATGTACCGTAACACAGCACACACCGGGAGCCTTCAATGATGTATGTGTTGGAATTCCTATTGTAGCTGTAAATTGTGTTCTAATTTGGCTCGGAATTTCAGCATTTTTTGGATTAGTATTGAATAATTTTTCAGCTAATTTGTGGGCGTTATTATTTAAACTTGACGATGATTGGGATATGAATGTCAGGTTATGGAAAAGTGCCGCCCGCTTTGGAGGCATCCTAGCCATAGGTGCTTTAGTATGTTATTTTGTTTTTATGTATCCAGATTCACAGGCAATTGCTAGTGGAGCATCAGCTTGTGGCTCTGTAATTAATCAGTAGAAAGGATAACCAATGCCTAGAGTAAGCGTAATAACCCCTGTTTACAATCCTAAAGAATCTTTTTGGGAAATAAGCAGGGAAAGTATTTTGAACCAGACCAGCAATGATTTTGAATGGATTGTAGTAGACGACGGCTCAACAGAAGAAAAAAGATTCGAGTATGATATTCTTTTGGAAAGAAACTATGGGCCTTCTGTTGCACGTAATGCAGGTTTCAATATATCCAGGGGAGATATTATTACCTATCTTGACTTGGGAGATGAATTAGCTTCCGACCGTATAGAGAATATCATTAAACTATTCGATGAATTCAAAATTGAACTTTTGTTTTCTGCTTACAATATTATCCAGAATGGACAGCCCTTTAGATTTGACCATTTCGATTATATTGGAAAGCATCCGAACTTCCCTACCGCTTTTGAATACATTAGAATTTTACAAACGCAGAACATTTCTATCCCTTTAGGAGTGGCCCATAAAAGAACTCCCTTTATATTAGCAGGAGGTTTCCAGAGAGGAATAGTCTGTGGAGAAGATGGAATTCTATGGAGAAGAATGGTGGATAGAATAGCATCATACCAGATAATGTTCTCAGATGACTTGGCTGGAGATTACTATATAACAGAAAATGGACAATCCAGAACACAACGAAGATTTGAAATGGGCGGTTTTGCTTTTGATGGAAGCAGAAACGATAATGGAAAATACCTTGATGAGGGTTGGTTCAAGACATTTTCAAGTGAAGGATTATATGACTGATGAATGGAAAGATAAAGTAATAGACGGAGTAAAGTGGGTGCATAATTTCATGGACTTTGTAGTAGCGGAGAGAAGCCAGATTTACGGTACATTGATTCATCTATTTCTCTTATTGCAGACAGAATCAATTATCCTTCCAGATAGAGAAACTCTCATAGAGTACGGAGAAAAGTATTATGTTCTGTTCGCCCCTAATGAAGAAGGTATCTGGGAAGCTTCCATAAAAGAAAGAGAGAGCAATGAAAGCAAAAACGATTTATTGGATTAATACTTTAGGGACTCAGAGAGTTAACTTTGTTGTGAATAACTTTGACTTTATTCCTCCAGCAGGGTTAGTGGCTATGTATGGAGTGAAGAAGTGCAACTGGATAACTTACTATCTATTTATAAAAACAAAAGTAAATTTACTTGCGGAGGATAAATTCAAATGGCTAAGAAACTCAGAAACGGGAAGTTTGCCTGTAGTGTATGCGGTTTTGAATACTCTTCTGCGCCTCACGCAGACGGTTGTAGGGACAGTCATCAGCTTTTATACATTCCTGTCTCGAAAACAGAACTAAACCGATTACTAAATGCTATCGTTCTGGGGGATTTGGATTTGATACCAGAGCATTTGATTCTTACCTTACAGAAGTACGCAAGATTTCAGGTGACAGATGGCTCACAGAGTAAAGTGCAAGACTTGTAATTCATGCATGTCAGCAGTATGGCCTAATGGGATAACCAGACTTTATTATTGTGGTTTCTGTGAAGTATGGTATGGTGGAACTGTAGATGAGTTAGTGGTAGTTCCAAATCCCAATGAGGAGAAAATAGATGAATATAAAAACAGGATTGAAGACCCTATTCGAGATGATGAAGGAGAGAATGATGGATAATTACCAGTATCAGCCTTTGGTAAAAAATCCTGAGTTTGGATTTGAAAGAGGGTATTCAAGCAAGTTCAAAGCAAAAGATACTGTAGAGACTCTGGAAGGATTGTTAACAGAACTACATGCTTTAAAGATGGAGGGCTTTGAAGTTGTTGATATTAGAATCGAGAACAGATACAATGGAGATTATCATTTAATAGCTATAGTTCGAAATAATGATATGTATATAAAATGAATATAAACTTTCCCATCAACTTTAGATTTGCAATAGCACAAAGTAAAAAGTCTCTTATGCGTGAGAAGGTAGGTGCTTGCTTGGTTGTGGGAAAGAGCATTTTAAAAGGGGTGAATAAGGATAAGACCCATACTCGCTATGCTAATCCACATCTACATAGCAGACTTTCTGTACATGCGGAGTTGGACTGCTTGAACAAGGCTCCAGTTACAGATGGGGGAGTTATTTACGTATACAGGGAGGTTCATGGTGTTCCGGCTATGGCTAGACCTTGTGAGCATTGCTTGACTTTTTTGAAGAAAGCAGGTATAATCGAGCTATATTATAGCATACCTGATTATCCTTATTGGAAAAGAGAGACGATATGATTTATTCTTTTTATTGCAGAACTTGCCAAGCCAGCTTTGAAGTTGAGATGTCAAGAGAGAAATATGCGTCTCATTCAGCACACTATGCCGGTACGGGTAGGTGGGTTGCGGAGTATTTCCAATGCACTTTATGTGGCTCCAGAGATACCCAAAGAAGCTACAATGTTGCCATACCTGTTCATTTTGTAGGGAGTGGTTTTACCAAAACAGTAAAGAAGCAGGAAGAATGATTACCCTTATAGTTCTATTTCTAAGTGAAGGTAGGTCTACAGAAAGAATGCTTCTTGCGGCTCTAGCCCTAGATGCAATAGTAGAATCCATATTACTCATTTTTGCGGTAACGGAGTTGGTAAATGCCTGAGTCAATTATTAGAAATTTAGTCGAAGAAGATTTTGGTTATAAGAGAGAAGGCTCAAACTGGGGCAGGTCTGAAAAGCATAGCTCTCTGATTGTAAACGAGTCTTCTGAAAAGTGGTACTGGAACTCTGAGCATATTGGTGGTACTGCTTTGGACTATTTGATTCTAATCAGACATTATACAAAAGATAAAGCCAAGGAACTTCTAGGTATCAGGGAGAAGTTCAATATAGGACAGTACATAGAGACCCCTGAAAAGGTTTACTACAATCCTTTTGAGAAGATGGTTGACATCATGTGGGAGTTGGGAAAAGGAAACAGGGGTTATTGGTACAAGCGTAAGCTAACCGATAAAACAATTGACCGCTATCGCTTGGGCTTTTACGATGGGTGGAGCATGTTTCCACTTTACATAGGTGACACGTTCGTCAACTTCCAATGTAGAAGAGACGAACCGGAAAAGAAGATTAGGCTGTGGTATACAGAAGAGAAATGGAAGCCAGTTCTTATCAATGCCGAGATACTAAACATAGTTGATAAAGTATTCATCACTGAGGGGACGGTAGACGCACTTCTGTTGACACAGGAAGGCATCCCTGCCGTGGCTCAAACAAGCGGGGCGGTGTATTGGAGTCCATTCTGGTATTCTTCGTTCAATCGTATAAAGAGCATCTATTATATCACAGACAACGACGAAGCGGGTCGCATAGCGGCTGGCAGAGTGTCAAAGGCACTAGGTCAGGACAGAGTAAAGGTCTATCAGTTCAAAGACAAGGCAGAGAAGTATGATACGGTTGACTTCTTTAGGGACGGGGGCAATGCCAAGGAGTTTAAAGAACTGGTGGAAAAGGATTCAAAATACTTATTTGAGATAGGAGAACTAAATGCCAGCAGACCCAAAAATAAACGCAGTGAAAGAAGATTCCTTCGTACTAAAGGAACTCAAAGACCTTATTAGTAAGCTGGAGCAGGGGAAGATACAGGCTCTAAGCGTCCAATCAGAAGCCAAACTGGTAGACGTAGCAGGTTCAATGTACGAAAAGCGCACTACAGTTTCATTTTCGGAGATTGTAAAATGAACATAGGAATTGACATTGATGGAGTAGTTTACCCTTGGCACGATAGCATCTATAGATACTTCAAAGAAGAGAAGAGGTTTACTGGTACTGCCAGAGAGTTTTGGAAGTACTTTATGTCTCTACCTGTAGACGTGCAGATGTACTATGTAAGCATTCCAATACACTATCTAGATGCGTCTCCAACTGATGATGTACTTACTTATTTGCCATTGATTGCTGAACTCGGAACCGTTTACTATGTAACTAACCGAACCCCGGACTTGATGCCAGTAACCCGGAAATTTTTCAATAACTTTTCATTGCCATTTAAGGAAAATGTGATTTTTACAGACACCAAGGCTAATTACATACGCCTACTCAATATAGAAATGTATCTGGATGATAGGGGTAAGAATGTAGACGAGGTTGTGGGCCTTACTGATGCCTACCTTTTCAAGGCTGTTCATAATTGGGAGTATAGGGACAAATATAAACTCATTAATTCCATGAAAGAATTCTATGAAAAGATTAAAGGAGAAAGAAAAAGTGGATAAGTTTCAAGGTAAATGGATACAAGAACTTAAAAGTTTGATAGACAACGAAGATGTGTGGGAGTTTGTAGAACCTAAATTAGATAGAATAGATGTGTTCCTACAACTAGCCGCATCGGAAACAGACAATGAATTTCTGCACGATGATATAATGAGATTGCTAAATGGAGATAAACAATGAATGAAGATGATGATAGAAGTTTGGGAAGAAGATTGAGACAGGTTGCACAGCTAGATAATATGGTAACTGGTGAGAAAAGAAACACATCTAGAGTAGTTGCTATGTTTGTTGTACTTGCTGTACTAATTATGTGTTCTGGAGTTTTAGCATACACGTTAGGCTTATTCCAATGAACCTAACAGAGCAGGTAATAGAATATTACAAAATTAGAAGTCTAAATAAGCCTAACATTTGGGAATCTTTAGGATGGGCTATATCAGAATTGGGGGAAGTATATGAAGTCTTAATGTCATGGAATTCAAGGTGGGTGAGAAACAACCCACAAGACCACCCAGTAAAAACTAAAGAAGACTTGGCTGAAGAGTTGGGTGATGTAATTATGATGATAATAGCAGCAGGACTGTCTGAAGGGGTAGACCCTATAGCTGCCATGCGTAATAAAATGAAAAGAAAATTGGAAGAAGACAAGCAAAAAAATAGGCAATCATCTTCTTACATAAAAGCAGAAATTCCAGTTCAGATGGAATTTCTTGATAAGGGAATAGAATGACTATAAATACAGATATAAAACATAACGTGTTTGGAGATGGAGAATTTCCTGTAGACGAATCTATTTTAGATAATATTACAGAAGAACAACGACAACTGGTTAGAGGTATGATGAAGTCTGGATATTACAGGGACGGAATCCATCTTTCCAGTTTCCTGAGAGAAGACCTTACCATTAATCTTGAGTTATTGGAACTGGCTGTTACACTGTCTATTATCGCATCGGAAGCTAATTCAGATTTAGATGTAACATTAAAGCTTAGAGGTTTGGAAGAGTACTATCAAAAAAGGGGAGTTCTTGGAAACCCTAAGCAGGAGAATGAAGAGAGAATTTTCATGCTTGGTTTTGTTACAGCGATAGCGGCAGAAGCTTCCAAGAACGATACATTAGAAGTAAAGTATGTGAAATGATAGATTTAACTAAATATCTGGATTACAGGATAGATGCAGTTTGTGGAGACCAAAAAATCCTGATTAATTCTGTAGCCGGTTCTATAAATTTGGCTTATTGTGATGTCATCTACGAAGACGAAGACATAGAATGGGTAGCAGGTATCTATGATAAAGTTCCAAGGGGAGGAATTATAATAATTCAGACGGACTGGCATACAGATTATTTGTACAGGGCTTTTTTACAGAACTATCTGGGAGCTAATTTCATCAATCATCTGGTATGGAAGAATGAATGGGGAAATCATCCAAAGAATAAGTTCCACCAGTGCTACGATGATATTCTAATTTTTTCCAAGGGAAAGGATTATAAGTTTTACCCCGATAGAATTCAAGTCCCCAAAGCTACAGCAAATACCAAACTAAACCCCTCTGGAAGAGTCACCAAAACTGCTACTGCATGGATTGATGATATTTGTTTGACTACTACTTCCAAGGAGAGAGTTAAGGATGAAACAGGCCACAATGTACGCTGGCAGAAACCATTGAAATTATATGATAGAATTATCCTGCCTTTCACAGATTTTTTCGATATGATTTTTGACCCGTTCATGGGAGTAGCATCCTTGGGAAAGTGGTCTCAGCAAAATAAACGTAACTACTTTGGAACAGAAATACAGAAGAAAGTCTACGAACTTGCCCTGAAAAATCTAGGAATTTAAAAGTAGACAACAAAAAACCCCGACTTTCGCCGGGGTTTCTTTTCTATTAAATTGGCAGAGTGTTTAGGATTTACCCATAAAGATAATTGGCGGGAAGAAGAAAGCCACAACAGCCAAGAGGTTCGCACCACCGGTAAGTTTCACATAGGTTGCCGCCATAAATCCAAGCACAAACCACAGTAGAATCAGTCCACCACAAGCGTTCAGAATCAGGTTCATTATTTGCCTCCAATCTTAGTTACAGAATATTCTTTACCATCTTCGTCAACAAATATAACCCAGGTTTTCTGGAGAGATGCACTAATATCGTTGTAGGTAACATCATTGGGCCACCAATCCAGAACTCCATCCCATAAATCATCCTCACGAAATTCTTCCCCAGCCTGGGCATAGAAATCCTTCTCTTTTTTATCATAATCAGAACTTGTACGGTAATCAATTTCTACATTATGACTCATGGAATCCCTCCAAACTAGATACTTAAGAATTCCCTCCAACTCTTCAATAGTTTCCAAGGAAATACACTCCTTGGTATAGGCGTCAGCATCCCCATGCATAAATTCTCCCCATAAATACATGCCAGGTTTTCTCTTCTCATTCACTGAAGTAAGAGCATACCCAGATTCTAGAAGCAAGTTTTTTTCCATATTATCCTTTCAAGATATAATACCCCTCCCATTTCTGAGAGGGGTACTTCTATTTATTTACTGGTTTTTACCCACCCATGAGCGGGTAACCAATTCTGAGTAAAATTGTTCAGGACTTCCCACATCAGAGTCTTTAGAGCATAGCCTCCGCCAATTCCAAACAAAATATGACCAGTCGCCCATGTAGTAAACTCGTCAAAACTCATGTCTTTTATTTCCATGACGATTTACTTCCTATGGTTCTTGAAGTATTCATCCCAAATCTTTGTCTTGTCTTCCTTGGACAAACCTTCAGGAATAACTCCCTCGTCATCAGGTCTTTCCACCTGCCACAGCAAATCTGCCAGAGCAACCTTCCTACCTTTACTCTTCTCAAATCTGTCTGTGTGATACAGTGTGGCAGTTCCCTGAATTCCTGTTTCCACAAGAGTTCCATTTTCTTTGACCACAGAAAGACTAGCCAAAGTTGTGGTATTCAGGCGGGAAAAACGAACAGAGTAGGTCTTACCGTTCAAATCAAAAAACATTTTTTTCTCCTTTACTTTACTAAAGATTTAGGTGATTCATCGTTCTCGATGGATTTCTTGAAGAAATATCCACCAGCAGTGTGGTAAATAACAACCCCCTTCGGCTTCATAAAACCCGGAGCAGCTTTGCTACCTCCTACTTTCAAGTCTACCATGAGAACTTTCCAGATTTTCTCTGTATCAAATTCTCCGGTATAAAGAACAGGAACAACATAACAGGATGGAATTTCCAGACATCTTGTATCCGAATCCATAGTATTTCCATCGTTGAACTTGGAAGTCCATCTGGCTGTATTAAACAGAGAAAATCTCTTCTCTTTTAGTCCATAGTTTTTCTGAATTCCCTGCCCCCACCACTCACCAAAATGTCTTCCATCACCAAGAGCTAGTAATTCTTCACCATGTTCCGATACCCAGCGAGCAAACCCAGAATTGTCTGTCTGTTTACCGGGAGTAATCCAGCGGGTTCTGCTTCCAGCAAACATACACAAAGTACCACCCTCAACTTCCTTAGCAAAAGCCACAGGCCAGTCTCTTAAACATTCATCTATTCCCCTGCCATAAACTTCCATAGCAATCTGGGCATTTGTTCCATCAATCTTCTCAGTAATAACCATTTCCTTACTAAGCCTTGAAATTTTTGAAAAACTCTCGAAATCCATAGAAAACCTCCTTCCAATTCCTAATTAATTTTGGGGCGAACTTTCTAAATTTGACCTTACAAAAATGCAAGGTCTATTCCACAGGAGCAGATGGAAATTGTTTGAACCCAACTATTCCTGTATTATGTACTCTGCTCATATTGTTAAAGGAATTCCAGTCATGTTTTGGACGCAATCCCTTCAAAAGAGCGGAGAATCTATTCAGGGAAGTTCCAAGATTTCCGACATCTGGTGTAATATACCGGGGATATTTATTCGGAGGAGTTTGTTCCCAGCTAGAATACTTGGAAAGCTCCTTTAAATACTCCATAGGACTTTCTTTACCAGCATATCCTCCAGAAATCCTGATAAGAGTTGTGTAGGCACTCAGGAGTGGGCCATTTACAGTCCACTCCTTGTTGAATTCCACCACAATAATCTTGGGGTCATCCGTTCCATAGACCTTGCTCTCAGGAATTCCAAGAGCCTCTTCAAAGGTATTCAGGAATTTCTGCAAGTGGGGAGCTTTCTCTTCCAGTTCCAGAGAACCTCCGTGTAAAGCCAGCTTGAAGTATTCCACATCCATATCCAGCATTCCTTGCTTCCACAGCATTCCCCAGATTTCTCCAGAATGTCCAGTATATTCCGTGTAGAAAATATCCTGAATATAGTCTTTGCATTCAAAGGGGCTATGAAGCGCACGATAATTCTTATCTACCAGAAGATACTGGAATTTATGATTGGAAATCTGGCAATACCGGAACTCCTTAATTGGAGTCATATCAACATGAACTTTTTCTGACATTTTTTTTTCTCCTTTTACTTTCTTCTAAAGATTAAGATGATACGCTTCCAGAAAGAAAATCTACCATTCCATTCTCTAGCAAAATCCTCATTATCTGTTCTGGCAAACGATTTACTAAGCCAAAGCTTGTACAATTTCATGATAATGCTTCCTTTAGCAGTTCTTTGATTTCTCTGGAATCTTTTTCTGAAAAGTCTTCAGACATCTCTGCAATAGTTTCCTTATCTAATTTCAGCTTTAGACCTAGATATTTCATATAGAGAAAAGCCTCATTCAGGGCATCACTGAGAACTTTCAGAAAATCCTGTCCAGAACAATCACCTAACTCTTCCTTGGATTCCCAGAGGGGAACTTCTCTACTCGGAATTTCTAAATCCAAATAGAGAAAATCCCTTCCATCATCTTCGGGTGTCCCTACATATAACTTCAAGCATACATCTTGGGGCATTTATTGTCAAACTCCTTTCTCATAAACTGTTGTGTCCAAGGTAGAGTGATTATCACCCTTATTTATCGTGAACACAGTTACGATAGTTCCGTCTGACGAAATGACCAGAACCAAATCCACAGGAAATTGTTCAAAGGTAAATCTGAAACAGGCTCTCTGGATTATTTGGTCTTTTGCTTTGAACTCAAAGACCAGAGAGTTTACTAGTGATGTTTTTCTTATGGATTTCAGCAGATATTTCAGCAGTTCACTTCCATAGCGGAAACTATACTTGACAACCTTCTCCACAGAATGCGGAGAAAACACGGTGGAACTATTCTTCCGAATAGCTTCAATGAAAGAGTTCAGGGACTCTTCCGCCCAAGGGGGATAGTAAATATCCCTGTGAAAGCGTTTCAGACGCTTCTGTAGTTTTTTATTCGTCATTTGTGAAAGCGTCCTAGTCAAGGATAGTGGTAGACGCTTCTTGTGAGACTTTAATACTAAGAGGTTTTAAGGTGGGCTTTTTTGAAGGAATATTCTCGGTCAGAGAAAGTGGATTAACTTTTTCTTCAGTCCAACCCTCAATAAATTCCACGAACTTCCCGATGTTGGGATGTTTCAACATATATTCTGGATGAAATTGTACACCCAGAAACTTATTATCCCATACAGCAACTTCTGGAATCTTGGTATAAGGCTCTCTAGCCAAAACTCTACCATAGCTTCCATCACCGAATCTATTCACACCCTGATGATGGACAGAATTTACTTCAGGAAATATGGTGGAAAGAGCAGAAGGAATTTCCCAAGTAAGCTTGTGAAAAGTAGGGTGTTCTCTTCCATAGGAAGATTTAATATCATACACCAGAGTTCCTCCAAAGGAAACATTGAGAAGTTGCATCCCCCGACAAACTCCCAGAACTTTCTTAGGTCTTCCTCTGTGTAGTAAGCGCACCTCTCTAATCAAGCTAAGTTCCCACTTATCTCTGGCAGTATCAAATTTGGCATGGTTTGGGGGAGTAAGTCCGTACATTTCTGGGAAAATATCTATTCCACCGGGTACTATGAGCAAATCACACTCCCAAATATCCCCATAAAGATTTTTGGGAAATACTGATACATCATGCTCGTGGAAAAGCTCCTTGAAATATCCAAAATCTTCGGCCACTGTTGTATAAATTTTCATAACACTCCTCTCAACTAAAGTCTGGTCTCAATATAGGCCAGAATTTCTCTGGCTTTTCCTTGGTCTGCTGACAGAATTGTAGGACAGGCTTCTTCCACCAGTTCTTTTGTCAACTCTTCCCCCAAGGAAGTTTCCAGCAAACCATGTATTCCAATTCCTGCCCAATGGAGAACTGGGCCAGCAATCTCCCAGCTACTCAGCCATCTTGCAGAGCAAGTTCTGTACTCAATTCCTACTCGGTAATCATCCCCAAAAGGATTATCACCATAATTCTGAACACGAAAACGACCGGGTTTCCCATAGTGAAAAGTCCGACGCTTCTCTAGGTCAGGAACATCTGAGAAAGCTACCGCCGCTAATCCTGCGGTAATTACCATACAGCGAACTGCAAGGTGATGGTCTTCCATAATTCTCGAAGAACCACTTACATGCAAATGTCCGCCACAGTATCTTTCTGGATGATTTTTCACATCTAGAATTTTGCACTTGGCTTCCAAATCAAATTCATCCTCATCCGGGTCACAGCCAAATGTTGTGGACATTTCAAACAGTTCCTCATCCACAATTCCTAATGCAATTAACTCATTCCATTTTTCTACCTCCCATGCCACGGTAGGTAGAAATTGCAATTCTGGCAAACAGTAGTCAGGAAAATTTACCAGAATCTTACTCTCAACAACTTTCTTGGCATCCTGTACTGCGGCAAAAAGGTCGGCAGGATTGTGACTGGGTCTGATGGTAAACTCAAAGTTAGCACCATCCTCAATAATTTTCCAGCCATCTCCCTTCATGAACTCTGGATGCTTTTCATTACGATGTTCCACAGGAACTCCCAGAAGCTCTCTGAACCCAAATGGAGGGTATGAGTATATCACCCCATTTTTCTCATAAACTGCCGCACATTCTGGGTCAGTTCCAAATAACAATTCTTTCTGCATTGAATTTCTCCTTTCTATTCAAACGAAATGATATTATCAATTACTTCAGTGACTTTCGTGAAAGTCACTGAACTTCTGTCTCCCAAGAAAAGAAACTGAAGAATTTTTGTCATCCTGCTGGTGGTAGGTTCTTTCTTTCCTGTGATAATATCCGTACAGGAAATGCAGACATGATTTATTTGAGTGCAGGTGTTCATTTCTTTGATGGAAAGAATCTCCTGACAAAGCTGACACTGCATTTCTAGTTCCTTCTTCGGATTCTCAATCAACTCCTTACATTTCAGGCAGACAAACTTCTGCCCTTCTGCTGAGAAATTCTTAGCACGAATTTCTGTAACACCTATTTCTATTCCCTTTGTTGTAAGACGAATACTGGGAGATTTCCACTGCAACATCCCTGTAATATCCACAGAGATTTCTCCACCGCAGTTTTTGTGAATGAATACGCTGTCTATATTCATTGGGCCTCCTTTCTATTTCTTCTTGTTGGATTTCTTCGGATAATTTTCTTCAGTACACATGCTGAAAAGCTCAATAGGTTCTGCAAAGAATTCATCAGGCTCTAGCTGTGTATCAAAAGGAATCATGAAAACACTCCCCTGAAAAAGGCACATTTTCTTGGCTACTTGAGGAACATCCATAAAAATTTCTATGGGTTCTTCTAGACTTCCCAGCAGTTGCAAAGTTTCAGTGATTCCATTCTCACACAGGTCGGACAAAGAGACTGTAGATTTGTCCAGAATATCCTTTACTATTTTATCCTCTAAATCTGTGATGTTACCCGGAGGGCCGACAAAGGATGCAGGATTTACAGGAACAATGGCTGTAGTCTGCTCCTTGGGAGGAATTACAGTAACTTTCTCAAGACCCAGATTGTCAAGAACTTTCTGAAGTTTCTCTGTGTTCAAGGAGGTTGGAATTCTTATCTTACCACTTGTAGGAAATGGCACAGAATTTAGGTCTGGACTTCCGGGGGCAAATTTTCCCAAAATCTTAGATTGAGTAAGAATGTACGTTAATTCTCTGCCAAAGGGTGTTTCCAAAGTTGCAGGTACATACAATTCATGGGAACAAAGTGCCATAACATCCAGAAGATTTATGTACAAGCCCTGTCTGGAAGATTTTGGCATACAGAAAATATCTGGAAATCCTCCCTCTTCTGCATTGCACTCAAAAATAAACAGTTCATCCTGCAACTGAAAATTAGGATAAAACCGTTTGAAATCCGACTGCTGTAACATTTTCAGCATACCCGGCTCGAAAACAAACGTGGCAGACTTTCTGCCAGTTTCTTGAAACAAAGCTTTCAGGACAATTCTCAAATCTGCCTCGAACTTGGAGGCAAGAGGAGTTACGTGATTTTCATTGGTGAAATTATACGTACCAATCCTCAAATCATCTTTGTCCTCGAGGGAAACGTCAGCAATATTGTGAAGACTCCCGTCATAGAAAAACATGGGGAAATCCTTCTCCAATAATTGAGACCAAACTCCCACATACTCGATACACTCTTTTGACTGAGAGTATCCAGTATATTTTGCATGTGTAATCATAGTAAAATCCTTCCTTTCGAAGAAATTTGTATCTTTCCGGTCTTCAAAAGCACCGGCTCAATTTGAGAACTTAGGGTTGCCTTATCTATTTGCAGAATATTTGACAGCAAAGTTAGGCTGGCTTTTCCTCCAACAGTTCCCAGCACTTCTAGGTATCTTCTGCACAGAGTATCTTGTCCATCAAAGATACCAAATATATCTGCTAGAATCTGGTCAAAGTTTGCCAGTGATGGAGAGATTGCTGGATTTTGCTTGAAATACAATCCAAAATTATCCACCAAAGCTTTCAGAACTCTAGGATTCCTATTTGCCGCCCTTACTAGCTTAAGAAAATTTTCCTCAGATGTTCTGAAAGGAGAACCCTCCATAGCCATCAGAAGAAGTTCATCATCCAAATATTCTGTAAAAATAAACTCGTCACATCTATTTACTAATGCTTCCGGTAAACCTCCTGTCTGGTTTGTGGCTAAAACAAATACGTGTTCTTGCTTATCAAGAAAGGGAAACAGGATTTCATACTCTTTCATCCTGTGTATTTCATCAATAAAAATCACACGCTTTCTGAACAAGAATTCACGACGGTCATATAGATAATACTCGAAGTCTTTTCCTGCCAGAAAATCGCAAATTGCAAGTGCCAGAGTAGTTTTCCCATAACCTGACGGGCCAACTAGCAGAATTCCTCTTCTAGCCCCTTTGTCAGGATTTGCATCTAACTCTACGAGAAGCATACTCACCAAATGCATGATGTGATGCTGGCCGATAAATTGCATAGAAACCTCTACTTCTTTCCTTCAGATTCAATTTTTGCTACTAAAGCTTTCTGAGTTTCTTCATCATTGAAAAACCACGGATATTGTATATCCTTATCGTATCTCCAAATTCCGAAGGTAAAATTGCAGAGAGCCTTTTTCATGGCTTTTCTCTGTTCTTTCGTGATAATACTCTTGGAAATGGCGGGGATAACTACTTCGCAGAAGTTTTTGATATAATGTTCCTGAACTTCTTTCATGGAAGCATCATAGCAAATCATCAGTAAAGTGTGTATATCCTTGAGAGTGAGAGAATATGCAATTTGAAACTGGTAAATCATTTCTGCATACTTTGCGGCAGCAGTTTTCTTACCTGTCGAAGTCATCCCACCATTTTTCTTCCCACTCTCTTCCGTAAAATTTTTCGCACCAGCCCCCTGCCAAGAACTGTAGTAAGTTGCAGGAGCATAAGATTCCTTAATTTCCCCGATTTTTGTCAGACCACTTTCTTCTGCAACAAATATTGTTTCTTCTGGTACGAGTTCTACCTTGGAGAACTTGAGAGTAGTTCCATCTTCCATCTGGATAAGGTTGGAGAGAAGATTTGTAGAGAAGTCTAGAACTTTAGAGCTAGTATTAACTGCCCAGCCCAAATTTTCATTCTTTTCTCCCAGAATATACGTGATATTCAACTCCTTGGTTTTTCCACGAACAACAAAGTAAACACCTTCAATCAGAAAAACCATAGCGAATGTTCCATAGAATAATTTCATGGTTTCTGTAAAGACGACCACGAATTTCTTCTGCAAATCTGGCTCTCCATTCTCCTTAAAATTCTTCATGAACTCTTCAAAGAAAATCAGACTATCAGACCGACTGATATATTTTGCGATGGTTGCCTTGGTCTTTTCATCATAGACTTCTTCTTTGATTTCCATGTCGAACTTTTTCTCATCAAATGGTGTGAGTTTTCCGTTGTGAACAAATGTCACACCATCCAAAGTGAAAGGATGTGAGTTTTCCACACACACTGGAACTTTGGGAGAAGCCTGACGAATATGTCCCAGAAAAATTCCATTATTTTCTGGAGTTTGTGTATCCCAAAGCATACTTCCTGCATTAAATGTGCTGTGAAGCGGGAGATGACTTTTTACCACAGCTTCTCCCGGTAAAATATACCCCCATCCATCGTCGTGTTCTAGGGAACCCGTAGAACCGGCAAGCAAGAAGAAAAGTTTGTTATACCTTTCTCCGCCGAGATTTCCAATCGTTATCTGGCACATTAATCTTCATCTCCTTCTGAGGATTCTTCATCCTCAACTTCTGGCTCGGACTCTTCTTCAAAAGATTCATCATTTACTATCGTATCATTTTCTACAAAGAATCCATCATCGGACTCGGAACTATTCTTTTTAGGAACATCTGGATAAGGCTCACAGTCATAAATTGAGCTTGGATTCTCCTTGATATTATGTATATCCAGATAATGAGGAGGAAGAACCTTGGAGAAAAATTCCAACTTTCCCATCTTAGCAATTTCTAAAGAGATTGTATTGGAATCATCCTTGACATGTGTAAGAACAGGAATAGCAGGAATTTCCACAAAATGAGACAGGGAAATTGCTTCCAGAATTACCGCAACCTCCTCTTCGTCTGGAAGATTCTCCAATTCATATCCATGACATAGTGATACAATTTTGTTCACAATAGTCAAGGCATCTGACATAGAAACTTCCTTGTTAGATTCTACCACTTCCAGAGTGGAAAGGTCTCTCTTATTTATTACAGTGGAAAGTTCCACAATTCCTCTGAGAAACTTTGCTATTGCCATAATCAGGTACGCATCGTGGGACTGATTGAAATGACGAAATTCCATAGTTCCGTGCTGTGGAACACTGTAGAAATTAGACCCGGAATATCTGCACGGAGCATATTTAGCAGAACCTCCGCCGGAACGATATGCAACACCAAAACCGGCCCAAAATTCTGTCAAAGTTTTGGCATCCATCGCCTGTATAGGATTGATAATTCTTGCGTACCTTTTTTCTGTATCTCTTGTGGAAACATTTACTGCAACAGAATTTAGCAAAGGTCTGGCATAGGCACTTCTGTTAATTTGTCCCCTGAATGTCCTACCCATTCCCCCCAGCCTAAAAAGCACAGGGTCAATCTGCAAGCAAATCTTTAACAAGGATTGCAGAATTCTGAGATTGTTGCCAAATCCTATGTGATAATGTATGGCCGCTCTATTGGAAAGAAAATCTCCAGAAGCAACCAGATAATTCTCCAGAGGATAAATCAGAGACTCAAGTTGGGGAATTTCCAAAGGAGTTGTCACCAGTTCATAGCCCATAATTTTGTTCTCATACTTAATGTCAGAAAATAGTGAAGACATCTCTGGTGTATGATTTGACACCAAAATTAGTCCCACATTTGTTCTGATATAAGTGGCGTTGAATTCTGTACTGGCATCATGGGTGATAGCTATTTGCCCACCAGTGTACGGATAGGCTTTTTTCATATTATTTATCATAGTGGGTAGGTTATTTTCCTTATCCAGAGAAATTCCCTCCTGTTCCATGCCAACAGTATCGAACAATTGACCGAAAAAACCATTAGGCATTTTTAAGTACCTCCTTTCATGAGATTTTTGGAACAAACATTACATAGTTTCAATAGTAACTCCTTTCTATGAACGTTCCTTTAGAATTTCTGGATAAAACACAGAAGTACCACTGACAGGAAAATGGGATGGAAAATCGTTACCAATAGCCCAGTCAAAATACTTTGCATATTTTCCTGACACGTAGGGAGTTCCGACATCTGGGTCAGTGTTAAGCTCACAAATTGCCATAGAATTGTCGTGAGCATTCCACATAATATCCACGGCGGCATAGTCCAGTCCAAGAACCTCAGAAGCCTTGATAGATTCTATACACAAAGCTGGATTGAATTCGCTCCAATCTAACACACGCCAAAATCCTGAATTTACTTCTGAAGTTTCCATGATATTTCCCTTGGCAAAGGATTTCTGGTGAACCAGCAAAACTTTCCCATGAGCAACGTGAATGCGAAATTCATGTGTTTTGTTGAAAACTTCTGACACATACCAGTCTTCAACATTTTTCCCCCACAGAAAGACCATCAGTTCTTCAACAGTATTCAGGACATGGAAATCCCTACCCTTAAGGTGGCGGAAAGGTCTGGCGATTACCGGGAAAATTACATCCTGATAATATGCTGTAGACATATTTGGTTCAGGAAAGACGGTGTAAGGAACACTTACCTTGGCTTCCTGCAAGAGTCTTCTGGCAGTTCTCTTGTTGGATGTCTTTGAAATAGCCGATGGAACATTCAGGCGAAAATAATCGTCATTTGCAAAGATACGATTTCCCCAATTTATGACGTTATTCTTTCCGTTCCACAGAATTGATTTGATACTGCCCAGATGTTTCCATGTTTTTTCGTGCTGAGTTCTTTCATACCAATTGTTCTCCCCTCTTTTGGCAACAAGATTACAGGGAGCTTCCATAGAATCCTGTATCATTTCTGTGTACTTGTCTCCAGAATATTCATGATGGTACAAAATATAATTCATTTCTTTTTCCTTTCTGAGAGATATTGTTTCCAGCTTCCACTTTGGATTTTTTCATAAAGTTCTTCGTTCCGTTTCTCCTTGGGCATGAAATATATCCACGCCTTTCCTGCAAAAGTATCTACTTCTTTTCTGTCATAAAAGTGTGGATAGCCCTCCAGACGGTCTAATCTCTGGAAAGTTTCAGTATCAATTTTCCAGACCTCTCCTAGGACGGAAGTGGTGGATGTTTCATCAGAAATACAGGCAGGATATGCACCAAGACTTACCATAGTAAATCCTGATACGATTTCTGTACCCATTCTTTCCGATGTTTTGAGCAGGCGATTATTTGCTTCGCCTTTCATCAAAGTTCCATACACAAAAACTAACATAGTTTTTTTCCTTTTATTTTAACTTGATAATCCACTCATTGTCTGTCATGGTAATACTTTTCACCAGAGATGCGGAAAATACTGTTCCACAGTTTACTCCAATTTCAAAGACATAACATCTGTGTGGATTCTTTTCCCAGAATGCTCTATCAGTATCTAGGAGAGGCTGATATCTAAAAATACCAGCAGTTCCGCTTGCGTTTTCCACCCTGCAAATTGCTGCTTTATCTGCCAACAAATTCAACTGCTCTTGAAAGTTCATAGCTTCCTCCTTTCTTTTAGAATGAAAAAACTTACTAACCAGAAACTACCAATTTCTTGATAATTTCTGGTTAATAAATCCCCCTAGATTTTCGGGCGGTGAGTAATAAAATTAAAAGTTTTTTGTAAAGGAACTCAACTATGCCCTGAAATTTTTACCAGCCAGCAAACAAATGGATTAGTTTGTAAGAAATCTCCCCCACAAGATTCTTAAGAAACTTTCTACACTGAGCATTGTCAGAAAAAAGGTCGAACAAATCACCCTTACTCAGTTTTAAAAAATCAACTCCATTTTCCAGAAGCCAGATAAGCACAAATTGTTCAGAGTAATCATCAAGGCAATACCCCTTATTGTAGGTTTTAAGAACAATTTGTACAAGTTCCTGATTGCCAGTATTGTTCTTGAGAAATTCTCTACCAATACTAGTACTTTGTTCTGCATAATATTTCCATTGAGATTCCAGGCTAAGGTTCTCAATTATTTCCTTGGGAACCCGAAGGTGAAATTCATCATACATTAACACAAGTTCTTCTGCATTAGTTCCGTCGTAGATAAGTGGTAGAGCTTCTTTGAAAGAAAGCATCTGCGTAATTTCTATGCCTTTAGCCTTCCACTTATCCCCTTCAGAATCTCTCTTGACGTATCCTATAGGCTTTACCCACGCAATTTTTGAACCGTGTGAGATAAATCTATACAGATATTCTGCTTTGGTAAAGTAAATAGCACCCGGCTGGCAGGAACCTACCCTAGAAAGTGGAGTAATGTCTGGGTCAAAATTTTTACCGAGATGATAAACCAAACCATTGTGTCCACGGGTATTAATGATTTTATAGTACTGGACTTTGGTGGCAGATTTTTTCTTGGCTTTTTTAGAACTTTTTGCGTCCATCGTTTATTCCTTTCTTTTATTTGAACAAGTTCAAGATGGTATCTTTCTCTAGACTTTCCAGAGAAAGGTCAATATCAGCTTCTTTAGCTGTTTCGACAAGAATAGCACCTGCATATTCCAGAACAGAATTCAGAGTAATCATCGTTTCAAAATAATCCACAAGATATTGGATGGAATTCTCCGTATACTTGTTGTTACTGGATGTGATGGAATTTCCCTGAGTTCCTTCCGTGAAATGAAAAACCAGACTTCCGTTAGAATTCTTACGCACAAATCCAAAGACAGTCTGCTTTTCCTTTATTTCAAAATCCATGCTGACAACAATCTTGGAATGGTCTACCATGTAATTCTTGGGTAAGCTTTCAACACCTTCCCGTGCCAGAAAAAATTTGGCAGGAACGGGGTCTGAGTCACTAAAGTTGTAGTAATTTACCATAGACATTGCGGCAGAATTGAACTGCGGTTTCAGATAGAAAAGTTCGCTGGAACCTTTGCCGGAAGCATCTGTCATATCTCCAGAGAACAGAACTGAACCAGAAGAATTTCTGTAAGCACTATCCCAGCCAAACTTTCCACCTAGAGTATTCAGGGAGAAATCAAGGTCAATTCTTCTTTGGGTATTGTGCCACCAGATTCCGATAATCAAATACTTGTCCACAGTGACAGATGTTCCTGATGGAATATTTCCCACAAACTGCTTCTCAGAAGTAGGCAGACCATAATTCACACCAGCAGGAATGTAGATTTTCTTACCGTGAACTTTGGAGAAAATGTCATCCCCCAGAGAAAGCATAGTAAGTCTGAGAAAAGTTTCCACATCTTTTGGATTGTTTTGCTTGAATTCTGTGGAGAAGAGTTTTCCATTACGAATTCTGTAAACAATTGACTCTCCGCCGGAAATCCGGTAGTTCAATGCCTGAATAATTCTCATCTTTCTCCAGACAGTAACCTTGGAAAGAAACTCCTTGGCAATTTCTAAATTCTGTTTCGTGGCTCTTTTTGAGGAGAGAACATCCAAGAACTGTGGCTCGGAGGGAACCTTGAGAGTTACAGCCAGCTTTCTTATCCTATTAATAATGTGGGCA
>Ga0137437_1000002_pt1 | contig 75824 bp, 140 predicted proteins | sample EasRivERMGT138_2_FD_102332 | JGI IMG/M metagenome (GOLD analysis project Ga0137437, IMG submission 102332) | Soil microbial communities from meander-bound floodplain in the East River, Colorado, USA - East River MetaG ERMGT138_2 | ecosystem: Environmental > Terrestrial > Soil > Floodplain ...
CCAGCTTTGTGTGTATAGTAATCAATGCCATCACGTACCGTTGGCTGGTCATCGTAGTTAGAAGCATCCCAACCAAATGTAGTATCGTTAGCTCCCATCACTCACCTCCGGCTGTTGCCAATCTTCTGGTGGTTGTGAGCGTCCTTTACCAGTTAGTACTTTATTGCAATCCTTACAATCATAGAACTTTTCTCCATTAAGCATTTCTTCCATATCAATTAAATTGTCTAGATCGGCTTCGTTTTCGCATATAGCAGTTAGACCATCTGTAGTTACATGTGTAATCATTGTACCTCCATTATGGACCGTAACATCCCAGTGCTAATACTGGCCTTTCGATGCCTGGTCGGCAAGCTGAAACAGAGTGCCAAGCTTCTGCGGGTTCAGCAATAGGAAGGTTGTACATAGCGGCCAACCCATTGTAAAATAGGTTACCAATTTGTACATAATCTGATGGGTGTAAAGAATCATAAAGCTTAATCGGCGGATACTGTTGTAAGTCTACCCAAGCGACTCTTGGATTGTTAAAACTCAAAACACCAAGAATAGTTGCTATATTTACGGTAACTTCATTCGGAGCCCAAGAAGTAATAGAATAAGGAATGAGCGCAATTAATACTTTAGTTGTCGAATTGTAGTTCAAAATTTTCGAGATTAGATCAGTAACCACTGCCTGATAATTTGCTAAACCTGCACCTTGACCAGCAGCATTACGAGTACCAACAGTGATCATAACCACGTCAGGATTACCCGCAGCTAACCAAGTGAGAATATTGTCTCGCATGGACTGCACAGTACCTGCATTTGGATCATTAGGAGCTTGCCCGTCAGGTCCAAATCTATGTGCATAAGGACAAGAGTTTGGTCCAGTACCAACAGGCTCGCCTTGCCAAACTGCTTCGTAACCTACGTTATAAAGCAATCTAGTAACTTCAGTTCTAGCTCCACAGTTATCTTTAGATCCATAACCAGTGTTGATACTGTCACCAATGGCTAAAATCTTAATTTTTGGTAAGTCAGCATTAGCTGCAGAAGCAACACTACCTATCGCAATTATAATAGCTAGAAAAAATGTTGCTACCTTACGCATATTAAATGTTTTCAAGTTAATCCTTACGTGGTTTCGACAACTGCATCCATTGCACAAATATCACCAGTAGCCCAAGTTTGGGGCACGGCTGAGGTAACGTCACCAGAAGACGTTAATGGAGTTAAATTGGAGTTATCAAAGAAATAGCAAGTACCGGCACGTCTAACTGTACCAGAGTCTAACAGCATAGAAGTACCGCCACCATCAACGCCACCAGCTACTGTGGTAATACCACCAGGAAGCGAGAACTTCCAATATCCGGTACCGAAGGTTGTAGTGGTACCACATGTTAGTTTGATGGCTAAATGCATTGTCTTGCCAATAATTTTATATCTACCAACTAAGGTACCATTACCGACTGCTGGTGAGCTAACCTGTGTAGTCCAAGTTGGCGTATAAGAAGTCCAAGCAGTATAAGTAACTGGATCAGCAATAACTGCCCATGATGATCCATTGTATTCTTCGATTTTGTCAGTATCTCTACGATATACTAGTTGTGTTCTATAAGCCGTAAGTGCATCACGTTCAGTAGAATTCTCAACAGAGATCACGCCGCCAAGCGCGGCCATATAAGTACGACGATCGGTAATTTCACCGGTCGTAATAGATGTATCAAGAGCAACAATGGATACTGAAGCTAAAGTAATAGAGTTAGCTGGTGCAGTCGGGAGCGATGGCGAGCTAGCTGGTGTACCAGCGACCACCACGAGTGAGCTTGTATGGGCAGCACCTGAATACCCATCATCCTCCACCTTGAAACAGATTAAGTCAAGCCTGTTCAGGGTGGCGTGTGCAGCGGATATGCTAAGAGTCACATCCGCATCATTCATAACTGAATATATGCCTTGCTTTGAACCTTCACTGCCAGGAATAGTTGCATGGCCAGACTTAACCAGCACACCCATAGATGGTGAAGCAGTCTGAGTAACCTGTAATGCGTTACCTAGAGCAGGGTTTACACCACCTCTGGAAATCAGCGAGGTAGACCCTGTCTTGCCAGCAACTAATAATCCTTGCCAGTTACGAAACATTTCCGCAGTGTGTGTAGCACCAGCGTTCTGCAGAAATCCACATGGATTAATAACTGCCACTCAAATCACCGCCAAGCTGATCGAAATGAAATTCCAAGTGTGGCTGAAGTGCCATTCTGACCACCAAAGAAGATTTGATTGACTCCTGGATCTAAGAAGAACCAATCAGGATTTGTTAAAGTATTTCGTCTATTGCTACTACCATTGAGCAAAACTGTTCTATCACGAGTATTTACAACCAAGGTTTCAGATGCGGCTAAAGTAATTGTGAACGATAGTGTATGTCCATTTGTACTGTTGGTAATAATCGGGTTTTCGATCGGGCCGGTTATCACAAACTCCACAGGGGTGGGTCGGTTTCCAGCATTTGTAGCAACAGTACCGCTAGGAGTCGCGCCGCCACCAAAATCAACGCTAAAACCAATACCTTGCCACCACTGCAAACTATCCCATGACATAATTGGGTTGGTGTTTGTGTTGCTTGTGCTTCTAACTGCTGTTACGCGGAAACCACCAGTAGCAGTTACACCAGTATCAATTGCAGCTTCTGCCGTTGACGTCGACGGCTCAGCAGCACCGGTAGCCCAAACTTTAGCTCTTAAAATGCTTCCAGTTGCTGATGAATCGCCTTCATGAATTTCTGCTCTAACTGAAACCAATGAAGACGAAGTTAAAACGCCAACCGTGGCCGCAGCAACTAGTGTAGTAGTAACACCGGCAACCACCTTGGTCAAGCTGACTTGTACTGTGTTAGAAGTTGTCCAAATAATATTCACTTTATACATGTTGTTAGTGTCGACTTCTCGTACATCTAACGTGCCAATAATTGTTGCACCTGTGGGTGTTGCGGATAAAGTCAATCCCTGAATGAACATTGTCTGGTTAACAGCAGTTAAGGTGTCAATTGTAGCTACATAAACTGAACCAGTAGCCGCAGTTAGTGTTATTCTTGCTGTGCTACCATTGGTGGCAAAGTCTGCGGCAGTACCGGTCAGTGTATACGTATGGCTAGAATCAGAAGTACCTAAACCACCAACAGTAGTTCTGGTATAAGTATCCAGGAAAGTGGTAAATGCTAAGCCTAAACCAGCACTACCACCGTAGGTAATTGTTGAACTAGTTAGTGCCGAAGCATATATTCTTGGATCTTCTGCATACATTAAGAACTGTGCAGTAGTCATCCCAATTCTACGCGCTGTGGCCCAGTCATAATTAATACCACGAGGCTTGACGAAAACTAATCTTTCATCAACGCCGGGGGCTTTTAAGTAGAATGGTATTGGACTAGTTACGGGCGCAAAGTTGGCTTTTAGATCATCTAAGTAGCTTTCGATGGTATCAGAGTCTGCATAAATTGTGCCTTCTAATGATATGTCTCGACCTTTTTCAAATTCTGCATCCAAGAATCCACCATCAGTGCCTTCGTGATCTCTGGTAGTTTCTCGATAAGGGGCACTATCCAAGCCAGCAACTTTCGTTATATCAACAAATGGAAGAGCGGTGTCCTCGTTTAGGGTTACACCATCGTCATCCAATTGAAAGGTGTATTCACCTAGACCAAGAGTCATCACGGTCTCCCAGAAAGTAGATATCCAAGTTCGGCAGCGTGACGCCTAGGATCAATTTCTTGCGTGGTAATATTAAATTCTTGATGTACTATTCTTCCACTACCTTCATTGCCAGAACTTGAAACTGCATTAGTCATACCGGCAGTAGTGCTAGTTACTTGTGCACGAATTGCTGGTGTACCCTTTGAAATACCTTGTGCAAAACCTTCCATGCTATAAACACCGAGCTTCATGAACTCCTTGCTTGGCGAACCAATACCAAGTTTTTCCGCAGCCCAGTGTAATGCACCAGTGGCTACGTCACCAATAGCATTGAAAACGGTTTGTGCACCATTTTTGATACCTTGAACAACGCCATCTATAATGCTGCTACCAAGACCTGACCAGAAATCTGAAGTAAATAGTGGTTGAATAAAGTTCCAAAAATCTTTTAGCCAACCCCAAACCGTTTGAATAGCGTCGATTAATCCACCAAAAACGGTGATCAAGAATTCGATAACAGCAATAACTGCTTTGAATGCTAGGAATAGTGTTATCCCAACAGCACTCGCAAGAACTATACCGATAACTACGGCGACATATCCTGCAATCTTACCAATTGTAGACCAAACATCAATAATTGTTTTGATGGTGTCTTCGTGTTCATGTAGGAAATCGGTAAACTCTTTGATAGCTGGAACGACATGATTTTTGATTACATTGTGAACCCGTTCAAATACATCAATTGCAGTATCACGTAGGAATGATATAACGGGCGCCAATTTTTCTAAAATTGAGTGTTCGATGTATTGGCCAAACATAACTAGAATAGGAAGCAGTTTGTTGCTAATAACATCCCAAAGCATTGTTAGTGCTGGCACGATCTCATCCACGAACGCGGTTTTGATCGCTATGCCTGCTGGTAGTAAAACTTTTTCATAAAAGTCTTTAATTGTGGTTCCAAGTTCTAAAAAGACGTCACGGAATCTTTCGCTCTTTTTCCACGCAATAATAAACATAGCAGCTAGCGCACCAATAGCTGTAATGACTAGTGCAATGACTGATAACACACCAAGCATTGCACCGCCAGCAACAGCAAATGCGGCGGCGAAAGCTAAAATGGTACCAATTAGCAATAGTAATATGCCACCAACAATAGAAGCCGCAACCCCAAATGCTAATAGTTGGGTAATATACTTCTTTTGGCTCTCTGGTAGTTTGTTAAACCATTCAAATGCCTTAGAGAACCAGCCAATGATTTTTTGGAATGTTGGTATAAGAGCTTCACCGGCAGCGATCTTTACTGCTTCCCATTGGTTTTTCATTAATTGACTCTTAGTAGCTGTGGTATCAGCCATAATTGCATATGCTTGTTCGAACGATCCAGTTTCTGTAGACATGGTATCGAAAATTGTTTTAAACAGTTCTAGGTTTCCAGGCGTTAATAGCATATTTTGTAGGAACCGACGAGCTTGAATGGTTCCGCCAGCACCCTTGAACACTTCAATGATTTTTGCAACTTTAGCTTCTTCACCTGGAATTTTACCTAGTGCGGTTCTGAAATCGCCAAGTATGTCGATCATCGATCGGAAGTTGCCTTGTGCATCCGTAGCGTTAACACCAAGCTCACGCAAAGAGTCAACAGCAGCCGGGTTTGACAATGCATCCATAGCACGAGCAACCGCAGTACCAGACTGAGCCGCAGAAATACCCATTCTAGTGGATACCGCTAGAGCAGCAGCCATCATTTCAACAGACTGACCAGCTCTAACTGCCGAAGGTGTAACAAGACCGATTCTAGTCGTCCACTCTTCGTATGTACCAATACCTTCTTTAACTAGCTGGAACTGCACATCCATTAAGTGATTAATGGTTGACAAAGGAAGGTGGAAAGCGTTCAAGATACCAATGGTTGCGGTTGAAGCCGCCTGAATGTCAACCTGACCAGCTACGGAAGCCTTTGCAAAAACCGTCAAAAGCTTTTCCGCGTCGGCCGCGCCAACCTCCATCGACGAGAAAATATTGAACAGTGCTGGCTGAATCTGTTCGAATGGTACACCAATCGTGCGAGCCAGTCTTATACCAATATCTTCTACGTCTCGCAAGGATGTGGCAAACTTGTCGACCTGAGTTCTTGTTAATGCAGATTGCTTCTGATAGTCAATAGCTGTATCAACAAGATTCTTTAGACCCATTGCACCAAAGACACCAATAGCCGTAGCTGCGGTACCCATGGTAGTCATGATGCCTGCGGCACCTTGTAATGCCGTGCTCAATCTTTGGGCTGATACTCGTTGTTCTTCCATGGCAGCTTTAGCTACACGCATACTGCCAATTTCTTTATCAATATTTTGAATGCGTTTTTGTGTTACTAGTAGGTCGGCTTGACTAGCACCAGTTAATTTTTGTACCGCCATTTGGTTAACAAGAGCAGATTTCGCAGCTTGTAGGTTTGCCATTTTAACGTTATCGCCGACCATGCGAATGTCTCTAGAGAAAGACCTCAAGGCTCGTGATGCTTCATCACGAGCCTTTAACACCAACCACAGATCGCGAGTAGCGCTAAATGGCACAGCTAACTCCTACCTCTTAGGCATTTGATTAGCCTGCTTTTGTTTGTCTAGTTCTCTTCTTTCTTCTTCCCATGTCATGTAGTTATGAAGAATATAAACAAATAAGCTATCTTGATCGTATAATCCGCCAGCATTTGGAAAGGTATGAAATCTATCACACATACTTATGATGTTCTGCATAGCAATTGCATCTTGAGCTACTCGGGCTTTTGGAATTAAAACCGCCTTACGTAACTCTATCAGAAGTTTTTTACTTCATCGCTCTCTTCTGGAGAGTTGAAATTATCGATCAGTTGACCAACTTCTTCTCCAATAACTGAATCTAACTTCTTAACGTCACTAGGGTTTCTGAAGTTTAATTCTCTACCATCTGCATCTTGTAAATTGTGTTCAGTGATTAAATTGGCGAAGTCCCAATAAGCAACTAATTCAGTTTGCATATCAACTTCAGCTTGAACGTCTTTATCGTTCTTATCACGTGAACCAGACATAAGGAGTTTCGTGGCCATATTGCTACGAAGTAATTTTTCTCCATAATTCATTCTACGAACTACAACATAAGCCTCTGGTAAGGTTTTAAGTGGTAGTCTATCACTAGTACTATTAGTAACTACGGCGATTGGCATTACGAGCCCTTTCATAAGTGCAAACCTATAATTAAGTGTGCACATCGAAGCAAGTATAACGAGTAAGACTATGGAAGAATAGTTTCCTGAGTCTTGATAGTAATTTGCCATGATTTACCAGTACCATCGATGATGTTTTGGTAAGCAATAGAAGCACGAACTAAGTCACCCTGGCCACCAAGACCAACCTCATAAGTGTCTTTAATAGCCACTGGCGCAAGTAACGCAATTAGGTTGTTTGCGGTCTTCGTAGCTGTAAGAGTTATACTTTGAGAAGTAATAGATTTGAACAGGTCGTAATCAGTACGAGCTTCAAAGTCACGTTCCATTGACATAGTAGAGTTTCGCTCACCATACTTGATGAACTCTGCTCCACGTCCTGTGCTCTTTAGCCGGAACTGTGCTTCAGCATTGTCTTCAACACTGAATTCGAATGTATCCGTGTCCAGAACAGTAGATCCCGTGGGAACTTCGATGGTGTACATACCAGCACCGAATGGTGTGGTTGTAGGCCATGTTGCTACAGGTAGTGACTGAACTGCTTCGTCTCTACCAATAACGTTTGTACCAAATGTTAACAAACCATTATCGATGCCAAATGTAAAGCTGGATAAACAAATTCCAGTGTAACCAAAAACAACACCATTACGTACAATAGTTAATGATAATGTTTTATTTGGTACAGCCGCAGATGTTGGCGTAATTGTGTAAATCCAGTTAGGGTTAGCTCCGGTGCGGACAATCGAAGTACGAGAAGCCCACAGGAACCACAATACGACATCCTCTAGTGACTCTAATGCAAGTTCACCTTCTGGATGGAAGTTACCCGCAACTGCACCAATGATGTCGGCAGACTGCCGAATTGGCCGGCGCCATACTGTATCTTCAGTGATCTTAATTGATTCGCTGTTGAATGGGAAGAACTTGGTTGGCGCAACATAAGTGCCAGGCGCTACTGCCGTATTAGTAGTAGGGAAAGCACCAGCCGGAGCACCAACTGCTGCATCCGCATAGGTAAGAACTAAACCAAGTGCTATCACGAATAGTTCAGTATCACTAGCACCTGCAGCCGCAGTTCTATATACCCTATATCCTGTAGCGCCAGTTACGGAAGCCCAAGTTAGGGTAGCAGTTAAGTTACCAGCAGCGGTAGTAACAGAAACTTCGTTACTAACTGTAGTTTCGCCGTTAGCGTTAATCGCTGTAAGGTAATATTTATAGGTTCCTGCGGTTAGTGCTCCACCTGCTGTGGCGGAACCAGCTAACACAGGAGGTGTTAATTGTTCTACTGCAATTCCAGCAATACCTGCTGCACCAATACCTACAGACATTGTATTCCTCCCTCCTTAGTCAGTAGAAGTTGGTTCATCTAACACTGCTGTTGCGGTAACCTGCACGTATGAAGGAAAGTTAGCAGAGGCCAAAGAAGTACCATGATAAACCTTGAACAGATTTAGCATCTCGGCGGTAACAGCAACCGGTTCATTGGCCTTTAGTAGTCCAATGGCATCAAGCAACACTTCACGGTCAGATACTATTTCAAAAGCTATCACAACTACTCCTTATGGCGCTGCTGGAGGCGAAAGATAGGTCTTGGTTGTGCCAGCAAACATAAGCTTTACACTACGAAACATGCTGTTGTTAGCCATAATAGTTTCGCCTTTAGCCATTTGAGTTACATATCCATGTATAATGATACCACCAAGAGTAGTATCTTCATGAATTTTCTGCTCTAATGCATAGGCTCTGGCATCAGCCGCTCTACGTTGTGTAGCTTCGTCGCCTACCTTACTCCAGTGCATGTCAATTTCTACCAGAAGTTGATTTTCTGTTCTACCACCTGGACCTGATACCCCAGCTAGTGTTCTACCCTTACCTGCCGCCATTACTACAGCAGCAGAAGCGTTTGGTATATTGTTATGATATCCATAGAGAACATCATCTAACTGTAACGTAACTTTATCTGCATCAATAAGAGCGAAGATCGCCTCCGCAACTACTGCATCATCATCAGTATGTGGCATTAGAGGCTCAACCCCTTCTCTTCTCTTCCCCAGTGCTTATCTACTTGATCAGACATGAAATTGTAGAAGATACCGTAAATTTCTGCTTCTTCTTCAGTTTGCAGTGCTAGGAATGGACGTGGTGGTAACCGAAATGTTCTTGTATCTTCACCAAGTTCTGGTCTAGCTGCTCTACGACTTATACTAAAACCGCTACCAACGGTTGGTCCAGAGCCTGGTCTAGTTTTTCCGGTTTGACCAATTCTGGTTGAGAGGAAACCTAATGTTCTATTGCGTCGAGTACCAGCGCCAAATTGATGAAAATATGCATACTTGACTAATTGATCTACAAACTCTGTGCGTAGCATAAGCATGTCTACGCCTTCACGCCCAACGGCACTAATTACATCCCAAATATTTTTTCTTGTCATTATTCGTTGTAGCCGACCAGTACGTTCGAGAATTGGACCTCTTGGGAATCCCATATACAAACGGTTTTTAATGGTCTGTGGTGCAAGTTTTTTCCATGGTGGTCTACCTTGTGCAGCAAAGTTTCTTTCAATTGATGGTACGATGACAAAATCTCGAGCTTCTATTAATGGTTTACGCCAGGTTTTGAATGACATATCTAGTTTATCAATATCGCTAGCAAACAGATATGCACCGCGAACGAAGTTCAACCAAGGATCAATTTCAATAGCAGGAATTTTCAGACCAGACTGCACCGCTTGAGAAATTACAAACGGAGTAGGCTTTGGAAAATTACTTGCCATTAAAACATCTTTCCCATAGAAAACTTAGCTGGTCCTAGCGAAGGATCTTCCGGTGTAGGTTCTAACGCAGAAGATGCATCATTGGGGTAGAAGCTAGGACCTAGACCCATACCTGTACCAGGCTCACCAGGAATGTCGATGGTACCATCTAGTAGTCCACTCATTAACATTTCAGCATTGACTCGCAGCATAGCTGCGTAATCATTACCTTGAGACTGGTTTTCGCTATATTGCCGGTCGTAAAACCAAGCAACATACATCTTGGATATGATAACTTTGACTAAGGCCGGCGTATTAGTACTATCAGTCCAGCCAGTAGTAACAAAGACGCTATCCAAGCGGCTAAGTATTTCCTGTTCTATTTGCCCAACTAGAGATACATCAAGGGTGGACAGATTCAACTTAGTAGACTCTGCCCACCCCTGTGCATCAGTGGGAGTAATTCGAGCCATTACTCCTCTGTTTCTTTCTAAGGCTTATCAACCGGAGCTTCAGTAGTTTCTCCTGTTGCTGATCCTTCTGTATCAGCAGGTTCAGTTGTAGTAACAACAGGTTCTACTACTGGCTCTACTACTGGTTCCTCTTGCTTTTCTGGTTCTGGTTCTGGTTCTGGTTCAACAACTCTAACCTCAATTGCTCCTGCATCATGTAACTCAATGAGCTGCTCTTTTGTAAATGCAGAAGCGTTGATTTCAGAACCAGCAGCGAAGAAACCATCAGGATCGTTAGATGCTTTTACATTTGTTACCGCGAATAGTTTCTTTGGCATTGTAGCCTCTCAATTACGCGATTGCGGCTTTGATAACGTAGCCAGCAATTGACTTACCAGCATCTGAACCTTCGCCAAGTGCTGTTAGCTTAAGGTCATAACGCCGAGACGCACGGATAAGGTCAGACCGGCGCTGATCTTCACGCCAACGGTCTACGTACTGAGTGCCCCAAGTGAATTCATAACCAAAGGCAGGAATCTTTAGACCTGGACGCGGAGGCACCCAAGCCATAACAACATCCTTGCCCCACAGGTAGCCTAGTGTTGCGGTTGCACCAGGGTTAGCAGAGTTATAGCCCACACCAGGAACGATAACCTTGCTAAAACCAAGAACAGCACCAAGAAGCTCAGGACTGAAAATCGCGCGCTCGCTGTACTTAATGCGCTCCAGGAAATCTGGGTGATCTTCCAGAGCAGCCATTACCTGATAAGGAACAATCAGAGTGTTTGGCTCCGAGAAAATCTTAGCATGTACAGCAACCTTGCCAGTACGCATGTCTGAAATAGGGTCAGATGTTGCGTAGTTAGCAGAGTTCCACTGTGCCGTACCGGATAGGGTAGTGCTGAGACCAGATGCGTAGTTAGCTGTAGTAGTAACTAGCGTCTTAATTGCAACCTCGCGACCAAGCATGATCTTTGAAGTTACAAGCTCAGTAGCATCCCGGTCTGGTGCTAACGGAGAATCAACGTTTTCACGCTCTTCGTCCGTTACTGGAATCTGAAGAGAGTGCTCACGTGCGTAGTACGTGTCAGTCGATAGCGTGTAACCAATAATTTCGTTAGCGACTGTGCCTGGCGCACGGTTATCGTCTTCCGGAAGCCAGCCCTCACGGCCAAAGATGTAGTACTTGTCAGATTGCTTTTTAACTGCCACAGAAGGCAGTAAAGCATCTCCGACTAGGCCGTTGTTCGGCCATGCAACGCTAATCTGAGTTAGGATCTGATCAACGTGAACGTTGCCCGAACCACTAGGGTTGTAAGCTGCCATTTAGTTTCCCTCCCTTCAAATCTTACGTTAGGACTGCAACGCCACCTGGCGTTAGCAGAACATCGATAAGGTCACCAGCGGCAACAGTACCAGTAAGACCAACACAAATACCAATAACAGCATTTGTGGTCACAGCTAGCTTTACGCCACCAGCGTTAGCACCAGTACCACTAGGCGCAACCCGAGATCCGATAACAATAGAACCAGGAGTGTCTGAAACCCGTAGTTTGGTAATACCCATCATACGGACGTCAGCTACTGCCTTGCCTGTTGCTACCTTAGCTGCATCAATGTTTTCCTGCACTACACCAATGCTAATCTGAGTGGCGGTGGCATTAAGATCGATGATACCAGTTACAGTATCAACCTTGACACAACGGAAAGCAGTAACCCCAGCCGTTGCAGAGCTATTGTACGTAGAAAGGACTAGAAAGCCCTTGTCTAGTACCATGTTTGAACCAGAACCAGCCATTACTTATCCGCCCCTTCCATAAGCTCCTGACGGTAACGGTTGTATAGATCCGGGTTCTGTCGTGCAGCCTCTTCGAGCGCATCGCCAGCCGAAAGCTTCTGCTCAGACATAAGCTTCGCAGTGATCTCGTCAAACGACTTCTTAGCCGTCTTGTGAGAACCATAGTTAACAGTAGCGCCAGCCCGCTCGCCCATTTCTACCAGGAACGAGTTACCACGCTTCATCTGCTCCATGAGCTTCCAGAAAGGCTCAATCAGACGGTCGTCTAGCTCCATCATGATGTCCTGAGCAAGCTTACGAGCAACCGGTGTAAGAACAATCTTAGACCGATCGAAATCTGCTAACTTAGCCGCAATTTCAGCTTCCTTGAGCGACTTAGTGTTTGTTGCTAACTCAAGGTTCTGAGTCTCAACATACTTAATTAATGTCGCCACCAGTGGGTTGGATTCTGCTAATTCCTTAAGCTCAGGAATGTCTGTTAGCTTCTTAGCTGCAGGATCTCCACCAGTAACTTTGGCTTCAGCAAGCTTAGTGGTTACCCCAGCAACAATCTTGTTTAGGTCTTCATCGCTTAGTGTCATACTGTTACCCCCCTTCAGGGTATCGACAGTTTGTCCTGTAGCAGCAGCAATAAGGTCATAGGCCAAATCGTACGTTTCCTCAGAGAGGTTGATCGGTACGAGGTCCTTCATGAATGGCCGATTTGTTAGTGCACCACCAAGGATAACATCCTTGTGCTTGACACCCTGTGGGTCTTCCCATTCATCGGTAAACTCTGAAGAGAAGTAACGCCATTTCTTGTCTTTGATAGCCTGTGCTGCGTCTTTAACCCATTCAACAAACAGCCATAGACCATCGGAACGAGCTTCGGCATCCTTTACCCAGCCGGCGGCAACATCTGCATTGTCATGAACATAGTTAATGCTTGGATCAACTGTGCCCCGAACCTTGTTTCTGACACTATCAGCGAAGTTCTTTGCGCGCTCCGCAGTAACATCAATAGTGCCATAAATCGGGTGCTTGTAGGACCCGATTCCAAGAGCATGAATCCAAGAACTATCTACGCCATTTGCTTCGTCGAAGGATAATACTCCGACATCCAGTACATAACTGGACTTCATTTGTTATCCCCTTTTCCCTTTACTTTGTTAAGGTTAGGGTTTTTACGGCGTGCTGCGGCTGAGGCGCGTCGCGCGGACGCTGCCAGGATGGCAGCAGCCTTATCGTATGGCAACCCTTGGTTTTTCGCAATCCTCTGTGCGTTTTGTTTGAATCCGCGCACCATTCGGTCGGACATCTCAATGACAGATTTCTGACGAACTGTCTCAACCGGTGGATTGAATTCCTTCAATCTACGTTGGCGAACTGACACGGGAGGATCAGGTCTCATCATATCCTCACTTTCTACTTACCGCCTGATCGATCAGTTCCGGCATTCTGCCGTGGAACTCCCACAGGAGGTGTCGTTCTCTGTCTTGGCATACCAACTCTTGGTGGATGTATACTGTCCGCAGGGTTTGTAGTGTTTCCGGCTTGATTATGGGTAGAACCTGGAGAATTGTGCGTGCTACCATCTGCGTTAGTTACACTACCATCTGAATGTGGATTCTGTGGTGTCGCGATAATTCTTGCTGTCGATGGATCGGCTTGCGGTAGGTCGAGTTCTGTACGTAGGAACCGCTCTAACACGTCATCTGGTCGAATTGAATCTGTACCAACAAGGTTACGGAATGCAAACGACCATGTGCGTAGGTCTTCGTTTTCACCAATACGCCGAGCGCGTAGAATAGGGTAATGACCTTTATCGTAGTTGAAATCTACTAGCTGCTTAATGACATAACGATTGAAAGTTTCAGCTACAGTTGTCGCAATGTACCGTGTACCCTTGTAGAACATGTTCATCGAATCTTCTTTAGCATTCGAATCCCGATAGAATGGAGCAATAATGTTCTGCATAATCTGGTCATTGTGGTGCTCAATAGAAGGTAGACAATCTACCGGCTGACCTTCTAGCTTAGCAAATGCAACTTCCCAGTTAATAGGTACGGTAATGTGCGCACGCTCATTGGTACGGAGGTTTCGACCTAAATCATCAGCTAAGGTCCGGTCCTGGCTGGTGTAACCTAAAGGTAGCTTAATGATTGGTACGCCGATACCGTGACGTTCTTTCTGAATTGCATCAATTTTGTACAGAGTGTCCTTGTAGAAGTAGTGCTTATAGGCGGAACGTAGAATCGAAATTCCACGCATATCACCGCCTTCTTGCTCTAGAACGAAGACAACCAACTTTTCAATTGGAATCCCGATAGCTTCAAAGTTGTTGAGTTCACTTGGGTCCATAATAATGCCGTCTGGACCACCAGCACTATCGTAAACCCATTCCTGAATGTCTAGTGGGTGCCTTGGTGCTAACTTCTTAAGAATAATCTTACCATCATCGTCAAAGCCAAAAACTTTCTCCAATGGCATGTATCCGTACTCACACATTAGCAATGCGTCTTCGAGTACTCGGTGCCATGGTGTGTTTAGCTTGTTGAATAGGTTGTCTGAGACAAAATCGGCAATTTCTTTGTCAATTTTGCTGTCACTAAATGGATCTACGAACCATCTAGCCGCCATCACAGGTGTTTTTAGCAGTCTAAGTGCACCACGAATGGTACCATCTGCTCGTTTCATGTCATAGTACTTGCGAATTCCGAGTTTGTCTCTTAATTCCCCAACTCGTTCTTCGCGTGTCCATGCGGTAAACGGTGATGGCGAAGCGTAACCCATTTCGCGTACTGCGGCGCCAAGAGCTAGCTTAGGATCACGCTCAGCTAAAACAATATATGAACCGTGCACGGGATCATATACCGTCGAAACTATGTCGTAATTGTTGTAAGCTTCACCAAGAGTCATTGACTCAATTTTTTCGCCAATGCGCTCTTCAATACTGGAAATGATCTCTTCATCAGTTGCGGCAGTCATCATTCACCTCCCTTCGACTTCATAATAAAGAACGGAAGCACATAAAAATGCCCCGGATAACCAATGGTAAACGTTGGTGGCTTGGTGTTCATCAATTCAATGAATCGAATTTGTTGCTCAACTGAAAAATGTTGGAAATAGCATTTATTATTGTCTCTATCACCAATACTTACGTAAATTTTGTAATTTTTGTCTGTCGGTCCAAGTTCACATCTATGGTCCTCCGCCATTGCTCTCAATAGAATTTCGGGATTCAACGAGCCGCAGTATGAACAAGTGTTATCAGCACGCCACTCGTCACTATCCGGGTAGCGCCAGTTTCCTGGGTTTTCTGCCCGTCTAGGACAAACTAGTTTCTCTGTCATGCGAAGTTCATTCCTGACGTGAAATAGCCTGTGGCTGGCAACTGAGTCATATCCGCTGCATTTACCATTTCACTCAAGCTCATAATCGAACCAAGCTTGAAAATGTGCATCAATCCGTATCTTAAAGCATCTAAAGCGTGGTCGTCATACTTCTGCGCATCCTCACGAGGGTTACGAGGTTTACTGCCCGAACTCGCGGATACCGCACGGTAGTTGTTGAATTCACGAATTAGGTCGCCGCATGACGGGTCCACGAACAGCCAGGGCTCATCGATCGGCGTCCCAAATTCGTCCGCCTCACCAACCGTCTGCGTCCGCAAAAATCCTTTTACCAAATCTATCCCTTCTCGCCAGTTTGACTTTGAAAGCGGGTCAGAAAGGCAAGGAGAGAATGTCGCAGATACAGTAGCAGTAGCCTCAGGGTCGGCCGCATCACCAAAGCATAAATCAATTTTGTAACCATCAGGCTGTGGTCGCATCTTCATTTCTTCTAAGAACACCGAAAGCCGAGTATGTGTCTTGTAATGAATACGCCAAACATGAACTCGGTCCATCGGGTCAATCTGAAACTCTACTGCGGCCATCGGGTTAACAAAACCCCAGTCGAAAGCTATGTAGTTCTTCCAGGCTGGGTTATACTTACAAGCCTTAACATGAGTAACTTCATCCCATTCCGAGTAAATCTTACCCATGAACGAGGTAAAGTCTGCGGCAATTTCTTGCAGGAACCACTCATAAGGCATAGTACGCTGCAATAGCAAAATTTCTGGGTCTTGCTCGCCACCAGGGTAAATAACTTTATTTTCCCACGATGGAAACCGCCACGATTCATAATCTTCAAACAGCGGGTTACGACCCAACTGCCAAAGGTCGTGAATCCAGTTTTGACCTTCAGGTGTAGTACTAAATGTCGCACTACCACGTCGGTCGGCTAATGCGGGTCTAATGTACCGGTCCCAAGTTTCCTTAGTGTGCTTAGCAGCTTCGGCCATAATTACGTAATCAAGCGCATCGCCAACCAGCGTCTCCGGTCGGTCCGCGCTTCGCACCTCTAACCGCGTATTCCAAGGGAACTCGATGTACATATCGCCAGCACGCTTATTAAACGCTTTTCTGACAGTTTTTTCCTTGCCAAGACCCAATTTTACAATCATGTCTTGCCAAATAACCCGGAATTCCTTCTCACCAAGGTCATAAGTTGGACCAACAATCCAAATGTGCTTATTCGGTACCATTAATAGAGGCTCAGCTTCCCGAGCCCCCATAAATGTCTTACCAAATCGGCGGCCACACACCGGAATCTTGAATCTAGCCTTACTCCGGTGAAAAAGCCATTGCCTATCGTGTGGCTCATAGCCGATATGCGCAAAGTATCTTTCCTTCGATACCGCACGCACGGCTTCAATAGTCATAGCTACTCATTAATTGGTTAAGAAGGTAATTGCGATAAACATAAAGCCAAGTAACATCAAGTTAATTCTTGGCACAACAACGCCAAAGGCACCTAATGCGAAGCTAACCGCAGCTAAGAACCAGAGAACCCAATCTAAGGTAATAGTCATATCGGTTCCCTTCTATTTCCCAGTTGGCGAATTACAACCCCACAGGTGGCAGCAGCCCTAAAATTCGCGAGTTTCGCCATATGTCGCACTCATATTCAGGCTCACCGGGTCGCCAAGTACGCCAATTTATTACATCACAAGCTGGACAGTTAACCATGTATTGTTCTACGAACGAGCTAGGGTCGCGGACTTTGCGTGTTTTATGTTGTTTAATAATCTTCAACCAAAGTCCGGTCGGTACTTGAAACATACCTTCACGTTCCAGTTGGTCGGCGAGCATTTCATCCATGGTAATTTTCCTGGTCTCTTTCCACTCTCTCAGTTTCATGCTGGTGTATGCGCTAAAGTACCATCGGCAAATACCCAAGTACTTGCAGCTAAGGCACCAGTGGCCCAAACTGGCTTACTAGTACTAGAATTCCAGACTTGCTTACCGGCTACCTTATCTGTAGTGTTAATTGCGTTAGCAATAGCAGTTAAATTAGCTGTAGTTGCAGTAACTACGGCATCACCGGCTATTCTAGCCGCCGTTTCGGCAGTCATTTGGCCGGTGGTCGCATAGGTACTAACCGCAGTAACAGTAGCACTAGGAAAAATATCCGCGAACTCTAACGTCGACAAGTCATCGGTTTCGATTACGCAATAACCATCTTCAGACCAGACACCAGTTCGTACAAATACTGAGTAAGACCAACCTGTGGGCGTTACGCCAGCTTCATCGCTTACCGGTAAAGCTATAGTAGCTTCACCACTAGCATCTAAAGTTGCCGTGTAAGTTCCTGGAGCCAATACCATGGCATCAGTTGAGTCATATAGTGCGTATTGGTTAACAAATCTCACAACGCCACTCGCGGCGGTCCCCGTCGGCGCGTCCACAATCATAATGTGAACGTCGCGAGTGGCAACCGGTAGTGCCATTACGTCATCACAGTAGTCTGGTGCACGGTAAACTGAGCCACGGAGGCCGTAACCGTAATCTTACAATATGGCGCCAAAGCAGTAATCGTCGATGGCGTGTTATTCGTCAGGGATGGCGTGGTAGTAAACGCCGTATTAGTACCATCCATAGACCAAGTTAACGTCATGGCATAGGTACCAGTAGTATGAGTCTTGGTAACGGTAAACGTCTTCGCCGGCAACCGCAAGAAACCCGAGTCTTCTGATGCCGCGCTCAGCAACGTATGGTTCTCGTAGAGTACCGTCGCTCTAGCGAGTTCCTTATCATATACGGCCACTACTTACCTCAAATCTTCTGGTAAGTGCCAGCAGTAATACCCGGCAGAACACCCGTCGTCGCTGCATGTCCAGCATAAGGAGTCCGAAATGCTGCATTAAAGTCCGCAGTCGGCGCAGCCCCGGATGGCGTATCCGCTCCGGTATCAGTATACAGGACGGTCGGCGCAGTAATCGTATTCATCAACAGGAACGAACCACCGGTGCGTCCATAAATCTTATAAGATGTCGCGCCAGCCACCGTCGCCACTGTCAACGCCACACTTGACGTCGCGCCACCAGCAACATACGAGTTAGATGCTGCACTTAACGCACTTTCCACGCCATCTTTTACATACGTGTTCTTGTACGTATAAGTAGCAGCAGCTAGAGTACCACCAGAAGCCGATCCAACAGCAACGGGAGCAGCAGGCGCGTCACCTTGTCCACCTGTTAGAATAACGGCCATGGACTCGCCATTTGTCCGGCGGTAAATGACATTATCACCTCTAAAACCACGCTTTACGGCCATTTTCCCTCCATCGACGTATTTAAATATGCCCATTAAGTATTTAGAACCCACAGGCAGGGAGGGTACCCGCCATCATAAGTTGACTTATGACTTTAGGTAACCCTCAGCCTCATCGACCACTTTCTCATAAATGTCATCCCAAGCGTGCTTGCCACCAACATCTAGGCCGCGCTCGGCAGGACCCATTGTGCGTTCAACAATATACTTTGCGGCGTTAAACCGAATCATTTCTGTTGTTGAGTAGGTCGCAAGATGACAAATGGCCATGGTTGAAATGGGCAGAGCTTCTTCAAATAGCCGTTTTGCAGTAATCTGTGGCGTATCTGTTGACTCTAATGCCCGCTCCATAGTCAGGTTTCTCAGCGCCGTGGTCGGGTCCCACTCTGTTGGATCGATCGGCGGACGATCAGGATTGGTCATTGGTTGTCACCCCCTCAAGAGACCTTAAAGCCAGAATACGTCAGTCAGAGCAGAATGTCCACCGTGACGGAAAATGAACACTTCAATTTTACTTCGCAAAATATTTGGACATTGTAATGTCAATTTTCTGACACTTAAAAACTTTCTTGATCTACGTGAAACGCTCCAAAATGTCCATTTTATACCTTTTATCTTAATATAGTTACTTTTGTTATATTATGCCCGATTTTTCCTCCCCCCAATATGGGGATATGTCCGAAATGTCCGATTTGCTCCACCCTGTCCGGATTTGTACGGATGTGTGCCGATTTGTCCACATATAGGGGGGCCAAACGGGCATGTCCGATTTATCCACATTTAGCCGGCCTGTGACGTAAATCACAGTCGGAAATATGGTGATATGTCCGATTTGGTAGGGGGGATATACCCCCTTTACCCCATATGTCCGATTTGTCAGAAAGGTCGTATATGGGGGGATATGCCCATTGTGCCCTGTTTTGCCCCGATTTAGCACGCCCGAAATGTCCGATTTATGCGGATTTATGCCCATATGGGGGACATTTTTTACCGGACATGTCCGATTTGTCATACTTTGTCCTATTTTAGGGGGGCGAAATTATCGGGACAAACCACCACAAAACGGACATTTCCACCCAAACCCGGACATGCTATGCTTATAGTATAACTAAAGGCGCGGAACGGTAATATCGGACACTTCCGACAATCCGGGGAAACCAAGCCAAATCGGACATTGATAACTAAATAGTGACGAACCGGGCGAACCGGGCAAAACCCCCAAGTCTCCCCTATCCGGCATGTCCGACAAAATCGGACAAAGGAGACAAAATGGTACAAAGACGGACAAAGTGGTGGGAATACTGCTCAAACTGCTCAAATCGGGTAGAAGCTCCCAAAACGGACAATCCGACCGAAACCATGCTAGAATGTAGGAATTGCGGCAAAACGGAGAAAGTGGACATAACCTCCCAAAGCCGCGCAGAGTAGGACAAAGCGGACATGCCGGACAGAAGGGACTTGGGGGACAAAAAGGGAAAATCCGGATCTAAGAGGCTATGTCCGACAAATCAGAAAAATCGGACATAGGAGACAAAATGGAAGATTTCACCGGAATTGGGACTGAAACGGACAATTGGTACAAGTCGGACCAACACGACAATCTGCCCGAAGGGGACGTTTGCGACGAAGGGTGCGATTGGTGCCTAGGGGACGGATCGGAGATAATACTCATCCTGGACGAAACGGACATCTAGTCTAAAAGGCACAAAACGGACATAGCCTCCTAAATCCGGATTTTCCTGGACTTACCACCTCTTACCGTACATGTCCGATAATTCGGGAAAATCGGACATAGGAGACAAAATGGAAAAATTCGGGCGTATCGTCGCATATTACGACAATTCGGTCGGAGTGCCGCAAATCGGACTTTTCGTCGGATATGAGGCATATGGCACAAATTGGACATTCTACCCGAATCAGTGCATAGCTGACGGAATGGACAAAAACGGCATAAGGTACCTAGAGGGCGATTTGGGATTTATCGGAGGAATTCCGGCAATCCTGGCAAACTAGGACAAAACGGACATGTACGGCAAAAGGTGGTAAGTCAGGCTATCCGGGTATAAGCGCATATGTCCGACAAAACGGACATAAGGAGACAAAATGCACATTTACGACCTTAAGTGCGAAGAGACCAAAACGGACATCTCGGGCATAACAGTCAAAAGTGGGCAAAAGGTGGTAATCGTACGATTGCTGACAATTTCGTACACAGTGGACGTTAAGGACCTTCTGGACGATTGCGACGTAACGGAGATTTCGCTCAAACAGCTCATAACGGGCGAAGAGCGCGAAAACGACATTACGGTCAAAATGGAATATTGGGACGAAGCGGAAATTGGGGACGATCTAGTCATTTCGGCCGAAGTACTCTAAACCACCCAAATCGGACATATGCGCCTATATCCGGATAGCTCCCGACGGGAGATATGTCCGTTTTGCCCGGTTTGTCGTTTTGTAATTACAAAGGTGTAATTTGTGCCTTGTGCCCGAATTGCACCATTGTAATTACAAAACGACAAATCGGACATTACGGACATATACGACAAGTCGGAAAAAACGGATAAATCGGGCATTTCCGCCCATATGGTGGCGTATGCGTATGCAGTCCTAAATAATTGGACATTTCCGTGCCGATCGGTGACTTTCGGACATTTTGGACAAAAACCACTATATGGGGGGAAAAAATGATTATCCGGATCTAACAGGCTATGTCTGGCCAAAAGGGACAAATCGGACAAGAGAGGCCAAAAATGGACATTTGGGCTGAACTCTGGCCAATTCCCCACGTAAACGGCAAAACGCACAAATCGGTCGTAAGGTCGGTTTCCGCTCAAATTAGTGTCTTTGCGACAATCGAGGACATTTACCACAGAGTGGTCAAATCGGGCATTGCGGACGATGACGACGTTTTGGCGACTACTAGGGCAATTCGGACAGTTCGGGACAATATCCGTAAAACGGTCGAAGGCGGACGAAAGGAACTAACGGCATGAAACAGACATTCAGGAAAATCCTGACAAACGGCGCAATCCTGGTGATTAGCTTCTTTATCGGGATATACCTGGGCACAAGGCACTAATGAGCTAAACCAGACATAGCCTGCTAAATCCGGATAATCAGGATATACCAGCTCTAAACGCATATGTCCGGTAAAACGGACAAAGGAGACAAAAGTGTACGTACAGGATGAAAAGCAACGTAACGTCGGAAATCTGGACATTCCGGACGGATGGGCCGGAACGTACGATACCTCGCGAATGTGGACAATTATCCACGTAATGCCACAAATCGGGGCATTGGTGACATACCAGGACCAAGCGTACCAAATCATCCGAACCGAGACACATCAGGAGGAAGACGTAAATCCGCGCATTACGACCTTTTGCGTCATTGTTCGCATTGACGACGAAGGGGACCAATTGGACATAGAGTCCATAATGGTCAAAGCGGACGAACTGACTCTTATCTAGCAAAAAGGGTAAAACGGACATATGCGTCTAAAGCTGGTATATCAGGCTATACCCGTTCTAACTCTGCATGTCCGGACAAAACTGGACAAGGAGTACAAATGTACGTAAACGTGGGTGCAAGGGACGTAAGCAACAATAAGGACATTCCCACCAAATCGGACCTTAAGGGACGAATGGTGAATTACCCCCAAACCGTCGAATTGTACGTAACTGACGCATTTGGGCCAAATGCAGGCAAAGTGGTCATTGGCGACAATCTGGAGATTGGTGTCAAATACACCGTAACCGGACCAAACCCGTACACAAGCCGCAAATGGTATGCAACGGTCGAAAAGACTGTTAAGGGTATCAAAGTAAGCTAACCCACACAAATCGGACATGCAGGGCTAAAACGGGTATATCCGGATTTAAGGTGACATGTCTCCACAAAAGGAGACAAAAATGGGCATAAGTGTAGGAACCATCTTCAAGTGGTTGGATTCGGACAATCCAGACGATTCGGCTGAATCCTGCCTAGATGGGCAATGTGTGGGCAAAGTAACCGAAATCATAGAAAACCCGGACAATACGGACAAACCGTCTGTATCGGTCAAATGGTGGGAAATGTGTAAACTTCACCACGAAATCGATCCAAACGGGACAGGTCCGTACGATCTGAGTTATATCTGGCAAATCGGACAACTTTACTAAAACACATCAAATGGGGACATGTCACCCTATATCCGGATATATTCGACTGTCAGGAACCCGACAGTACGAAATGTCCGGTTAGCACCATAAGTCGGTTTTGTGTGTGCTATACTGGAAGAGTGGCCCAAATCGGGCAAGAAAGCATCAAATCAGACATTTTGGGGCATATGCATATGCAGTCCTCAAAAATTGGACAAACTGCAACCAGTCGGATATTGATAACTAAATACGGACATGTCTGGATATATGGGGGCGTGGCCTGATTTCTACACTTTGGAGACGATATGTGGGAATATGGCTACACTGATCCTTTTTCAGCCGAAAACGACACCATTGAAGTCTTTTGGGGCGAAGCATCCTCATTTGTGACGGCTTTGGGCGAATTGTGCGAGAATGTCGAGAAAATGCTCAATGATGCGGAACCGTACCAAATTTCCCATTATGAGCAGGTTCTCGCGGAAATTCGGACAATTCTCTCAGATCCAGCATATGCGGAAGATCCGGACCAATGGGAAGATATGGAGTTTACGGACGATATCGGAGAAATCGTATATTACCTGATCGAACTGTAAAAATCGGACAGATCAGGCCATACCCCTTTATATCCAGATATGTCTAGCTTTAGACTGCCATGTCCTTAGAAATGAGGACAAAATGGACTTAACGCCTAGTTCGTTCGAAATCAGGGAATACATGGAAAAACAGCCTGGTTTCGGAGAAATCGACTCAAACCTCCAACATGCTATCATTTCGGACATTCGGCACAGAATGGCTGCAAGTGTAGAATATTGGCGCACATGGGGCGAATTCGTGCTAAACTACGTAAATTGGGTCAATGAGTACATTACCGCATTTTCCGTCACACCTGCGGGCATGTGGGAACAATGGGGCGTAATGCTCAGAGACCTCTATTTAGGTAGATAACCACAACAAACGGACATGGCAGGCTAAAACTGGACATATCACCACAATAGCCACTGTCAGATACCTGACATGTAGAAATGTCCAATTGGCACTATAAATGCCGATCGGGTATGCTATACTTAGTGTAGGCGGGCGGAACTGCCAGCAAACCCCACAGGGCAGGACAAACCCGCAAAAATCGGACATTCTCACCTAAATATGGCTTTATTGCACCTTCAGGTAGAAAAAGTGCAGGATGGGACAAACCATCCCATCCTGTGCTTTCCCTACCTGAAAGGGGCCTAAGATGGCAAACGAGAAGACTCCTATCACAAAGGTACAAAAAGGACGAAGGTGGGCAACCGCTACTTTGGTGCTTACCGGACTTTTCTCAATTTGGTTTAATGTCCGTTCTGGTAAGATTGCGGCAGAACCGATCCTTTTCTCCGCTATGCCAGTTGTGGTACTGTTTCTCACGATTCACCTGATTAGTTACCTTAATCCCCGTAAGGGCATGCATAAGGTACTTGTCTACTTTGGATTGGGTATGGTGTCAATTGTCGCATTTGGGATGTCTGGCTTCCATTTGTACACGGAAGCGATCAAAAACGGACAAATCTGGATTATTGCGATAACCTACCCATTCATCGTAGATGTGCCAAGTGTGATTTCTGCGGTAATTTTGGTCGAAAAGGTGCCAGTCGCGCGAGCGGTGACACAACCGGCAAACCCGGCGAAAAAGACAGTTCCGGCAAAAAAGGCTAGTCCTACTAAGGCTACCGCAACCCCAACAAAACGGACATCTAGCCCGAAAGCGACAATTCCGGTAAAACCCGAAGTAACGTTCAGAACGCCTGATATCCTGACAGATCCGTTGGAAAGGGAGTTTCTTAGCGCTTAGGTGCATTTAGTGCGATTCTGGCATTTTGGACATTCCACTCAGAGTGTCAGAATCGTGCTATGTCCACCTAAACCAACTAAATCCAACTTAAAAGGGACAGATCATGCCAAAGAGTACGAAGTTGACGATTAGGCAAATTCGGGCATTTAATAGCTTTTTGGACAAACTCCTCAAAGTTACCGAATCCGCTGACTTAGCACATCTGTACGAAAGTGCCAAGATCAGCGGTGCCCAAATCGGACAAACGGTACTTAAGGGATAGGACGGACAATGCGGATCAAACCGTATGCAATTATCTCAATAATCGTAATAGCCGTATATGCATCCATAGCTGTCCTTTCCAGGATCTAGCTCGCATTACGGTCAGATCGCCCATTTCCGCACATTAGGCGCGATCCGTCGGATATGGTCCTAAAAAGCCCATATCCGCACGGTCCGGGGCCTAAACCGGACATTTACACCTCAAATACCACAGAAAGGTACAAAAATGTTCAACACTGACACTTCGGTTGATGAGCACCTAGAAGCGGCGTATGAGGCGCAATCGGACAGTTCGTACGAACCGTACGGATACGGGTCAGACTACGCGGACCCGGACGATTACGACGATTACGACGAAGAGGACGATTCAGACGAAGAGGACGAAGACGACATCTAGTACCAACCCCACCATTTAGGCAGATTTGGTGTGAGATAGGTCTAGTCCACCTATCTCATGCCATGTCCACCTAAATCGGCACAAAACTACCAAAACCGGAGAGGATCGGACAAAGTGACACGAAAACACTATATCCTTCTAGCTCGGACAATTAGGGCTCAGATGGAGAAATACGACTATCCGGACGATACGCGCGAACTGGACGCAATCCGGGCATTAGTCAACGAACTGTGCATAACGCTCAAAGCGGACAATCAAGACTTTGACCGCGAAAAGTTCCAAAAAGCTACAATTCACTTCTAACAACCACATATTCCCCAAAAGGGACGATCATGGTCGTATTGGTACATATGTACCAATACGTGCCATGGGCGCCTCTAATTTCCAAAATGCCTATACCTAGGCAGAGACACCCAAAAGGCACCAAACCCGCTCAGCGTGGCCCACAACGGGCGAACGGCACCAACCACGCTGAGCGGACCAATGCCCACCAACCAAGATCAACAGACCACCTAGCAGAAAACGGACAAAATGGACATTTCCCCACACAATCCGCCAATGCCAGTTACCACCAAAAAAGCCACAAAGAGGAAGAAGTACCCGAAAGGCGGGTCAATGCGGGCACCTAACGCAATCGCCGCGATTTACTCGGATAACACATATGCCGTGATCGCGGACGAAGCTACCGAAAGGCGGCTAAGTGCGTACGGACCGCCTACAGACACCCGAAAGGCTGGATACAACTTCATTTGGGGCGAAGTGAACTAATCGGACATGTCCGGACATGAGGACCCAATCTCCACCAAATCCCTCATGTCCGGACAATCCGACCTATATTTAACCATACCACCTGTATTCCTCAAGAATTGGGGCAATCCGCCTCCATTCGGTCATTCGCTTACCTATCGGACCCAAATATGTATACCGGGGATACCTCTTTCTATCACTCGCTGAGTGGGGGTCGTGGTCACGTGGAATCCCACCAAATCGGACATACCGCCAATAGCAGCGTGTTTGCCACGAGTCACCACACAGTCAGCATCTTCACTACTCTACTACTCCTATTTTTTCCTTGTTTCATTTAAGCAATGACTACATACTTAATACAAACGTCTGTTCGAATCAAAACGGACAAAACAATATATCTACGGAAGTTAATGGTATACCTTATCTCTCGCACACACCGGCAATTTGGACATTTTCATGCCACTGTCTTGTTCTAGAACAGACGTTCCAATGCCTTATCTAGGTAGAGCGCTTCAGGACTCGTAAAAATTTGGATATTACGACTCAACATCACAAATGTCCGAATTTTTTGCTATAGTGTGGACCTTAATCGCTAAACGTAGATAAGGGATTGGCCCGGTAGAGATCAACTTTGTCTCAATCGTGACCAGTGCTAACATAGGTAGCTAGCCGCGCCAATGACATAAAACGGTCAACACGTAGCAACTACCCACATACGGAGCGTAACATGCCAGTATGGCCTAATAACCGCGCAATAATAATTTCACACCCAATTTACGGCAAAGGCCTCGAACCTGAACGTTTAGGACACATGTCGACGGAACTCTGCCAATGGCTCAAGTATAAGCTTGATGAACAAACCGCAATAGATGCTGACGAAACGGACGCATTAGGATTTAAGCAATTTTTCACACAACCAACCATTAACGCATTTACCACCCGTAGCCTGATTTCTGCGATCAGAGGTTACTCACCTAGCCTATGCTACGAAAACGGACGTTTAACCAACCGTGGCATAGAAACGGCAAAAATAGCAAGAGCCATAATTATGGACAAAGAGAACCTAGGAGCGCACGATATCCTAGACTTGACAAAGATTACCAGAACGGAAGATTTGTTCATAACCGGCGAAGTCACAATAAGACAGGCCGCACTACTCAAAATGATTTATAACGCCGTACTCGACGCAGAAGCGAACGATAGGCGCGAATTGGACAAAGAGTACCAAGCACTCTTACAAGGCAATAACCAGCAACGGAACGAAATTACCCAAACACAGCAAATGGCGCTTTTAGCCAAAAATAACCAAGATAGTACGAATGGCACAGACTACACAAACAGCAGAGAAAGCGCAAAAGATACAACAGAGATCGAAGGTGATTTAACGGACATTTTTCGCGTAAGTGAACGAACCAACGAAACTCAGCCATTACAGGCCATAACCTTTAATTTGGGTGCTGGCCAGCGTCGGCAGGGTTATGTTCCAACAGCGATTTTTGTCCAAAAAACTCGTAATGACCTAAGAAACCTAGTAAAGTACGGTTTGGTCGATTTACGGGCACATGTCCAAGGTGTCCGTGGTCGACCGAAGCACGTGGTACGCGCCAGTCCAACCGGAGTGATCATGGTGGCCGACCTGGTTCGCCAGGACGTGATCTAAGATCAACAGGGTTCGACGCGCTGTCAAAAAATTCTTAGAAAAAATCTTGGAGAAACGGACATAAACTGTTGCGGCTGGCCGTTATACCTGTTAGAATGGGACATGCAAGCGAGCACAGAGCGAGCAAAGCCCACAGGTAGCGGCCAGCCCGCGACACAAGACGGCCGAGCACATCTCTAAGGGATCTTGATGAGAGAAAAATAAGTCAAGATTTTTTAGAAATGTACTTGACACTTGTCAGTGCATGAGGTATACTTTAAAGTGGAAACAAAGTACTACCCAAAAAACAATGATCTCGAAAGGATCAAAAATGACAAATTCACTTGATCTGTTTGACGGACTTGACACCAGCGATTCGCAGGGTGCCCCTGTGGGATCTGTTGGTAACGGTGCGCCAGATTCTGCCACTACTGAAATTGACAACTCAACAAGTGGTTCTACTGAGTCTGCGGACGCAGAGTCTTCTCCTGTGGAGACTGTCGCGCAGATTCCCGACGGAGTGATGTCCGTCACGGAATTCGCCGCTTTCATGACCCAAACCCTCATGAAAGCAAAGTTTGAGGCAGGCGAAGACCTTGATATGTCTGAGTACGTGGTTCCACAGGCCGTGTACCAGACTGTTAAGGCTCAGAAAGACCGAATCCCGCACGTTCTCGTAAAGGGTCCGGACGACGCTGAGGCGCGCGTTTACATTCTTAAGGCTGAAGCTACCGCATGGTGGATTGAGCGTAAGGATCGACTGTCTACTCGCGGACAGGGCGCAGCGCGTGCCAGTTCTCGTACTCCCGAGGACAATCTGTCTCTTCTAGGTGCAGCAGTAGAAAAGTCGCTCTACGCGCAGGCTCGCCAGGCAATGTGGGTCGAGCGTACGGAGCAGGCTGCCAAGCTTGTAGAGAAGTACAAGCAGTTCCTTTCCGATGCAAAGATCGAAGAGGCGACTGTTGAGCTTGCAATTCAGGAGGCGACCACTCGGTACCACGCTGAGCAGGCCGCTAAGGAAGCGGAAAAGGCGAAGAACACTAAAAAGGGCAAGTCCGCCCAGACTGACGAGGATTAGTCGAAATGCAATAAGTCAGTGCCTAACTGACTAAAATCAACTAAGGTGGGTAGGGTACTCAGTTTGACTGAGTACCCTACCGCTTGCGTTAAGGACGTGACAAAGTTCACACTATACCTAAAATCTACGATTTTAGGGGACTTAACGCCCAAATGTACAAAAAGGCATTAAAAGCACATTAAACAGTAATAACCTAACAAAAAGGACAAAGGACAAAGGACAAAGGACAAAGGACAAAGGACAAAAAATGGCTATTTTCGCATTTATTGGGATTATTCTGCTGGGACTCGGTTTCAGTGCGCTTGCTTCGCTCGCGCTTGGGTGGGTATTCATGATTTTGGTGGGTATCATTCACGCTGAGTGGTTGCCCGGCGTGCCGACGATCGGCTACTGGTGGGCAGTCCTGTGGGCAGTCCTGATCCGTGTCTGCACGACGGCGGATTACACCGCAGAGAAGTAAAAACAGGCATTAACCCCTAAAAAGGGCACTCAGTACTATAAGACTCAAAAGGTCCGATTAGTACTGAGTGTCCTTTTTTGGCGTTATATACTTGAAGTCCTCAATAATTGGACTATTTAGGAGCGATCCGTGACAACTTACAAATTCGGGCTAGTTTACACCAATGGGACGAGTATTAGCCAAGGTGGGCATAGCTGGCAAGAAATTATAAACTTATTGGTCGGGATATACCAAACGGCCAATAATGAGCAGGTTGCTAAGTTAGTTATCAGCAATGAGCAATTTGTCTATGACCCGGCTACTGAGGTAGGCTTACAGCGACAGTTAGCGGCTCGCAAAGCTGGCGTTCAGTATGTCGGAGTTGAAAAACTTGACATGAAAGCAAAGGAAGAAAAGAAAACATGATGCAAGAAATTCCAAGTCTGGCACAAATACTTTACATGGTGGCCCTACTAGGATCTCTAGGAACTCTGATTGCTGTTGGGATTCTAGTAGGACACTTTCGCAAGCACTTAGATTGACTGAAAATAATTAGTGGTTTTGCTCGGTACTCGACGTGCTAATGCAACTCATTGCTAACGATAGGTCGAGTACCGTGTTATTCAACTAACTATATTAACCCAAGCAATACCACAGTTAGGAGAAGATGGTTGTATGTTCCCGATGATTGGCGCACGGCTTGTTATGACCACACAATTACCGCACACAAAGTAAGCTTTACTAAGAAACTCTTGTGCTGCACCTGTGGGATTACTGGCTGGAATCCACATCAACTATGGGCAGGCCATGTTAATGCAGAGAACGAGGCTAGAGCATTCCTAATGACGATAGAAACCCGGAAAGCTGACCATATGGCTAAACGTGTTGCTGAGGAAAAAGCGAGAGTAAAAGCTAGAATGGCAGGAACTACTACAGGTAGAAGCCGTTATTATGATTAAATGCTTGGTTGCGTTGCATTGTCCAGGAAATAGAAACATCCTGGGCAGTGTTGCACAACTAAACAAATGGACAAACAGAAAGGCAATAAAATGGAACTTTCTGAGTACAAACTTCCTGTTGGCAATGAGTCGACACACGAATACTACAAATACTCATATTACTATGAGGCACTGGAAATTTTGAATCCAGATGCAGGACCATGCATTACGTGTGATAAGCCGATGGTTCGGCTTAGAGCAAAGCAGTTTATCAATCACAATGAAGTGAAGTACACGCAGATTTCGGATATTATGTACGCGCACGCGGACGGCAGCGAGCCGCATGCAGGATTTTATAATCATCCTAAGGCAAAGTGTCCAGATTGCTCGCAGTATGGCACGCTCACGACACAGCAGCTACCTTATGGCGATTTGACTACTTGTAGTCATTGCCATCAGCAGAGTTATTTCCCGATTGGCGATTGATTTAGTACAAAGCGGTCGTTACAGGTTCGATTCCTGTGGCGACCACGCACGTTAGTTGTAAATGGACAATAGAACAACGAAGGGAATTGATAAAATGGGTAAGAACGCTACTTCAACAACTGAAATCGTGAATGACACAACTAGGCTTTTGGCTGAGATTCGCGCGCAGATTAGTGTTATGCGAGAACGAATCGGGACACCTGGCGATCGAGTCAATTACGTTGCTTCCGGGCAACTTGTAACGGACACGACTAAGCTGATGGACCGAATTAGCACGCTAGATGCTGGTCTGACGGTAGGCGAGGATTTGCCACGGGACTGGATGCTAATTCACGACTAAGTGAATAGTTGGTTGCGTTGCATTGTGCTCATGGCAACATGAGCGCAGTGTTGCACAACCAAACAGAAAGGTAAGAAATGTACTTTAAGTTCAAGTATAAGACTAATGGCGGACACACGCATTACCGTCTGTTCGCTGGAAATAATGAGTTTGCCCTAGGACTTGCTGGTCCTAGTCAAACTCTAAGAAATGAAGAATGGGAAGCTTTTAAGTACATTTTAGAGGCTGGCACCATTCCAGATTTAGATACAGCTCAAGAAATAAACTTGGAACAGAATAACACTGTAGAGTTTGTCGAACAGGATGGCTGGCTATGGTAGATCCTACGGTACCAAATGGCATTACCCGTGAGGAATTTTTCATTCTAGTAACTCGCGCGGTTAATTCAGGACTGAATCCTGATAGGTTTTGGGCGCGCGTGCTAGAACTGCAAGATCGAGTTAGGCTCTACCAAGCCTGGTACATTGAATCAAAAGAGGTAGTGGCTCAAATTCTTAAAGATGAGCCGTTACCAGGCGAACGTAGTAGTGAATGGCCTTATCCTAAGGTAAGGCCGATTAAGGATAATCCACAAGCTTAGTGTAACAACTTGCCCTGTGGGCACTCTGTTAGCATTCAGATATGTAAATGTGTCTGTTTAGCTCGCGCAGTGCCCACAGGTAGCAGGTAGAGCGCTAGACCGGCCACGCCGCGCGCTCAGCGCCACGCTCCCGCGCTCGAATTTAATTTATGTCTGGACGGTAAGGGTCAAGCCGTGGTAAAATAATTTCAGACGATGAGTGCAAGATTCACAGCTAGATTGCTGATTTAGGTATAATTCGGACATACCGAACAAATTATACCTAACTGAACAATTTAGACAATAAGGACAAGAAAAATGGCAGACATTGTCGTTCAGTATAGCATTGAATATTTTGCTTTCAACCGGAAACCTAAATCCAACAAAGGTAAGACGGACAAACAGCACGATTGCCTATTCAATGAGCCTATTACGCTTTTTGGTGAAGGTCAATATGCATTAAACCGCGCTCAGCAATGGGTGCATGATGCAAATTTGGTTCGCTACGAAAAGCGGAATGCTGATGGCGTAGGTTTGGAACTAGATAACTTCTATGGTGAATTTATTGACATAGAAGTTAGAAGCCAAGTTATTGTGCGGTTCCCATACCAAGTAGTGGAAGAAAAAGAAAAGGACGAAAGCTAATTGTTCAACATGGTGCAGAACGTGCCCTAAGTGTGCACACCAACCATTTGGAAACGCATAGAACGCCGTATGCGGGTGTGCACACCTAAGGTACGTTCTGCGCCGTGTTGTCCAATTACAACAAGTCGAAAGACAGGACAAAATGGAACTAGAAAAAGAGATTTACATGACCGACGATGACCTAACGGTTGTTGTCGGTACATACGTTAGACGTAACATGCAAAACACAGACTGTGATGTTTGTGGAGGTTTGATAAATGATCACGCATGGATTGCGCTTGGTGATCCGGACGGGCGCGTAGTAAAGTGCTCAAACCGCAATGAAAAGCCAAGTGCAAGCCTAAGCTTTACTGAATATGTTGCATATAACGAGTATGGTGGCGTTGTGATGACATTTCCGCGGTTCCAGTTGGAATCGTGGTTGCTGGATTTCAACAGTAATGGCCGCCTAGCTCGTGGTTGTTGGGAGTTTATGAAAATGGACGAGGCTGGCGTTAAGGTTATTTGCGCTAGACTTTCTCCTGGTAAAACTCTCGATGGTAAAGATAACAATTGGAAAAGTTGGCAGTACACCTTTGTACCAAAACTATACTAACAAAGGATAAAAACTGAAAATGAAGACTGCGATTATCGGCACAGTTATTCTACTGTTGCTAACGGCTGGCTCGTGTGACAAGACTGAGGGTAAGGCTAGTGAAATTTACCCTGGTTACACGTTTCCGGCTGATGTTCCACCAGGCTGTGTTGAGCCAGTAAAGCAAGGATTAGATTGGGTAACACTACATGCGCAATCTACCGATCCTCAGCTATCTGTTACTGTTTCGACGGAATCCGCAGAACAAAGTGTAGTGGACACAAAAGGACGTTATTTCCCGACTGGTGAGGTAGTAGAATCACCATTCTGTTCGTCCGTTCACTATCGGCCTGGTAAGCCGGTGTCTGTTATTATTAGGGCATCGTCGATTAACCGCAACCCGGCAGAAGTTGTTACTTGCTTCATTAAGAACAGGTTTGGTACTGTTCTTAATCAGTCAGTAGTATCTGGAAGTTCGCAAGCGGTTTGTAGCGTTACAGTTTCATAGACTGAATGTTCTGCATGGTACTCAGCAAAACTGAGTACCGTGTTCTTCATTCAGAAAATAGAATTGGAGAATCAATGACTGAAACTACCGAAGTAAAAATGATGATGTTGTTTTGCAAGGGTTGTAGTGATATCTTTGCAATTCCATCTCGACGTGGTCGACCGCCCGAGTTCTGCAAGAATTGTGCTAAAAAGGACGAACTAGGCGAGCTACCAATAACAGAAACAGAGATTGAGAAGAAAGCTGATTTGCGTGCGGCTGCTGAGGCTAGGGTAGATCGGCTAGAAATGATGCTAAGAAGTACAGGTAACCACATTTCGCAACACCGCGACAAGTGGGAATAGAAAGAGGTTAGAAAATGGAAGACGTCTTTGTTGCGATTTACCCACTAAGCATGGGTAACCCGTCGAACAAGTTTCGTGTTGCCCGTAAGGTTAACTGGCAGAAGTTCCTGGATAAGGAAACTGATGATTACCAGTTTACCGAGTTTGACAATTTGGCTGGCGCACTTGCTAGTCGAGACAAGCTAAACCATGATGCTGCTAAGAAAGCTAAGGTTGTTGTAGAAGACGAAGCGACCGAAGCGGCATGAGGTACTTAGTAGAGATTGAAGTAGAAGACAAGGAAGAACTTCCGCCAGATGCTCAAGATATTGATTTGAAGGATTTTCTGACGGATCACTTGTATGATCTCACTAAGCATCACGACGCCACTAAGTGGACTATCAAAGTTAAAAATGTGTCTCCTAAGTACATGACATATTAGTGACGTTACATTGTGCCTGTGGGCTTGCCTACAGACACAGTGTTGCATCACTAAAATGGAATCCGAGAAAGGACAGAAAATTGTCAGAGGAAAACAGCACAAATAAATGGCGTGAGATTGTTGAAAAACTTATGGCGAAAGCCGAAGATAAGGCAACAACTCAAGCCGAACGTGATGCGATTGTAGATAAAGTAACACACTTAATGGCCAAGTTTGGCATTGAGCAAGATATGCTTAGAGCACAACGAAATGAAACTCCTAAGGTTGATATGCGCAGACTTATTGTGCACGCACCGTTTAGCCTTAAGAAAATGCTTATGCTCAACGCAATTGCCAAAGCTTTTGGTTGTTATGTGGTTAGGTCCGAAGAAAAAGCTAATGTCTTCGGTGTTCAGGAAGATATTGAGCGAGTGTTTATGTTATACTTCTCGCTCGTTATCCAGCTTATTACTGCAATGGAAGGTGCACAGGCAGAAAAGCCAGCATATGTGCACACTAGAACGTTTAACACTTCCTTTGTAGAAGGATATGTTGCTACTGTAATACAAAGAGTTAACGATGCTGCCGCTCGTGCTAGAGAAGATGTTAAAGCATCAGCGGCTGGTAGTGGTATGGAGCTAGTGCTGATTAATAAGGCACAGCTAGTTAAGCACGCAGTACATGATATATTTCCTAGGCTATCAAACATTAGAACTTCAACTAGTGTTAATAGTCGAGAAGGATACAACTCTGGTAGAGCCGCTGGTATGCGCGCCGATCTAGGTGGCACCAGAATCGGACAAACGGCACGCCGAGAGATTGGAAACTAAGATGGCTGATCTAAGATCAATTCCAAAAGACGAACTACGGATAATGTTTGTAAAAGCTGCCCGTAGGGTATTTCTTCGTGATGTTGAGGCTAGAAAGCGAGCTAGAATGCATGAAATTGCTTTTCAGACTGGACTTTCTGTCGAAGGGGTATCAGGAATTTGGGAAATCGAAGATATGACTAGCGCTTAGTGGCATTGCATGATACTCAGCTTGTCTGAGTATTGTGTTGTACCACTAAGAAAACTAACAAAAAGGACTAGACATGAAGGTACTAATAGTAAGGCCAATTTCAGATGAGGTAACTGCTGAAATGGTTGATGTTGATGTTAATCTAGAATGGCTGCAAAAGACCGTTGGTGGTAACATAGAACTCGTTTCCAGTGGATCTTTTGCTAGCTGGAATGCTTATTGTAATGAAGAAGGAAAACTGCTTAGGTTGCCGGTCAATGAAACAGCAACTCTTTTTGCTGAAGAACTTGGTTGGTTGGGTATTGGTGATGTACTAGTGGGTAATGTGGTTTTTCTCGGTCCTGCTGATAACTTCGGAGAAGATACCGCAGTGCCCGAGTGGCTGTTAGAGCAGTTTTTCCGTAATCGTTAGTAGCATTGCATGGTACTCAGAGTAATCTGAGTGCTGTGTTGTACTACTAAGGAGAATGGACAAAAATGAAACCAAAAATTAGCATTAGTCCAGAAGCACGAAAAGCTATTGGTGATGCTCAAAGCCGTTACCAAGAAATGTGTGAAAACCTTTATTCGGAAATGGTTTATGAGCTATCTATGCGCTTAGGTCTGGAATACGATCTTGTAGAAAGAGTTCTAGACGAGGAGTTTTAATGAAGTGTATAATTTGTAAGGCAAAGGAAAAGGATGGCGTAATCACGCACACTAAGACGTGTCCTGATTATGGACATAAAGATCACGAAACCAAGGTTCAATCATGAAAAAGGACCCACAGGATGTCGGCTTAGACATTTTTCTTGATGACTGTGATCATCCTGAAGGTTATACTGATGAGCCGGTTGATTGTGACCATGTTCATCCAGCGTATTTCACACCTTGTGTAAAGCCATATCTTCATACTGATACGTTACATGAAGATAGTAATGCAAATACATGGTGGGAAGCTTAACTCGTGTTGATCATACTAGGCTTGACCTAGTATGGTCATCCCAAGTTAAAGGAGAAAAATGGTAAAACTAACAAGTAACAGGCCAAAACTATCTCGACCACCTCGTATGGTTGCTAATAACTCTACAACGAGAATGTCTGCACCAATGGATTGTGCTCATTGTAGTAGATTAATGAATAACTTTGCTGGTGGTTACAGTCGTGGACCAACGGGTCAAGTTTTGTGTCATCCTAATGCCACAGGCCGACCAGATTGCTACAAACTAGTAACTGTTTACAATCACGAAGTTCCTTGTACTGGCACAGTATGTTATGAAGATAACCATGATTTTATGGAATACGTAGAAGGATACAAAAATGGGTAGTTCTCCTAGTGGAATTCTGGTCTATGGGTATGACTTGGGTGGACCAGACTTTTGGAAGTTACAAGGTACTACCGAAACTGGAGATTACTACAACTTTCCAGGTTTTGAAGGTCGACGTTTTAACGCAAATGATGAATATTTTGAGGACAGGCTGCTAGCTTTGGTTGGTATTCCTGACCTTGAGAATAGCACGTTTAAGCAACGTAATGAAGCAAAAGCGAAACTAGAAGTTGGTATTGAGAGATATGGCTCTTACGAGTACCCAAATTACCTGCTAGGGGTTAAGCCTTTGCATGTTGTTTGGGATTACGGAGCTAAGCCGATCAATATTGATCTCGACCACGCTGCTAATATGAAGCTAGATGCCGCACTTGAGGTACTTAATATTACACCAATACAACTGGTACCTCGCTGGATTCTGGCTTGCTTTTACGGTTAATTGCATTGCATGGTACTCAGCTCAGTCTGAGTACTGTGTTGTACAATTAACAGAAATGGAGTATTAATGTCTCATAGTATTGAAACCACCAATCTGGTTATTCACCACAATTCTGACTATTCCGGATGTATCTCTTTTAGCATTCCTGAAATAACTATGTACAATGCTGAAACTGCTGGACCAAATTTGACTGGTCCACGAATTGCGTATCATCCTAATGCAATTGGTGGCGATGATGCAATTGATGGCGAGTATGTGGTTTATATTCCGTTTCAGGATCTAAGAACTCTCTTCGCACACTATGTGCGCGATAGGGTTCAAGATCGTCTTGATGAAATAACAGATGATGATTTGCTAGATATTACAACTGCGCTACTTTAGTTGCATTGCAGCCGACAGGTCTTGCACCTGTGGGTTGTTGTACAACTAACAGAAAGGACAAAAAACATGATTGTTAGTGACCATCTAGAAAACATATTTCCACATTCAATTACTGATAGTCCAATGGTTGTACAACTTGCGATTTCAAACTTGGTTCGAACTCCTGCGCCTATGTTTGCGGTCACAGTAGATATCAACGATAACCGGAAATGGACTTTATGGTTATCAGACAACAGCTTTAAGTACATTCAGCACTTCACAGGCACTTTGGATCATGCTTAATCGATCAGCTTCAATTGATCAAGGCTCTGACCTGGGCAAATAGGATTTTTCAGTAAACCCTTGACAGCTTAGGTCAGTGCCTGTATGGTTTGATTACCAACGTGATGACAGTTCCCTGACGGAATGTCAACTAGTGCCTTGACAATTAAAGATTTATTAGACCATGCGCGCCCAAAGGGTTTTATGTCCATTTTACCTTTCGGTAGCTGCGCGTGTGTATACCATGGCATGAGACATGGTATACTGTAATGCCAAGTAATTAGCTGTTAGGGGTAACGGCTAATTGTAGGATGGCTGGCTCCTTATGGCGAAAAGTCCAGCCACATACTTTACTACTAAATGGATGCAAAAACGTAGGGGTGCGCGTGGATAACGCAACTTAAACGACACTGTGGTGTGCCCTACTAAGCAATGTGACAGTCGTATGGTACCGGAAGAGATTTTCGGACATCCCCGTTGAGGACATGAAACAAAGACTGTCATATTTGCAATTTACGGTTGTGTGAAATATTAGGGACCGTAAATTGTTGGGGCGCGTGACCTAATACTAGAACTACACGAAACCCGCTCCACCAAAATAGTCGGACGCATAGCTCAGTGGAAGAGCATCGCTCTTACAAAGCGAGGGTCATAGGTTCAAATCCTATTGTGTCTACAACAAATAGTGTTAGATCATTGACACTCAAAAAGTAATGATAAAAAATTTTTGGTGAAACCCCGGTAATTGATGTCGTTTAGGACTTAGTTATCGGGTTGCTGACCAAAAATTGCGACGATAGCAACTAAAGGTTCCATTTTGAAGCCGCTGCCGCCCAGTAGACAATGATCTACTCCGTAGGTGATGGAAGAAGAGTTGCACTTATTATCCTCCGAGCATTGGAGGTGACAAAATGGGTACAAAAGCAAATTACGAAACAATGAACTATGCAGCCCGACGCGAGAGAATGGATAAATCGCGCCGTGCTGGACAACTTAACCGAATATATCGACGTGATGGTGGTATCTGTCAACTCTGCCACAGACCATGTAGTAGAGCCGATGCATCCCGCGATCATATCAAAGACTTTGCACTGTGTACTCCAGAAGAAGCAAAAGATGATGACAACATGGTACTTGCACACAAAGAGTGTAACAACAACAAGCATCACAAACCTGGACACAGTGTAGATGTTCGCGATAGAAATTCACACCTAAGCTTCACAATTCAAGAAGCATTTCCAGATTTTAAGTGGAATATAACAGATTTGCCTTCTGAGTCGGATTGAATCGATTATCTAATTACGAGTTCGAATCTCGTTATTGGTACCCGAAAGGTTTGCCAATAGCACGACGCATGGTAGCGTCAGCACGCGGCAACTAGTGTTTGTAGCGTGTTAGAAACAACGGTCGATTCTAAAACATATTCAGAAGCTAGTTCTACAGTAGTGTTCCGGCACTACTGTAGTTTTCATTGTCAGACTTAGGGCTGACTTTAAACACGGGTCGAACGTTAACGGTTATCTGGCAGAGAATCTTCCGTTAACAATAACATATCCGTGTCCTTAAGCTTGTTAGTGGATGCGACGCAATTCCGTTATTGGGTGTCGTAAGCGTACAGTGGAGGACAAGGTACGCATAATACAGTGTGCTAGTTGAGTCGACAGTAACGTCTACATTGTGAACAGTCGATAGTTATGCTTGTAGAGACTTAGCACACTTCTTAACTTAGCTTGGGTCGAAAGTAGTCGGTTATCTAACATATTGCTTCCCGACTACACGCACATACTATATCTAAGCGCTGAATTAAAGTTCGGGTCGAACGTTGATTGGTTAGCCTATTAAGCCGCTGGTTCCGGGTTCGAATCCTAGCAGAGATTTAGTTATCTCTGTAGCTCAATTGGTAGAGCAGCGAAAACCCCGATCAACATACACACATCCGAACTATCCCACCCACATAGCTCACCGGATAGAGCATCACACTACGAATGTGAGGGTTGTAGGTTCAATTCCTACTGTGGGTACGCAAGGAAATCGTGTCCGGCCGACATAGAAGGAATCGTGCATCGCCGATATTAATATGAAGGATGCACAAATTTTTCCAAATAGATGGCTTCGCGTCACTAGATGGAAAGTCAGTGAAGCCACCGGCACTGAATAAACTCTACCGGTGGCGCCTTGTGTCTTAAGTGTAATGGTTTGCACGAGAGCTTCCAAACCTCTTTGAGTGGGTTCGATTCCTACAAGACGCGCCACAATTAAAAACACGGGACAAAGACATTACTCCAGAAAACAACTAAGTTCAGGAGTATGGATGAGTCAAGTAAAAAGAAGTACAAAGCTGGCGTTATCAGTAGTTCTCGCGTCAGTTCTAATCGCAATCGGATTTGCAGCTAGTGCTAGTGCTGCTCCATCTGGTTTGCAAGCAAGATTACAACTAGCAGAGGATAACCTGGCAAATTGCCAGTTATTGGCTTCTAATGCGACAGGTAACCAACTAACTAGAGCACAAAATTGTGTAGCAGATAACCAAGCGATCATTAACCTGATCAATGCTCAGTTAAATCCTACACCTGTACCAAGCACTAGTAGTACGTCACCTGCGCCTAGTGTGACGGTAACAACACCGGCACCTAGTACAACAACTCCAAGTCCTAGTCCTACTGTTACAACGCCGACACCTACACCAAGTCCCACAGGGCCGTCTACTACTCTGAAGAATTGCTTTAATTATCTTCACCAGTGTGGATATCCCGACCATGGCGATACCGGTGTACCAGTTGGCACAGTCTTAACTACGTATACTGGACCGGAAACGATTACCGTAGCTGGCACAGTTATCAATGGCAAGTCCATGAAATGTGTCAACATCAAGGCAGCAAATGTAGTGATCCGCAATTCTAAGATCACTGGACCATGCTTCTACGGTGTTGAAATGATTAGTGGTTCTTTGCTTATTGAGTACAGCGAAGTAACCTGTGTTGATGGCACTGGTACAGGCATTGCAGATGATGGCTTTACTGCAAGTCATGTATATGTTCATGATTGTGAGAATGGCTTTAGCTTAGGTAGCAACAATATAGTTCGCGATTCTTATATTTCGGCTCGCGAAGCTACCTCAGCAGGTCATGGCGATGGTATTCAATCGGTTTCAGCAACAAACGTAACTATTCAGCACAACACGTTTGACCTGTTTAACCCGGTAACATCGTCCATTATCATGGACAACCTGACGATGAAGAATCTTTTAGTTCGAGATAACTTCGTTTCGTCTGGTGCACTTACAATTTATTGTCCAGAAGCTACTTCAAGCAACGTACAATACATTAACAACCGGTTCTATGGCCCAGTCGGTAACACAAGTATTGATCCACGACGACCGGCTTATGGTTATACTGATGGTTGCAACGTTGCGGCATTTATTTGGGTAGGAAACTACCGTGACTATGATTTAGGTGTAGTTAACAAGAGTTAAACGTTGATATGGGTCGGATGTTGTCGGTTATCTAACTATTATTAGAAGGTATGGGTTCGACTCCCATTGTGAAGCTGTGGAGCAATAAAAACCCGATAACGAAAATTTATCCATATCTCATAAGCTGCACCGGGCGCCTTGGCTGGTATACCAATCCCCGTGTGCGTAATTGCTCACACTGGTTACTATGGTGGAGATCACAGGCTTGAAACCATATAGCTCCTAGGAAGCTAGTAATCCAGTGTGGGCATCATGCCGCTTTATCCTAATGGACTAAGGAACCACTCTTCCAAAGTGGGTACGCGGGTTCGATTCCCGCAAGCGGTTCGCCTTTTTACTGCGAAGTTATGGCTAGTTGGTAAGTGTGTTCCAAATCTCCAAAAGGGTTTTGGGTCAGATCAAACACTTACCAACGATAGAAGATTGCCAGAGTGGCTTATTGGGTTGGTTTGCTAAACCAATGAGGGTAACCTCCACAGGTTCGAATCCTGTATCTTCTGCGTCCAGTTTACCAGTTCTGTAACTTAGGGTTTGTAAAGACTGGTCGTCCAATCTGTTTTGGCACAGTAATTGTGGTCAGACGCCTAAATGACGTACAATATCGGTGTCGCAGACAAGTTTCTTTGCTGGTTTCTTTAACTGTGGTTAGTCAATAAAGAAACCAGCACCCAAACGAGGTTGTAAGTATACGATAACCGTGAGGTATTCGTACGGCGTGCGCACACTAAAATTCCCTTATGCAGCTAGGTGCAGCCCAGGGGTAAAGATAAGCCGTTCCTAGCAGACTTACAACTTCTTTGCCGACATGGCGGAATGGCAGACGCGCTAGATTTAGGTTCTAGTATCTTCGGATGTGCGAGTTCAAGTCTCGCTGTCGGTACATGAAAAGATGGTTTAATAAGCAGTTTCCATACATGCGACGTTGTGAAAAGAAGTGGTGCTTTAAGGGCCAAACCTATGGTGGACATTGTTATTTACATGCATCAAGTTGGTATGGTGTATAGACGAGGGTGCCACGTATAAGAGAGTTTACCTCTCCTGGATTTCTAGACCAGATATGTGAAGGTGGCACCTTTGGCATTCTATAGCTCAACAGGCAGAGCGGCTGGCTGAATTATGGCCGGCGGATTCAGGTTCGAGTCCTGATAGGATGGCATTACGACATGGTGATTCCCAGTAGTCTGACTCTGAGGGGTGATCAGATTACTGCAAAATATGTCGTCTTATGCGAATATCACCGAGACGCATAAGGGTGTAGAAGAAGCGACCAAATTGGCGAGGGCTTCCATGTTGGCTAGGGATGAGGCTAACCTTAAATAAAAGAATAATCCATATTGAAGCGAAAGCAGACCATTTACCGTTAATTGTTACTTGTTTCTACTGTGTCTGTTTTCGCCCGCGAAAAAGGATTGGTATGAACAGGAATCGATTAGTCGCGACCTTGCTGTCGGGCTTAATCACGATAGGAATTTTGGGTCTTCCGACTCATGCATTTGCAGCGCAAAGCCCACAGGCAGCAGCGCCAGTAAGTAGCATAACGGAAGTAGCCAATCTTTCAACTAGTGTAGAGAATAAGACAGTAGCTAGCGATACGTCGGTAACTGTTACCCCGTATCCTTCGCCTTATGGCAGTCTTTCTGGTATTTCACAGGCTTTCTATGGCGACATTAGTCACTGGCCGGGCCTATGCTCATCCAATGGCATCGCGAATTGTGACCTTCTTTATGTTGGTCAGTCAATTAGAGTTCCTACTACTGCACCTGTGGGTCCGGCCCCTGCACCGGCGCCCGCTCAGGCACCAGCAAACAATTCTAGTAGAGCACAGAGAATTGTAAACTATGCTCTAGCGCAGGTTGGCAAACCTTATGTTTGGGCAGCGGCTGGTCCATATGCCTTTGACTGTTCAGGTTTGGTAATGCGTGCACTAGAGCAGGTTGGTGTATATGTTCCACACCAGGATCAATCAATTCTGTATTCTGGTCAAGGCTATGCAGTATCGCGTGACAATCTTCAGCCAGGTGACATCGTTTGGCCGTACAACGGCCATGTCTTTGTTTACATTGGCAATGGTAAGATTGTAGAGGCAGCCAACCCGGCTCAAGGTGTGATTGTTAACAACCTTTACTCGTTTATGGCTGCTCGCCGGTACGTATAAATTAATAGGCTTGGATGGGTCGGATCTTATCGGTTACCAATCATATAAACCCGATAAGCAAATAAAATACCTATCCAACTGGAGAGTTAGCCTAGTGGCCTAAGGCGCCAGTCCTGAAAACTGGAGAAGGTAACACTTCCGTGGGTTCGAATCCTACACTCTCTGCGCAAGGTCCCTACTATAGGGAGGAAAATGGATGGCAGATGTTAATATAAGCCTGGATTTCTCAGGATTGCCACCCACCGTAAGTGCTGTCCATGTGCACATTGAATATGCACACGGGTTAGAAGCGAAAATCGACGCGATTGGAGTACAAGTGTCAGAGCTTGACGACGCCGTAGCTGCTGTAAATGCGCAGACTTCGGAGATTCTCGTTAACACTAACGAGCTAGTTAAGGATGTTACTCGACTCATTGAGCAGGGTGACACTTCCGCCGCGCTAGCTGAGCTACAGACGATTTCTACTAACCTAGAGACAGCTAACGCTGCACTCGTAACGACAGACCAGGCAGTAGAAGTAGCTTCTCCGGAAACTCCTGCTACGCCAGAACCAACCCCAGTAGTAGCGCCATCGGTAATCGACGAGCTGTAAAATCAAAGCTTAGCTGTTGGGTCGAAGTTAATTGTTTATCTCAGATAGTTTAAAGGGTAAAACAATCCTCATTGAGGGTTAATGTCGGTTCGAATCCGACTCTGAAATTCGTAACGATTACAACACATATCCAATAGTCCTTTGGGGACACATGGGTCCACTAGTATATTTCTGATCAACTAGTGAGCGTGGGCATGATCAGACCTACGATGATAGGGTTCGAGTCCCTATGTCTCCACATGAAAGTGCAAAATGATGCAAAAACACTAATACAAGCACTTGATCTTTTACACGAAGATTTACCTTGTGAAGGTAACATCGAAAAAGAATTTTGTAGTAGATGTATTCATCTTAGGCCAACTTTGGTTGCATACGTTGAGTCATTGCCACAATGGCAGCTTGGTTTGGTAGTACTTATAATAATTCTAAAATCTCTATACACAATCGTAATATATCCCTTTAGGAGGGGTCGACTATGGCTAACTCAGCATTCTCCCGTGCGTTAGGCACTCCAGCAATTCAGACCGAAAAGGCTCGCCCGGATCAGGTCGAGAACAACGCTGGTGGATTTGTTTTTGAGGTGTCTGACCAGGCACGGCTTGAGCGCTTTTTAATTCTCGGCACTGATGGTGGAACGTACTATACGTCTGAGAAGAAGCTCACTAAGGAAAATATCGCGTTTTTACAGGACCTTATTGAGCGTAACGAAGACCTAGTAATCGACGTTGTGCGTGCAGTATCCATGGGTGGACGTGCTTACCGTAACTCTGCGGCAATCTTCACTGTTGCTGCTTTGTTTACCTACGGTAAGGAAAAGTCTTCTCAGCTAGTTGAGGATGTTTGCCGCACTGCGACGCACCTGTTTGAGTTTGCTGAGTACGTAGAACTACTTGGTGGTTGGGGACGTTCTAAGCGTCGCGCCGTTGCCGAGTGGTACACTAACAAGACACCAGAAGCATTAGCTTATCAGGTAATTAAGTATCGTCAGCGCAATGGTTGGTCTCACCGCGACCTTCTACGTTTGTCCCACCCTGTGGGCCTTAACAAGCGGGTAGGCAATTTCATTACTGGTGAGGACAAGCGTCCTGCTGCTAGTACTACTGACGAAGAAGATTTGGGCATTATCCGTGCTTTCAAGTTTGCACAGGAAGCTCAGTCATTTTCTGAATTGAAGAATATGGCGCTAACCGAGCGTAGTCTACCTTGGGAAGCTGTACCTACGGAGTTCCACAAGAATGTCGAACTTTGGAAGACTCTTTTCTACAATGGTGCGCTCAAAGGTCAAGCCCTTCTGCGTAATATTACTCGCTTGGCTCGTTTGGGCGCTTTTGACGATCTCGTGTTTGCTCGCGATTTCGCTGATGGACTTCTTAACGAGGAAATGATTAAGCGTACCAAGCTACACCCGATTCAGTACTTGCTTGCACTATCGGTACACCAGATAGGTCAGGTTGATCGTAAGCTTCACGTTAGAACTAAGGATTGGCGCGAGTCACACATCATTGTAGATGCACTTAATGAGGGATTCTACAAGGCATTTAGCTATGTAGAGCCAGCAAATAAGCGCACTATGATCGGTCTCGATGTTTCAGGATCTATGTCTAGTAGTGCTCTTGGATTAGAACTTAGCTGTGCGCAAATTGGTGCAGCTATGTCTATGTCAATTGCTCGTACTGAGCCTTACTATGCAATTATGGGCTTCAAGAACAAGTTAACAGACCTTGGTATCACTGCTAGCATGGATCTGAACAGTGTGTTGCAGCGTACTGAAAACCAAACTTTTGGTAGCACTGATTGTTCGCTACCAATTCTTTACGCACAGATGAACAACATCGCAATTGATACCTTTGTCATTATGACCGACAATGAAACTTGGTTTGGTAGTGTGCATCCATTCATAGCGCTCCGTGATTATCGACAGAGAACTGGTATTGATGCAAAGCTAGTGGTAGCAGGACTAACGACAACTGAATTCACTATTGCAGATCCTCGCGATCGTGGTATGCTAGATGTAGTTGGTGCTGATGCTAACCTTCCAAAGCTTGTTTCCGAATTCAGTGCAGGCAGGATTTAATGTCAACATTAATTGATGCAGATGAAGAAGTAGTTGTAACTGATGCATATGGAAATAAGGCAAATGTAAGCTACGAAGACGCACTAGATATTGCTCAATGGTATGAGCTTGACAAGCATGACAAGCTTCATCCAATGACAATAGCAACCATAGTAGCTGCATTGATTACATGTGTATTTTCGCTGTCTGTGGCAATTTTGCTATAACTCCTGCTGTCTGCACTGCAGCAGGATTGCTGGCCAGTTTAGAATACCTCCACTTATTCGAAGACTGCGTTTGACACTATTATTAGATTGGGATAGGATCTGATAGTCCCCGCTATCCCTAGTTCCGACCGGCTAGTTGAACTAGGCAATCTAGTATTAGGGCAGGGTGAGCCTGCGGCTAACCATATGACCAGCACATAGAGGTTAGCACCTAAGCTTCCGTACTCCAATGGCAGAGAGAGCCGACTTAAAATCGGTACAGTATGGGTTCGACTCCCATGGGAAGCACATGAACGAACAAGCATTTGAAGAAATGGCAAAACTTTTGGGTCATCAAGTGAAAATAACTCTTTCCTGGGAAGATTCACAATCAATCATTATTGGTAATTTCTTTGGATTAGACATCGAAGGTAGTGCTGTCGTAGATACTACCGAAGGTAGACGATACGTTTGGCCTGTGTTATTTGTAGAACATCTTGATTCATGTAAACATGCATCATGAGAATGGCCCCATTGAGTATTGGTTAGCTTTGCGCTCTTTCACAGCGTAGGACAGGGTTCGATTCCCTGTGGGGCTACGGTAGTACGTACGGCTCATACCCGTACGTTGCTGCAAGCGGATCACAGTCCGCGCCTGGCAACAGATGAAACTGCTGTGTACAGTGTAATTGAGCCAGGTTTAACGGGATATGGCGCAGTTTGGCAGCGCGCTTGCTTTGGGAGCAAGAAGTCGTAGGTTCGAATCCTACTATCCCGACATGTTAATAGAAGATGTAGGAATTAGATTAGTAACCTCCAATAAACAGCTAACGTACACAGAGCTTTTAGCTTTTCTAAAAGCTATATCTGATCGTAAGATGGAAGCTTGTATGATCTATATAAGGGAAAATGGGTTAGAAACTGTAATAGGAAATAATCTAGGGTCGAAGACGGACTAGATATGTTTATAGTACATCTAGCAGTTGACGAAGCACCAGAACTTACAGTTTGTGGAATTCCATGGCAAGATTGGCAAGCACCAAGATACGCAAAACATATCACCCTACTTGGTAGGGTGCCAGCAACTGGTGATTTGTTGCACTTTTGTGACAAGTGCAGAGCTAGTCTGTTCATCACTGGTGAATAATTAAATATGGGTTAGTGCCAGAGGTCTGGCAGGCAGTCTGTAAAACTGCTGCACATAGTGCAATGTAGGATCGTTACCTACCTGGCCCACAAATCGTGTCTGACATATACATGATATCCACACGAGAGTTACTACTCCGGACGCGCTGCATAGTAACCAAGCTAGTGGTAAAAAGAGTAACGTGCTTAATATGTCACTTTGGGGAATTGGCGCAATCTGGCAGCGCAGGACCTTTGCAAGGTCAAGGCTATCGGTTCAAATCCGATATTCTCCACGATGTGCCTGACATATGCACGTGCCTATAATGACGTAGCAATTAGCGGATATGCTACCGCTCAATAAATAGGGATGGGACCGCTCCTAATATGTCACTTGTGACCATACCATAACGGCTAATGGACTACCCTGTCACGGTAGGATATGAGGGTTCGAATCCCTTTGGTCACGCGCAATTATTGGTGAGGGAATGTCGACGGACATGATGGTAGTGGAGTTTTTAGATGGGTCAGGTACGGTAGGCTCTCCGTAGGATGCATACGAAAGAGATCGTACACGACAGTAACCTTGATTGCTAAGTCCCATATGAGCTTATGGTAAAGCTCCAACTTCGCGGCGGGATGTAGGTTCGAATCCTACTATGGGACCGTGGATGCAGAACTAGTAGTTATTCATTTGATAGATTTCGATGGCAGATTTGGTGACCATCCAGTTGCTTGCAATGGTGCAGTAGCTGGAGATAAAGCCATAACTATCGAACAAGCTAAAGATCCTGAAAATCAGATGTTTTTTAATTGTCCGAAATGCTATGAAATATTCACTGGAGAAAAGCCAAATGGCGAATAACAATGATTTTCAGATTGAACTGCGAGCGCTACTTGGAAAGCACATGATCGACATATATTGCCGCACTCGTGATGTAACTTTAGTAGATTACATCGTAGCATGTCTTACTGCTTATCGAAGGGCGTTCTTAGAAACAAAGGATTTAGAAGCAGCTAGTTCTAGGGCCGCAGATAACATTTCCGATCCGACATAGCTCAGTTGGCAGAGCGCTGCACTGTTAATGCGGATGTCACAGGTTCGAGCCCTGTTGTCGGAGCGCAAGTTTAACAAACTAGGAGAATTTATAATGGCTGGTGAAGACCTTCAGGCACAGTACAATCATCTTCTATGGCAGCTTGGACAGCTACATGAGGAAGCTAAGATTGCTGGCCAGGTTTATCAGGAAAAGCTAAAGGCAATTCGTAAGCGCAGTGAGAAGCTAAACGAGCATTTGCATAGTCTAGGTTCGGCTATTCGCAAACGGCATACCCCACAGGTGGCCGGTGTAGCGGGTCGATTTCCGCAGGAACAATTGGTTGATCCGCGTTCTGACTGGAGTTCCTCGAACGTAGGCGGATAATATATGAACAGTTAACGAGTCCTAAGGAGGACATATGTTAAAGGTTCATATATGGTCGCACAAAGATGGTGACCACCTAGCAGTTGTTGAAGTACCATGGTGGCATGATATTCTTGATTGGTTGTTTACCAAACTATTTTGTCCTTGCTGTGGGTTTTCTGGTTGGTTATCTGGAAAAGCAGAATGGTTAGAAATCTTCTTTTGGAAACTATCTAATCATTTAAGTAACTTTACCTGGAAACTTGAAAAAGAGTTGTACAAAACGCCAATCGAGTCTGGCTGTGTTGCTACTCGGACAATATTTGATCCAAAATCATCTTGTTGGCGTGACAATTGTGATGTTTGTTGGGCTGAGCGAGAGGATGCATATTCTCATGAAGCGAGGCGCGAAGAGTAGAACTAAAAAAGCTCTACGCGATCAAGCCAACAGCAAGGCCAGAGTTAAACTCCAAAAACAGGTACGCGATTGGTTGAAATCGCCAAAGACAGCATTAGATGATAACCAATCAGTACCTGCCCAACATAGACATTCTGTACTGTGGGATGTTGGATGAAAGACTTTGATTTTGAAGCATTCATGGCTAGGGCGTTGCGCAATGAGCTAGAAGCGCAACGCCCAAGACAATGCTCAGAAACAATTAGTGGTTATCATGATACCACAGATCGTCTAGGTAAATGTTGTTTGTGTCGTAAGAAAATCACTAAGGGTGATCGACAGCCAGATCCAGACCTTAAACATAAATCTAATCTAGTACTTGCTTACGAGTATTTTTATGATCCAAACTATGGTGATAGTGTATATGACCTATACTAATTGAATATGCCCTCGAAGCATTAAGGTGATGCTCCGGACTTTTAATCCAGAGAACGCGGATCAATACCGCGCGAGGGTACGCAACCATAATTGAGCTATGGTCTAATTGGCAGGACGACGGATTTTGATTCCGTTGGTTTAGGTTCGAATCCTAGTGGCTCAGCGTGAAAACATTTGAGCTTGTCGAAAAGCTACATGAGCTTATGCGACAAACCGGTAAGGGTGGTCGAGAAATTCAAATCATATCCGATGATGGATATGTTCTCGACATTGTCCAAGCTAAATTTGATCCAGAAAATGAGAAGTTTTTCCTAATCACTGAGGAAGCAGAATAATGGCCTGGGAATTTTGGTTTACGATCGTTTTTGCTGTATTAGCTTTTTTTGTTTATAGGATTAAGATTTCTTCACGAGCCAATCTTAAGCAAGCTAATGAAAATGGTACACGAGAAGAGAAAAACAAAGCAACAGTTATTAGTGCTGGATCTTCAACACTGTTTGCAATTGCAGCAGGATTAGCCGGACTGTTCTTTTTCTTCTCAATTGCTTACGCAGTGCCAGTACGCAACGTAGGTATTGTTACCTCGTTTGGCAATCCCACAGGTAGAATCACTGGCAGCGGACTTAAGTTTGTGCTTCCATGGCAAAAGGTAGCAGACTTTGACGCCTCAGTACAGTTCTCTGATCATACTGGTGCCGACCATTGCACGACAGTTCGTATTGGTTCACTTGCTACGGCTTGTGTAGAAAATCGAATTGGTTGGCAGGTATTAGAATCAGCAGCACCAAGACTGTACCGTGACTACAAGGGATCTTTTGATAACCTTAAGAATAACTTGGTAGAAACCAAGTTCCAAAATGCCCTTAATGCGGTGTTCGCCACATATAACCCGTTATCACAGGTAAATATTGCTACTGGACAAACCTCGTTCGATGGTGCTAAGCTTAGTCAAGAGCTTGAAGCCGAGCTAAATCGCACCATTGGTAGCGATATCAAAATCCTTACAGTATCTGTGCCACTCGTGCATCACGATGAAAAAACTGAAGCTAATATCAAGGCTTTCCAGGACGTGATTGCTAAGGCTAGAATTCTAGATCAGCAGCTAGCCAATGCCCAAAAGGAAAAGGCAATTGCAGACCTTCAGGCTGTATACCTAACTACTGAATACATTCAGAACAAGTGTATTGAAGAGTCAGTTAAGATGGGTGTACCTCCTGGACTATGTCTAGTTGGTGGTCAAGCTATCGTAGACACGAGGAAACCATGAACAAAGCTGAACTAGAACGTGCACTAAAGAGAGTTACTGGTATGGCTCTTAAGAAGGTTGTAGTTAATTTGGGCGATGATTTGCTAAGTGACATTGATCATGTGTATTTCGATGAAGCACTCGGTTGTGTAGTAATTGTACCAGCTTCTACCATTGAAGCCTAATCATGGGTATAGCTGATGATAATTACAAGCGACAGGTTGTTCGTGAAGCTGTAGCTCAATCAGCTTGGGACTTAGTTAATCAACTACCACTTGATCTTACAACCTTGATTGAGCAAGACATAGTTACTACGCAGGCACTAGCTGATTATTGGCTAGAAGAGTTAGAAAAACTAGTTTAGCACAAAGGGCTTCGGCCCCATGCGCCTAAGCGGACTGGTGGTCCGGAAATGTCTTATAAGCATTTTGAAGTAGGGTTCGATCCCCTATGGGCGTACATGGACAATCTACTATTGATAATTGGTCAGGTAGCTTACGTAGTAAGACTTTTGTGGATAACTTCAGCAATAATGCTTGAGCTAAATAGTAGCAAAAGACTCTTTAATAAAACCAATTTACCATATAAATACTTTCTGGTAATGTTTGCGGAACTAAAACCATTTTATCTTCCAGCAATCATGTTTATGATGGCAAAAGAAATTGGTACTCACACTACCAATTGGTTTTCTCCTATAGATTATGCATGTGCCATAATTCTGTATCATCTTTTGAAGAACGTTGACGAAGATGATAGATGGAAGAAGCGCCGAAAGAAACTAACAGAGAAAGTAAAAGCGTTTGGCGGTAGGCTAGTGGTTGTACCAACCAGTTAAGATAGGTGACCAAATGAAAATGGTGTCTATACCAGAAGAAGAACTTGAGAGACTTAAGTCTAAGAACAGGCAACAAGCTCGGGAAATTCGTATAATTCAGGAAGCCCTTAGAGCTAAAAATTTAGACCTTGATGCCATGCATTTTGTTTGGTGTGATGGTGGCTGTTCGCGTGGCGTTCATCGTTTCTCAGAAACGATTCTTACTGAGGAAATGATCCTTAGAGCCGAACGAAACACTAAACGTCTTCGCAGGTGGTACAACACGGTAAAATGGCGAATGACTACGTTTCCAACAATGAGTCAATGGCACGACAGTTATGCTAAACGTGCTGCTGCTAGAACAGATTTGCCGGTGTAGCTCAGTGGTAGAGCAACCGCCTTGTAAGCGGTAGGTCAACAGTTCAATCCTGTTCTCCGGCTCATGTCAATACCAATGAAACCAAATGATCCAGCCTATTGGCTATTAGATGCACCAAAACACTATTCAATTCCTAAGGTATATCTAGAGAGTTGTTACATTTGTCGCGACCCTGAGTTTATGCTTATGGGTATGCCGCTATGTCGCATCTGTTGTGTTTGCAAGAAACTTAAAGAAAATCTAAGCACAGACGTTCCTATCAATCCTAAAGCCCCACAGGCACTAGTTGTTGTGCCTGGCTATGGACATATTCCGGCCGATGGTTCAGCTTGTGATTTCTGTAAACATGAGTGCGATCCTGGTGATCCCGAATGTGATTATTATGATGGAGAAGCAAGATGAAAAAGTTCTTTGGATTTCTACTATGTGTACTAGCACTCGTGTTGGTAATTTGGCTTGACTTGATTATATTTTTCATTGGTGGAATTAACCAAGTTATTGATGGCTTCGACGCAAATCCAAACTCAGTACATGACATCGTTTGGGGCTTTATCAAGGTACTCCTGTTCACTGGTTTTGGTTCTGTAGCAGGATTCTTTATTGGTATGGGCGGTTTGGTTTTGCTATTCAGTGGTTCAAGAAAAGCAAAAGCCAGTGAATTTCGACCACGATCTATGAAAATATTTCCGCGGCCATGACTAATGCTAAACGAAAAGATCCTAGAAAGCTTAAAGGCACAATAGCTGGACCTGGCGGTCCACATGATCTAGGTGCAGTTATCGTCGATACTACCAATGGAATTGTACTAGATCAGGTTGATGTTTCTACCATTGACCGAGAAGAACAAGGTAAAGAATCTATAATCGCATTGGTTCTTGGTGGTAGAATTATTCGCACACAAGATCGTGCAGAAGTACTGTTCATGTTCGGCACCGACGGTGCAGCATCTATCATCACTGAACTTATTGCACTAATGGGTCGTGCCACAGGTATCAACGCAGAACAATTACTAACAGATGTTGTCGAACGTATGACTGAGCTACGTGAAGAAGGTAACCTAGAGTGATTCCTTCTGATACGATTCTTACCATAGTACTGATATTATGGTTGATTGCTGCTGTTGTACTTTTTGTAATAGCTTTAGTAAAAACTATAGACTACCTCACTGGTCGTGACGATGACGACGATGAAGGTTACTAAATAAATTAGCGCATGTAGGCAAACTGGCAAAGCCGCTGATTTCAAGAATCAGTGTTTGCGCGTTCAACTCGCGTCATGCGTACGTTGCCCGGACGTTAATGGGATAACTCAGTGTCATAGGCTGTTCAGCTCTACTACTGGCCAATAGCGCTATTAACCTTTAGTACCTGTCTAAGCTGAGGTAAGGGTGAGATTCGTCAACTCCCCCATCACCATAAGCCCACATAGCTCAGCGGAGAGAGCAGAGCCCTTCTAAGGCTAAGGTCGCAGGTTCGATCCCTGCTGTGGGCACATGCCATGTCAACATTGTGGAAAAGAGTTTGATCCAATCAAGCATCGTTGGCTCTGTCCATGGTGCAAAACAAAGAACACTTGTTGCGAATATAAACTAAACAAAATGGACATAGAAGAAAGGAGCTAAAATGCCAATTCCTCTAAATACTAAACCATATTGCAACTGTGCTGAACGTGGACAATGGCAGCGCCAGGACGGGTATACTCTCGATGGTTCTAGCGGTACATGGGTCCATTGGAGGTGCAGGAAGCCATCTAAAATGAATTGGGAACGACGTCAACGAGGCGACCAGCCTATCCCGCAGCCGAAATTAATTGAGGACATATATCAAGAAGAGCGTGACTATGAGCTTAGAAAAGTGTCAAGAGTAGTCATTGCAGAAGAATTAGATTGGAGTAATGAAAGTGAAGACGATTACGACTATGACTGATAATGAAAACGATGTGACTTACGAGCATATTCGTCAGTCTAATCTAATCGAAGGGGTTATCGACCCAAAAGAAATAGATCAGAGTATGATGGCTTGGAGATATATTAGAGACTTTCAAGGTCCATTAACTTTTGAAGAAGTACTAACCATACATAACATGGTCATGATTAACCTATTGCCGCAGGAACGTGGTGGCGCAGGTTCACTAAGAATGTGTAATGTGACGGTAGGCGGCCGAATGTGTCCACACTATCGTGAGGTAAAAGAGCAGCTAGCACATTGGCTAGATGAAATGCAGTTATACATGCATCGTTCGAAGCCTAAAGACATGCACATAAAGTTCGAATACATTCATCCGTTCGTTGATGGTAATGGTAGAACTGGTAGAATGTTAATGTGGTGGCATGAGCGTAAATTAGGTTTGAAACCAACACTACTAACATTCGAAGATCGTTACAAGTATTATGCTTGGTTCTAATTTCTAGAAAAGAATATAAATTGATACAGCTAAATGCATGGATTCGTGTCAGCCTCTTGACAGTCAGTCGAGTGTCTGACAGAATTCATGCTATGCCGTCGTAGCTGAGTGGTATAGCTAAGGACTCTTAATCCTCAGACGTAGGTTCGATTCCTACCGACGGTACCATAAATTCTAAGATAAGGAGATAACATGGAAATCGGAGAGCACGTTAAACGTGTAGTGTTTGAACCAATTGATATCGAACCGATTATTGTTGAACCGGTGCCCCTTCCCGAGAAAATCCCACAGGAAGCGGAACTTGCTGATGCCAAGTGATTACGGCGGTATTGATACTATAGTGCCAGGCCGATTACGTACGTTTAGGCTTTGGCGAATCAATCCGTACGAAATGAAGATTACTGCTTTGAATCGTACAGATTGGCCAATTGATAAACCACTAAAGGCTGAGTGTAGGAACCGAGTTTATGCCACTGACATTGCTGGCCATGCGGTTCCTAGTTCTGCCTGTACCTGTGGGATTTACTCCAGATACGACCCAAATGATCTTTATGATTTAGCACAACACGGAAAATATCCTGAGGACATCTTCGTTGTAGGTGCTCTATCCAATTTTGGTGCCATTGAACTAGGTACTCGTGGTTGTAGATCACAATATGGAATGATCGAAGCCTTAGCACCAGTGAGTAATCTTAATTGGGAAATAACATTAGGTACTGACAATGTGATGGAATCGCAAGAAATAATTCGTCAGGTCGTTAGCAGTTATCATGTGCGACTATATAAAAACTTGACAGACTTAACTCATGATTTTCCAAAAGAAGATTTGTCTGCTCTTGGCATTCAGCAAGCAAGAGAAAAGCAAGTAGACAAAGCTGCAATGAATAGTCTGGCTATGATTTCTAGTATGCCTGCTTCGGCTATCACTTCGATAATAGAAAGCGTTACCAAAGCCGCCGAAAATATTTCTAGACAATTTGCTGGTAATTACTATTTCAGTATAGATCCAGCAACTGGTTCAATGTCTCGCACATACCAAATCTTGGCCAACTCTTCTTATCTTTACTACACGCCAAACCAACCACCATTCAACCCTTATATCGGAGCCTAATATGAACAACAATATGGCTCTAGTGGAGGCGGTAAATAGACTAAACGATGTAGAAAAAGAATATAAGAAAGTACGTGAAGAAGTTGCAAACTTATTAAGTAAAGCCGCAGAAACACAACAAGTAACTAACTTATCAAGACTAACTGGAATTAACCGAACAACTATCTACTGGTTAATAAATACTTGGAGCACAAGAAATGAAAACGGAAGTACACGAAGTCGATCTGGCTAAGGCAAAAGATTGGATTGAAAAGAATCTACCCTACACACGCGGTGTAGACGGTACTAATCGACCAATCAGTAAGCGTAAAGTAAATCAGTATGCCATTGATATGCTTCGTGGAAACTGGAAGCTAACTCACCAAGGAATTGCATTTGCTGTTGCTGGACTTCTAAAGGATGGTCAGCATAGGCTTCTAGCACTTATTCAGGCTGCTGAAGAAGGTGCAATAGACGGCGATGAGATCCTAAAGCCTAAGCCTAGAATCAAAATTCCAATGCAGGTTACCTTTGGCCTAGATGATACCACATTTGAGGTTCTAGATACTGGGTTGCCTCGTTCTGCGAATCAGGTTCTAGCAATTGCTGGCTATAACAATACTACTTATGTAGCCGCGGCAGCCAGACTTCTTTACATGTTTGAAGGTTATGAGTTTAGGCACTGGAAGACTACTCGTGCTACTAATCATGACGTGTTGAAGGTTGTGCGCGACACTCGCATTGATGAATATATCACACCAATTACACCACTAAAGCCTATTGGTTTTATCATTCCTGCTACCGCAGTAGGGTATTACGTCTGTGAAAAGGCTATGCCTACCGGTCCGCACGAGGAATGGCTTTATGGTTTGAAGAATGGTGAAAGTATGCGGGCTGACGATCCTTGTTTGGTTTTCCGAAACTACATAATTAGATCCAAAGGTCAGCCAAAGGTTCGTCGCGATGCGTACATGCATTTGGCACTGTACATCATTGCCTGGAATGACTATGTGGCAAAGAAGCGTCGTAGCGTAATTTCTTGGCGCAGTACGGCGAGTGAATTCCCAAAGCCGTACACAATCGAAAAGTAGAAAAATGGAATCAGAAACCGAACCTAACAAGGAAAATAATAAATTTAGTTCAACCATGTTCAACAACGCATTACAAGTACTGAGTTCGTTAAGAGCGAAAGCTAAGGTTGAGTCGGCCGGTACGCTGATTGAGCTTGGTTATCCAATTACTGATCCAGAAGAATCAGTGTTGATTTATCGTGGCTTCTCTACCAAAGACGCTGAGGATACCAGACTATTAGCTTCTAGCGTTTCACACGCAATGCGACTGCTTAAAGCTATGCGTGCGTTGACTCTGCTAAAAACTGGTTCTCGTGGTAATCCTAGCATTTATCTGATTCATTACACACCAACAGTAGAGCAGTTTGAAGCTTTTAGAAGTAGAAGCTTTGCGCTGGAGCGACAGATTGCTCCTAATAGTTATGAAAGTATGGTTAATTCATTAGAAAGTCTGCGTATCGAATTGCACGAACTAAGGCGCAGAGTTGAAGACCTGGAAAGGAATACCGTTGTCAGACACAACATATGAAGAAGCTCGACGCTGTCCAAGATGTGAAAATCCTGGATTAGAAGTTAGCTCAGTGCGTAGACGTGAAGGCGGAAAGCTAACAACGTTTGAATGTAGAAATCCTCCGTGTAGGTGGTATAACACGCCTTACGTGGTCCAAATTAATGCTGATGGTTCTATTCCGGAAGCTACCATGGATCACATTAAGAGTTTTCCCAAAGTTCCAGATAGAACAGACGCGGTACAATTACAGATGCAGCGTTTGTATGATCAAACACTCACCGGAGGTGAGACTAGACTCTAAGGATATAGGAAAATGCAGTTATTTCCATTTCAAGCTGAAGCTGTTAAAAAATTAGAAAAAGTCCGGTCAGTCCTTATTGGCGATGACATGGGACTTGGAAAAACATTCGAAGCTATTGGATTAGATTTAGTAAGAAGATCATGGTTTCCAGACCTTAAGTTGAAAACTATTATTGTATGCCCGTTAGCAATGGTGTCCACTTGGACTAGGGCATGGTTCCAATGTGCAGATGACTTACGTATTCTTCCTATTAACAACAAGGATAGAACACACTTTCTAGATGAACTTCAACAGGACAATTACGACATTTTTATTTGTCATTGGCCTGTCTTGCGCATCATTGAAGAAGAATTAGCTGCCGTAAACTGGTTTCATGTCATTGCCGACGAGGCACACGCATTGCAGAATAGAAAATCAAAGCAAAGCAAGGCACTTAAGCTAATTCCCACTGGTTACAAGACTGCACTAACTGGTACTCCAGCTTTCGATAAGCCGGATGATTTGTGGAGTCTACTCAATTGGCTATATCCAAAGTTTTGGTCTAGCTACTGGGCTTACTACAATGATCACATCATCTTTGAAAACTTCAATGGATACAAAACCGTCATTGGTGTAAATAATCCTGAGAAGCTACAAGCCGAAATGGAACCATTTTACGTTAGACGGCTTAAAGAAGATGTACTGACTGATCTACCAGAAAAGTACTACACAGAAATTCGAGTGGACCTACACCCGCAACAAGCTCGTGCTTACAAATCCATGAAAGATAATATGCTTGCTTGGATTGGTGATCACGAACATGAAGCGGTAGTAGCACCAGTTGTTATTGCACAGCTAACAAGACTACAACAGTTTGCTTGCGCGTTCGCTGTAGTAGATGAAGAAAAGCAGAAAATGGTGCTCTCTGAACCATCGAGTAAGCTCGATGCGATCATTGAAATCATAGAGTCCACAGGGCAGCAAGTTGTCGTGTTTAGTCAGTTTGCCCAAATGGTTAAGCTACTAGCCACGCGACTTGAGAAGAAAGGCATTACCTGTGGGAAATTCATTGGTGAAACCCCTGCCGACGAACGCGCGAGAATTATATCTGGCTTTCAAGAGGGCAAGATTCAAGTATTTGCTGGAACTATATCCGCAGGCGGTGTTGGGATTACGCTCACAGCAGCAAGTACCGTTATATTCATTGATAGGTCTTGGTCTAATGCCCTTAACCTCCAAGCCGAGGATAGACTACACAGAATTGGACAAAAGTCTGCTGTCCAAGTCATTGATATAATCGCTAACGATACCATTGATGCTCGCCGTATTAAGGTTATTCAGCAGAAGTGGTCATGGATTAAGCGTCTCATTGGAGATACTAAGGTAGATCCAACCGCTGAAGACTTCGAAGAGGTAGATGATGACGAAGAAGGCTAGCAACAGTGAAAATCTTGAGTTGAGACATATTCTGGAATCAGTTCTAAATACTAAAAGTCGTGAAAATGCTTCTAATACACCAGATTTTATCTTGGCAGAATACATGCTAAACTGCTTGGAAGCATACGAAAAGGCAGTATTGGCTAGAGCTATCTGGTTTGGTCGCATTGATTCTCCAGGAGAAGGTTCTATTCCATACCTAGGAGGTTAGTGTGTCTAGAATCATTATGCAAAAAACAGTTACCGTACCCGAACAAACTATTATGTCTCCTGAAGAAGTAGTTTTATGTGATATTTGTAAGAGAGTAATATATCCAGAAGATTTACCGGAACATGCTTCCGAAGATTTATACGCACAGCGACTAGAGATTTATGCCAATCCAGAATCGTGTGTAAACAGTCGAGCAAAGTTCGATTTATGCGGACCATGCTTCGAACCTATTTGGACAAAGATTTGTCTAGCTATTGGTGCAAATCCAGACGATGAATTAAGAATCGGCGATGACGACTAAGGAACACGTCCTGTCAATAAGGATGTACAAAGAAGACTTTGAGGTATTAAAATCTTTAGCTGAAGCTGAGAAAATAAGTGTATCTGAATTAGTATTAAGAGTTATCAATAAGGAATACTTAGGACAAGTAATCGAAGATCGGGAGCGTTATTGGTATGGACATGCTTAACGTAACTTTGCTGCTGGTAGGTGCTGCCATTGGATGTATAGCTGGAATTTGTTTAGTATTTCTCATTCTTGGCAAGGCTGGCCGAGCAAAGGCATTTGGTATTAATCAACCAAAAGAGCCAATAACGTTTGAACTTTATGATCACCTGCAACAGGTCGATGTAACAATGCATGGAAACAAGATTTTTTCTGGCAAGCTTTATAGGATGAGTTTTGACTATTCAACCACTGATCCTGGATCTATGCAATTGCAACTAATGCCAAACAGTGCACTATTGGAAAGGGCAAGGGTATCGTTGTGACTTTAGCAGTAGATCCAAATGTGCAGTGGTATATCGACAACAAACTAACAGAGCAGATTCACACATCTGGTCGTAAAGCATTTCGCGCGTGTCGACGTCGCTGGGACTGGGTATATCGCGAAATGTATTATCCGCTGGTGACTCCTGAGCCGTTGGAGTTCGGTACGGCTTTTCACAAAGCGATGGAGACGCTGTACGAACCAAGAATGTGGGCAAGTCCGCTCTTTGTTCGTCGTGATTTAGCTTTAGTAGCTTTCAAGCGTGAATGCGAAAAGCACCTAAAGGAATACCAAAAGCTGAATCCAGATCCTGACGTTACAATCCTTGAGTCATACAAGTCTCGTATTGAGCTTGGCTTGAACATGTTGCGCTATTACTGCGAAACAGTTTCGCCGCTCTACGACAACAATTGGACACCCGTACGAGTAGAAGTCTCATTCGAGGTACCAATTAAGAATCCTGATACTGGTGAACAACTCTGGTGCAAATGTAATCAGTGTTGGTCTAGGTTCTATAAATTCGCTACTAAAAATGATGTACAAACTGTTGAGTTTGGTGCCGGTGACGAAGCCCAAAAGATCGACTTTGATCGTAGTTGGACTAACAGTTCTGGACAAGTCTCATATACGCGAGACCACCTAGAAAACGGTGAGCACCAGTTTATTAGCTGGCGAGGCTTACCAGTAACCTACGGCGGTCGACTAGACGCACTATTCCAGGATTCACTAAATCGTTACTGGATTGCCGATTGGAAGACTACTTCCCGTCTACTAGATGAAGACCAGGAATCTTCGTTCCTTCAACTAGATGACCAGATCGTGTCGTACCTGTGGGCTTTGTACCAGTATGGCATTCAGTGCGCCGGATTCGTTTATGTGGAAATCAAAAAGAATTATCCACAACCACCAGAGCGCCTATCTAGACTTTACAAAGGTAGAGCTTTCTCCACTAACAAAGACTTCATGACTACTCATGACATGTTTCTTGCTACCGTGCAGAAAGAAGATAATGCTGCCTGGCAAATGGGTCTCTATGATGACCACCTTCTAAGACTAAAAACCGAAGGTCCAAGGTTTACCCAAAGACACCAGATTCACAAGAACATGCACGAAATCGAAGAGGCTGGTAAAGTCATTGCTTATGAAGCAATGGACATGATTGGTCAACCAAGAATTTATCCTCAGCCTGGTCGATTTAGCTGTAACTGGTGTCTATTCAAGCAGCCATGCTTAGGCAAAAACATGGGTGAAGATTATCTGTATACTCTCGATACCCTATTCGAGCGCAAAACCCTACACTACTGGGAACAGAAGGAAGCGAGTACAGACTAATGGATACAATAGCTGGGTTTGAGATTCGTCGTGGTGAAGACAGTGGTGGTTACTGGTACGTGTGCACGTCTGACGGTGGTTATGATGCAACTGGAGAAACAATCGAAATTGCTTTGTCAAGATTAATTGTCGTATTACACGAAGTTGTATTAGAAAACACACGAATAATGTCAGGAAAGTAGCTGAATAGTGACATATACAGTTGGTATTACCGCAACTAGAAAAGGACTAACTAGCAGTCAGTTACATACTGGTATTGGTATATTGCGCGATATAAGCATGGTAAACGATATCTATGGGCCAATTAGACTAGCACAAGGTTGCTGTGTTGGTGGCGATGAGCAATTAACAATAATTGCATACACATTTGGCTGGAAAATTGTTGCTCATCCACCAGAGAGAACTCAGTATTTTTCGCAGATAGCTTATGAACTAGCACGGATAACTCATGTTCGTAAGCCATATCTATTTCGCAATCAAGATATAGTTGATAGTTGCAATGAGCTATTAGCTTTTCCAGAAACCGAAACAGAGGAACTTCGTTCTGGTACTTGGGCAACCATTAGGTATGCTAGAGATCGTGTGTTTAAGCCATATCGGATAGTATTGCCAGATGGAGGAATTACAAAGTAATGGATGATATTAAGATCAACAAAGAAATTGCTAATTGGGTTGAGAACAATTTCCGAGCCGAAACTCGTGCGACCATTACCTTAGGTATTGCCGAAGAAGCCGGCGAGGTTTGTCGTGCTGTACTAAAACAGCAGCAAGGTATCCGTGGTACTTACGAAGAATGGGATGAGGAAATTAAGAAGGAGCTTGCTGATGTTTATATCAAGCTCGTACATTTGGCCTCATTCATCGGTTGGGATCTATCAAAACTAATTGAAACTCGTTGGATAGAAATTCAAAAGCGCGACTGGATCAAAAATCCCACAGGGCACGGTATAGAAAAGTACGACTATGAGACTGAGGGTCTTGGTGGCACATGAGCGAATGGCATGAGCCGTTCTTGGTAGAGTTTTCTGGTGGCCCGATTCCTGGTAAAAGACTTACTGATGACTCAGTAGTCTCTTGGCCATTACCAGAATCCATAGTATTAGCTGAAGATGGCGGCGAGTATGTTCGTACATCTATGTCGATTTTAGGTCCTCAAACTGAAGATTCATATGTTGTTCGAGGCGCCACCTATAGATGGAAGCCAAACAGATGAAAAAGCCACTAGACCCATTCACTAGAATTGCTAACGATCTAAACGAAACTAGAATGAAGCTCTGCGCTTATTTAGCTGACGAAGAAGAGACTTGCGATTGTAAGCATGGTGTTGATATGACCGTAGATTTGCGTCGTGATGAGCGAAATGGTTGTCCCGAACTTAGAGAACTTGTCAAAATATACAGAAACCAGGCAAAGAATAATGTTTAGCTCTCAGCTTAATGCTTTCATCACACTTGCACTGCTAGGTCTGATTGCGGTGAGTACTGTAGCCGCTGTTATCTATCGATTTGGTAAGTCAGAATGATTCAGGTTTTAGCTCAAGAAACGGACGGAATCGCGTGAGAGTTAATGCAGATACCTTAGTTTCTATTGCACAAAAAATGGTTAAGCTTGAGCAAATAGACATAATCGTGGCCTCCTTTGAAGTTAATGGTTTTACTTGTACAGTTGAAACCACAGATAGTCAGATGGAAGGTAGAACTTACTATCTGACTGGCCTCGTAAAGAAGGTATAATGTCAGTTTGTGATCCTTGTAAAAAGGCTCCACATACTTCTCAACCAGAAGAGTGTCGTGGTAGCACTTGGTGTGATTGTCAACACAGAATTGCACCTAAGCCAATTGTCTACGCACCAATACTGCCAGAAACAGTTATAGAGATTCCAGTTATAGAACTAGTTGAGCCAATCGAAGGGAAATTTTAGCAATGGCTATTGGTAGTGGTAGCTATGTACGTGTAACAGAACCAGATGTTTCCAAACCAGAAAAGGATGCGATTGTGGAAAACACCAATTCACTCAAGATGACCGAAGAACCTGTGAAGAGCCTAGATGAGGTTCCGGCTGAGTCTGCCTATGACAACATCGTTGCTGACAGCAATGATGAAGAGGATGAGGACGACGAAGATAATTTTGAAGATGATGAAGACGATGATGAGTATGAAGACGAAGATGATGAGGACGACGAAGACAACTAGAAAGCCAAATCGGACATCGACGATGTTTGATTTGTAGGCTCTTGCGCGGCTCTGACCTGCGGTGTTAGACTGAGTAACCTTAAGAAAACTCAAGCGAAAATCGCCAATTCGGACAAAAGTCTTATTAAGGACATTGAATGTCTCTGACTACCATCGCAGGTTTACCAATTCTAAGGGTTACCGAACACCCGACGATCTTCAACCTTCTTATTTATGGAGAGTCGGGTACTGGTAAAACTACTTTGGCCGGTTCATCTGATGAAGTACCAGAAATGCGCAAGGTTCTATTCCTTGACGTAGAAGGTGGTACTTTATCCATCAAGGATAAATTTCCTAACGTTGAATCCGTCCGTATTAAAAACTGGGTAGACATGCAGAGTGTCTACAACGAGCTATATGCTGGCAACCATGGGTTCAGGACCATTGTGTTGGATAGCTTAACAGAAATCCAAAAAATGTCTATGGATACTGTTATGCGTAAACTGGTTGAACAGCATGAGGAGCGCGATTCGGATGTTCCAGGCATCCGTGAATGGAATATCAACATTGAACAAACTAGAAAGTTTGTTCGATCGTTCCGCGACCTACCAATAAACACGATCTTCACTGCATTATCGAGACAAGACAAAAATCCTAGAACCGGAGCGATTAGAACTAAACCATATCTATCTGGTAAAGTTGCTGACGAGGTTGCAGGATTTCTCGATGTAGTTGCATACTTGTATACCAAGGAGGTAGAAGGAGAAAACAAGCGTATGCTATTGTGTGGAGCTACTCAGGATGTCGTTGCTAAAGATCGCACAGACAGATTACCAGTAGTTATCCAATCACCAAACATGACCACAATCTGGAAAGCTGTAAAGGGAATAGTGAGCGAAGATGCAACCACTGAAGGTTAATTTCTCAAGTAACGAAGCCGAATCAACTGTTCGGGAAATCCCACCATCTGGTGAATATCTAGTAGCTGTTACTGACGGCGAAATCAAGGAAGTTAAGCCAGGCCGGAAGAACACTGGCAAGCCGTTTTGGCAGCTAAAGATGGTTATTCAAAATGGTACGTATGGTGGAACCAGCCTAATGTGTTCAGTCATGCTTTTTGATGGCGCGCTTTACACATTCTCTCAGCTTATGAAAGCTCTCGGATACGACGTTACTTCTGGTGACTTCCTCGTTCCGGAACTTGACGAAGTTATTGGTAAGAACGTGAACGTTCGTGGCTACAAGATGCCAGCAAAGACACTACCCGATGGTACTGAGCTTACTGAGCGTTTTGAAATTCGTGGGTTCAAGCCAGCCAGTCAGCCGAGCAAGCAGGCAGGAAATTCTTCTCTACTTCCCTAGCAAATGCCTGAGTAATTAGTAGCCAATCCATAGGTGAAATCTCGTCGCCTATGGGTTGGCTTATTACTTCCCAAAGGGGTAGATATGACTCATTACTCCACTTTCAGGGAAGCGGTAGAACACACAGTAGAACGTCGTCGAGACTTCTTTAGACTTATTTTTGGCAATGAGTCTGGCTTCGTATGCATCTCATATAAGAGTCATCTCGATAATACTATGCGAGAGCGGTTTTTCGAGTATCCAGCACAGCTAGACGAAATGTGTACGGATATCGACAAGGTCGCATTGACTCTTACACATGTATACTTTTGCCCACAATTATTCATTGACCCAAATTTTAGGCGAGGCCCTAATGGCAAGAGCGCAAGAGTCAAAGAGAATGTAAAAACTTGTACTGCCCTGTGGGCTGATCTAGATACGTGTAACCCACAACATTTACAAGTTCCGGCATCTATTGTTGTTCAATCGAGTCATGGAAGATGGCAGTCATTTTGGCGTTTAGACACGCCATTAGAACCGTTAACCGCAGAGTCTATCTGCCTAAAGATAGCATATTTTCATGCAGCTCAAGGTGCAGATCGTAGTGGCTGGGACCTAACGCAGTTAATGCGTGTTCCGTATACACCAAACTACAAGTATGGTGATCTACAAACTGCACCCATTGTCACAGTAACCTCAACAAATACTGCCCTTTATCGCGAATCTGACTTCGACGTTTATCCGGCCTATAACGCATTAAAGTTTATCGATGACCAGATGCCCCTAAAGGAAAACCTCCCACAGGAGGACCCATTAGACATCATGCAGCGTTATCGTAATCAGCTAAACCCAAAGGCTTTCCTTCTCTATGATGAGACACCAGTAGAAGGTCAAGACTGGAGTGCGACTTCTTGGTTACTTGGTAAGCTTCTATGTGAAGCGGGTTTAACTCAAGAAGAAACATTTATGGTGATGCGGCAAGCGCGCTGCAATAAATACGCGCGTGATCGTCGACCAGATTCCGCGTTATGGGCTGAGATAAAGAAACTGTTTGTAAAAGAAATTGAAGAACATAACCTAGTTCCTACACCTACTGCTGTCATTCCAGAAATGCTCAGCGAAGCTGAAACTCGAATGGTGCAAGCAAGAGAGACTTTTGTTGAACGATACATAAAATGGGCTTCTGAACTCACCGATGCTTCTCCACAGTATCACCAGGCCGGCGCGTTCATTATTCTTAGTGCACTTATTTCTGGCGCGTTGCGTTTGCCAACCTCATTCGGAACAATCATTCCAAACCTATGGTTCATGATTCTAGCCGATACTACTCTAACTCGTAAAACCACTTCTATGCGCACCGCTATGAGCCTGCTAGAGCAGGTGAGCCCAAGTGCGGTTATGGCTACTGACGCCTCACCTGAGGGTATTCTTTCTGGAATGCGGGACAGAGCTAAGCAACCATCTATTTACTACCGTGATGAGTTTGCTGGATTACTTGAAGCCATCACGCACAAAGAATACATGGCAGGAATGGCTGAGACGCTCACTAAGCTTTATGATGGCGACTCACTAAAACGTCTCTTGCGCAAAGAGGAAATCAAAATCAACAACCCAATTTTCATCATGTACACTGCTGGAACTAAAACTAGAATTCAAGACCTACTAACCGAAGGTCACATTGATACTGGCTTTATTCCAAGATTCATCTTTATTACTGCGGTTGCTGATCCGGCCCGGGTACGTCCGGTAGGTCCGCCAGTAGCCATGAAAGAGGATGAGAAGCAGCGTATTATTGAGGAAATGAGCGATATAAATTTCCGTTACAACAGTCCACGTTTAGTGATAATGAGTGATGGAAAAACTAGTGGTAATTTAAAGCCAGAGTTTGAAGCAGAGTTAACCCAAGAGGCTTGGGATCGCTACAACCTATTCGAGAGCACCTTAACAAATGCTGCACTAGAAACTGGTTTGTCATATCTGACTCCAGTATACGACCGGCTAGCTAAGTCAATGTTAAAGGCAGCTATGCTATTGGCAGCATCTAATCAAGGTGAATCAGGAAAGGTAGTTATTGGTCTAGACGACATTCTTCATGCAATCTATTACACAAAGCATTGGTTTATCTATGCTAGTGAAATTGTCAATGGTATTGGCAAGAGTCATGATGAACGAGTCATGGACAAAATTGTTGAGTACGTGCAATCATCTGGTAAGATTGGCGTAGCTCGCGCAGACATCATGAAGAGATACAGACTAGATCACCGTCGCGCTGAACTACTACTAACAACGATGACGCAACGACGAGTTATCTTCATGAACCAATACCAAGGACAACCTAGATATTTTGGTGGATGAAATGTCATATTTTGGCGTGAGAGTATTACACAATATGTCTCACATAACAGTAAAAATTCATGGACCTCTTGATCACATTGTAGTAAATACACATGACCTAAGAGAGGTAGCTAACGGATTAATAAAATCTTACGTTACTACCAACTTACCAGAAATTTGTAATAGATTGTCTAGTGATATCCGTGATCGATATTGCGATGGCGATGAAATGGTTTGGGTAGAAGTAGAAATACTTGCTAGTACAGGCGTTATGTATGGAACATCAGCAGAAAAGGTGTTAGTAACTTAGGAGTGCATAGTGCGCAAGCACCCTCTTGCTAATTGCGAAGAATGTGTATTCAGAACTGCACCATTCGTGCCTACCCAAAACCCGCAACCAAGAGCTAAGTTAGCAGTTGTTGGTGAAGCTCCTGGCTCGTATGAAGCTGCTCGTGGTATTCCATTTACTGGTCCATCTGGTAGATTACTAGATCAGGTACTGGAACATCATGGATATGCTCGTGCTGATGTTATGGTTACCAATATTTGTCTTTGTCGTCCTGCTGATAATTCTGATCCTCCTAAGTCTGCGGTAGCCTGCTGCAAGCCACGACTGGACGCTGAGCTAGCTGCTAGCGGCGTAGAAAAGATTTTAGCGGTAGGTGGTACGGCAGCAAGCGCGCTCATCGATCCAAAAAGAAAAATCTCATCCTTGCGCATTGGCCCACCAAAACCATATATTGAGAATCCCGACATTGAGGTTGTAGCATCATGGCATCCAGCTTATTGCTTACGTGCTCCTGATGCATTCCCATCATTCGTATCGGATACTGCCAAACTTCGTGGTACTACTTACAAAGAGTGGCACGCGCCAGACTATCGAGTCTTCGACAATGAAGTAGCAGTAGAAGCTATCGCGAGACTTTTCCCTCTTGAAGGTCCGATTGTCATTGACATCGAAACCGGGATGGAGAAGGATGATAGTTATGAACATCCAGATCAGCACAACCTGCTCTGCATTGGCGTAGCTTATGCGAAGAACAAGGTTGTGGTGTTTGGTGAGAACGCGCTTAAGATAGAGTCTGTCCAAAAGGCGCTTGGTAACTATCTCCGCACTAGACCGATTATTGCTCACAATGGCAAATCTGATCTAGCAGGCTTGCGTCCAATTTTTGGCATTCTCAAGCTTTATGCTGACACCATGCTGATGTCCTATGCCTTAGATGAGCGACCCGGACATCATGCACTTGGTAAACTTGGCATTGAGATTCTAGGTACGCACGACTGGAAAGCCGCTTTCAAGAAGCTAATCCCCACAGGTGGCAACTATGGTTCGCCGCCTCGGTCAGCGCTCTACAAGTATAATTCTATTGACTGCGGTGTAACCTGGGATTTGGCTGAGTATTTCAAAACCAGGATGGGTGACCGTGAAACCAGACAACATCTGTTCCAGGTTCAAGCAGCTAATGCTGTCATTGATCTCGAACTTGCAGGAATCTCTTTCGACACTGAGTACAGTGTTGAATTACAAGAACTCCTCGAAAAAGAACTCTACGAACTAGAGGTTAAAATCTCTGGTGTTACTGGCCGCAATCTTAATCCTCGTTCACCTATGCAAATCATGAAGTGGTTTGCCGATAACGGTGTTGGACTCAAAACCACACAAGCTGATGTCCTAGAGAAGGTATTAGAAAAGGCAATAGTACCAGCAAAAATCAGAGAGTTCATTGAACTACTTCTTCTGCACAGAAGACGGACTAAGCTAAATGGTACTTACGTTAAAGGGTTCCAGAAGCGAATCCATCTTGGAAAAGTTTACACCACGTATACACTTCACGGAACAACGTCCGGTCGACTGGCATCAAAAAATCCAAACATGCAAAACATTGTCCGCGACAAACGCATTAAGCACCAGTTCACCGTTGAACGTGAAGGTAACGTTCTTATACAGGTGGACTATAAGCAGGCCGAAGGTCGGGTCATTACGACGTTGGCGCGTGATGAATATTTAGCTAGTCTGTTCCGTGATCCAAGCAAAGACATTTTCAATGATATGTGTGCGCAGATTTATGGTGAAGGTAAGTATGACAAAGAAGAACGAGTCAAGATCAAGTCTGTATTCTACGGACTAGCTTACGGTCGTGAAGCCGCTTCCATTGGTCAAGAACTTGGAATAACGCTAGAAGAAGCTAAAGAACTTCTTTACAACTTCAAAGCACTGATTCCAGCTACTGTCGCTTGGCAAGCAGCTACTACACATAAGGTACTTTCCGGCGAGGATCTTCTTACCCCATTTGGTCGTAAGCGCTCGTTCTGGCTAGTTACCGATCAAAACAAGAAAGATGTTGTTAACGAAGCATTGAGTTTCTTACCACAATCTATTGCTTCTGACATTTGTCTAACTGCTCTTATCGCACTTCAACCACAATTAGCTGGACTTGCTACAACTAGACTGACCATTCACGACGCGATGATTTTTGAGACGAGAGCCGAAGATGCTGATACGGTTATCAGAATTGCTACAGAAGCTATGGTCGCCTCAGGTCAAGCTTTCACCGACTATGTCCCGTTCACCGTCGACGCAAGTGTCGGAACAAGATGGTCAGAACTCTAGAACTGTAATGGAATATGATGACGAAGATCATTTAGTCATCAATCATCCATGCCCGAAATGCGGCAATAGTCCAGTCTTAGTAATGTTGACTTGTCATACGTATCAACAGTCAGGCCACTGGGTATCTTGTATGCCATGTTCTAGTGCTGGCGTCATCTTCTGCAATGAGGAAGATTGTGATTGGGCAGGTTATTATTGGGGCATTAATCCCAAAAATCCTCGTGCCGCAAACAATGAGAACTATCGTCCAGAATGGCTTATCGGAGATTGGCCTTGGTCATGACACCAATTAAATGCTTTCGAGTTAGAGGATTAGAGTTTTATACAGAGGATTACGCTGGTAAACGAGAACTAATTTGTATTGCTTTAAGTCCTGGAAAACTAGAATGGTTAATATCCGCTGTAAGAGCCTTTCACAGTAGCGTTAAGGATCTTAAGCAATGGGAGGAGGACTGAGACCAATTGACATTCATTGTGGATTCACTATAGAATCTAAAGTCTGTGGCAAGAAACCTGTAATTAGACACATGCTCTTTGTAAAAGATTCTGGCGATGAAGAACATCGTAGTGGATATGCGTGTGAATATCACGAAAATGTTGTTGGCTCAGATGTTGTCCTTATGTACCATCCTGTGGGTCTGTTTTGCAGCAAGCCTGATTCTGTATGGTCATTTGAAGTCAACGAATGTATAGTTACCTATGAAAATTTTGAGTTGGCACTACTTGGTACAACTACTTTCGCTGAGGATATCATAAAGGAAATTGAGAATGCCGGATCAGAATAGTACATGTCCAACTTGTGGCACCATCAGAATGAAGTTTGATCCTCCACTATATTTTGAAGCACAAGAGATATGTGGTAAACCAATTAGAGCGTTTATTAAAATGTATAGTAGCGATTTAGAACAAGAATTCACGGTAGTAGAAGTGAAAAATACTCATTGTGTAAACTACAGTGGACATGAAAATTCTAAAAATCCAAAACAGCGTGGACATTACTTTCTAATAGAAGAGTTGGTACATTCTGATGTTGATTAAGATCACCATACAAGAACAAACAACTCCCGAAAATGCGACAGCTGTTACATATTGGGATACTGTAAATGAGCTTATTTCCAGTAACAAAAAGGTGATTGCAGGAACGTTACGTTTAATTGCTGATTCCTACGATCCACCAGCACTTCCAACGAAAATTCATAGATCATGAAAACCTACGTGTTTGCTGGTAACCGTAGACACTTCGAGGTTTGGTGTCGATTAAATAACATTGATCCACGTAACCCAACATTCGTCTATGTTGCACATCCAATCCAATTAGCAGGATTGACTCTAGACGATGCTAAGTTTGAGTATTACGAAACGTGGAGAGAACATCCGAATTGGCCCGCGTATTACGTGGCTATGCGTGCAATAGAGTCCATCGGTCGCACTAAAGGAGAAACAAGTGGACCAACCAGTTAGCATTTGGTACAAGCTTATTAAGCTAGATCCTGCGGTTTTCCGTGGACTTATTGTAGCAATGGCTGCACTTTTGGCATCAGTTGGCGTAGCAATTTCTCCGGGCGTACCCGATGCAGTCATCGGCTTTTTTGTAGTTTTGGTGCCTATCGTACAGGCCCTGTGGACCCGTCCAGCCGTCACAGCCAATGCCCGGGTTGCCGTCCTAGTACCAGATCCGGTAAACAATCCGCAAATAATCGAAGCAGGAGCAGCTATTACTACAGCACCAGATGCTGAAATTATTACTGCTGCAACTGCCAATCCTAAGGAAACACCGAATGCCTAATTTACTAACTGTTGATAACGAAGTTTTAACCATGTTTTGTGGTTGCTGCAAGTGCTGTTTGGCTAGTTCTACCCACTGTGGCACTTGTCATGTTAAGAAGTCTATTAAGCAGCTATGTGGTTGTGGCGGCTGTGAAGCAAAAGCTCTTGACTACCTTGAGCGTGAAGAAAGCCGTAGAGAGCGGTTAGAGTCTCTGAGGAAGATTAAGTAAAATGACCAATGAAGGTTCATCACCAAACCAGTATGTGATCAAAGAAGACGCAATCACAGCTATACAAATGACCAGCGATAACACATTGGCAGTACTTGACTTTCTAAATTCTCATCAGATTGAATATTCATATGACGAAATTAAAAGTGGAGGAATGATAATAGTTTATACAAGCAATGGTCCAATCGTTATGTTACCAGGCTGGTGGTTATTTGTAGATAATGAAGGTAAATATCCAAGAGTATTCAATGATGAAATTTTCAGAAAACACTACACACTTAGGTAGGTTGTGTTGGCAGATATAGTTGCATTAGATCCTGGACTAACCGTTGGTATTGCTAGCCTAGTCGATAATCGGTATGTTACACAGCAATTGGTTCCTGCCAACTATCCACATCCACATGAGACATTATTCGATGTTCTAACAGAACTACAACCTAAGGTTCTCCTGTATGAACGCTTTGATTTTCGCGCAGCTAAAAATGGCGTAGTATTAACAGGTGTCGAATATATTGGTGTGATTAGATTATACGCACAATTAAAGTGCATAGAAGAAATTGCGATATCACCGAGTGATGGTAAGGCATTCTGGAATAACGATAAGCTTAAGGCTCTTGGCATTTATCCAATTAGGCCAGTGCTGCCACACGCTACCGATGCGTTAAGAATTTTGCTCACCCATCGCATGAAAACTGATGAGAACTTCAAAAAGGAAATTCTCGAGAATTTACGCAATGTGCTATAAAGCGAGATGGGTAGCTGAATGTTCAGCTACCCATCTTTTTTCTATTCATATGTAGATCCTTAGTTGCTTATTAATGAAATCGCTCCGACTATCATGCCAAATACAACTCCAATACCAGCTATTGCAGCTAATACTTTTTGCCAAGGTGACCAAGCAGTTACCGATTGAGCACGTCTAGCTTCATCTGCATCTTTTAGGGCTGATGCCGTAGCTATAACCGTAGCTGCTGATGCAGTAGCTTTATCACTTAAACGTTGAACTTCTAAAATCATAATATTTTGTCGAGCCAAGAACTGGTCTAGTGTACCAGCAATTCTATCCAGACTGCCGTTAATCGAAGAAAAATGCTTATCATGGCCGGCTAGTCTGGTAGCTACTTCGCCAGCAATTACCCCGCGATCGTAGCCTTCTTGCACACTCTCATCTGTCATTTATCGGTTTCCTAGCTTCTAGTTGGTATTTTATCAGTAAAGCTACCTGCGACCATACTAATACCGATATTAGTATGAGCACAATCACCCAACCTATAGTTCTCCACCGTTCTTCAATATATCTACTAAACAGTGCATATATGAATGACACAGCAAAACCAGACATGAAAGACAGCATGTGTCTTCCTATATGATCTCTCCATGGAGGCGGTTTGGTTAAGAAAGCATATATAAAACAGAAGGTCAAAAACCCAAATATCACTACCCACAGGAACAGGTCTAGTAACGTGTCAGCCATGATTTACCCTCCCGAAGGAACGGCCAATTTCCTCGGTATATCTGTCAACCTTATAGCTAACACGTCTGGCGCTTGCAGCCGCTTTAGCTATTTCTTTACTCTTGGCTCTAGTTTGGGCTAGCTTACGTTCAGCGGCTTTAAGTCTTAACTCTGCTAGGTCAAAATTTTCATCTTGCTCAGCTTCGATTTCAGTACACGACTTCTTTCCAAATGGCCACCACTTCATGATGAAACAACCCTTTCGCCTATTCTAGGCGGTAGCGCGTCTATCATTCCATGTGCACGCGATACCTCTAGAATTTGGTCGAACTTGCTGTCTAATAAGTCACTCCGGGCGTCGAGTTTCTCATTGATCTGTTCGAGCTTAGCTATATACGCATCCTTGTCTTTTAACCGTTTCTCTTTCTCTTCTAGGAGTATTTCGACAGACCTTCTGGTATACAGTTGGGCTCGAAAAAATCCTATAAAGAGTAGGACCAGAAACATACCTCCAAATCCAAAGTTTACAAAGTAAAGGGCGTCAGGCACATTTCACCAACTATACGCTAAAGCGGTTGGACGAACAGACTTCTATCATCAAAGTTGGCGGTAAAAGATGTAACAGGTAAGGTTGACGCGCGGTAAACTAATTTGAAGGTAGTAGCTCCTGGTGTCAATCCAGTGAAATAATAGTTGCTACCCATCTTAACATTTCGAACAATGATGTCTGCACCTGCTAGTGCTGGTGCTTGGTGATAATCGGAAAGCGTTAACCAAGTAGAAGTACCAAAATCATCTGGTGATTGTGTGTTAGCACCACTCAAGGCCACACCCACACTTCCGGTCCCAGCAAAGTGTGTACTATCTAGCTGGTAAATGATAATAGATGCCCACATAATCCAGCATTTACCACTATCGCCAATTGTTACAGTAACAGATGGACCAACGTTACCTGTCGTTGGATCACCGTGATAGGAAGTACCAGCACCAGGATAGGTTTTAGTGCACGCAGTGCTATCCAATGCACCACGACCACCAAAAACAATTGTTGATAACGCTACTGAATTGCCATCCTGGTCCATTGCTGTGTTTTGTGCCTGTGGGTTTCTTTCTAGTCGGCCTAACCGACGTTCCAAATCTTTAATTTTGTCAACGATATCTTGAGGTTCGTTTCTATACCTACCCTCTACGGTCATAGGTCTGGATCTCCTTCGAATACTAATTCGACTTCTTCGGTAGCGCTAGAAGACTGAGGCGTTAACGACCATTTGAGTAATCTCTTACTTGCTGAGAAGCCATTACCAGGATTACGAGCATCTTTGATAACAATTTTACAGAGATCACCTAGACCATAGCTACCAAATTCTGGTGTTAGATTGGCTTTAACGTTCATTTTGATTATAGACATAGGCGGATTACGAGATAGTCCTTCTTGTGCTGCTAAACCATCTGCCAAAGTTTGACTACTTACATCTTTTCTATTAACATCTGCATCCCAAATTAGTGAACCTTCGGCAATTGCAGTCGTATTTGTATAAGTTCCAACAATCATTCCTGAACCTTCACCAGCACCAATAACATAAATATTTGTACCAGCATCTGCCATTGGTTCGGTAAGGTAATATTGAACTATGTTGCCTGGATATTCAAATACAGTCATACCAATAGATGCACCAGTACCAAGTGTTGGATAACCAATCAGTAGGTCTTTACGATATAACGATCCATCCTTGGTAATACCTATATACCAGTCAAAGCCATTAACCCCACTAGCAATCGAAGACATAACATTATCGTAGTACTTGAAATCAGTAGCTAAAATTGCTAAATCAATTGGAACTACAGATGTAAAGCTACTTGGTACGTTAACGTTAGCATTGCCGCCAGTAGGCGTTTGCATCTGTATCCAGAGATCACGAAAAATGTTTCTCTGCTCTTGTGCTGTATATGTTAGATCAGAACGAATCAGTCGTTTTCTTGGATAATTATCAAAGCTTAATGCATATAGCTGGACGGATTTAGATTGCGCTGAGTATACTCGACTCCAAATATAGCCATGCCAAATAGGAATACCATTGCGTTCACAAGTAACCCAGGTACGTCCTGGAATACATGCAGATAACAAAGTATCGTTATCTTTGCCTGTTTGATCTAACTGGAAAGTACCCTGCAGGGCGCCACCGACGTTTATCGTCATATCCATGATGACGCCATACAGAGCTATCTCTTCGATGACTTGCTCAGTTCGAAGAGTACCAAATATGTATCGGTAGTCAGTCATTACTCAATAGGCTCATTTGCACCAGTAGTACCACTAAACTTGTGCTGATGTGGTCCGCCAGGACCAGGAAGACCACCAGCAAATGTACCGATATCCATACCCCATATGTCCATATCAGCAGGAGTGAATTGCTGAGGTGTCTTACTGCCAACCTCTGTTGTTACGGTTAGCGGCATTGGCCGACCACCACGCTGATACCAGTAAGCCATATCATCACGTTGCTTTGTCGTCACAAGCTGACGTAATGTACCATCACTGAGCCAGATTGTGCCATCAGTGCAATACACAAATACTGGATACATTTCTGTCTCCTCTGCTTCGGAACCAAGTACCGTCATTAGTTCAGTTAGTGTGCCACGATAAGCGTTAGCATCACATGTGGTTTGATTTCCTATATTTGTATTGGAGCCATATTGCAAGAATAATGGTGTTTGTCCACTATATGCTTGCCAGCGCTTGATATCATTGTTACCAGGATATACGCTTCTATAATGTCCAACTGGGTTCCCGCCGTAGGCAGAAGCCCACAGGCGGTACGTTAGGCCGGTGAGGCTGTTCCCATATAACCATTGTGGCGCGTAGGCAATTACCTTGGCTGGTTTAACTCCGTGTACACTGACTAATCGATCCCCGAAAGCTTGAATTTCTGCCAATGTAGGTGCACTTGGCATGTAGTCAAACTTTTCGGCATCGATTTGTAGAATGAAACATGGGTGCTCACGCCACCATGGTGTATCCTGATTTAGAATCTCAACAAACCAGTCAACCTGATCAGCTACCGAGCCAGGGTGGTTTACGAAATATGCACCAAGAACTGGAATACCTAAGTTCTTTGCATTGTTTAGTGACTGAGCATACTCTCTATCATAGTAAGAGTGGTGCCCTTCACCAGCTTTGTGTGTATAGTAATCAATGCCATCACGTACCGTTGGCTGGTCATCGTAGTTAGAAGCATCCCAACCAAATGTAGTATCGTTAGCTCCCATCACTCACCTCCGGCTGTTGCCAATC
>Ga0137437_1000003_pt1 | contig 75330 bp, 92 predicted proteins | sample EasRivERMGT138_2_FD_102332 | JGI IMG/M metagenome (GOLD analysis project Ga0137437, IMG submission 102332) | Soil microbial communities from meander-bound floodplain in the East River, Colorado, USA - East River MetaG ERMGT138_2 | ecosystem: Environmental > Terrestrial > Soil > Floodplain ...
TAGGCGATACCCTACTGATTCACTAGAGTTACCAATCATGAGTAAGTCACTTAGGATGGTGGAGATTGAACTGTATCTGTCACGGACTGAGCTGCTAGTCGTGCGGCCTCTTCAGCTCTGTTCTGCTTCCGCACTTCCTCCATGGCACGCGTGATGTTCATGTGCACTGCCGTGGCAGTTTTGTTCTCGTCTGGCTCGTCTCCGCGCTCCCGGCGCTCAGTGGCAGTATCATTTAGAGCTGAGTAGGACATCGCGTGGCACTTCTCCATTGCGCTGGAAAGATCTGCGAACGCTCGCGTATTCAATTTCTTGCTGACGTTGCCCGCCTTGTCCACGGTTACGCTGCAAATCATTTCATCAAGCTCTTCGTCGCCCATGTTGATCAGCTTATTCATCACGCGTTGCAGATGGTTACGCCATCGGTGGGCCTGAACAAAATTGACTGCGCGATTGATACCACGCTCGCCATCGCCGGGCCTCGAGCTGGTCTTGAGATCAATCAGAATCTTGATCTTGTCTCGCCAGCCTCCGATCAATGCCTTGGCCTCTACTGTGGCCTCGTCAAGATTGGCAGCCAATGCACAACGCTTCACATCGCCGCAATAGATTGCGAAGAGCTGAAAAAGCTGCTCGTCATCAACGCGCTCCGGGGCTGCGACAACGTCCGGCATCATGCTAGCCTCGCGAGCTATCCCAGTCTCTGGGTGCTCGAGTGCGATCTCGATTGCTTTGTCCACTGCGTTCTGCGCCATAAATTGAACTTCCTTCAAAACCTCGTCACGGAGCTTGGCCCCGAATTGGTTGTGGCTATTGTTGACTGCGTCTCTCACATCACTCGGGAGAGAGGTGCTCACGTTGCGAACACGGAGCTTGTACGGGTCGCGTATCTGCGGCTTGCGAGCCATAGTTACTTGGTGGGTTTGTTCTTGGCCCACCATTCCGCTCGAGCTTGCACTCGGCTGTTCTTCGACGCCTCGCGAGCAAGCTTCTGGACGCCGGGCGGGCTCGACTTAAAAAGTGGGTTGATGTTGCTGTTCTGCTTCTTGCTCACACAGAACAGTCGAAGACCAAAACCGTGAGCGCTACTGAATCTCACGGACCGGCGGACCATGGCACTTCGTTTGGTCGGGGCTCTGAGAAACGAAAACGTGTTGGCTCTAGGGAACGAAAACGTGTCAGGTCCAATCGAACCGGCGAACCGACTGACCGGCGCACCACGATCCCTCATATTTCGTGCAAGTCGACCATTTCTTTACGGGCATCTTCCACCGGATACGATAGGCCAGCTCTACACTCCTGATTATACCATGCACTACACATAACAACTATAATAAGTACTCGCACACTTCTGTGATGGTAAGTAAATAGTATAAACACAGTGGTGCTCAATTCTAATCGTATTCAGGAGAGTATGCTGGGATAAAAATGGTCGAGTTGATGTAGAAAGTGTTGCTGACGCCTCGGGGATTGTGCGACTGTATCGGCATGAGTAATACACAAAAACCAGCAGCTCTGACTGCTGAAGAAGCACAGAAACAAGCTCACGATGCCCTCCTTGGCGGAACTGAGCCCTTTAACGATGGGGAGACACCTGAGCGCATCGCAGCTCGCAATCAGCGTGTCGCCGAATACATGGCAAAGAAAAACAGACAGCTCACGCAGCAGCAAGAGCGTGCAGCGTTGGTCGCCAGAACGCCGATATTGCGGATAGCCAAAGCGATTAGCGAATACCAGTTCTGGACTCAGCCCACCGAGGCCGAGATCAAAAGGTCGTACATTTTTAAGAGGTTCGACGACGTGCCGCGGCGGGATCCTGCGGGCAATCCAATGCTCGATGAGAACAAAGAGCCGGTGATGTATAACCCGGGGAAGGAAGCGCGGAAAGGATTCAACGTGGCGCTCATGCGCTACTGGCGCGCGCAGTTCTACGCCGGACGCGAAATGAACGTGCTGTGCACGCGGAGACTTTTCGACACCGTCGCGGTGGCCCGCATCGTGGATCTCGCACGCTACATCTTTTGGAAGTACCGCAAGCCGGGCTGCCTCGGCATCGAGATATCAGATGCAGACCTGAACTTTTCGTTGCAGCGTGTCCAGAGTGACTTTGTGAGCGAAGAGGGCTTGGTGGGCCTATTGAATCAGTTCCGAGATGACCTGCTCGCACGAGGAATCTTTTCGGAGGATCCTACGAAGTATCTAGCGCCCGCCACTCGTGACCGCAAGAAAAGGTATTTTCAATCGACATCTCTCATGGCTGAAATGAAAGCTCTGAGAGCGAAGGTCGAGGAGTATACTGCACCGGCGAATCTCGCACCGGCGGTCGCCAAGCTCGATGAAGACCTGAAGGCGGCAGTGTCTCATTACACCACTGCGCACGGGGTCACAATCAACGCACTGAATGAGCTGCAGAAAAAAGAGGAAGCGGACGCGAAGGCCGTCGTGTTCCTCACTAACACTGTGCTGCGACTTCTTACGCGCGTCGAAGAGCTCGAACGAAGGCCATCGCCAATGTTCATTCCTCCTGCTCCAATACTCGAGCCGGGTTACACTCCGCATTACCCGGCTCCGGGCTGGGAGACCACCTGTGAAAATAAATCAGAAAGTGTTGCTGAGAATCCGCCGAGTGTGCAATAGTGCAAACTACGATAGGAACAACTGACAGAAAAAACTAATATGCAAAAACCGCTAGAATTAGAAAAGGGCAAGCAGATCATCGATTCAATCGACAGGCTTGCACAACTGCAGAGCATGAAGGATAAAACTCCTAACGATGCCGCGGAAGCAAACGGTCTCGTGGAGTTTTTGAAGAACGCTCTCTTCGAGCACGCAGCAAACCTCATGGGATGCTGGTATGCCGTCCGCACTGAGTATGAGCCACTGTGCAACGCTTTCGCTCATATCGCCAGCCGAGCGGACAGCATCAACAGGCAGAAGGCCGCTATCGAGCGGAAGGTGCGTGGACAGGTCGAAGAGGCCGCAGCGCCGGTGATTACTGAGGGGGAGTTGCCTCCAGCGGATCCCATGGCCCCGGTAGCGGGGGAATCAAATCTGATTGCACCAGAAGGTGCGCCGATGATTCTCACGCCACAGTTCCGCAAAGGAAAGAAATAATAGAACGCATCGCCGGAGGAGACTAACGGCGGCGCTAATCTTCAAAATGGAAACTCAACTATGGATCGTGGCTTTCCCGTTGGTCGCACTTTTTCTGGTGTTGGTCATCGGGGACATGATTAGGAGAGGCCGATAGAAATGATCACACCAGATGCCATCAAAGCCGAAGTCAGAGACACCCACGGCGTCCCGGGGATGCCCGCGGTTCTCCGAACGGTGATCGCAAGCATTCAGATTCAGTGCGTCGCGCAACTTGGGTATCCCGGAAGATGCGGCCTCGTTGAAGAGGATTACGCCAAGGACAATTGTGCACGCCATATCTGGCATCAACTATACGGCGACCTCGACAAGGAGCTCTGCATCCTTTCGGACTACGTTTACTTCAACGCCGGACCGCAGCTCGATTACGGCGCTTTTTACGATCTCATTTCAAACCTCCGGAACAAAATCAGTTTCACATACCAACAAAAATTATGCCATCAAAAAAATCAGCAGCTCGCAACACTCGAAACCTTTTCGACACGTCACACGGTGCCGGTAAAGGATCAAAACCTCGACCAGTGCAGCAGCCTGCCTATCGCGACAACTATGACGCCATCGACTGGGGCCGCAGTGACAAACGAGGAAGCAGAGTCGTCCTCTTCCCCGGCTTCGACAACTTCGATAAATTCGGAGCCCGAGGCGTCTGAAGAAAAAAAGTAGTTGTGCAATTCAATAAACTCTGATATCCTCTTTTCAATATGAAAAATCTACTGTCAAAATTAATCGGCCAAAAACAACCAATCGTAACCTCACCCATGGTCAGCCGTGCTGAGCGCCGTCGCAAAACGGTGCACGCATCTAAGATTGCCCAGAACGTCGGAGTCGAAGAGCGCGACGGCATACCTATCGAGGTTGCCAACTCGATGCTTTTCACTCCGGGCACGAAACTCACAAACGCGATGCGGAAGAACTGCCTCGCTGCTCGTGAGACTGTGTATATCTCCACGCTGGAAGGCAAGGAGTATAAGATCCGTCTCGCGGAGCGCGCACGGAAGGCGTCCGCAGCGCAGTTGGTTAAATGGGCTCGCCGCGTTGTGGTAGAGAGGGCCAAGGTCACCCGCGACTATATGAAGCTCTCCATCAAAAAGTCGCAGCTGGACCCTCTCAAGCTGCACGATATCGCCAAGGCGAACCGCGTGCTGGCGATTATGGATGTCAATGCGCAGCAGCTCGACCTGCAAATGGCCAGCTACCGCACCGAAGCTGAGCGCCGCTTACTGTTCGTCGGCACACTTTTCGAACCAGTCGCGAGGGACTAATCTTATGTCTAGAGACACTGAAGATAAAGATTTTTACCCGCGCCGGGTGATGATTAACCGTTCGGTAGCCGACCAGAAACATGCGGATATGGTAGAAAAGTTCGTTGTGGCCGCTATCGTTCGCCACGGCTTGGTTACGCTCGATGATACCGGCATCGCCTTTGCGATGGAAGCCGCCACGAAGGTGATCAACGCAAACTACATCGTGAGGTTCTGATGTTGCACACTACTGAAATAGCCGGAGGCCCCGACTTAAAAAGTCAGGTCACCCTCGAAGTGCTGAGGCCGGGCACCGATGTATTCTTCCTCGAAGACAACCAGATCTTTGAAGGAGAAATCCAACAGGTTCAGATGGACGTTACCAAGGATCACAATCGCACTCTTTTCTACACGTGCTCGTATCGCATCAAGTATCGCCGCCTCGACGCACACGGGTATACTGAAGCAACGGTGCCTCACCAGCGCGTGGAAAGAACCAAGGCTGCACTACTCGCAACACTATGAGCCAATACTCAGCACCGCAAGACCAGCTCGAGCAGATCATTAAGCAGGCGCTGAAGATCGAGACCGAGCGAGCCATACAAAACGCGATCACCGCAGCCCAGAAAGAGGTTGAGAAAAAGATTCGGGAGGCTACCGCGTCCATCGTGGCGCAAGTCCAGACCCGCATGTCTTTCGAACGCTTCGGGCACGAGCTCGTCATCCGAGTCAACTTCGACAACACCCAAAAAACCTCATGAAGAAACCGCGAGATCACAACGCTCAGCGCTGGGGTTATCTCGATGCAATTGAACGCGCTGGAAACCTCGATTGCGATACGACTCTCAATCGATTAACTGAACAGCAACGCAAACCGATAACAGAACTGAATACCTATGGAAGAGCTGACACCGACGCCGCTGAAGCGGCCTTTAACAACGACCAACAACGACGCCGCAGTGCTGCGTGCGCTCGTTACGGATATCAATGCGCGGCTTCCCGGAGCTGGGGTGCAGCCCGTGGCCCCGGTGCTAACGCCGGAGCAGAAGGCGCAAAGTGAAAGCGTGCTCGCTACCGAGTTTGCTAAGGCGGAGTCCGTCGAAAACATTCCAGTCGAAGCTCAACGCGCGGCGTCCTCTCGGCGCAATAATGTGCAGACTAATGCGACGCCGCAAGTTCCCGAAACTGGACCCGCTACAACGCCGGATATGGTATTGCAAGCGCCTAATACTCCGGTAGCGAGGCCCGCAAGGCTTTTCGTGACTGGGCATCCCGGCGCAATCGACAGGCTCGTGAAGCTGGACGTGCCCGGCACACGTGTCGTGAGTCTCAGCGTCACCGCACTCGAGATCTTGAAAGATCTGTGCTTCCTAAAAGGAACGCCACCGGCGAAGGTGATCTCGGAATTCCGCAAGTTCGGAGACGGGGAATTCGAGCCCACTCTCGAGAAGCTTTTGTCCCTCGGCCGGATTCGGACGAGCTGGGTGGGTTTCGCATCACCCGGGTTCTGGGCTCAGTGCGTTCTGGACGCAACGCCGGACAACACGGAGGACCAGCTCATTGTGGTTGGCGTCCGCACCTCTGTGGAATTCAAAGCGCTGCAGGCCGCGGGCTTCAAGCACTTCCACGTAATGGCGACCCCCGGAACGGCGCAGCGCCGCACTCCCACCGGCTACAACGGAGAGCTCTCAGCTCTCTCACAGGCCCTTGATAGTAGCACACACAAGCAGATCTCCGCACAAAGGAATGGACAGCGTTTAAACGTAGTCTGGAATGATGATTCCAATCCGCCGTCCGGGAGATTCATTTCAGCAGCGCAGTTCCAAAAAGAAGTTTTGGGCCGCGAGGAAACTGTGGTAGAGTCAGATAACGTCAGTCAAATATTATAAGCTATGAGTGATATGGATAAAGCAATCAAACAACTTAGTGAAGAAGCGCTCGCGATAGCCGGGAAAGCCGGGCACAAGAAATCGATTTTAGACGGTTGCCCGCCGTTTCACAAAAAGGTTTTGGAGACCTGCCTCGGTGTGGAAACGCCAAAGCCGAAGATCGATCTCGACCTGCCCATACAGTGCGTGTCGAATCCATCGCGACACGTTCGGCTGCTCACGAAGCAGATAAATTTGGACGGCCACAACGCGGCGTTGATCTCAGTGGTGCACGACCACCTCGAGCTGGAGGGTCTCTACTTGCTGGACCCGGTTACCGGCGCCGGTCGGGGGGTTCGCACTAGCTACGCTGCGGAGTTTCAGAATATACCCGAGATCAAGGAGAGCGTCCAGTATATCAACTATTACGGAAACGGGCGCGCGCAGGAGGACGTGTTCGAGAGCTTCGACACTCTCGACGACGCGGACCAGAGCAACATTTTCTATTCTCGGGATTGTTGTATCCGGCTCGTCGTGAAGAACACCAACGGAGTGTTTTCCGCCAGCGCCGAAGTCATGTTTCAATAAAGCTATGCCTCTCGATTTATCTAAACCGATTCGTGCGGCGGGCTGGCCCGATAAAGTGGCGTGGATATACCACGCATGCGGTCACTCCCTAGTGTTTGCTATGGAAAGCCCGAACCCGGGTGAATCTCTCCGGGTGTTTTTCGTCGACCCGAACACTGGACAAGGGCAGCTCGCCAATTGTCCCGCGGGGGTCGTCCAGTTCGAGAATGTCCCGCAGCCGATTGAGGCGGCTCCGTTCTTCGTGAACATCTACCCCTCGGGGCCTGTTGGTCAATGGGACACTCTTTCGCAAGCTAACAGATCCGCCGGTGCGAGTCGTGTTGCGTGCGCTAAGATAAAGCTGACAGTAACACCGGAGGGAGCAGTCCTCGCAACCGTGGAGAAAGTATGATCAACTGGGCAAAGCCAATTCTGATTAACGGGCTCCATGAGACTTTCAAACTCACAGGAACCCTCAACGGAAAACAGCTCGTCGTCACCACTGCCGGGCCGCAGGCAATTCAGACGCTGTTCCTCGTCGACAACGATACTGGGGAGTCTATCCGGATGTCCCCACTGAACGCGTATGACCCAATCCGCGGGCCGCAGTTCGAGAACGAACACAAGCCTATCGAGTTTGAGCATTTCTTGAACATCTATGAAGACAGCCACGTGGCCTATCACACCACTGAAGCCAGCGCCGAGGCGGGCACGCGCATCGCGGGTCATCTCAGGGCGCGTGTGAAGCTGAGCATACACGTGTCCGGGAACGGTTCTGTCACCGGGTCAATCCTCAACTGCACAGCACAATGAAAAAGCACAAAATTACCAGCGACGAAGCAGATACCACCTTGCGCGGCGAACCGTGGCCGAAGGCGACACCCGAAGCAATTGTGGAACGCCACCGCGCCATTGCGCTGCCGCCGGGAGTCCCTACCCCGGACACCAACTCACCCACGTGGGCATTCGTTTTCGCGTTCGCGTGCGTGATGGAATACAAGCTCTCCCAGAACCGGAAGAAGGGGGATTCCGCGGGCTGGCGGAAATTAGGAGCTGCGAAGCTTCAGGATCGTCTTGATGACGAGATTGAAGAGCTTGACGCCGCACTCTGGGATGGTGTAACGCCGGACAAGCGTGACGTTTTGCTCGAAGCCGCTGATGTAGCTAACTTCGCCCTCATGATAGCCGACAGTGTCCAACAACGGTGAAGATCTGCTGCACATGCCAGTTGCCCAAAGCTCCCAAAGAGTTTTGTAAAAATTCCGCGCACCCGGACGGCGTCAACAAGCAGTGCAGAAGCTGCGCGAGGGAGTCCGGGAAAAAGGTAAGGCTAGCGGACCGGCTTGACGCTCTGATTCACTACGGGGGAAACCCACCGGCGTGCGCCTGTTGCGGGGAAAGCAAGTGGGAATTCCTTTCGTTCGATCACGAGGCGGGCGGCGGAAAGGCCCACCTATCAAGCATCGGCTACAACATAGTGCGATGGTTCAAGGCGAACAGGTATCCGAAAGGTTTTCGGGTTCTCTGTCACAATTGCAATTTCGCATTGGGACATTACGGGTACTGCCCGCATAAGCGGGTATCCGATATGTTCACCAGAGCTCGCGCCCACTCGAGGAAGCGCGGAGGAGACCGTAAAAGTTATGAAACAAAAACAGCTAGACTTTAATGCGCTGGTGCTCCGGCTGCTCGTAGCAATACTCCGGCACATCGCCGGGAACGTGACCACGAGCCACCAAGAGGAGCGCTGTATGAACCGCGCTCTGGATCTGGCTGACGACTTTGAAGATCGTAGGTGATGCGAGCGCCAACGTGCCCGGCTCTCCTCCGGGCGGAAGCGCAGGGCTTAAAGTTTTCTCCCTCGCTCGCTCGCGTCACCGTTTCCCTTAAAAATATATGACCAAGTGTGGGTGCCCAAAATGCGGTGGACAAGACTGCGAAGTTGTGCAGGATGAGATCGACATCGGCGTCGGCGTTCAGATCTGCATTCGTGGTTTCGAATGCACGAATTGCGGGCAGATCAGTCTGTGCATGGAATGCGGCCAGCCGGACTTCAAAGACCACGCAAAATGGTGCTCGCAAAAAAGTAGTTGAGTGAAGCTCTGGGGCATGCTACATTCGGGTATGCAAATAGCAGACTTAATCAACGGCGGGTTCGAAATCTTCGGCGGAGCGGCAATGGCGCTTAACGTCCTCAAGCTCTACAAAGACAAAAAGACCCGGGGCGTCAACTGGTCAACGCAGGTCTTCTTTACCTCTTGGGGATTCTGGAACCTCTACTATTACCCGAGTCTCGGACAGTGGGTATCCTTCATCGGTGGGTTGTCCTTGGTGATTGCAAACGCTTTTTACATCGCGCTCATGTGGCGCTATCGAAAGAACTGATATGATTATAAAACTCTTCAGATACCTGCTCGACAACATGACCGAATTCCAGTGGCACTGCATTAAGTTCGCGCTGGCTTTGGTAGTGGTTGTCGGGGTTCCCCTCGTGGTGGTCTACCATCTGGTCGTTTTAGGTATCTGCGCTCTGGCGCTTTTCGCCGGGTTAGTGTTCTTCGCACTTTGGAGAATCGTAGATTAATTTATGAGTAAGACAACAGTAAAAGACCCATGGTGCCAGCTCGCAGGAGGCTACAAGTGCTTCCTCGACCGGCCGCGATATTCCCTGACCAGCAGGGAAATCATCAGGGAAGTAGTGCCCAAGGCTGCTTCCAAAATATGCCGCTTCGGCGGACAAATCGAAGAATTCTACTCGCTCGCCCAGCACGTGTGCGGAGTCGAAAGCTGGGTGCAGAACAACGGCGGGAATACCGCGCAGCGCCTGCAAGCGCTACTGCACGATAGCGCTGAGGCGATTCTAGGCGGGGACATACCGAAGCCCGTCAGGGAGAAAGTTTTCGGATACGATTTGCTCGAGGATAGTTTTCTCGACCAGATAATGAGGCTATACGAGCTCCCGGTAGATATCGATGACTTGGTGTGGGACGGCGATGTCGCGCTCTTGGTAGTCGAAGCGGAACAGCTTCTAGAAGGCGGCCCGATTGAGAAGTGGACCGACAGATACCTGAAGCCGGAAATCGACCGCACGAAGATTGTCCAGCAGGCGTTCGTGACCTGTCACCCGACGTTTCCGATATGGACCTTCAAGGATGCCGAGAGGAACTTTCGTCACCGGCTCGACAGCCTAACACAGCGGCACCTCAAGGAAGTGCTGGAACTGCAGCAGAAAGACCTAACCGAAAGCTAACACAATATGGAAGACAACGGCACAATACGGAAGTTCGAAACCGGGGCGACCCGGGACACCTCACAGAATAAAAACGACTACGAAGGCTTTTTGTCACCTCTGGTGATAGAGGCATTCGGGGACTACATGAGCGAGAACCGCAAGCAGTCTGACGGGTCTATTCGGGACTCCGACAACTGGCAGAAAGGAATTCCGCCGATGGTCTACATGAAGAGCGGCTGGCGGCATTTCGTCCAATGGTGGAAGCTTCACCGCGGGCTGGCTTGCAAAGACGAGCGCGGTCGACCGGTCGACATGCACCACGCGATATGTGGGCTGCTTTTCAACGCCATGGGCTATTTCCACGAGTATCTAAAAGCGGAAGCGCTGAAGTCTGCCGGGTCGGCGGGAAACGCACTGGATAAAATAGCGGCTCAGGTTCGCGCTGAGAAGGAGCGAGACGCTTTTGATAAATCGCTCATGCCGAAACCGCCGGAGTATCCCCGGTATTTCGAGTCCCAAGGAGACGTTTTCGTGCTGACTTCTCCTAGCATTGGCCGGAGATACGATTCCGTTGGGCACTGGGGGGTCTCCAACTGGAGCCTGAGGAACCTCGAAGGTTTGTCCGTTACCGAGGAGATCCACGCCAGTGAGGCCGTCTGCAGGGGTCTTCCAAATCAAATCAGCGAATGGCCGCAGCAGCTCCGGGACGACTACTACAGCCACAACAACGGCCTGTACGCCACGCCCATGCCCGGCACTCCAGTGGAATGCCAGCTGGAGAGAGCGAGTGTGCTCAATGACTAAGCCGCCATTCTGCACGAGCTACGACGAGGCCCGGCAGATTTACATCGAGGGCGAACTGCAGGCGTGGGACGGCACTCGCTGGGAAGACATCCCAGCCGGTAGCACTCCGTTCTTTTCGCGCCGGGTCGAAGAATACCGTCGGCGTCCTACTGCGCAGCACGCAGCGCCGAAGTACCTTGTCTGGAGCCCCGACCAAGAGCAGAGCAAACGCGTCAGACATTTCGATTCCGCGCACGGAGTCGCCCTCTTTTTGTGGGGGAAAGATCCGAAAGAAACGGTAGTGTTTAAACGCTGCGAGCTCTCTGGATACGACCTTAGAAAACTCGAAGAGCAGCTCAAGAAAGCATGAGACTCTTTACAAAACTTGGCTGGCTATCAGATACCCAGCCTTTCAACTTCCTGCGGCAAGCGGTAGCGCCGTGCGGCTGCCAGCTCGCGGTGCACAGCACGTCCGCCATTCTGCCCTTGCCGCAGGTTGATTTCGGCTCTGGGCACGGCGGCGGTCGACGCGCCATACCCGGAGCTTTTGGCAGCCCTAACGGCCGCAGGCTGCGCCGATGGATGCGCAAGTTCGTGGTTAAACCCATCCGGAGGTAAAAATAGTTCTTGCAATCCATCCAGCTATCTGCGACTCTTAGGGTAGCTAGTAATAGTAAACAATAACAAATAACAGTAGACAAAATTATGCACTCATTATCTGGAATCCGCGCCATGAACCGCAAAGCCGTTGCTCGTTATAACCGCGCCGAGCAGCCGGAGTCTGAAACCTCCCGGCATTGCTCCTATCAGGGCAACCCCGAAGACGGGATCGTCCTTCACTCCGCCAAGCTGCGGAATACTGCGTTCATCATCGGCAAAAAGGCCAAGCTGTTTCTGACCGAGTGGTTCGGGACCAACTCCGCCGACCGCCGGGACAAAATCGTGGAGAGCTATTTTCACACCTCTCCTTCTGCCTCCTAACCGCCCCAACCTCGCCGCCCGCGTCCGGAGGGATACACCTCCGGCCGGGTGGCAACCAATTAAATAAATTTATGTACGTTGTAAGAGCTATCCGAAACACGAAAACTCACATCACCCGCTACTGCGCAGTCGATCTCAGCCAAGGTTCCATCATTCCGTTCGTTTCCGTAGACTGGGCGGGCCGCATCACCGCGGAGCTCAACTCCGGGAAAGAGGATTCCAAAGGCTACATGACTTGGGAAGTCGCCGACTGCTATTTCGCCAGTGACGGTTCCCCGCTCCGGCCGAAGACTCTGGACGATCCAGTGCTCGCGCCGGTCAACGTGATGGGCCTCGACTACTCCGTGCCCAAACCCGTGGCGGACTACCTCGCCCACTTGAAGAACACTGTGTTCAACTTGGCACTGAAGATTGACGAGCTACAGGAACAGCGCAAAGGCATCCACGCGACGGGGCGCTACTTTGTGAATGGCGAATCGGTCTCTGAAGCGGCATACCGCGCCACAATCGAAAAGTTCTATAACGAAAAGAACGCATGAAAAAAATCCTAGTGTTGTTGGCGCTAGGGTTTGGGTTGCCTTTGCAGGCGGGGCTCCGGGATTCAGTCACTCTAGAGTGGACCTTCGACGGGGCTGCTCCGGATACCTTCATAGTTCACACGAGCACTGACCCCGACCTGCCGCTGGCAGAGTGGCCGGTGCTTCTGGAGATCCCGGCCACCGAGGCCGGAAAGCTGGTGCTCGAGGTTACCATAAAAATGGTGCCGGGCTCCCACTTTTTCTACCTCACCGCAAAAAACTTTTGGGGTGAGTCGGACCCTTCTAATACCGTGAACACCCCGGCAGCACCGGGTCGCGGTTTCTTGCGCATACGGTAGCTGCCGACCGGAGTGTATGCGCCCGGAGATTTTAGAAAAGCTTAGAGCCCACCAGAGAGCACCAGCAGAGCAGCTCCTCCAGATCCTAAAGTCTGGGGGAGTTGCTTTTGATCTCTCAGACACTGGCACTGGGAAAACTTTTGTGGGCGCGGCAATCGCTGCAGAGCTGCAGGTCCCGGCACTGGCGATTGTCCCAAAGATCGCAGAGACCGCGTGGCACGAAGCCGCCGCGCATTTCGGTGATAAGATCTCAGTGGTAGGCTGGGAGCTTCTGCGCACCGGTAACACTCTGTATGGACGCTGGGAGAACGGCCCGCCTCCTCCACGGGATGAGAGAATGTTTTTCAAGTGCCCGAATTGCCTTTGCAAATTAGACCCGGCGAAAATGATTCCGTGTTCTGCGCACTGGGCCGGGATCCATTGCCTTGAGGTAAAGACGAATCCCCACAAGTACGGTAAATTCATTTTCAACCCGGCTATCCGCCTTTTAATTTTTGACGAGATCCACCGCGCCGCCGGAGACAGTTTAAACGCGGACATGGTCATCGGCGCAAAACGATCCGGCATACCGACGCTCGGTCTTACCGCGACTTTGGCGCACTCTCCTCTGCACCTGAGGGCGACCGGCTACCTCGCAGGGCTTCACCAGCTCGGCAATTTTGACCAGTGGTGCGGACAACGCGGTTGCCGAAGGGTGCCGATGCGCGGGGTCCAGTGGCTCGCACCGAAAGAGAAGCAGGACGAGATAATGCGAGCGATAGGCCGCTCTATCATCCCCTCGAAAGGCGTTCGCGTCCTTCGGTCGGAGATCCCGGACTTCCCGGGGCGCAGCATACAGGCGGAGCTCTTCGATCTCCCGAAGGAGGATACCGACGAGCTCAATGCACTCTACGAGATACTTTCTGTGCCGCTGGCTGACCTTGAGGCGCGCGCGGCCGCAGATGTGGACCCAGAGCTCGCCATAACCAAACGGCTGCGTGCAAGGCAACGTATAGAGCTCCTGAAGGTCGGCGTAGCGGAGGAGCTGGGGACAGACTACCTCCAGAAGAACCACAGTGTCGTTTTCTTCGTCAATTTCCAGCAGACCGTGGATGAGCTCCTGCGCCGCTTCCCCGGGGCCGGGCTGATTACCGGCCAGATTACCGGGAAAAGGCGTCAGGACGGCGTGGCGGCCTTCCAGAGCAACAGGAACCGCGCTTTAATCGTCAATAACCAAGCTGGAGGCATCGCCCTGAGCCTTCAGGACCTTCATGGAGACTTTCCCCGGGTCGGAATTGTCTTCCCGGCCGACTCTCCGGTCGTAATGGAACAGCTTTTCGGCCGTTTGGCGCGTTCCGGAGGAAAATCGGATGCACTTTATCGAATTATTTTCGCATCCCGGTCCGTCGAAGTGCCGATGCGCCGCTCCTTAGAGCTGTCCTACAACAACTTAGCGGCCCTGAAAATTCCTGAAGAAATATCTTGCAATCCTTTCGTCATTGAGGCAAAGTAGGGGCACGTGAAGAGCAGATTTAAAAAGGGCGACGAAGTATACCGCGTGAGCTTCTGGTCTGAGGAAGCCGACGGCAAGTGCATCTTCTGGGCCGAGAAGGTCGTGCTCCAGAGCTGGGGCAAGCGGCAGGGGACGGCCGTAAACCACAAGGACGGAGAGCTCTGCCGCCATCGTTTTTACAATCACCCCGTGGAGCACTTCTTGCGGGTCCGGGGCGAGCGTCAGGTAGCCTTGCGCATCGTCGCACCGGCGGTCTTCCGTAGCGCATTCATGGTGGAAGCTTTTGCTGCAGCAGTCGGCCCGATGGAATCCGCTTCTGCCATCGCCCGGAATATCTGGATTGAGTCCGACTGGCTCGCTAATCATCAGCACCGCGCCAAACCCGCTATCGATATTGTCGAAAACGCCCGGCGCAAGCTGGCCGTCCTGCAGGCTGCGGTCCCCGCTTACGAAATTCGCTGGCGATGAAACTGGAAGAATTCAACAGCGAGCGCGAGGCCCGGGAGTATCTCGGATACCGGGGCTGGGTCCAGCAGCCGGGCACGCAGGTCTACACGAACGCCGACCTGTCCGGTCATCGTCGGGTAATTGTTCGGTGCGACGAGCGAATTTCACACAGTACTTTCGAGCACAGTATTTCATCAAAATGGGAGTTACACAGTCTATGAGTATTCAATCAAGCAGAACCCGGGCCGCGATGCGCGAATTCCTCGAGCTTAACGCCGAAGAGCGCGCTCAGTTCGACGCCATGCGCGAGGAGCTAAACAACCTCGTTAAGCGCGGCAATTTTCTTCCGTGGAATCATCCGGACAAAGCGGATATTTACGCTGCCGGAGTCCGCCAATTTCAAGAGATCCACGACCTGTGAAGACCTTTATGGAATTCGACAGTCGCGCAGCCGCCGAGACTCACCTTATCCGCCAAGGATGGAAGGTCAAAAAGGGCGACACGTGGGAGCACTGGAATCGCCCCAAGGAAACCCGCACCGTGAAAAAGGTTAAAGGCAACCTCTGGAAGTTCGTGCTATGAAGGCCGCAGATTATCTTCCCTACGCGCACCCAGACCGCGCTGCCCAACTTTCTCGAGGGTGCCCGCAGATTCCGAGAGGAGCATGACCTATGAAGTCCTGTGCTAATTTAACATGCTCAAATACTTGGGAAGTGACGTCCACGACGTCGCCCAAAAAACGCTTTTGCTCTCTCGCGTGCCGAAGGAAATCGGACTGGGCCGCTGAGCTCGCCAGTCGGGCAAAAGTTATCCGCTTTTGTGCTATCTGTGGAGACGAGTTTGTCCCCAAAGTTAACCAGCTCGTTTGCCGCTCTCCGCGGTGCGTTCATTTGAATTTCCACTTGGGGAGACTTGTGGTTTTTTATAAGCGTGCTCGCAGAACCAACGTCCAGAAATATGGCGTAAAAAGATGCATGCGCTGCCGTTGCCTTTTCAAAAGCCAGACCCCCAACCAAACGGTCTGTGCTCCCTGTTCCCATTTACGGGAAGTTAGAGCTTTGATGACATATCAATGCCAAGTGAAAAAGCAGGTCGAGAAGGGACAGAAACCGCTATCTCCGCACTCTTTCGTAAAATGCGAAGTATGTGCCGCGTCGGTGCCGTATCGAAATGTGCGATACTGTTCGCCGGAATGCCGCTATTCTGCCGAGCTTTTGGCGCAAAACCGCACTCGCGCTGCCGCCGTTCAAGCGTCTAATTTATTTCGGGTCCTTGCGATCAGTTCAACATTAACAAATACAAACACAAACATAAAAAATGAATGCTAATACTGCGTTAGTGACGGTTCCGTCTCTTAAAGAATTCGGTGCCCGGTTTATAGCTGGGTTCAACAAAGGAAAAGCGGGCTGGCAAGAGGCCGCGGAAACCGCCCGGGAGGCCCTTAAGGCCTACCCAGAATTCCCGGCGCATATCTCAGAGATTCTCCCCGAGGTGCCCGAAGAATTCGTCTATCGGTTCTGCGGTATCGGAGTCAAATACATGGCCGAGCTGTGCATTATGGAGTGCCCCGGAGCAAAGCGGCTCCGAAAACTCCCGTTGCAGATTCAAGAGCGGTGTATGGCCGACAGCGTAGAGGTGGCTATCCAAGACCGGGAAGGCCGGTGGACGTCGCTGTTTATCGCGGTCCAGAACTTGACCAAAGCACAGGCCGAACAAGTTTTCGCCAAAGACCGAGTGCGCTCCCTTGCGGAGCAGCGTGCATGGTTGGAAGATCGGCGCGAGCAGAAACGCCAAGCTCAGAGCCAAACCGCGATTGCTCTAGCGAACACCGGGCTTCCGTATCGAGTGACGCGCACGCACTTTATTTTCGGAGAGCACTCGGTTACTTGGAAGGAAATCCTTCGGCTCGCTAAAGACGCGAAATCCCTCAAGGCGTGAAAGGCTGCAACGCAATGACGTGTCCGCGGTGCCATAGCACGCGCTCCCGGGTCCTCGATAAAAGGAATTCCTACGGAGGGATCCGGAGGCGGCGCTGGTGCTTCCAGTGCCACTTCCGGTTCACGACTGAAGAGAAGATTGTATTTCTTAATAAGACGAAACAGCCGACTGTATAGCCGCTATGCCTGTCAAAATTAAAGCTCTGGGCCACGGTAAAGTGCAGGTCCGAACGCCCGGCGGAGTGAAATCTAAGTCGACGACTCCCGAGAAAGCGAAGAAGCAGAAGCGCCTTCTTAACGCAGTGGAGCACGGCTGGAAGCCGACAAACTCTCTCGAGAAAAGAGTGATGAAAAAGTACTGAAAATTTCGCCACGAATTTAGCTGCGTTCGTGGCGAGAAAGTGTTGCAGCCCCAAATTAAATCCTGATACAGTTAGAAAAATTATGAGTGAACAGATATATATCCCGCCTACCGAGAAGGTCATCAAACGCCTCTCAAAAACCAAAGAAACCAAGTGCATGAAAGCTTTTTATGTGGTCGCCAATTCCCGAAACTCCAAGTGATATGCGAACGGCACACGGCAAAGCGATTCTCAAGGAACGTCTGGCAATCGGAGAACGGCTGGCCGCATGCCTCCAGCCCAAAATGACTCAGGAGGAAGTCGGTGAAATCCTCGGGGTCTCTGCTACCTACGTCTCCTACGTCGAACGGCTGGCGCTCTGGAAAATCGCTCACCGCATGCGCCAACTCGATTCAATCACCCACCCTCTTGACCGCATTCCCGAGCATGAATCAATCGCCACCTAATATTGTGCCGACGGATCTCGCCTCTCCCAGCACCCCGGAAAAAATTAAAAACACCCCGGCTGCTGAGACCGTGGCGGGAACGTCGGCGCTCCTCGCTACCGAGACCCGGGCACACCATCCCTACAGCCCCAGCACGCTGCAGTCGATAGAGGCGTGCCCGCTGTTCCGGTCCCGCCAGAACGTGAAGGAGCATGAACGCACCACTGCCGGGACTCGCGCACACAACTCTGCCGATTCCGAGACTGATGACGAGCGCCTGAGCGACGACGACGCCGCGGCCGTAGCAGAATGCTTGGACTACGTCGACAAACTGAAACAGAACTTTAGTCTCGAGGCGCAGCTCGCACGCAAAAGACTTGAGATGGTTCCGTGCGAAGGCGGCGTCTCGGTCAAGTTTGCTCCTGCAGATTTCGAAGGAAAGGTGCGGGAGATCAACGAGCCCTACTTGCCGATTGATGACCTTATTTTCCCGGACGCCACCGCAACGACCGCAGGATACGCAGACAAGATTCTGATTTCGTATTGCGGAAAATACGCCCACGTCGTCGACTACAAGTTCGGCATGTGGCCGGTCACAGAGGCCGATAGCAATCTGCAGGGGCTCGCGTATGCCCTTGGCGTGTTCAAGGCGAACCCGAAGGTGGAGGAGATCATCATCCACTTCCTGCAGCCGCTCCTGCAGCACAAAACCGCGGCGCTAGTGAAGCGCTCAGATATTCCAAAGCACTATTTTCGAATCTGCGCAGTGGTCGCGCGCGCCCGGCTCGCCCGGGAGGCTCTAGAGAAGACCGGCTCGTGGGCCGCGGCCCAATGCTGGGCTCCGGTGTGCAGTTTTTGTGACCACCTCGGCAAGTGTGACAGGGCGCTCGAGGTTGCAATTCAAGTGGGCCAGAAATTCTACCCGCTCGGCATCCCGGCAGATCTTACGCCCTCGACGATCCACAACGACCGGGACACCCAGCTCGCTTTGCGGCTGTCCATGGTTGTCGCTACGTGGGCGAAAGCTTTTCGCACGGTCATCACGAACCGCGTGGTCAACGGCGACGCAGAGATACCTGAGGGTTTTAGATTGATGTCCCAAGCGAAGCGCGAGCTGGTGGACCTGGCACTCTACCGGAAGGCCGCAATCAAAATCATCGGCGCAAAGGCGTTCGAGGAGACCTTGGAGACTACCTTCGGCGCAGTCGAAAAGTTGATTGCCGAGAAAGCTCCTCGTGGAATCAAGGAAAAGGTTGTCCTGCAGTTCCAAAAAGAAACTGAAGAAAGTGGTGCAGTTGCGCGCCAACTTCCGATAACCTTCCTCAAAGCGATACCGAAGAAAGACAAAGAATGAACGTGACACCAGACATGGTAGCAGCAGTGACGGAAAGGCTGAAGGAGATCAATTGCCCGGTGAGCCATTACGAAGATGCCTCATTTATTTTGGGCACTGGAAAAGTGCTCGTCGTTCTTGAAGTACCAAAGGGAAAATGGATGTGCATGATGGACCCAGAGAGGCCCGCAGATTCGGCTTTTCAGAGCATCACCAAGACGCTCGCAGATCATAAAATTTGACGACAACACCGCAAACAAAAACCGATAGTTAAATACACCAGTATGGAAGTATCATTCAGCAAAGACAGTACTAATCCGGCCACGCCGGTAGTCGCGGCTACACCCGCTCCCGCAATCGAAGTCGCCGCAGTGGTGACTCCTGCCGCAACAGCCGCCGTGGCTGCTGCCGCTGCGGTTCCCACCACGCAAGTCACCGAGCCGGTCACCACGCAAGTCACCCCTCAGGTCGCTCCTCAAGTCGCCCCTCAAGTCCCGGCGGTCACCGGTGCTGGCGCTGTTGCCACGCAGAACAACGCGCTTCTCCTTGGAGACACGCTCCCCAACTTCTCGGAAATGATTCTTCCGAGAATCAACCTCGTGCAGTTCTCCGGCGTCCTCAAGGACTCCTTCGAGCCCGGCACGATCCTGTTCAACCAGCAGGTTCCTTTGCACATCCCGGCGAAGATTAACGAGAAGGATAAGACCCTTCTGCGCACGGCAACTCCTCCGGTGACGATGACGTTCCTCGGTTGGAAGAACACCCGGTATGTCGAAAAGGTCCCGGGCGGCGGCAAGGGCCTTTTGGTTAACACCGAAGCCGCAGTCACGGCGAATGGCGGAACACTCGACTACAACGAGTGGAAACTGAAACGCGACTCCGGCATGAAGCGCTTCGAGTATTACAAGGAGTGCATGGTGCTTATCGAGCGTCCCGAGCTCGTCGCCGATGACGACAGCGTTTTCACCTTCGAGCTCGAAGGGAAAAAGTTCACCATCGCCATGTGGGCGCTCAAGGGCTCCGCTTACACGAATCTTTACAAAAAGATTTTGGCTCCGGCACGGCGCATGGGTCCTCTGGCGAAGGCCGGGTTCCCCTCGTGGTCCTTCAGCCTCTCCTCCCGGGAGCAGATCACCGAAGGCAATAAATACTTCATTCCGTTCGCGCTCCCGAAGGCGAAGACCAGCGCGGAAGTAATGGAATTCATCCGGGGAGTTATCACCGGCGCACCGACGGCGTCCACCGGCGCTGAGGAAAGCGCGGACACCGCGGAATAAGCTTCCTCCCTACCCAGTAGCACGCCCCTGCAGTGAACCGCTGCAGGGGCTCTTTTCTTATGAGATTTACTTGGAAGATAGTTCTTGATTTGTTTAAACGACCTGCTAGTCTTGATTCAGATATGAACGTCAAATGCGACTGGGAAGTCCGGAAGGCGGAGGCAGACCACTACCGCTTTGTGCCCTGCGGATGCCCGGCCAAGGTCTGCACGACCGGCCCGAAGTGGCAGCTTGGAAAACCTCGCTGCCGGAAGCACACCAAAAAGTAATTTATGAACAAAAGCAAAAACGCAGTAATCACACGCGAGCAATGGCTGCAAAACGCCGTGGTCGCAATGGAGCCGCTCTTTAATCGAGTCGGCTATAAAATCCCGGCCGTCCGGGTCTCCTGTGGGTTCCCCTACGCCAGCAAGAACGCCATTGGCCAATGCTGGGACAAGTCTGCCGCGTCCGATAAGGTCGCGCAGCTATTCGTCTCTCCGCAGGTCAAGGACGAGCTCGCCCCGCAGGGGGTGCTGCCCATCCTCGTGCACGAAGTGGTGCACGGCGTCGTGGGCAACGACCAGAAGCATAACAAGGTTTTCGGCAAGTGCGCTCGAGCCGTGGGGCTCGAAGGCAAATTGACTGAGACTGTCGCCAGTGCCGCCCTCATCGAGGAAATGAAGGGCTGGATGAAAAAGCTGGGAGAGTATCCTCACGCCACGCTGAACCCGGGCAAGCGTCCAACGAAGAAGCAGACCACGCGCATGATCAAGTGCGAGTGCAAGGAGTGCGGCTACGTGGTCCGGACGTCCGCCAAGTGGCTCGAGATCGGCGCTCCGATCTGTCCCTGCAACCAGCAGCCGATGTTCTTCAAAGGCTGCGAAGAGAAAGGCGACGAGTGAAAAAGTATCTCGTATTCATCCGAAGGAGTGACCCGCAGTCGCAACCGGCCTCTTGGGAATTCGCTACGCCGGAGGAAGTGGCAAAGTTTCTCGTGAACGAAGATCCGCATCGCGTATCTATCTTTATCCAAGTCGAGGGTTTGGACTTTACGAAGGGATCTGCCCGACTCGCGGGGCAACTTTTCGGCGTGGCGCTGGAAACTGATTTAAACCCATGAATGAAGCAACACTAAGATTCGTAAACGAATCCGCGATACGGGAGCACGCCTTGAAGTGCTCGAAACAGTTTCGCGCCGGAAAGTTCACACGGGTCGGCGAGGATTTCATGGATGAGGTAAAGGCCGACGTGGCTGCGTTTGTCCGGGATCTTAGGGTCCTGCGCAATAATACCACGGTGCATGAGCCCCTCGAACGCGGAGAGCTTCAGTTTGCCACCGGGGCGCTCATGGACGCCACTCAGGACGCTCTGAACCAATATATCGGCCGGATAATCCAGAACAAGGTGCAGAAGCAGCCTAGCTGCGGCTGCACGCTCAGCAGGACCCGATAAAACACCCTCCGGCCGGGCCTGAAAAAAGAACTTCAGGCCCGGCCCTTCTTCTGCTAGGGTGCTTCCACTATGTTGAATCTATGCAGCGAATTACACAGCCCCGTGGTGCACGATACTCATCAATGCCCAGTATGCGCAGCGATAGAGGAACGCGATGAAGTCTTGCGAAAGCTTGACGAAAAAACCCAAGAGGTGGTCGATCTGAACACCCAAATCTCGAACATGCGAGGAACACTTTGAACCCCATTGCAATCGACTTTGAAACCTTCTACTCCAAAAAACTCAAGTGCACGGTCTTCGGAAACCTTCCTGAGGAATATGTTTCGCATCCACTTTTTGACACCTACATGGTGTCCGTGTGTGATGGGAGTCAGGCATGGTCCGGACACCCGAAGGATTTTAATTGGAGTGCTCTGGAAGGGAAAACTTTACTCTCTCACAATCGGCGCTTCGATAATACGGTGCTGAATAAAGAGATCAAGGAAGGCCGCATTCCGAGGGTCAACTGGAAGGCGTGGCACTGCACCGCGAACCTGACGAGCTACCTCTGCAACCGGCGCTCTCTCGACCAAGCAATCGAGAACCTCTACAAGATTAAAGTCGACAAGTCCGCTCGCTCAGACGCTAACGGTAAACGCTGGCCGCAGGATTTTACCGACGAAGAGCGCAAGCAGATGCTGGCCTACGCGAAGGATGACGCCATCATATGTCATAAGCTTTGGATGGATTACTCTCACAAAATGCCGGAGATCGAGCACCGGCTGTCTGACCTGACAATCGAACAGGGCATGCGCGGGGTCCAGATTGACGTAGGTCGTTTAAACGAATACCTCGTCCGCTCCCACGAAATGCTCGGGGAGACCACAAAGCTGATTCCTTGGATGCAAGATGACGCCTCGGACGACTGGGACGAGTTCAACCTTACGCCCACCGCTACGTTCTGCATCGAAGAGCAATGCCGCCGGGCTGGGATCGTGCCGCCTCCGAAAAAGACCAAGGATGCCGAAGGTTACCTCGAATGGGAGGCTCTCCACGTCAAGAACCACCCTTGGATCACCGCAGTGAGCTCTTGGCGCTCCATTAATAAGCTTTACAAGACTTTCGTCCTCGTGAAGCGGCGGCTGGACGAGAACGACGTAATGCCGTTCTCATTAAAATATTTTGGTGCTCATACCGGCCGCTGGTCTGGCGACGCTCGCCTGAACATGCAAAATATGAGGAAGCTCCCGGTCGTCTGCAACGAGAACGGCCTGATGGAAACCAATGAGCGGAGGGTCTTGAACGCCATTGACACATTTGAACAGGACGGAGCCTTCCCTAGCTGGGTGCGCCACACGCTCGATTTTCGTGCTCTGATTATCCCTCGGCCCGGGAAGAAAATGATAGTGTCCGACCTGAGCCAGATCGAGCCTCGAGTGCTCGCGTGGGTTGCGGGAAATCAAAAGTTCCTCGAACTTGTTGCTCAGGGATATTCTCCCTACGAAGCGCACGCGAAGGCGTCCATGAAGTATACCGAGCCAACACCTTTGAAAGATACCGACGCCGGAATGTATAAGCTGGCGAAGGCGCGCGTGCTCGGTCTGGGCTATGGCTGCGGCTGGGAAAAGTTCATCACGGTCGCCTACGCCATGGCGCGTCTGGACATCACCAAGGATGACCCGGAGTTTATCGACGAAACGAACCCGTACACCGGCGTGGTGACCAAGGACTCTGGTTACGGAGCGGGGAGCAAGGCCATCGTGAAACAGTTTAGAGCGGATAACCCAGAGATCACCAACCTTTGGAAAAGCCTCGACGAGAAATTCAAAGGAAGTGTTGGGGAAGACTTCAAGGTTACGCTACCTTCTGGGCGCGTGATGCGATACGAAGACGTGAGAGCGTCCCTTGCAATTGAACAGGACCGTGTGACTAAAAAGCCTACCAAGACTTGGAAGTTCACCGCGATGTCCGACGCCCGCCGGAAAGCATACTACGGCGGAAAACTCACCGAGAATATCGTTCAAGCGATAGCTAGGGACGTTTTCGGAGTGCACGTTATCCGCATGGAAGACCGCGGCTGGCGGAATCTTTTCTCCGCACACGACGAAGCCATTCTGGAAGTCGACCAGTCCGTTACTGCGAAGGATGTCGAAAAAGAAATGGGCCACTGTCCGGAATGGTTGAAGGGTTGCCCAATCGCAGCGGAGGCGAAGGAAGTTAGTCATTACCTGAAATGAAAATATTCACACTCAAGAATCTTACGGACCGCGCCGGTGCATTCGACCGGGTTCCGTGGGATTTTAAATTTGCGTCAGAGACAATCTCCGCGGAGGTGCGCAAGAATAAAGTAAAGCGGCAGGCGTGGTGCACAGACCCCTCAGTCGAGCATTGTTTCTACTCCGCGTTTATCGGCGTCGCTGAGAGCGGGCGCGTGAACAAGGAGAACCCTCCGAAGCTCCTGTGGCTCTTCGTCGCGGACTACGACTGCGTGATTTCCGACGAGCGGATGAAGGAGGCAATCGAGCAGATGCCCATCAAGCCGACGTATATTGAAACCTCCATCGGAGGCAATCGCCGGTTGATTTGGGTTCTGGAAGAACCGATTTTGCTAGGCTCGAATGAGTTTGCGACTTTCCTCCTGCAGAAGGCTGAGACTTGGCTCCGGCTCAATCAGCTCCCCATGCTCGACCAACCGGCTTTCATCACCACTACCCGGCTGTTCTGCTGCGGTGACAAGTGGGAGCCCACCGGCTACGGCCCGGTGCCGCTCGCGAAGTCGCAAACATTTTTCTGCGACTGTGGGAAAGAGTATCGTTTCAGAAGTTACGATGAGATTTTGATTCCGCTGGACGTCGCTGCAGCAGAATTCGCGAAAAAGTATCCGGAGACTTTCTCGAAATGGCCCGGGGAATTCGTATTGGGAAGCCAAGGTCCCAGCTTCTGGGTGCCCGGCTCGGAGTCCGCTGGCTCTGCAATCGTAAAGACTGAGGGTATCTTCACGTTCGCAGCACACGCAGAGAAGGCGTTCTTTACTTGGGGTGACCTTCTCGGACAAGACTTCGTTAAACAATATCGCGACACCGCCATCGCCCGGGCCTCTCACGACATCTGGTGGGACAACCTGAAATTCCACCGCAAAATCGATGGGGAGTATGTGTCGATGACGAAGGAAATTTTCGTGAACTATCTCCGGGTAGACTGCGGCCTCTCCGAGAAAGCGGACTCCTCCGGCACATCACCTATCGCCCAGACCATCCAGCACATCTACAATCACCAGAGGGTCGCCGGGGCAGCTCCGCACGTTCCGCTTCCTACCGGCATTATTTATTCTCAGGGAAAGCGCTGCTTGAACACTTACACCGGGCGCGTGGTGGAGCCCGCGACGGGAGTGCACCACTGGGGAGATCTGGGAATGTTCCCGTGGATCTCCAGAATGATCGACACACTTTTATACCCAAAGCTGCAGAAAGAGTATCTGTTGGCGTGGTATAAGTACTACTATCAGGGCATGCGAAAAAAGCTATGCCGTCCCGGACAGATTCTGATTATCCAAGGTCAGGCCGGTTGCGGAAAGTCACTGCTCAGTCGTGAGATCATCGGCCGGTCCGTCGGCGGGTTCTGCGATCCTTCCTCTTTCGTGCTTAACGGCAGCAATTTCAACTCAGAGCTTTTCGAGATTCCGCACTGGGCGCTGGACGACGATGCCCCTAGCGCAAGTCAGCACGCCGCCGGAGGAGCTCACGCAACGATGAAGAAACTCGTGGCGAATGACTTCTTCATGTATAGCAAGAAATACGAAGTCCCCAGCATGGTTCAGCGTGGCGGTCGGCTGATTGCTACGATTAATCCCGACGTGATTAGCCTCAAGTTGATTCCCAGTCTGGACGATGGAATGCACCAAAAGTTTTCGCTGTTCCGTTGCGCAGACTTCGGTCCCGAAAAAGACAACTTCACGTTCCCCATGGACCGCGAGGAGATCCAACGCATCATCGAAAGAGAGCTCCCGTATTTTCTGGCATGGCTCGAGGCGTGGGAAGTGCCGGACCATATTTCCCGCGGCGACGGCCGCTTCGGTTTCGCAGCCTACCACGATCCCTCCATGGCAGAAACCTCTAAGCAAGCCGGTTCTGCTGCGCCGTTCAAAGAGATTTTGCTGGAGACCCTGATAGAGCACTTCCGGCAAAATCCGGAGGATACGACTTGGACAGGATCCTCCAACCGGGTCATGCACCTTTTGGAAAACGATATCAGAAACCAGCTCGCGCTCCGCTCTTACAAACCCGAAAAAATCAATTCCAATCTCGAAACACTGTCGAAGGAAAATTTCCTCGGCCTAACAACCTCCTCAGATCCCAGCACCGGCATCCGCCTCTGGACCTTTAAAAAACCCACCGCATGAGCACCATCTTTGACCAATTAGATTCCCGCGGTTTGACACAAAAAGAGACCGACATCGCCTCGCGCAAGGTCCGGTTCGGGAAACCGGCGGAGCGCGCGGAGGGCATCGAGTTTTTAGTCGTGCGCTCCCTCCGAGAGTCCGTGCTGCTCCTGCGCAAAATGAGCAAGGGGCGTCTGGATGACGGAGAGCTCATCAGCATCGCGTACAAAGCGCTCGAGAGATCTGCGCGCTCCTACAATCCCAGCAAGGGCAAGCGCTTTTTCTACTTCTCGAAAAAGGCCCTCCGAGGAGTCCTGATCGAACACTTCCGGGGCAACGAGGTAGTGAAGCACGCCGAAAAGCCTGCGGCGTCTTGGGAGGAGGCCGTATCCACTTCCCGGCCGCGGAAGAGCCATCCGGATCTCGAGGATCCGGAGACCACGAGCGAGCTCGAGGGCCGGAGCGACGCAGACTTCTCGACGATCTATCAGAAGGAAGATTTCGAACAGGTGACGCGGGCAATGAAGTGTTTAAACCACTTCGAAAAAGCCATTGTGCTTTTCATCCGCGCTACTGGCTACTCCTTCCGGGAGACCGCCGAAGAATTCGGTTGCTCTCGCGCGTGGGTCGGACTTTGCTATAACCGGGCCATCGAAAAATTACGTGCCGTTTTGGTCCCGGGGCGCGATAGTATTTAGTGAAAATACTTGCGATAGATCTTGGTACCAACATGGGTTGGTGCCTCGGTGAACCCGGAAAGACTCCGACCTATGGAACAGTTACCCTCGCAAAACCCAAAGAAATCGCAGAGTCCCGGGCATTCAGGGACAACCGACGGGAAGATCTCCGGATCCGACGACTCTGGAAATGGGTCCGCGAGCTTGTCCTACGGGAGCAACCTAACATTGTCGTCTGGGAGGACGTCGAGTTTTCTACCTATACATATCAAGTGCAGCTCTGGTCTTCACTGCGCACCGTCCTGCAATTGGGGGCACGTAGCGTTCACGACAGCAAGCAGCCGATGATTTTCGAATGCGTCCCCGTCGCCACCTTGAAAGTTTTTGCTGCGCATCACGGCGCAACCAAGGAGTCGATGAAAAAGGCGCTGAAGAAAAAACATTCAGAAATCGATATTAGTACTTCAGACGACAACGCGATTGATGCAATATGGCTCTACAAGTGGGCCGAGTTCCACATGGCTAGAATATTTAAACCTTATGAGCGAACCGCAGAGACCAGCAAAGCAACCAACGTCCCAACTGATCTTCCCCAATGCAGAGGCAACGACGACGAACCAACTGAATAATCTGCTCTCCGTCGGAGCCTTTGCGTTGCACGCGCTGATACGCCCCGGGAATGGAGAGGTTCGGCCGGACTTTCCCAAGGAAGCCGAGATCGCCGCGGAAAATACCTTCATCAAAGTGCTAGAGACTTTCGACTCGATCCTCGAGGACCGAAGCCGGTGGAATCTGGACACCCAGCGCCACCTCGCAAAACGATTCGAGGACGCGCACACTCTCAATCTGAAATACCTCGATGAGCAGGCCAAGTTCGCTGAGGAACTGAACACCCCCCATTTTCGTTTCAAGCCAAGTCTGATGCGCCTAAAGGATGGGCGCTTTTTGGCGATCATCGGCAACGTCGATGATCTCGACAACGCGCTCATTGGAGTCGGAGAGACCGCTGCAGAAGCGCTCTCGCAATTCGACCAGATCTTTAACCGGGGACTCCCGGCGGTCTTGGCGGAGCACCTCGCGAAACGTGAAGCGGCCCTCGAGGCTGGGCACGCACCGGAATCTTTCCCCATAATCCAAAAACAAAACACAGATACAAAACATGAAGAACAAAAACCCGTGGTCGCCCGAAGAAACAAACAGACTCCTAAAGCTCCGAAGCGAAGGAAAAACCAATCAGGAAATAGCTGAGGCTCTCGGACGATCTTACCGGTCAGTCACTGGCAGGGTGCTGGGCCTTCCAAGCGCCGCACCGGCGACTCCCAAACCGTTGGAACACGAGCCCGACTACACGGCGGACCAAGAACGCGCCGCTGCGATGCACTGGCAGACCCGTTACAAACAACTCAAAGGCAAGTATGAAAAAATCCTCCATGAGAGCACTGTCATTGACTCTCTCGTTACTGATATCCGGAGCCTCGCTCCCACCAGCTATTCCTCCGCACCGGCGGTTATCAAAAACCGCACCACGTCGGGAACTTCGCAGAGTGCCCTGCTACTGTTTTCCGACACCCACGTGGGGCAAACCATTTCGCCTGACCAGACTCTTGGCTTCGGGGAATATAATTTTTCGGTGTTCCTTTCTCGGCTCAAATACCTCGAAGAGTCGGTCATTTCCATACTTGAGAACCATACGACTACGAAGATCGACGAGCTCGTCATCGCAATGCTTGGAGATATGCTCCATGGAGCGCTTAACCACGGAGCAGAAGCAGACCAGCAGGTCACCCTCTTCGAACAGTATTACTCCGCCGGGCATGCTATCGCTCAGTTCTTCCGAAATCTCGCACCCCATGTTCCGGTCCTGAAAATTAAGACCGTCGTGGGAAACCACACCCGGTGGATGAATCAGCACAAAATGCCGGCGGGGAATCGATTCTCCAATCTCGATATGTTCCTCTACGCCCTCACGGAGGCGCTCACGAGCGACATCAAAAACATCGAGTGGGACCTGAACAAGCAGCCCTTTTCGGTGTTCACAATTCAGGGGCATGTTATCCGCGCCAGCCACGGTGACCATCTCCGGGGAGGCGATAAATCTTTAGGTATCCCGAATCACGCAATCGCCCGAGAGATCTCGGCGACGACACAATTATTCGCTAAGCACGGGCAGCAAGCACCGCATCTATACGTCTGCGGACACCTCCACAGGTCGATTCAACTCCCGCACGCGCTGGGAGAAGTAATTGTGAACGGCGGATTCCCGGGTCTAGACGGGTATGCGCTGGCCGGTAATTTCAACCCCATAGATCCTACGCAACGTCTGCTCTTCGTGCACCCGAAATACGGCCGGACTGCCGAGTATACCCTGTCTTTGAAGTTTGCTGAGAAATTCGAGGAACCCCCCTACGCCATTCCGGGTAATTTTGCTGCGGCATGAAAGAGATTCCGCTAACTCAAGGAAAAGTCGCATTAGTTGACGACGCTGATTTCGAGTTCCTCAATCAGTGGAAATGGTACGCCATGCTAAACAAACGGGTTTGGTATGCCGTACGAGACGTCCGGACTTCTGACGGGAGCCGGAGGCTCGAGCAGATGCACCAGATACTCATACCGTCGCCCCAAGTCGACCACCGAGATCACGACGGGTTAAATAATCAACGCGCCAATCTTCGAGCATGCTCGGTTCGCCAAAACGGGGCCAACAAACGGAGATGGTTATCAAAAACCACGAGCCGATTTAAAGGGGTATTTGAACGCAAAAACCGAAGAACTGGTGAGCCTAACGGTCAATACCGGGCACAGATACGCGTCGACTATAAACTGCATAATCTGGGGACATTTGGCACGGAATATGAAGCTGCTCAGGTGTATGATGCCGCCGCAAAGGAGCATTTTGGGGAATTCGCCCACCTCAATTTTCCTGAAAATAGTTCTTGCACTTTGACCGGCTAGGCCCCATACTGGGGGCATGATAAACAATATCGATTCGTTAGTAGCTTGGTCGCAGCCGGTGCTCGTGAATACGGTCCGGGGTACCCGGAACCTCTCAGTAGCCTCTCCCAATTCCTCATTCTGGCGTCTCTGGAACAGCAGCAAGCGAGAATTGCAGGACGCCGGGATCTCCTGCCGCAAGGACGGCAGTGGACAATGGGAAGTTTGCCGTTGGCAGGACGCCTCCGCGCCAGTAGTTCCCGAGCCGAAGTATCCCGCCGGTGCCCACGTCGCCCCGGTTGCCGCTCCCTGTGACCACAAATTTGTGGACAGCAACAAATGCCTCAAGTGCGACTGGGAAGCTCCTGCCAAATCCGAGCGCGTTTGGTCCGACGAGCAGAACGCCATTTTCGCCCATTTCAAAGGCGTCCAACGCAACGCAGTGGTTCGTGCCCGCGCCGGAACGGGCAAAACCACCACGATCAAAGCGGCATTCGCGCACGCCCCGGAAGAGTCGATGCTTTACGCGGTGTTCAACAAGAAAAATCAGGTCGAAGCCGAATCCGCGATTCGCGACCCCCGTGTCGACATCAAGACCCTCCACGGCCTCGGTTACATGTTCATTCGCCAGATGTGGCCCTACGCGAAGCCTGACGACTCTGTCGAAAAGGAGCGCATCGTTAAAGCTTGCGGCCAGCAGGCCCCGGACGCCGCAGTCGCTGCGGTTGCCCGCCTTGTGGGTTTCGCCAAGAACATTTTCGTCTCTCCCTCCGCCGCAGACTTGATTGAGCTCTGCGAGGACCGCGGGATTGACTGTCAGGATTTCGAAGATCTCGGCTGGGTAGTTTCCAAGCTCGCCGCATGCGCGCTGGAAGTTCTCGAGCTGTCCAAGGTGCAGGACCCGGCTGGCCGCATTTCTTTCAACGACATGGTTTGGCTCCCGGTCGCTATGTCTTGGGTGCACGCGTGGTATGAGCTCGTGGTTATCGACGAGGCGCAGGACATGAACCTTCCCCAGCTCATTATGGCCCGCAAAGCCTGCCACGAAGGCGGACGGGTTATCGTAGTGGGCGACGACCGCCAAGCGATTTACGGTTTTCGCGGTGCGGCGCAGGACGGGATGAATCTCATGGTGAAAGAGCTGAACGCCGTCGAGCTGAGCCTCACCATCACCTACCGTTGCCCGAAAAAAGTGGTTGCTCTCGCCGCTCAGCTCGTGCCCGATTATCGCGCCGCGGATGCCGCTCCTGAAGGCGAAATCAGCTACATGGGTTCTAACGCCCTTCCGAAGTCCGTGCAGGTCGGTGACGCCATCCTGAGCCGGGCCAATGCCCCGCTGATGCCCATCTGCCTCGCACTCCTCCGCGCCGGAGTCCCTGCCCGCATCGAAGGCCGCGAGATTGGCAAACAGCTCCTCGGCATCGTCCGCAGCCTCAAAGCGAAAACGGTTCCCAACTTCCTTTTCAAGCTCAACGCTTGGGGCCAGAAGCAACGCAACCGCATCAAACAGTCAGAGCATGCGGAAGCTCGCATCGGCGTCATCGACGACCAAGTCGCGGTGCTCGTGGCAGTCGCGGAAGGCGTCTCCGGCGTGTCTGAAATCGAAGCGCGTATCTCGGAGCTCTTTCAGGACTCCAACGGCTTTGCAAAGCCTGCAGTGGTCCTGAGCTCGGTCCACAAAGCGAAGGGTCTCGAGTGGAATAAAGTTCACCTCCTCTCAAAGACCTTCAAGCCCGGCGCTGAGGGCGAAGAGGCCAACATTTTCTACGTGGCACTCACACGCGCCAAAAAGTCGCTGGTGTTCGTCTCCGACGAGCGCCCTGAAGATGAGGAGGGAATATGATGCTAGATAAGATAATCAGTCCGGAGCTGGCCTTTCTGGCCAGCACGGACGCCCGGCTACCGATACCCGAAAACTGGAAGCCGATACCCGAGGTGGACGGTTACGAAATCAGCGACTTGGGTCGGCTACGGTCGATTAACAGGATCGTCGAAACCTCAGACGGCCGGTCCTGCTTCTATCGCGGACGGGTTCGAAAACTTGCTGTGATGCCTTCGGGGGAGGTGCGAATGACAAATTTGACTGTGAGTGGGGTACCCCATTCGGTAGGTATCGCTGCGACAGTTCTCACGGCGTTCGTGGGACCGGTGCCTCACCCGGGATGGTGGGCCTCCCACAAGTCGGAGAACTGGTTGGATAACCGTGTCACGAACCTCCAGTGGGCCTCGAGAGCCTCGGTCATCCAAGCGTCTATTTTGAACCAGACGAGCAATATCACGAAGCTCTCGGTAACTGACGTGCACGACATCCGGGAGCTCTATAAGATCGGTGTTTCGAAGGCGGAGATAGCTGCGCATTACCGGGTCCACTACGATCACATCACCAACATTCTTTCAGGAGCCCGGTGGGGTTTCCTCCCGGCGAGATCTTAAAATGCGAGGCGGGTCTACAGGAGAGACCCGCCGGTGCCCGCGTGGGATGTTTATCATCCGTTTACGGCCCACGCAGCCGCTTGTTGTGGCAAGGGTCATTAGCCCGGTGTCCCCGGCTCAGTCCGGGGTGACCCGCCTCGCACCTTTTTCTAAATAAAGAACCCGGCCACTTGGCCGGGTTTTTCCTTTGGTAGCGAAGGACCGTCGGAAAGCTTTACACAATTGGTTTGGTGATCGCGTTTAAGATCGCACCTTGCCCCGGGGCGGTCCCGGCGGTCGGCGCGGTCGGAGCCATATTCGAAACTCTCGCACCGGCGACTCGGCGTTGCGCGCTGGAGCTCATTGGCGCGACGTTTGGCGCTCCACGCCCCAACGGCGTTGGTGCACCGCTAATCCTGTCAGCAAGGGCCTGTTGCGTTGCAGACTGAGGCGCTATAGCGGCACTTCTGGCCCTCGCTGGGGTCAGGGGGGCATCGCCAGCATGAAGTATGGGGTGCGCCGGTCCGGATTTCGCCACCGCGTGGTTCACGGCATCGAAGTCAGGAGCTATGAGATTCAGTTTCCCAGCCTTGTCGGCCGCAGCGAGATCCTCCGGGTGGATGTGGAGCGCGTTATAGAGCACGCCACGTTCGCCAGAGAGGGTCTTGTACGTCCGGAAACCGGCCTCTGAGAGGTATCCGGCGTTATCTTCTGCCACTTTGCGCTCCTCGCGGTCCGACTTGTTGGAGAGGTCATAGGACACCGCAGGAGGGCTCCCAGCGAAGAGAGCCTGAAAAGCAGGTATCTTGAGAAGCTCCGGGGGAGGCGCGGCACCCTCTTCGGCCGGGAGGGCCTCTTCAGGTATCGGAGCGGGCTGTTCGGCCATAGGGTCGACCGGGGGAGCCATTGGGGCTGCTTCCGGCAAAGGTGTAACAAGTGGTTCAGGCATACTCAACACAGTCGTGGCTAATCGCGTTCTTCGCGAGGCCGAACAAGCGGCTTTTCATCTTCCTCGAGGATCTTGTCCACTTCATCCCAAAAGGAATCCCTGTGGACGTCATCGCTCGCCAGCCGGGCAAGACGAGTCAATTCAACTTTTTCGCTATCTTTCATTTTTCGGGTCTCTTCGTTATTTTGTCGGCAAGGCGTTCTGCGATGCCTTCTCGAATCATACCAGCTTTTTTGAGCTCAGTCAAGTAGGATCCGAGATCCAACCGGCTCCAGTTACGGTCGGCCCAAAGCTTCTTCTCGGCAAACCAGAGACCACCTTGGAGTGCGTCCGGGAGCACGCCCAGCTGCTCAGCGGCGTCCGCAAAAGCTTTCTGTGAAAAGAAAAAGTCTGGGTCAGTCACGGCGGCTTCGTTGCCCGGCAGAATCCGCCAGCGGTCCTGAAAACCCTCGTATCCCAACCGGCGCATGGTGCGCTGAGCCCAGACGTCAATCGTCGCGCCGTGTCCGGTTCCCACGAGGTTCTGGATGAAGTTCGAGACCTTCGGGCCTTCGACGTTCTGGAGCCAAGCGCGCGCCAAAACTTTCAACACGTGTGTCGAGTGCATCCCGTAAAGTTTGTCATTGCTCTTGCGGGGCTGGAGATCGTGCTCCTTGATCCACTGCGCCATAAAGGCGGGCTCAGTGGCTGCGCGCTTGCCTTTCACTTTCTTCGCGGCGAGCTGTTCGTCGTACCAAGTTTTCCAGCTACCATCCTCGAGCATCCGGGAGCCTTCCAGAAATTTCTGGATCTTCTCGTCGAACTGACCGGCCTTGAAGCCTTCGAGGGCCTCCATCGCGAGCTGGAAATTCTCCAGAGGTTTATTCCGAGGACTCGTCGCCGCGAGTAGCTCAGCAAATATCTGAGCGTGCTCACCGAATTCCGCATTCAGCTTCGGCACGAAGTCGGAGTACCATTTGAGACCCTCCTTAAACGCATCTGAGTCGAAGTATTGCTTTGCAAATTCCACGAGCTTATCCGAAAACGCTTTGATCGCGGCTTCCTCGGACCCGGCCTTTTTCGCGAGAGGAGAATTTTTGATGTCGGAGCGTATCACGGCATCTGCCGTCTTCGGTTCCACGGATTCAGGATACACACGGGCCTTCTGGGCGCGCGTGAGTTGCTTGGTGATTGTGGACGGTAGCGGCTTGCCAGTCTTGAAGTACTCGGCAGCCTTTTCCTCGGTAGCGGCGTCCGGTATGAGAGGAGGTTCGCCCTTCAAAAGAGGCTTGAGTGCGTCGTGTGCGTCGCGATAGTCAGTGATCGCGGTCTCGCCGGTGCCGCCAGTTTTTACTTCCTCGCCCAGCACAGGATCCCAGATCGAAACTTGATTGTTTCGCTCCGCGAAGTCGACGGAATTTTCACGATGCTTCTGAGAGGGTAACGCATTGACGTCCACGCTAACGCGGTTGCCATCGGGCATAGCGAAAACTCCGAGTGCGGTGCCCTTCTCGTCCAGAATTCTGCCGTAGTCGCCAAGGGCTTTGATCACGTTCTCGCGTGTGAGCTCCTCCTTCGGGAGGTTGACGCTGGCGAGTGTCACGACGTCCGTAGGAGACTTCTTGCTGACGGTCCAGACGGTGCCGTCCTTGTTGAACGTTTGCCCAAAGTTTGCGCCGGTGCGGACCTTCTCGAGCTCCGCATCGAATTCTTTGGACTTGTAGCCGGGCGTGAACTGAACGCTTGGTTCCCGAGTTACTCGCCGCTTTCCGCCAACGTCCGAGATCACTCCATAGCCGTTTGTTTCGGCAACGTCAGAGATCGCCTTTTCCTGAGCGGGAGTTAGATCCCCTTTGGAGACGTACAAGTGGTCATCCTCACGGATCACTCGAGCCCAGCCTTTGCTGGTTTCCAAAACTCGCTGATTCGGATTAGTCTCCCGGGCACTCTCCGGCTGGGCCTCTTTCCCAAGGAGCTCGCGGGCGGTCGTTTCGTGATCTTCCGCGACGGTCTTCCAGTTGCCGGAGCGATCCAAATAGAACTTGTCTTCCCGCTTGTCGAATTCTCCCGGAGAAAACTGTGCACGGTCCCGGGTCAGAGCCCCGGACGTAGCCTGCGCGCTCATTTCAGTGGTCTCCTTCGGAGCGGAAATGAGCGGGAGATTGTCCAGTTTCTCGTGCTCGTCGTACGTGAAGAGCTGTACGCCTTCAGACTCCACCGTGCGTTTAGCTTTGTCGTCAAGCAGATGCACATCCATGTTGTCGATCTTGCCGAGGTTTGTTTTCACAAACTCTTTGATGTGTGGCGCGAGATTCTCCCAATCCCGCTGGCGCGCCTCGACGGTCAACGTGCCGTTGTTCTTGGAGTAGTTGATCCGGGCAAAACCTTTTTGGAGGGCCTCGAGGCGATTGTCTTCGCCCTTGCTCTTAACCTTCAAGCCATACTTGCTGATGACGTCGGCGTTCTCGTTCAAGTAGTCGTGGTGCCATTGGTCCCCGAGCTGCGCCATCTTGCCGTCAGGGAAGAGCCACGCCTTCGAAAAGGTGCCGCGCCCTTCTTTCAGTTTGTAATCGGGTTTTGATTTGCGCTCTTTGCCGCCAGCCATGAATTGGATCCGGGAGTCCCCGGCGCTGAACGTGCCCCGGTTCTCCACAGCTTTAACTTGGTCACCTCTGAATGCTATGTAATGGTCGGTGTTCGGCGCGAGAGCCATCCCGCGAAAACGCTTTTCGACGTTCGTCATTTTTATACCGTCGAATCCCATGGCTTCCATCGTCCGGCGAGCCAGTTCGCTACCCATCAGGTGTCCATCATATACGTCGAGGATCGCCTCGCTGTTCCCAATAGCGTGAATAGCGTCCTCGGCCGTAATTGATTCTCCGTCGAACTTTTCGATAACGTCTTCCCAGACCCTTTGGCCGTCTACGTCGAGTTTCTCGGCCTCTGCCAAAAGCGCATCATGAAGCTTTATGACCAATCCCGACTCGTTTCCATCTTCGTCGTACTTGAGTTCGAAACGAGTACCACCCTTCTTATCCATCACGACGGGATTCTCGAGCTTCAGAAAGGCCGATATCACTCGAGGAGACTTCCCCACGAGCTCGGCTCTCGCCTGTTTGACAGCTTCGTCGAGGATCGCGTCGGGGTCTAGATTTAATTCGAACCCAAGCTCCGTTTTTTCGGTAGTCGGGAGCTGTTGCTCGAGCTCATCCGCTCTGCGACCAATTCGAATCTCTAAATCGGGTCCAACTCCGGCGTAGTTCCGACGGGCGTCGGAAACGTCAGTCGAAAAATAATGACCGGCACCGACCGCATTTTCGACATTCGCTTTCTCTTTTAAGAATTCGTCAAACTTGTGCGTAGTGCCGTGATACACTTCAATCGGTTGACCCTCTTCGTCAACGACCTTACTGTCGCCAAACCATTTTTTGAAGTACGGAGAGTCCGTGCCCTTCTCTTTCCAAAGCTTTTTGGCCTCGCGAATTTCTTTCGGCTTTGTCACACCGGCGGATTCGGCCGGAGAGAATTGCGCATTGGTATAGTGGTTCTCGATGATCCGGTTCTTCGCTTCATCGCTCTTCGCCGATTCGATCTTTCTGAGGAGCTCCTTTGCTTCCGGACCGGGGCTCACGAAAATGGTATTGCGGTGCTTGGCGCTGTGCAGAATCATCCCATCTTTGTCGTCTCCGGCATAGCTGCTGATGCGGGTCGTCTCACCCTCCGCGCCGCGACGTTGCCGGGCCACTTCCTCGTCGTTCATCTTTTTGATGCCTTCGGGGGAGTGCATGAACTGAACCTTCGGCTGGGTACCCAGATCTTCGGTACCCAAGTCAAAAACTTTCCCGTCCCCAAGTTCTACCGGCTCAGCTTTGCGCACCCATTCGTCGGGTAGCACCAGATCAGTCAGGGGGCGGCCCGCTTTACGGGATTGGTCTTGCAGCATGTCGAAAACATCCTGCGGCAGCTCGACTTTCATCGTTTTGCCGCCGAAGGTCCGGGCTCGTCCCGGGTTTAAAGTAAACCAAGAACTGCCGACGCCTTCGGAGCCGCTATAAACCGGAACGGTCCTACTCTCCAATTCTGGAATTTTGAATCCTTTTTTCTCGAGAGTGTTCGAGTACGTGGTGCCCTTCGCCGGTGCCACTCCCGGGATATCCTCGAGCGCCGTGATCTGCGCAAACTTGCCTTTGCCGATTGCAGTGAAGTCCTGATAGCCATCGAAAGTGGCGCGGTACTTTTTGCCGTCCGGTCCAGTTACTGCGATTTCGCGCTTGCCTTCGCCGGGCATGAAACTGACATTGCCCTCTTTGAGGCTATTGGTTGCCCGGCGCACTGCGCTCATAACATCCAGCCGGGAGCCTGACGGGTCTGCTCCTATCTGTTTTGCTACCTGCTGCAAAAGGTGAGTGGGCAAGGTCTCGGTAAGAGAGCTCATGTCCGCATTGTTCAGACCGGGAAGAGCGTCTACGAAAGCAGACACCGGCAATGTCCCGTTCTTCATCCGCTCGACTACGCTCTTCCGCTGTTCTTTCGTGAGAGCGGTATACTTTTCCCCGGGCATGAACCCGGCGGAGAGCGTGAGAGTATTTCCACGGAACTGCGGCACCTCGGGGGCGTGGTCCGCTTCCAAAATGCGTTCGAGGTTCAGCTTCTGGATTACCTCGATGAAAGAGGGCATCGTCGCACCCGCGGCTTTCGCAGCAGCTTCCATCTGATTGCGTAGCGGATTGACTTCCAAGATCGGTCGTCCTTCGATACCGAGCTCCTGCGCGCGTTCACCGGTAAAGGTGCCGCGAGGCTCAATCGGCTGCACCAACCGGCCCGGCATAGTCGCCGCGCTGATGTCCTGTCCTGCGATGTTCAACGGGAACTTTCCGTGACCGAGCTTATTCGTCGCGGGAAGTTTGAAATTGAAGAGCATGTTGACGAAGTCCGCTCGATTCTGATCGAGAGCGAGAACTGCATCAGCGCGCACCGGCGGTTTGAAAAATCCACGACCCTGCGTCTCGCTAGGGACTACCAACGGCGCACCGGAGCCCGTCGTACCGGACATCTGGTTCTGGACGAACCGCTGAGTGTCTTCATAGAGAGACAGCCAAGCGTCCTTAGTGAAAGAGCCGGTAGCGGGATCGATTTCGTACGGAGAAAGCTTCGCCATGTCCGGGTTCTTCGCCAGTACTTCCGCCAGCTTCTGTGCATTGGCGGCGAAAACTTCCGGAGCCCACCCTTGTACTTGGTATTTGCCATCTTTAGTACGTCCGACGGACTCCGGAAAAAAGGTCTTCTCCCAGAGCTTGCGCGCGTCCTCCGGCATGCGCCGGTAAAGCTCGATCATTTCCCGGCGGGTCTTCCTTTTGGAAGAGATCGCCGCGGCCGGTTCGTCTGGAGCGGAAAGGTAGTTTAACTTCATCCCGGAGCGTCCTGCAATCGCTTCCGCGGTGATGCCGAGAATTTCACGCTGGGTCTTCGATGCGCCGGGCAAAGCTACGTCAGGGGCCTCCTGTGCGAGCGTGGCGGCGCTCTGTGCGGACTGTTCTACTTCCTGCTGAGTGCGGGGAAGGCTTGCAGCGCCGCCGGTACGCGCCGGTTGAGCAGGCTGCACGACCGGTTTCTCCGGGGCGAGCTCACGACCCTGCGCTCCGACCTTTTTCGCGAGATCGAGATTGAGAGGAATTTTCAGACCTTCTGAAACGCGCCCTTCGATAGGATTTTTTCCGACGAATTCCATCAGGTGCCCAACGGTACGAGCAAGCACTTCAGGGACCTGATTACCCGGCTTCAGGGTGTTGCCAGTGCGTTTAAACCACGCGTCGAAATTCTCAGCGGCGATCTCTCGAGCGATGTACCGTTCAGCGGACGCTTTCTGCTCTTCAGGAGTGAGAATCTCTCTCCAGTTGAATTGCACGCCCTGTTGTTCAATGCCGTGGTTGACAACCTGTCGGATTTCAGTGTCAGAAGGCGGAGGATTGCCAGCACGACGAGCTTCGTCGTGGTATTGCGTGAGAGCATCCTGAAAAAGTTTCTCGGCGGCATCCTGACGTCCCCAGCCCGTGTCTTCCAAAATGGTCTGATGCCAGCTCTCGCCCGGCACAACTCCACCGAGTCGATCAGCGTAGTTGCTGCCGATCTCGTCCATATTGTGATTCGCGATGATCTCTTGGTCGAGCTCTCGCATGGCATCTTCGCCAAGGACGTTCTCCATCGCGTGCCGTGCCTCATGCGGAGCCGCATCGATGCCACTGACTGAGCCAGTCGCCGGTTTGTCGATCAGGATTATAACCTTGCGACCTTTGTGGTCGAAAGCCATTCCGTTTTGCTGCGCCATTTTTCTGGCAGCGTTAGGAGCAACCCCGGCTTTGAGCAACGCAGCTTCGGCGCTCGGTGCATCTGCTGCGGCGAAGACGTCGATCTTGTTGTCGACCCCAGTGGAGAAATCCTGCACGGAATTGATGCGAACTTTCCGTCCGTCAGTGAGGTTCGGGAAAGCCGCCTTATTCATCGCGACAAAAGCGGGATCCGAAGCGGGGCTCGCCACCCGGGGCTGAGAGTTACCAGCGAACCAACGCGGTGCGATAATCTGACCGCTAACGACGTCACGAAAAGTCTTACCAGCGCCGCCTGCGAGGCCAAAAGCGACGCCCATACCCAGCCCCTGTCTTTCCTGAGGCGTGTCAGAGGCGGCTGCGAGGCCGATATCAAGAGCTGCGCCGTGCGCGACCTTCCCGAGAGCCCCGGGAGTGGAGCGGGCGACATCTTTTACGAGTTGCTCATACGAACCCGTGATCTGGTTCTTTACGAGGTTCTCTCCGGCTTGTGTAAAACCGGTTTTGACTTTCTGGCCAATCTTGTGAAGGTCCGTCGCGATACTCTTGCCAAGTTTGTACCCAGTGGCGGCACCCAAAAAATTGGAGACAATAGGAATCTCTCCGACTCCCGGTACGGCGTGCGCAACGGCCGCGCCAGATACCGCGCCAACGAGAGGAGCAGTTTTCTCACCAGCTTTAATACCCAGCTCTGCGGTTTTACCCGTGCCTTGGATTACCCTGCCAGCTACCTTTTGAGCGACGTCCGCCGGGCTCTTAATTTTTGCGGCTAGCGCGGCGACATTTTCGGTTTGCCCAGCGAGATCAATCGCGCCACGTGTGAGTGCTTTCGCACCGGCTCCCGTGGCGTTCATCCCGGCTCCGAAAAGCAGGAAGGACACTGGTTCTCCGCCAGCCATAGCGCCAACCTCTTCAGGGCGCACCGGCATACCGGCGGTTTCCAGATTGCGGACATTCTCAGCGGCGATAGGGACGTTCGACAGTATCGGCCCATGGCCGGACATCGTCTCCTTCTGGATCTGGTGCCGGGAAAGCGCATCAAGAAAATCGGCCTGCTTATCTTCTGGAGTGTAGTCCGCGAGCTGCTTCGTGAGGTGAGCTCCTCGTGCAAGGGAACCGACGACCTGTCCAGCTTGGTGAATGAGACCCCCCACCCCTGCTTCGGTGGCTGCGATTGCTTCCGCGGCCCGGCGCTGGGTTTCAAGTTCGTTCTGTGCACGCGTGGCTTCATCGACACCGAAAAGGGGTGCCACTAGACCGGCCGCATGCCCTACGGCGACGCCTGCGACATTACCGATCCACTTGCCCGCACCGGCTGCCGTGCTTCCAATCGTACCAGCTACTTGCTTTGCTCCTTCGAGGGTCTTTCCGAGATCTCCCTCGACGATTCCACTGACTACCGGGGTGCTCTTGTACCACGGCTGCTGCCGGATCTGATTGTACACGTCCTGTACCTTGGATAGTAGCTCAGGAGTGCGTTGGGCTTGGGGAATGGCGTCGTACGCGGCAACCACGTCGAAAGAATGATCCTGACCAGCGAGTGCGACGATCTGATCCGGGGTAAAATCCCGGAGGACATCAAAAGCGGGTGCTTGCTGATTCTCGTCAGGGACGAAAGAAGCGATCTGTTCTGGGGAGAGAGCTACGGGGACTCCCGGCGCTTCAGAGGGCGCGGGAGCGTCAGGAGTAAAACTGGCAACCTGTTCCGGACTTAGTGTAAGCGGCATACACCACAGTCGTCTATCCTGCCACTGGGTGCCACATATTATCTGCGCCTAGGTACCCTCTACCGAGCCCGGGAATGGTCCCGATAATCCTCCCGGCGGGCACTCCAGCGGCCGGGGCCGCTGTCGATTTCCGCAAAACTTTATCTGCAGCGACGCGTTCGTCATCCGAAGTGAAAACCGTTTTGGGATTCACGTTGGGATTCGTGTTAGCCTGCTCCATGGCCTTCATGATCGCCGGGCGCGCAGCTTCCTCACGTCCGCGGATCACTTCGTCACCCATTTCCAACAAGAGCTGCCGGGTAGCGGGAGTGAAAGAACCTCTGCGATTGACCGCGAGATCCCAAGCGTTTTTAAGAAGGTCCATTCGAGGCTGCTGCGTCTCGAATTTTTCCCACTTGAATTCTCGGATCACGCCTTCGGGATCGTACAATTTAATGAGCGACTCCGCGAGGCCGAGATCGGTCATATTCATGTTCGCTTTGCCCTGTTGCTCGGGAGTCAGTCTCCGAACACGATCCGCGTTTTTCTCGAAGGTCGTGGCGTACGGGACGGACTTCTGCCAGCTCTGGTACGGGAGCTCTTTCAAGAGGTTCTCACGGATCTTGTCCGCAGTGAAAATGGTTTGCTCTTTTTGCTTAATCGGGATGCCCTGCAGCTTCGGTTTGATCACCGGAGGAGTCTGAGGCGGGGCCGGGAGCGTCCCAGGAGTAACCACGGGCAACGCAGCGGGAGCCTGTGCGGCCGCGGCAACGACATCCTTTTTGAGATCCTCGACTCGAGGAACTACTGCACCGGTAGGATGCCCAGCCGCGGATGCCGTGCTATCTTTGGGATCGTACGGACGGAGCGACGGATCGTATTTCGTGGGATAGACTCCCGCGAGAGGGTGCGACTTGGGCATGAAAGCTTCGAGCTGGGTAACGTAATGCCAGTACTGCTCAGAACCATCGTACCCATCCGCAGGAGGAGTCACGTCTTGGTTCAGAGAATTCAGATACTGCACGACTTCGCTGCCGTCACCGAGTTTGACGACGCGGCTGGAAACTGGCTTGAGCATGTTCGCCCACTTGTCCACCTGCCCCAGAGTAGCGACGCGTTGAGCTCCGACCTTTGCGAGCTTTTGAAAATCCGTACGGCCCGTCGTGGGATCGATGTAGTTGTTGATGTCATCACCAAACCAACCCATCGTTTCCTGCGCGGTCTTCAGACTGGTCTGTCCCCAGTTCGTTTGTGCAAGCTCAGCGGCGGTCTTGGCCTGCTGCAATTGCGCAGTGGGTTCTACCAACGGGAGCGCGGCTTCCGCTTGCGCGGTGCCTAGCTGCGTCTCTGCGCGGGCGCGCATTCCAAAACGGTCGACGATTTCTTGCGAGGTGATCTGTCCCTTGCGAAAAGCGTCGATCATGGAATTGACTGCATCCTGTCCCACCGGCATTGCCGGAGTGACGAGCGGCCCTTGGGGGACGCTGATGCCCTGTTGATCTTGACCAAGTCCTGCCATAATTATCGAATGTTGAGTGTTGCACCCGGTGCCATCCATCCAGAGACGGAAGCGATCTTAGGAATCCCTTCATCGGGAGTCCCCGGGATCTGCGTCGCCAAATTCGTGTCGATTCCCGGCTGCACCACTTTCACCGGGGTCTGCGTTACGTTCGTACCCGGCGTCGGTTTAGGCGTCGGCTGATTCAAAATCGTTCCGGCTCCGTCTGCCTTCACTGCCGGTTGTACCACTGGCGACTGAGTCCCCATATTTAAGATCGACCTTTCCAGTGGAGAGCGCATCTGTGTTACCGGCCGAATGGGCGCAGGAGCTTGACCCGCGAGCACCTGATTCTGCATCCGGCTCCCAGTCAAACGAACGGCATTGTTCATCCGCGCGAGCTGCGCGTGCACCGGTGCCTGCAGGGAGGAAGCCGACCATATAAATCCTACGTTGCTCATATTAAAATCCAAACCAACCAGATTGCAGCGGCGCGGATTTCGCACCGGTTTGCGCGCGGTTATTAAACATGTTCAAAACGGCGTCGCTCGTCTGTTGCTGCTGAGCGTTTAAACGCATTCTCGCTGCCTTCTGCGGGAAGCGAGTAGTGAAAAGGTCGGTACCCGGCTGCAACGATTGCAACCTCTGCTGCTCGATCAGATCCGCGGCGGTCGGCTGTGCTGCGCCTGCTACTGGGGCTCCCAATACTCCCGGGAGCGCCGGTTGAACCAACGGATTCGCAACCAAAGGATTCTGCTGGCCCATGATCCGGTTCTTCAAGATCTCGAGGTTCGCGGCAGTCGTTGGCTGGCCCGGGTATCGTGCCGGAGCTAGAGGGACCTTGCCCTTCGCCGCCAAAGCTTTTTGTTCAGCGGCTAGCTGCGCCGCTTTCGCCTTCGCGAGTGTCGCTGCCTGCAAAGAACTGGGTTTGTATCCCCATTTCAAAAGAGATCCCTTGACCGGCGGAGTCGCCACTTTTGGCAACACCTCTTTACCGGCGGCATCCAAATGGAGACGCTTCCCCGGTTTCTGGGGACGCCCCGCGTAGTCTATGTGATCGTGGGCCATGGTTAGTACACAGGTGCGTCAACCGGTCCTGCCGCTACCGAAGCGTCAACCGCGGCAGAAGTAGCCGCAGGAGTAGTCGCGGGGGTCGAGCTGAAGATCTTTTTGCCAAGATCAATTGCCTGATTCAAATTAACCCCGGCGCTTCCCATCGCATTGGAGAAAATATTTCCCTGAGCGAGGGCGGCGTTCGAAGCCACATTCCCCTGCTGCTGAGTGAGAGAATTCGCTGCGCCGACACGGGCAAGCCAGATGTTGGCTACGTCCGTACCGGACATGCCAGCATTCGGCATCGCAGACTGTGAGAGATTGAAAACTCCCGCATCACGCGCGAGGTTCTGGGACTGCAGCGAGGAAAGATTGGGGAAAAGCGTATTGAGTACGTTCTGGCGTTGTGCCTCGAGGTTCGAAGCGGAGGCCAAAAGGTTTTCGGCCTGCTGCTGGCGCTGCATCTGCAGATTGAGCCCAGCTTGACCGAGGATCGTACGCAGCATCGTACCGCCGATGCCCTGAGCGCTGGACCGGCCGGTAACCATGCCGGACTTTTCCAGACCGGCCTGTACCAGCTCCGCTTGTACGTCGGGAGGAAGCGTAGCGCCCTGCTTGAGGTGATCCAAAGCGGCATCGATCAAAGCGCTCTTGGCCTCGACGGATTGCCCGGGTGCCATAGCTTCCTTGGCAGCCTGCTCCGCCACCTGTCCGGAAAGCACGCCATTCTTCTGCAGCTCGTCCAGCATCTGCTGCTGGGAAAGAGCGCGGCCAGCGGCAAGAGCTGGATCCATTTGCTCCTGCAGTGCTCGCTGGTTTTTTGCTCGTGCGATATCAGCCGCGAGTACCGCGGGCTGCATCGCTTCGGGGTTGAGGTTCTCGAAGAGAAATTTGCGCTGTTCCTTGATCGCACGCATCTGGGCCTGCGTTGCGGCCTTCTGCGCTTTCGCCTGCGACAATGTACCAATAAATCCGAGATCTACGCTCATAGGTTTTTCCTAACAATGGTGAATGACTTTCGATAGCCCAGCCGGTCGTACATCTGCGCCATCTTATCTGGCGAAAGTTCCATCGAAAAACCGAACTGAACCATCGTGCATCCTGCCGCCTTGCACTCAATCTCGAATGCTTTCAAGAGAGTCAAAGGCGCTCGAGTGTGCCTCCACTTCGGAGACACTACCCAAACAAACTCATTGCCGTAGAGCTCACCCGTTTGCGGATCCTCTTGAATCGTTCCGATCAAGTATCCATGGAGCTCTCCGGCCTTATCAAAATACCCAAAAATTCGAACCCCGGAGGCGTCCCCGAGATCTTTCCAAAAATTCACCATCGGCTCGACCCGTACCGGGGGATCCTGCCATTCGATCTCTGGACACTCGACGCCCATCTTTCGAAGGGCGTCCTCAATCTCTTCCGGCGTAACTAATCGGCGAACCATGCTCAACACAGTCGCCGAATCATGTCGGCGGCGCTATTGTTTCAAAAGGTGCCAAAGCGCTACTCCAGCCGGGAGGGTCTGGGTGTCCGCAGGATCGTCCACATACCCCAGATCGGTGCCGTAGATCTCACCGGCGGCTCGAGGGTTCACGCCGTCGCCGGGAGTAACCTGATCGACCGGCGTCGTCCCGGCGTCTTTCGTCGCTTGGGAGATCGTACGGCCATAAAACTGCGGAGAGGTGGACCCAAGCAGGATCCAGCCGGGATTGTGATCCAGAGCGTCCTGCAGAGTCGAAAAAATGACTGCCTTGATGTCACCGGGCACGCCGGAGTACGTTCTCCACTGACCGCGCTCAAACCAAAGCTGCACGTTGATCGTGGTGTCGTAGAACATCGTACCTTCTCCCGGGGAGACGGGGCGCTCTGCAGTGGTGCCGAGACCGTTGGCTGCCAGAAAGGCAACCCACGCGGAGCCATTCCACAGTGCCCAGTATAGGGCACTGCCGTACGTCGGATCGACGTCAGAGGCGTCCTGTGTGGTCTTGAGCCATAGAGGCGGGTTCGTGCCGGTCGGAAGCGAGGACCCGATCCAGTACGGTGCAGTGATCGACGGCGAAACATCCAGAGGAACGTAGTCATTGACAGAAGCGTCCCAAACGTACCACTGGGTGCCGCCCTTCAACCATGGCCCCACATTGGAAGTAGGCTTCGTGTCGCCGGTGAAGATGAAAGAGCTCCCGTCGGGGGAAAGGATTTTCATTCTCGCCAGCATCTGGTTCGCGAGATCTTGGGGGGTACCCCGGAACGTCGCGGGCAAGGCCCCCATCTGGATTGTTAAGTTGGTTGATTTCAAGCTCATAATTTTCTATGCTACACAATCGATTAAACACCACTTGGGCCGCAAGTAACCCTCCACAAGGGACAGGAGATCGCTATCAGAGACTCCGGTATCGAACAGAAATACTTCTCCGAAATTTCCGTTCAGCGGATGGTTCTGCACTCCCGCAACGTAGCCGCCCAAGCGCGTGAAGGTGTGAAAACAAGCGTCCGAAACCGATCCCAAATTCATTCCGTTATTGAAAAACGTCAACGTATTGCCGATGCGGCGGAAAATCGCCACGTTGGCGTTTCCAGAAAAGCTTCCTCCGTCTTCGCAAGCATCCGAAGGTGACGCCGTCGACCCACAAAATTCTCCGTCTTTTTTGTAGCTTCCACCCTCCGCATAAACCACGTCTGCGACTCGGGGGAACGGAACTTCGGTCCCTAGAAATACGTTAAGCACTCCAGTGGGAGCCGACTTGTACAGAAATACGAGAGTGAAGTTCCCGGGGGTAGTGAATGTGGGGATCTCAAAACTTCCGTTATCTCCAATTCCGCATTGTATGCTTGGCAATCCGGGACCGGTGAAAACCGCACCGGGGGCTCGATAGAGTGGCTGAGGCTGACCAGTTGTCGCGTGCCGACCGTTGCCGCTCTGGTCCTCCCAGACTAACCCGGGTCCGCCGACCGCGGTATTGTCCGCCATCACCGGAAAGCTATCCGCTTTCCACCATGCCCACGGAGTAAGACTGGCCGGATCAAACGGCATCGGACCGCACGCGCCTTCCGGTATGGGAGGACCCACTGGACAAAAGTGAATGGGATCACATGCCGGGCTATCCCCCGCCGGAGTGATCGCAGATACGATGATACTCTCGCAATCAATCGGGAGAACTGAGACCGGGATGTTGGAGTGCGTCAAAACAAAGTTCATGGGGTCCGTATCGGACGCAGAGTAGACGTTGTATCCCGTCGCTTCCGGGTACGGATCCCATGTAAAATCCGAGGCCGACTCAGTCGTGTTTACCAGATAATAATTCGCGCACGGAAGATTGCTGGGGGGAATCGGGGGAGTCGGACCGGAAGCTTGGCACACCGGATCACAGAAGGGAGTTTCTCCCGCACCGGTGACCGCAGTCACAACAAAGCAGCCGCGCCCAACCGGAAGGCGTCCTTGCCTTGCCACGCAGCTCTGGATAGGAATATAGACTCTATTTGCCATAAAATTATGCGTATCCGCCGCCGAAGGCTACACGTAGTGCTTGGATCGCGTTGTAGAATGCTTGCGCCTCTGCCGCAGAAAGTCCGGTGTGGATCGCAAAAAAGCTGTGTCGAGTGGTGACCACATCGGAAGCAACTCCTCCGCTATTCGTGCTAAAAGCGTATATTTCCAGAGGAGCGTTCGCGCGAGTGCCTATAGAAGACTGCGTTGTACTGCTGAGCACCGAACTAAACGCCGCGATGGAGCTGGCTCGATATACTGCCGCGGAAGTCGCGTTAGTTCTATTGCCGCTTATGAAACCGGCCTCCGCGGGCATCCCGCCGATCAACCGTCCTCCTACGGCGTTCCAGCAATCGAAAATTACTAGGCTGATGTAGTCCATCGCCAAAATAAAATTGGCGGTTCCGCAGCCGATTTTTTGCTCTGCGGTAGATACGGGTCTGTAGTACGTCAATCCGGCAGAGTTGTCTCCGGCATAGTCCGAGGCCGGTATGACGCCCGACTTTAAATATTTGGTTCCATCACTGATGAGACCGTTTACCGTGAGATCTCCAGAAAGGAATCCCATGTTAGTCCACGGCGTATTCCCGGCGGTCTTAGTGATAGGAGTGATCGCCGCGATCAAATTGTCGGGAGCCATGACCACTACCGAGATCATTTTCGTATGGATCCCCGCAGAAATGAGCGAAGTCCAGAAAGTGCTAACCGCGGATTTCGATCCGCTGGACGGGGCCGCGCCGCCGTTCGTCACAACCTGATTTGACCAAGTATACGCGAGGTAATCCCCGGCTGAGAGCACTGTGAGAACCGCAGCGTCGCTCAACACGGAACCGGCGGCATTAGTAACCAAAACGGTATACGAACCCGTATCTCCCAGCGCGGGGGACGCGAAGGTAAGAGTACTTCCGGTTTCTCCGCCGATATCCACTCCCGCCTTTTTCCATTGGTAGGTAAGCGGGGCGGTTCCTGTTGCAGTTACTGAGAGAACCGTGGCCGTGCCCACTTCCACCGTCTGGGATTGCGGCTGAACGGTAATCGTCGGAGCGATAATCGCTGGATTTACCACTAGCGAGACGGTATCGCTGACAACGGTCCCCGCTTCGTTTGTAATGATAACCCGGTAATCTCCGGAATCGGAAGGAACCGCATTCGAAATAGAAAATGAACTTGAAGTCGCTCCGGGGATGTCGACGCCGTTCTTCTGCCACTGGTATGCGAGCGGCGCAGTTCCGGATGCAGTGACTGAGAAAAGTGCCGTTTCTCCTTCGTCAAGGACTTCCGATTCCGGCTGCCCGGTAACCTCTGGAGAAACCGGGGGCACCGGGGGCTCAATAAACGGAGTCATGTACACGTTATAGCAAACCGCTCCGGGGTATTCGTCCCACGTCAGGAACCCATCCTCTGTTATGCGATACTGGACGCACGCGAGAGGATTGACTGGCTCGATTGAGACCGAGGGAGAGCCGGAACTTGTGGGGACGAATTGCACTCCGCAGATCGGAGGGCACACGTAATGGATCTTCGGACGCCGGGCGTACAAATTGTCAAGTAAGACGTTCATTAGTCGAGTCCCACACCGGTTGAATAGCTAGCAGGCTGAACCGCGGATAATTCCTGCTCCGCGAATTTCGTTGCGATAATTTTTGCCACACGATCCGCCGCGCGTTGGGACACAATACTCTCGGCTACTCCGGCACCCGTCGCTACAAAACCGTTCTGCTCGAGTGTTGCAGTTGCCACTGCCAAAAAATGATTCTCGGGGGCGTTAGCTAGGCCCGCTACTAGTTCCGGATACGTATCCGCTTTCACGGCCTCGCCATCATAGCGCACCGCGCGTTTGCCTTCTTCGTCCTCGCAGGCTTTCGGATTGCCATCGAGATCAGGATTCTCCAGAATCGAGACTGGGCGAATCCATCGGATCGTAGCTGGGCCATGCCCAGATATGAGGATCTGGAAATTCGTATCGATATTGTCCCGCTCGCTCTTTTCGACTGGACACGCGCCGCTCTGAGTAGCGGTCTGCTCGTCGGCATCCTGAGTCCTCACTGTGCGAGACTGCGGCTTGAAAGAAAAGATCTGCGAGTCGAGATCTATGGGCAAATCGTAGGATAGACTCCCGCGCTCTGCGTTCAATTTCGTCACTAGAAATGGTTCAAAGGACCCGCTCATTCCACCGGCGTAGAACGCGCCGAGATCTAAATCTTCCTCGATTGCGCTTAGCGCGACGTCGACCCATTTGAGTCGGCACTTGCTTCCGGGAGGTTTTGCTTGAACCGCGGCCGTCTGTCCGAAATAACCGCGAGTAAAGATCGCCCACGCGATAGGACAACCGTTGTCGAGCCGGTTTGGCTGGAAGGTTTCCCAGAGGCGATTTTTTCCGTCTTCGTCGTGTGCAACGTGAAAGGCTCTTTCTACTCCGCCGACTTGCCCGCACATCCACTGAACCGGCCGGGTGCCGAGCCAGTAGCCGTTCCAGCACGGACCAGAGTCGTCTGACATGCTGGTGAAGCTGGCGTTGTTTATGATCCACGTAGTGCGGTTGTACGTATCCTCTGAAGGCAGAGAAAGCATGATGAACTGACCGAACTTGCCGGAGGCCGCAAAAGAGAGATCATCGCTCAAACGGCTTTTGTCCTCGAGCATTTCGGAATCCCGAATCGGGAGCCGGGTCGTCAGCTTGGCCGAAGTAGCCGGATCGTAAATTGCCACGCCAGCCGGAGAGTACCAAATCAATTTTCCAAAGTGAGAGATAACCGATCTGTGGGACCAGCAGCCGACCTGAATAATTTCCTCTTGAAAATTGATGGTCGTAGGCCAGAGGCTGCGATCCCGGATGCTCGCCTGAACGAGGGATCCATTGGCCTGCGTGAACACCATGAGCTGCGGCGCTTCTGCCGCGGGAGTGCGAGACATCGCAGTAATCTTTCCGATGAATCGAAAGCTGGATTGCCCGCCAAGATAAACATTTTCCCGGAAAGAAAACGGGTTCGAGTTGTCGCTCGCGAAAAGCTCGTCGTCCACTGCGACCCAGAGACGATCTCCTACCCAAACCATCGGCCCGCCTGACGGAGTGCCGTACAGGTTTCCTTTGATGTGCCCGGCATTCAGACCGTCGTACCAACCGGGGGCTGTCTCGCTACCGTCTTGGATCATCAGGACCGCCTTACTGGGAATTACCTCAATCGCCGATCCGAGATCGGTAGTCAGGCGCTGCGCGGACTGTAAAGTCTGCTCGAAAAATACTTCACCGGCGTACGGAGAAAACTGGAGGCCCGGGATTTTCGTGAATGTGGTAAACGGCCACAGGCTCTGGTAGATCTCACCGTTGACCGCGACCACCGCGATCTCAGCTCCTATGAGGGGCCGGAAAATAAACCCGCCTTGGAGGTTGCCATCTGGTAGCGTCGCCCAACACTTATATCCGGGACGGCAGGACCAGAGCCCGCCGATGTTCGTCATGTTGATCACCTGCCAAGCGTACCCTTGCGGGAGCTGGGCGGGATCCATGTCTGAGCGCACGCCAGAAGGCCAGCTCGAGTCCATATCGAGCAGCCTCGTCCCGGCAATGACCGTATCGAACGTAGTTGCAGCGGAAGCCATTTTATCGTATGTCGTAGTCGTACTTATCCCGAGGGCTGTTCCAATCCAAGATTTGAGGCGGCATGTACGTCGGCGGCTCCAGCTTCAATTGCGCCTCGAGCTCCAGCCGGGCCGCATTGGCTTCGAATTGCTGCCCATTGGCAAGCTGCTGCTCGCTGTAGAGCTTCCGCGCGCGGAGCGCCATGAGGAACGCCACTCTGCTGCTCATCGGAATGTGATCCCAACGAGAACGAAATTCATTGATCGATTTGATGTACGCGATACGCACCCAAGAGCAGGACCTGTTTAAACGTATCCTTCGGTACTGGGGCAAAGTCTCGTCGGGTTCGTAAACGCCGAGGAGCAGCCCGGGGCTGTTCGTGCTGCCGTCATCGATTGTGGAGAGCCGGATCTGTCCAACAGAAAGACCCTTCTGGACGCTGGTGATCCTCGCCACGATTGGCGCGGTGTCATCGGGGACTGCAACGCCGTAGATCGTCGGCACTCGGTACCCGTTCAGCCAGACGCCATTTTCCAGACGCCGAAGAACATTGCCGTTGCTGTCGTACCCGAAAACGATCAAAGCCACTCCATTGTCCGCCGGTGTCGCGGTATACGCTACGAGCTTCGCCGGTGTGATAAGGTCCCGGTAGGTCGGCCAGCCGTATCCCTTGTCGTCGTACGACCATTCGCAGACCGTACGGCAAGAGCCGGTGCCGTTCAAATGGAATTCGAAAAGTTGGCTGCGGCCTAAGAGAGGTTGACCGCCGATGTTCACCCCAATAACTGTCAGAACCTCTCTCGGGAGGGAGAGGCATCTGCGACCGCAGCCGGAGGAGTTGCCGCAATTCATTCCGCTCTGACAAGAGCAGCCCACCGTGCAGATATCCGCCCAGCCCTTAATGCCCTCTAGATCCTCTTTGTTCGCGACAAGAGAGACCGCGTCTCCGACCCAGCGCAAAAGCTTGGCATCGTCACAGGTGCCGATGACCTGCTTGGCGTCTTCCCAGATCGAGTCTACGGTGAACATATTTTAGTAGGATTCTTTGTCTTTGCCGAAAGCTTTTGCCAGTGCGTCGAGAGCATCCTCCGCGGAGGTGTCGCGCTTCGAAGGGCGGTTGTCTTTCTCGCCCTTCACTTTTTCAATCGAAAGAACTTCGACGGTGCATGTGTACCGGCCTTCCCGTACGTCCTCGGTCTCGCGCACAGTCCGGAACTTGATCACCATTTCTCCTTCCTCCGGGAGCTCGAGCTCCTTGTCGCCGGAGTAAGTAAATTCAGGGTAATAAACACGGTCCCGGTCGTTGATCGGGGTCGCGATGCTGCCGCCGCCAAATTCGCTAGCACGGCCGAGATCTATTGGAGTACTCATAGTATAGAACAGTCGGAGGTTACCGTATCTCGCGCCAGTTAAAAGTAGCCATCGCCGCGGTCGTCCCGCCGATCCCAGTAACCAACAAGGAAAGAGTGCCTAGAGAACGCGCCACCCCGGCGGCGTCCAGTGTAATCGGATATCTATTGTTCAGCGACACGGAGGGAGCGCTTCGACTGCCTCCATTGGCCGCGACATACCCACTTTGGAGAACAATAGATGGGGAACCGCTGATCGTCCCGGCAGTGTTAAACTCCGTCGTCGAGTAGCCCGTATTCACGTTAGTGAATGCGGTAGTGCCGCTTATCGCCTGCCCCAGCACAAGTTCCCACTGAATTGGTCGGTCTCCGGTGCCGGTAATCTCTATCGATTCCAGTACGAACTTAGACCGAGTTGTTATAGAATTGAAAGTCGCTCTCGGGCGGACCGAGAGGAGATGCACGCGCGTACCGTTTCCTGCTGTGGCAGCACCGGAGATCGAAAAGGAGAGCCCGGGTATGTCTTCTTGCCCTCCGTTTGAAGAGACGCTGGCGCATACAAAACGCATCGTGGTCGAGACCGTTCCGGTGCAAGTCATCCCGGCTCTGATCGGCAGGTTCGCGCTCTGGATGTATGGGAAGGCCACTGTATTCGCATGGCGAAACTCGTGCACCGGAACTATGCGGCCGTCGATGTCAAAACCGACGCGAACCCGGCCGGTATACAGCGCTTGAATATCGATGACAAAAATCTGAGCCTTTGTGAGATCGAGAGTCTCGCCGCTAATCCCAGTTCCGTCAAGTTTGTCGATGTTCCAATTGGCTTTCGTGACTATCTGGTTGCCGTTTCCGGTGCCGGACAGCAGGGCCAACTGAACCGTAGTGCCGTCCTGCTGGAGCTCTACCCCGTTCACCCCGTCGGAGTATCCTATAAACTTCAAGGTGTTCACCACGGCCTCTATAAAATTGAACGTAACAAAAACCTCGAGAGACCTGCCCGGCTGATACCGGAAGCACTCGAAGCTTTGAAGAAAAGATTTACCTCCGGTCGGCGTGCTCGCAAAGGTCATGAGCGCGCTTCGGTTCGTGGAATCGTGGGCCACGGTCGCGCCGGTCCCGAGAACTATTGTCTCATACACGAGAGGCGGGATCTCGTAAGTGAGTTGAGAATCGAAAACATACGTTGGAGTCGCTACTCTGAGCCGAGAGAACGCGTCGAGCGTGTCCGGAATGGTAACCGTGACCGGGTCGGTTATGTGGCTAATCGGCACCTCTGCGGCAATCGATACTGGGACCGTTCCGGCTATCGATACCGGGGCCGCTACCGACACCGGGACCGTTCCGGCTATTGATACCGGGGTCGCGATGCTGCTAACCGCGACCGGATTCGTGATGCTACTCACTGCGACTGTTCCGCCCACCGTAGCCAAAATCGGTTGCGGAAACGATACCGGCAGCGGAGCATCGGCCGTTACGTGCCACAGAGCCCCGGATGGATCCGGGAAAACTCCCAGAGGCTGGGTGATGTTTACGTTATCGAAGTGGATTGCGTCAATTGGTATGCCCTCGTTTAAACGCGTTAGAACTTTTCGAAGCAGGTTGTTGTCTGAATCTGCCTGTTTGTACGTAGTGTCTGTTGCCATAACTTACCTTTCCTCCGAGCATTAGAACAGTCGAAGGTTACCGAACCTTGCGCCAGTTAAAAGAGAGGAGTGACTTGCGTAGGGACGAGGGTGTCAGGAGGAAGATTCCCGGAATCGTCCGGGTTCGTCACCGCGAGCGTGTAGCCCGGAGGACGAATGGTCATAGCGCCGCCACGCGTTCCTTCGCAGGGTCCTGCGAGGACGTGATCGACATCTTTGATCAATGGAAAATTGCTACCGTTCATTTTAGGTTACCCGTACCCACGTAACAGTCGTACGAGGAGCGATCAGGCGACAGTCTTTCCCGAAGGACTGAAGCTCGATAGTCGTGTAGTTGCTCGTGGTCGTTACTATCGCACAGGAGGAAATCGGGACGTACGAACCGCCGGAAAATCCGGTCAGCGCGACGAAAGACCCGGGAAGGAACTTTGGATCCTGCGTAGGATCCGGAGAAGTGTTGTTTGCGGGGTTTGTGGTATCGACGAGCCCCGCATAAACCGTGGGATTGCTCCCTGTGGCGTACACCATCGTGACGAACCGGAAAAGATACTTCCCGGCAGAAGTCAGTCTAAACGTCACTTTCCCAGTATCTGCGCTAGGAGTGAAATTCACCAGAGTCGCCGCGGCCGTCGGTACGAAATCTGTCTGATCGTCCGCGCCGACGAAGCTGCCGGTTTGCTGTGTGGGACCCGCAGACAGCGTTTCCCCATTTTCGCCGTCGATGCCCTTGTCCCCCGGAAGTCCTTTGTCTCCCTTGTCTCCAGTAAGCCCGAGATCGCCGTGTGGGCCTTGCAGATCCTGTCCTTTAGGCCCGGTGGGTATGATCAGCTTACCGGCCGCTATGACGCCGCTTGCGCCAAGCTGGGGCTGTACTAGGGTCACCGTGAGGTTCCCATAATCGTCCGCAACGAGGACCTGATACCACCCGGAACTTCCCACGAAAATTATTTCGTTGACCTTGATCACCGGGTTGAAAATGGTGCGTAGGATGAACGGCGTGCTGTTCGTGGGTTGGGTGAAGGACGCGATTGAAACCGTGTAGCCGTTGAACCCGTTCAGGCCCATGAGCCCCGGCTCGCCTTTGGGGCCGCGCAATGCTTCAATCTCCTCACGCAGGAGGCGCAGGAAATAACAAGCCACTCCTTCGTCCGCGCTGCGCGGGTCGTCCGGAAGACCGGTATCGAGACTGCACGGAAGCTCCCACGCCACTATCCCGGGAGAAACGTCTACCTTCGTAACGCCATCCCCGAACAACGAGAAGGTGAAATTGTTTACTTGGCTTTGAAGTGATTCGGCCATTAGCTTAGTTGGACAAAGGTGATCGTAGTGTTCTCAGGGTAGACCTTACCCTGTTTCCCGAAAGCTTCAAGCCGCACAATCTGGTTCGGGACAGTAGTGACGTGAATCGCGGACATCGGAATAATTCGCACGGTATTCGAGGCGTTGAATTCCTCGGTTCCGGTTACTGCGGCCGCGGCGGTCTCGTCATAGAGCCGCACCGAGAACGCGACACCAGACGTATGGGAGGAGATCGCAGTGGTTACCGTCAGAAGGTACGTCCCGGCGGTCGTGAGAGTCACCTTCGGCATCGAGGACGTAAAATCAACAGGAGTCCATGCCGGGCCAGTGTTGGGATTCGTATAGAGCGTACCGGCGTCATCGTGGTACTGACCATTGTTATTCGTGGTGCCAGAAGTCGGGCCGCTCAATCCGGGAAGACCCTGATCGCCCTGCTCTCCCTTATCACCGTCATCGCCCTTCAAACCCTTCTGTCCGGGATCGCCCTTTTCGCCGGGAACTGAAAGACCTTGTGCACCCGCTGGAAGAACCAAACTCCCCGCGGCAATCGTTACCGGGGGATTCGTTACAATCGCCAGAAGCGCCAGAAAAAGGGTTCCATCCGCGATGTTCGCGTCCACGCGATACCACCCAGAAGACTCAATGAAAACCTGCATGCCCGGTAAGATCGCCGGGTTGTACGAGGTTCTGACTTGGATCTGCGGGTTCTGGAGAGTCGGCTGCGTGAACGACTGCGTAAGTGCCGTGTACGCGTTGCGTCCATCCGCGCCGGGATTCCCACGATCTCCGGGAAGACCGGGAGTGCCGAGTATGCCGTCCGCAAAGAGTCGGAGAAAATAGCATGCCAAAGGCTCGGTAGCGCCGCGCGCGTTATTCGGCAGACCGGTGTCGAGAGTGCACGGCAGAGACCAGCTCACGACGCCGTTGATTTCGGTCTTGATTACTTCACCGAAAAACTGCTTGGTGAAATTCTCGATCTGGCTCGGAAGCGTTTCGCTGGCTGCCGTGTTGGTCGGATCCGTTCGGCACGGATTGCCGCAGGACATGAACCCGTTCGTACACGTGTCTAGCGGGTTTACGTTAGAATTCTCGGTCCCGTCACCGCAGCTTGTGCAAGGCATAAATTATTTCAGTAAATGGTCTACCACCGACTTGACGTCTCCGTCCTGCGCCTTTTTATGCGACTCGACGAAGGCATCCAAAATTGACTGCCGAAGAACCGGGTCCTCGAGAGTATCGTTGGCCCACTTCATAAATTTCTTTCCGCCGTCTACGAGCTGTACCACTCCCCTCGAGGCCGTAGAGCTCGCGACATTCATCGCCCCTACTCCAACCATCGCCGCGGGATTCGCCGCGGAAGCCGCAGTCAATACCAGCTTGAGGACATGAAATCCAAGAAAAGCAAAAAGCGCTGCAGCGCCCAGCCATACAAAGTACGGAACCTGCACGAGGCCGGTGCCTTCAATCTTTTTGCCGACGTTCTCGTTACTATCATCCTTAAAAGAATCGACCTTTTTGGAAAGCACCGCGAGCGTTTTGCGCACCTCATCCGCCAGCGCCACGGTGTCAATCGTGGGCCGCTTAGCCGGAGGCCCGAGGACGTCCGCGACCGCGTCGGTCAGCACGACCGTTTCAGTAGCGGGGGAAATGACGAACGGGCTCGCCTTTTCTGCGACGGCGGCGACTAGCGTCTCGCTCGCCTTTTCTTTTGCGCGCTGCGCGGCCTGCCTTTGTGTCTCCTTCGCCGCCTGCGTCGCCTCTGGGAACTTTTTCACCTTGTCCTGAAAGAGTTCCACCTTCTTGGGTATTAGTGTCCCGCAGCCGGTAAGAAAGACCAAGGCGACGAGCGATAAAAGATAGGATGTTTTTTTCATTTTTCTTGATGAGGTGGCGAATGGTGAGGATGCCAATCGCAATTTGGATTAGGGTTAGGGTGAAGCTCAAAAAAGGTCCTAGATTCTGCATGACCGCTTGGACTCCCGCGAGCGAAATGTTCACTCCGAGGAATCCAAAAAGTTTGCGTTCGTGTTCTATCACAAAAGAAATATCTTGTACTTGCATTGGGGGTTATATGGCCTCGAGCCACTTTCGCAAAAGGTCATTGAATGTGTCGGCCGGTTTGGGGGTGCCCCCCGTGAGTACGACAATTTTTCTCACGATTGTGTATATCAAGTCTCCCGGCGAAAAGGTCCCGCCGTACGTTACCAAAATCTTTCGGAGGATGTTGCTTCGAAGATCTCCCGGGGAAAAAGTGCCGCCCCGGGCAACCAGAATTTTTCGAAGTAAGACGTTCTCCAGATCGCCCGGTGAGAAGGTCCCGCCATAGACGGCAAGAATTTTCCTCATGACGGTCGAGTCAAGGTCGGCCTGTCTGTAGGTTGTAGCCATGGTTTTTTAAAGAGAATGGGGGCTGTCGGCTGTTAGGCCGGACAGCCCCCAAGGGTTTCCCTACCCCGATGACCCGAGCGAGTCACCGAAAGGGTGTGATTTGATTACAGCGTCGGATAACCGGGTCCGATCACAGGAGTCTCGTCGTCACCGCAAACACCAATGTTGGTGAAGCTGTCCGCACCACTGTAGGAGCTGGAGTTGGACGACGCGCAGGCGATCAAGCCGAGATCAGCTTGGCAGCGCTTGTAGAGGATCGGGATGATCCATTGAGGGCGCAGCGGGCGATAGGCCCGGGTGATCTGGTACTGGTGCCAGCCGAAGTCGCCGCGGCTATTGCACTCGTTGTCGATGACATAGTGCCATTCGAGCTCACCCATGTGCAACTGCGGGGAGAACTTGAAGCTGCCTTCGCCGACATACTTCTCGGGCACGAGGCGCTCGAAGCTTCCGTCGGCAATCAGCACGCCGACTTCGTAGTCAGCGGCCAGCCAAGCGGGATTCGGTTTCGCAAAGGCCACGCCCCGGGAAGGGTTCGCGACGATCACGACTGGGTCAACCAGTGCGAGGGTGCCGTCTTCGTTGAAGCCAGTGGCCCGGAGGGGACGCTGATCAACACCGAAGGCAATACCACGGTAAGCCGGGCTCTGCTCGAAGGAGTAGGCCGTCAAGGTCTGCTCGCCGAGTTTGTACCCGCCAGTGGTCAAGGCAACCATGACGTTCTGCACGCCGACTTCCGAGCGAAAATACTCGATCTGGTCGGTGCCGCCGATGAAGCGGAAGTGAGGCATTCCCTCGCTCTGGCTGTACCACTCGCCGAAGAGCACCTCTTTGAGGTACCGGGCAATGTAGTGCAGCGCCTTGAAGGTCATCGGACCCGTAGGCAACAGCGGGGCGAACTTCACGCCGAGATCTGTTTCCAGACCGCCGGTGAAAAGCGAATTGAAATCGTAGTTCGCGTTGGCCGTGAACTTCGAAGCGGATCGCAGGTACAGCTGGGCGCGGATGTCCGCGTTGATGTACTGGGTGACCAGTTTCTTCATGGAGTCTTCCGCCGTGCCGTACGAGCTCTTAAACGCGGCGTACCCCTGCTTGACGCAGATGTTCGGGCCGCGGCCACGGAAGCTCTCGAGGCGGAGCGTGAATTCGACAGTGTCAGTCAGATCCTGATTACCAGTCTGGCCGCAAATGTCGGTATCGCACACGAAGTTGGGGATCGCCAGTGAATCACCGGGAGCCGCCTGCATCTGGACGATGCTTCGAATGGCGTCAGACGTGCCGGACGGGAAGGTCCCGCCGCCGATGACGTTCATGTATACGCTGTTTGCAGCGACCGCCTTGGCCACTTGACCAACAATTCTGTTGGTGTCCTTACTGGCTATGTCGCTGATATCAGAGGGGTTATCGCAAAAAAATGCCATAAACGTGATGTGGTTAAACTACGGGTGACTACATAAATCCGGGTCACTTGTCCGGGCACAGAAAGTTTTCCCCTGTGCGGGAGTTATGTTTGTCGCCGTAGGCCAAACAGCGGAGAGCTCAGGCCGTTCTCGGTGAAGTCAAACCGAGCATCTTTTAGACTTCAGAAGAGAGTCGAAGGGAATCGAAAAAAGCGCAAGTGCGTTTTAGTGGGTTTGGAGATAGATAGCTGCTTTCTGAAGAATTTCGGGCTGATCTTTCGCGTATCCCAAAAGCGTATTGCAGTCTTTGCACAAGAGTCCGCGCACGCGGTCGGTGCTGTGGCAATGATCGACGTGGAGTCTGCGGCCTTTTGAATCTGCGTTCTCTGCGCCGCAAATCGCGCATCCGCTGTTCTGGTTTTTCAAAAGAACTTCATACTCCTCGAGTGTGATCCCGTACGCGCGGCGCAAAACTGCTGACTTGTGTTTCCGGGGGTGCGCTTTGTTCCACGCTCTGCGCGTCGCGGCATGCTGCTCCGGGTGCTTCTTCGCCCATTCGCGGGCTTGTCTCGCGTCTTCTCCCGGGTGGGCGAGTCTCCATACGTCTTTCGCCGCGCATTCACATACACGACAGCTATGACGAAACCCGGGCGCGTGTCCGTGCGGCCGAAAGTTTTGAGCGTTCAGTTCTTTTTCGGTCCCGCACTTTTTGCAAACCCGAATACTCATCGAGGATGCGTCTGGTTATATCGGAGCCGGGCGTTCGCCATCTGAAGAACTACCCCGCGATCCTTGATCGCATGAAGCATGATCCCACCGGCGTTCGTAATCCGATCCAGCATGTGCGCTACCCCGGGCGCGTCGTTACGCGTAGGGCAGCTAACTCCTCCCGGAAAAGTTTTGTGGGGTTCCTTGGCTTCCGCGGTGAGGCGCATTAAATAGTGGTCAATAAATTGTAGTTTCATATCCTCGAACGGGAGCCGGGCGCAGGCGTCGAAGTGGGCCTGAAGGCTCCGGCGCGAACAGAAGTACGGAGGTTGCGCCGCGTATCGGGGGAAAGAATACCCCTCGGGCATCGTGTGCATGTGATCAGAAGCTTCGTTCGACCAAAACACATCTTCGTCATAGAGGTACCTCGGCAACTGCGGCGAAAGGCAGACCGAGTCCGAGTCGTTCATGAGAATGTGTTTAAACGAGAATTCGAGCATCACCCTCATGTGCTGTTTCTGCCGTTCAAGTGACGCAGGGCCAATATACGCCCGCTCTCCCGCAGTCCGGAAAATTAACTGCTTGCTGGTTGATCCGAGAGCTTGGGGAGTTATAGGTGCATCGTTGGGGGAGAGTATCAGCACCGGGCACTGATGGTGCAGATAGTACGGCAACAAGTTTTTGATTTGGTGAGCGTCTCCGGCGTATCCGCAGACGGCAACGAGCGTGTCAGGATTCAGGGGCATAGCTGTAGTTCTTTCAAGACCATTTCACGGACAAGATCTCCGAAGCAGACGGTCGGCTGCCATTTCAAAACCCGCTTAGCTTTCGATGGGTCTCCCAAGAGGACGTCCACTTCGGCCGGGCGAAAATACTTTGGATCCGTGGTGACATATTCCTGCCAATCGAGATCGACGTAATCGAAAGCGATCTCGCAAAATTCGCGCACGGAATATGTCTCCCCCGTGGCAATGACGTAGTCATCCGGTTTGTCCTGCTGGAGCATCAGCCACATCGCGTGCACGAAATCTTTAGCGTGCCCCCAATCGCGCTTGGCGTCGAGGTTTCCTAGCACGAGGTTCTTTTGTCGGCCCCGCTTTATGCGCGCCACGGCCTTCGCGATTTTGCGAGTGACAAACGTCTCGCCACGGCGCGGGGATTCATGGTTAAAAAGTATTCCGTTGCTGGTGTGGAGACCGTAAGATTCCCGATAATTCTTGGTAATCCAGTAAGAGTAAACTTTGGCGCACCCGTAAGGACTGCGCGGATAAAAGGGAGTGTTTTCATGTTGGGGAGGGGGACTCGCCCCGAACATCTCGGAGCTGCTGGCTTGGTAAAATCGGGGATAGCAACCGCCAAGGCTGCGAATCGCCTCGAGGATACGGATCGTTCCCAGACCCGTCGCGTCACCGGTATACTCCGGCACATCGAAGCTCACCTTCACGTGGCTCTGCGCCGCGAGATTATATATCTCGTGCGGAGTCGTGTCGTGAATCACGCGAGTCATGGCGGACCCGTCGGAGAGATCTCCATAGTGGATGTTTAAACGATCAAATATATGATCGATCCTGCCGGTGCTGAAACTGCTCGACCGGCGCATGATTCCATGCACCTCGTAGCCGTAGCTGAGCAATTCCTCAGCGAGGTAGCTTCCGTCTTGGCCGGTTATCCCGGTTATTAGTGCTCGTTTCGGCATAAGAAGTCTTGATAGGCTAGTTTGATTCCGTCTTTGATGTTAGTTCTGGGTTTCCATCCCAGTTCGAAAATCTTGTGGCTGTTAAGTAACCGGCGGGGAGTGCCGTCCGGTTTGCTTTTATCCCAGTGAATGTTCCCGGTAAATCCGGTGGCTTCCGCTACTAGACCGGCCAGCGTGCCGAGCATCAGCTCTTCGCCACTCCCGATATTTGTAAGATCGTCCGCCTTGCCCGCCACGAGAAGTTTTATCGCAGCCTCCGCGAGATCGTCCGCGAACAAAAATTCTCGGGTCGGCGTGCCGCTTCCCCACAGAATCACGTCGTTTGCCTTGGCTTTCACGGCCTCGTGGAACTTCCGGACCATGCCCGGCAAAACATGCGAGTGCTCCGGGTGATAGTTGTCCCCAATCCCGTAGAGATTCGTAGGCATGCACGAAATGAAATGGCGTTTGTGCTGCTCCCTAATTGCTTGGCACATTTCGATGCCCGCGATCTTCGCCACTGCGTAGGCCCGGTTCGTTTCCTCGAGCGGGCCGCACATAAGCTGATTCTCCTGAATGGGGACCTGCGCGTGCTTCGGGTAGGCACAGGCGCTACCGAAAAACAGAAACCTAGAGACCCCGCAACCTAGAGCTGCCTCCATGGTGTTGGTCTGTATTCTAAGATTGTCCCGAATAAAATCCGCTCCCAGCCTGCTGTGCGCCATGATGCCCCCGACCTTGGCCGCGGCGTGGAAAACCACGTCCGGTTGGTAAGCTAGAAAATATTCCCAAGTACGGTCCCAGTCGGTCAGATTGAGGACTCTCGAAGAGGGCGACAGAATTTCATCAGCGCCGTATCCCAAAACTTTGAGTTGTCGAATCAACGCTTGGCCAACGAGGCCGTGCCCGCCAGTGACTAGAATTCTCATATCTTTTCACCTAGAAGGTGACGCCGACCCAGCTCGATTAGCGAAAGGTCCTTGACCCCGTGGATCCAGATTAACTGACCGCGTTGGGCCTCGTGGAACTTCTCCAGCGTGTAGCCTCTAGTTGCATACCACGATACAATACCGGGGATGTTTGCCCAACCTCTTTTTTTAAACTGGGGAGAGAGCGCGTAGTCCCAGCCCACATTAGCTTTCAGGCCGTCCGCGGTCCTGAGCACCCACTTCAGCATGGTTGCTTCTCCGTTGACGAGAAGGTTGCCGTTCATGTGCTCCGCCGGGATGTACACTACCGGGCCAGCGACGCAGACCGGTTTCGGTTTGTTCGCGTAATCCCACGCCTGAGACATACGAAGGATCCAGTCAGGGAAAACCGGACACCCGTCAGACTCGCAGGTGAAAATTGCCTTGTACCGCGGGATCCTGCGTGCGGCACTCATCGACTCCGCCCACCGAATTGTATTTATCCAAAGAGAATTGCAACCGGCGGGCCAGCCGGTGTTCCCCCGGGGCGCAGAGTACTGCCACAAGTTAAACTTGCGAGAGATCTGCAGGGCAATGGGGCCGGGCAACGAAAGGCAATCGTGCCGGTTTACCAACAGCACGTCCGCCAGATCCGAATGCCTCGGCTCGAGATCAGCGAGGTACCTTATGAGAGCCTCGGCCTGAGCCTTATCGCCTTCCCAGTACTGAAGTGCGATCAGTATTTTATTGCTCATCGGCTGAGAACCCCTTGTGGCTTGGGTGTTGTATTCTTCGGGCCGTAAACGCAGTGGCCAATGTGTCCGCATATTAATCCTAAATCGACGTAAGGCGTGTGCCCGGCCGCTTTGGCCCGAAGACAAAAGCTTACGTCTTCACCGACACCAAGAGTGTTTTCTGCCTGAGCGAGTGCAATAGCCGATTCCAGACCGCGGAGCGCGTCGTACCCTTTCGCGGCCGTGATGGGTCCGTCGGCCAGCGCGTTCCGTACCCTCGCAACTTGATCAAGAAGGCTCGCCTCAGTCGAAGTGAACCAGTTTCCTCCAGCCTTGTTCGGGCCTTGTCGGGCGATACGCGGGAACACTTTTTCGATGTCCTCGAAAACTGTGCGGTGAGTAAGAAGGCAGCCAGTTCCAACCCATCGAGTTTCCTGAATTTTGTCATAGGGACCTTTGCGGTAGTATTCAGCGACCTGCGGATTCGCGCTTCCCTCGTTGGTGACCGGGGGTCCGTACCGGTGACGCCCAAAATACAGTCCGCCGACGAGAGACTTTCCGTGGCTCATGAGCCGGTCGAGAGTGTTTAAACCCATAAACTGCTCCGGAAAATCGAAGTTCGTATGAGATCGATACCAGTCGGCATTCCCGAAGGGAAGCAGCATGTCGTCGTCGACCCAAAGAGCATAATCGCACGGGGACTTTAAAAAGATTTCGGCGCAAGTGTTCCGCGTGTGTGAAATAAAGGCGTCGCCCCACGATAACAAACAGGATGTTCGCCGACGGTCTATCAATTGAGCGACACAGAAGGCCGTCATTGGCGACACGTTCTTGTGCCACGGCATGATAATCATAACCTTCTTCGAGACCATGGCAACCGCCGCAGATTTATCCGCCAGGAGCCCGGGTCCTCCTCCTGTTTTATCTGAAAATCCTAACTCCATGCTTTTCCTTTTCGTAAATTCTCTTGTTTAAACAACGGCTGCGTATTTGACCAATTGAAACACTGTCTCTGTTGGCCGGGATCTCTAAGATCGAAACTGGCGCAAGGGCGTTTGTGATCCACATGCCAAACTCGACCGTAGTTTTCCCAGCTCATCCCCGGTTTGAACTGCCCGGCTAGGTACTCTCGGTACTCTTCGATACCGCAGCCCAGCAGCTCTATAGAGCTGCCGTGTTTTACGCTATCTCGAAGCGCCGCCCGGACACGGCTCCTGAGAGTCCACATAAGTCGAAACCCACTGTCGGTTTTTAGCCGATTTTTAATATACCGTCGGTTTGAGGCTCGGTACTTGATCGCGTTCCGGTGATACCGGGCTAGGGACATCTTACGACTCCGGGCCACGTCAGAATAGTAGCTCTTTTCTTTGTGCCGCCTAGTTCTTTCCGGATTCTCTCGTCTCCGGTCGCGTTGCAGTTTCCACCTACGCCGCACCGCCAATAAGAGCGCGGCGCGGTGGAAATCGAATGTCAATTCTTGGCCCACGCTAGAACCTTATCAGATCTTATGTGTTTTCCCAACTACTTTTTAAGTGGCGGCTCCGGTGCGGGCGCGCTCCTCCATGATTTGCTTCGCGATGGAGTCCAGAGCGTCCTGTGACCGTACGTTGAGATCCTGCTTCGGCTTTTGCGGAGCCGGAGCGCCGGGTGCGGCAGAAGATTCAGGCAAACGGCTACGGCCGGAGGCTTTGACCTTTTCCCACTTCGCGGCGACTTCGTCGTACGCCTTGGACTTGGCCTCGTGAGCCGCTTTCAACTTCTCATGCTCCCGCTGGAGGTTGAAAAGCTGGAGCACGCCGGTGATCAGCGTCGCGCGCATCCGCGGTGAGTCGTCCTGCAGCGCCGCTTGCATCTGGGCGCGTGTCTCAACCACGAACTGGTTGTGCTCCTCGATCTCTTTCTTCGCGGCTTCGTCCGCCTTCGCGTCTGCGGTCTTCTCAGCGAACCAAGGCAGCGCCGTGGCGAACTGTGCGAGCTCCGCGGCAGTGGCCTTCTGGTGCCCGCCAATAGCCTCGGTCACGGCCTTCTCACGGTTCGCCAAATATTCGCCGACGTTTTTCTTCGCCTCGGTGATCGCCAGATCTTTCTCGTAGCGAACCTTGGCAACGTCCGCGATCTGAGACTCCACAATTCGCTGGAGAGTCGGATCTTTCATGGCCTCGAAGAGCGCCGAAAGATTGCACTTGTCGGGACCACCGTACTCTTTGATCTGCTTGATCGTGTCCTCGGTGACAGCCGGGTTTTTCCGGAGCTGCGAGTAAATGAATTCGTGGGCCTTGCTGACCTTCGTGTCGAATTCCTTAAACTTCGGATCGAAGTCGATGTCCATCTTTGCGCGCCACGCACGAAGGTCTTCCAGTTCCTTCTCCTTTGCGAGTTGCTCCTCGGTGGGCTTGCCTGCCCGGCCGTTGAGCTCTTCAACCTGCTTCTTCGCGGCGTCCCGCTCCTGCTGCAGCCGGGTGATTTCCTGAGCGGCCTTGATCTTCACGGCCGAAAAAGCCTCTGAAGATTTCGGACTCGCGTTAGGCGGGAGCGTCGGAGTCTCTTTGAAAAACTCGTCCGCTTTTTTCAACTCCTCGGCCTTGGCGACGCGTTCGGCTTCCGCTTTGTCGGCGGCTTCCTTCGCGGCCTTGTCGGCGTCCGGCGCTGGTGTGCTATCGTCCTCTTTGGGCTCGATCACAACCGGTGGCGCTTCCGCGGCGGCTTTGGCTTTTTCTTCGTTCTCCTTGGACTTCGCAGCGGCGAGTGCGTCAAGGGACTCAATCGCGAGAGGGTCCGCCACGGGGGCGAGACTCTGCTCACGAAGCAGCCCAGCGGCCGCTTTGTCATTATTGGTTTTGGTGTCGAATTGCGCTAGCGCTTCTTCTTGGGTCTTAGGCATAGGTTATAACTGTTCAGGTGTTCTCGGGGCGGGGTCTTCTACGGGCGTGAGTTTCTGACCGTCATTCCACTTGGAATCGTCCTCAAGAGGAGGATACGACGACGCCACTTCCGTGACGTTTCCGGGCGTGGAATGGGACATTGCCAGAAGCTGCGAAACGGCGAGTTGCAATCCTCTGTGTTCGCCGGAGCGAATCAGAATCGCGTTGGTGTCGCCAGAAGCTAGGAGGCCGGGAACCGACTCCAGAAGCTTCGGAATTAACCGCCGCCCTGTGTCTGTCTCGAGGAATTTCCCCCATCGCTCTTCGTCAATTGGGGACCAGTCTAATGGTCCGGCTATAATTTCCATGGTTCATCGGGTTAGGGATTTACTGCATTGGGACTTGCTGCGGCTGGGGTTCGGGCGGAAGCCCGGGGTCGCCTTGCTCAAGAGCGGCCGTCTCTGCTTGATGCGCCATCGCCTGTTGATCGATCTGCTTCAACTGCGCAATCGCGGTCGCGGCGTTGGCCAAAAATTCTTTTATGGGCGCGAGGGTCTGCGAATCCATGCCCTGCTGCATCGCAATCGTATAGTGCTCGTTGATGTGCGCCACCATTGCCTCGAAAACGCTCGTGTCCGACTGGCCTTGGTGCAATTGCCCGGCGGCCTGCTCGGTGACCGGCATCAGCACCTGCATGTGAATAAGATGATTGTCCCGGGGGCTCACTTCCACCGGCTGACCGGCGCTGAGCAGCACAACCTCGAGGTTCTGCATGCGGGATTGTTCCGCGATTTCGGTCGGGTCCTGATCCGCGAGCAAAACGCGTTTGGCGAAATCCGAGCCCATGCGCGCAGAAAGATCTTCGACTTCGAGCTGTCGCTGGTTGTACAGCGGGTTGCCCTTCTTCTCCTGCGCTAACATCACGATTGACTGACGTTGTAGCGGGGTAAGGTCCGATATCGAGGACGCTACTGGCTGCTTCGCCAGCTCGTCAAGCTCTTCGCGAGACATCGACTCCAGCATCGTCTCTTGAAAATCCCGGGCGTCCTGATCGTCCACGTCGGGGTCGCAGATACGACGCTGCATCAAACCGAAAAGATCCGTCATCTGCTCGAGGAACCTAGAGATCCGAATATCCTTCGCCTCGTTTTCCCGGGAGGCGAGCAAATTCCAAGCAGCCGGAGAGCGCATGCCCTCGCCTGCAGTCGCCATGTTGGGCGTCGATGTAGAGCCAATGAGCTCATTGACTAGCTGCTTGAAGAATACGTCGAGCTTCAAAAATCCGTCCACGTTGCCGTCGATCTTTTGCTCGAGAACTGTCCAACCAGAGGGCACGATGATCGTGCTGCCAATGACGGACATTTTGAAAGTGTGAAGGCGTCGGACATCGCCCTGCATGAGAGTTTTGCCGGACATGATCAGCCGGTCAACAACTTCATTGCGCGTGCGATCCAGCATCCCGGCCAGCTCGTAGATGTCCCGGCCGATTCCTTTAGAACCGTGCAGAGTGCCATTGCCTTTTTGGAAAGTGAAAAACGAGCAGCAGTCTTCGAAGCTTTCGAAATGATCCACGCGGGAAAATATCTCTAGGAGCTCCGGCCCGGCGACGCGATAGTGAGAAACCTTCCCAGTAACCTCGCGTACGAGCAGATTGTAAATCACAATCACGCTTGCGCCTGCCATATAGCTCGCGCCAATGGTCAACTCGCGAAGCGCGTTCTGATACCAGATCTCCAGAGTGCCGCCGACGTTGAGCCGGTCGCGGATCTGCATCGGGGAAGCCCGATTTATCGCTTGGGCGGTGTTCTCGAGTTTCCAACCGGCATCCTCGGCAGCTTCGCGGTCTTGGATGTGCGCGAACAGCTCGTGCGGCAACAACGTCTCTTTGAGCACGAGGATTTGCGCCCATCGTGTGTCTGACTTGGTGCCGTCGGCTGCGAACGAGTCCTCAAACGAGAAAGCAGTAGGAAACCAAGAATAGTTATCGAGGAGGCCAACGACAGTATGCCCAAAAAGAGCATTATTGAAAGCGATGTCATTTATTAAAGTGTTAAACCCTTTGCGATTCCGGATCAGGTCTGTAATGCCCTTCCGAAAGGTTTCGGTTTTCTCAGTTGAGTTGAGCCACTTGTCGGAGAGCTGAGAATTCGTAAAATATTTCAGCCCGTCGATCGCCTGCACGAATCTGGGAGCAACTTGCTCGATCATCGACGGCAAAGGCTTGCTTGTGAAGTTCTGACGCCAGCCCAAACCCTCCGACTCGAGTTTCCGGGAGTCATACGGGCGCTCCGCGTTGACCTTTGCGAGGATTCGAGAGAAAATGATAGACCGATTGCGGCCCGCCTGAATGACGGTGCGGATTACGTCGCGGCCCATCGCGATATCGCGAATACTTCGCTGCGTGGGCTCGCCTTTCTTGTCAATGTCGGGAGACTGGATGATCCCGCCGAGTGCGTTCGTGGGATAGCCTCCGTTTGTGACGGAAAAGGGCAAAGGACTTGGGCTTGCTGTATCTGCCATGCGATTAACAGTCGAAGGTATCTGTTTGGCGCGCTACTTTTTCTCTAAGCCAGTACTTTCGAGGGCACTGCTCGGTACAAAGTGAGGTTTTTGAAATGATCAGGCACTTGCAGACCCCGCAGACGTCCTCTTCCCGGTCCGGGCACACGTTGCAGACCTGTGCACGGGTCCAAATTGTCTTCCGGGAGGCCAAAATCTCGTATCCGCGGAATTTCCACCAGCACGAGCGAACGAATGCCATCAAAAAGTGCCAAAAAAGCATGATCATATCTGGGTTTTCCTCCAACAGTGGGCCGGTAGGTCGTTATTCGCTACCCGGGTCGAGTCCAAGTGCACCGCAGTGGGCAAATCCTCTCCCAAAAAGCCGCAGGCATGGAGCCGGGCGTCGAGCAGGCGCTTCCCTATGGTTGCCTTCCTGAGCTCGTTGAGCGCTTTGACGCAACTCTGGCAGCCCCCGGGCAATTCGTTGTTCCCCGGGCACGTGGCGCACACGTTTGCTCGGTTCCGGCGCTCATCGTCAGGCACGAAAACCAGTGGATGCACCTGTACGTGCTCCCTGAGAGCTGTGATCCACTTCAGGACCCGTGTTTTCAGAGTCGTCTTGGCGAGGGTCTCGGCGTACACAGCATTTTCAGTCCGGCAAAGCCCCGGGTTAACCCGGCACGCTTGCGCGATTACCTCCGCGGCGACGTCCCCGACGGGCACCCCGGCCCGTTCCCGGAACCTCTGAACCTTCGCGATGACCCCGGGCCACGAGTTGCTCGTGTGCGTCACATTGTTTTCATCTTTGAAGGAAAAGCCACCTTTGGGAAACACGTTATTATTGATCGTTTGCATATCACCAACTAAATCCATCCGGCATCGGTTCGAAATTAGAGTCTAAAACTTCGGTCTGATTCGTGGCGTCGATTCTCGCGCCGCCTTTGTACATTGAGTCCATCCAAGAGTCGTCGATATTGCTGATCGTGTGCGAGTTATTTTCTCGCATGGAGAGCTGCACCTGAGACCCCCTGCGCGCCGCCAGCACCAAAAGCGACAACGAGTCGGCATCGTTGGGCGATGAAAAACCTCGGGACTCAAAATCTTTTTTGCTCTCGGTCTTTGACCGGCCGGAGATCACGCGATAGCGCCGGTTCGCGAGCTGCCCGGCGAGCTTGGTCATGTCGACCGACGGGTGAATCAGGAGGTACCCGAATTCAAACCACATTCGCATCCCGAACCAAAGCTCGGTCGCTATGCGGTCGTACATTTCCTTGCAGATCTTGCTATCCTCGATCATCAGCTTCTCAAGGCTGGCGCTCTCGGAATAGTTTACGTCGTGTATCACGGAGGACCACTCGTAGCGGATCAGATCCGCGACACCCGCGCCGTGGCCGGTACGATCACATGCGTAGTACTCCGGGCGTGTCCCGCTCTTGCGGTTCATTTCCATCACGGACTTTTTCATTGCCACTGTCTCGCCCTTGGGCAAAACAAACTGCTGAGTCACCTGAAGACCCCAGCGCGGCATCACAGAACCGTCAGGTCGTTTAAACAGCGTCGTATGACCGTTGGGGTAGTCGACGGATGAAGGCCATTTAATTCCAGTTGCCATCCCCCATTTACCGATTGTATGAACTGCTTCGTCACCACCTTCCAAGGCCAGATCAGTGGCTCCGACTGTGACGGGTTCTTCGAACCAGATATACTCGCCACGAACTTTTCCCAGCATCCCAGCAGGAATGACCGTCGCTTCGATTCCAATTGCAGGATATAAACCTCGACCCATCGTCCGGTATCCGCCGGAGTTTCTTCCACCAGCATTTGCGGCAATCTTTTCCAATCCACCGGCCGTCTGGAGCCCGGGATATATAACTTTTTTCTGCAGGACGTTCTCACACCTTTCACCGTCCAAGCGCAGCACGTTCCAGCCACGCGTGGATTTCCATTTAAAATGGACGTCTTCGTCAAGATTAGACCATCCAAAAGGGGGCTCTGCACGCTTGCTAACTTCGTCATATGGATCAGAGGGGTTGTACGCGCCGAAGATCTTGAAACCTCTTCCGCCTTCTTCGGTGTTGGAAATGATGTTGTCGATGTCCGCCCAGATTCCCTTGGCGATATTCTCGACTTCGTCCATGAAAATAAACATGCGGGAAAGATCGCCGAGTACTGGGTGCGGTACCGGACGGGGTCGGCGTTTAGAACCTTGGAGACGGCCCGCCTTCTTATTTGCGCCCTTCGGCACAATGACACCGCGAATTGATGAAAGTTGATCACGACGTGTTAATCCTATGAATAGCCCGCCGATCTCCCCGGCAAGCGGCACCGACGCGTTTTGATGGAGCGAAACCATGTGGGAGAACAGGTTTGCTTCCAAGTGATTCTCGGACGGACCGAGCAACCGGATCGTAGTATACTCTGGATCCCGCGCCCACTCCATTAAAAGTCTGACGCCCATCGAAAAAGATTTTCCCATGGACGCCGCACCGCAAATGAGCCCCATGTCCGTGGTGTCGAAAAGCTCCCAGATATCCTTTACGCTCTGGGGCTCCGGGGAGAACTGTGCCGGGGTCCAAAGGATCTGTGCCGCTTCTGCTAGTGCGCCCTCCTCCATGATCCCACGCACGTACGGCGCGAGCACCTCATTGATCTCTCCTTCTGTGGGTGTCTTCCGCTTTACCTTGAACTGCGCCTTGTAAAACCCACAGACCAGTTCGCACGCCGATATCTTCTGGTCGGAATGCACCAGCTTCGCGACCTGCGCCGCGAGCTGTTTTTCTGCTACTGGTAAACTCATACTTCCCGGCCGCAGTTTAAGACGGTCTCCTCGGTAGTCCCGAGCGGGAACTTCACGAGCTCCGCCGTCTTCCAACCTCGTGCGCCGTAGCGTTTGGGTCGGGGCGTTGGAATCGAGACCCCCTTATGGCTCTTGGGAGCCCGAAGGGAAAAATTGATTATCCGCATGGAGGTGGCCAGCCGGTCGAATCCGATCCGGGTCTTCCAGCCGCGATTTTTCCATGATCTCAGCCAGATCCGCGCCATCGGCAGCTCCTTCTCACAATACTTTCCAGTTATCAAAGGCACACAGTACAGTCGGAGGCCCCGGGCGGCGTGGACACGAAAAATGCCAGAGGGGCGTCCTCTGGCAACAATGAAAACGTATAAACTCTGTTTTGGTTTTACTTCATGTGTTCACCCTCCTTCTATTACGTGGTCCCTCCGGGACGCAAGACAGGGTTAGTGTTTCACTTCGCTCCACAGTCGCTCTGTGCAAGCAAATTAGCAAGCTCCGCGCGTGCGGCACGGGCCTTGTTACCGACCGCTTTGCCGTTGCGGGAGACTATCCCATTGACGGTATGCTTCGACCACGGCACGCCGGTGCGGGTCGGATACCCCCGGGCATTCATCATGTCCGCCACGTCCTGCGTGCTGTAGCCTTGGCGGCTCCATTCCACGAGCTGGCGGAGTGCGTCCTGCTCCTCGAGCTTTGAACCGAAAGGTTTCTGTCCGCCTACCCGGCCTTCCATTGCGGCCCGGATACGGGCGCTGCGCAATTTCTTGACCAGCGTGGATTTCTCCCACTGCGCGAGTGCCGCCATGAACTGGCGAATCAAGATGCGGGTAGGGTCGACGTCGTTTGACGCCATATCTTCAAGCGCGCCTTGGTCCGTGGCAAACAACTTGATTCCACGGTTGCGCAGCTCCCGCAGCAAGAATTCGCTAGCCATGAGATCGCGTGCCAGCCGGTCCATCCGCTCAACAATCACGCAGTCCACCTTGAGGCGAGGATTGTCTTTCAGCTCATCAATAGCCATGAGCATCGCGGTAAACGCCGGGCGTTCTTCGGAGGTGCCGGTAATCGAGTCGAAAAATTCGAGGCTAGACTCTAGGTCGAGACCGTGGGCCTTTGCAAAAGCGGCGCAGGCTAGGCGCTGGCGCTCCGGGCCGTCACCTTCAATCTGACCCTTGCTCGAAACGCGGAGGTAAGTAAATGCTTTCATTGAGACCAGATTACCAGAAGAGAAGTTCACATGCAAGCAAAATAGCGATAAAAATGATCATGCCCATAACACCGGCCTGCGCAAACGCTTCGATCCAATATCGCCGGGTCTGGTAGTCCCCGATTTTGATCGGGGCTTCCTGCATTTTGCGGTCTATCCAGAGGATGATCCACCAGAGACCTTGCGCTAGAGCCGAGACCACGAGACAAGCGACGAACCACCACAGAAAGGTGCTGATCAAAGTGGCAATCCAGCTCATGCGACCTCCCCTGCCAACCGGCGTTGATTGATTCCCCGGATATCCGGCAGTTTGGCCAGCGCAACGCACTTCTCCAAATATGGATACCGCGCCATCACCTCAGGATTGTTCAGCGGAACCTCATAGACCATCTTGACCCGTGCTCCCGGCTTGGTGAAGTGATTGTCAAAGATCCTGCCGTCGGCCACCGCGAAAACGTGCCCGGAGATCTTAACCACGAAGCGGCCGTTTTGCATCCCCTCGAGGGCCTTGATAACAGTCTGGCAGGACAGGTCCGGACGCTGAACCAGACCAAGCTTTGGGGCGGCGACTTGAAACGCTGCGCAGCAACCGAGCTTCCGGCCGTGCGCCGCCATGAGACTGTGGGCATTCTCGTAGGAGAGCCCGAACGCGAATTGAGTCGCGAGAACGGTGCAGTCCGCACGCTCCCGGCTCTTCACTTTGACTAGAACGTAATTTGCTTTCACGTCTCCAGTCTCTCATTGGTGCAGCCAAAAGTCAATACCCAAATAAAAGTAAAAGCGAGACTAATAGTTTCCTATTAGCCTCGCTCAAGTTGGGCGCAGAGGCTGGATTCGAACCAGCGACCTTCAGGTTATGAGCCTGACGAGCTACCTACTGCTCCACCCTGCGAAATTACGCGCCGACGAAAAGAACCAAACTCAGAAGCGTGGTCATCGGGTTGTCCCGCATCGCCTGCTCAAAAGTTTTTCCCGGTGTGGGAAACCCGGCGTCCCTCGCGGCCTTGCCGACCAGCTCGAAACAAGTCGAGTCCGGGGGCAGCTCCGGCGCGGTACCGAGAAGCATGAGGTTGACAGCCTGATTGATATTCGCCTTAGCGGCGGTCGATAAAGATATAGCCATAGCGCAAGACAATCGTTGGCTCCGCGGAAAGCCGCTACTTCATCTTTTTCCTCGGGGCATAGACCCTGTGATACCCCGCACGGTGTATCACTCGCTCGATCACGTCCGCAAGTTCCAGCACCACCCACTCCTCGAGATACGGGCACACCTCGTGTATTGATTCGTGAATCAAAGTGTCGCAGTAATCCCGCGGAGACTGCCGGGGATCCACCTTGATGGTGCCCGGCCGCTTGCCGGGTCGACAGCCCTCCTGATCGGAGTGCGCCCCTACGGCCTTCTCGCGCTTCGAAAATCGCCGCTCAACAACAGTGGGTAGGGGTCTCAATTTCATAGAGATTGGGCATCTTGAAAAGAGTTGCTTTAGCCACGATGACGTCGTGCTTAAGAAGACAGATGGTGTTGAGCGTGGGGGAAGACCACGTAAATCCTTGCTCTTTTACCCAGTCGGCTACGAAAGCGATTGCCAGTGGGTCCCGGTCGTTCACGGCCTGAGCCGTTTCCGGCAAGAGCCCCCATTCCTGAAGCCGCAGGCTGAGCCACATGGACTTGAGGCGCATAATGTCCCGGGCCAGCTCCGGCAGACCGGTTTGCGCCGTGAGCCAGAATTTCTCAAGGTCCGGCCGGAGGCCGCTCCATGGCGATTCTTTCCCACTCTCGGAACCAGTCGGTCTGGATCCACTGTTCGGGTTCTGTTTGTTCGTCGGCTGTTGATTCGGGTTGCACATCATACCGTCGTGTCCTCCCGGACTTCGCGCATCTTCACGATGGCGTACTTGGTCTCACTCGAGCTCCAGTTTTCCGCATCCTCTTTAGTCTCCCGAATAACCTGAAGTACGTTGCCTTGGTAGACTGCCCACAACTCCTTGGGCTCCACTACCACGCGATAGTGCTCCGGCGGGTCAGAGAATTCCGGGTTCGTCAAGCGAACCCATTCCCCGGCCCCGGGCCGGTGCTCTAAAATTTTCCCGTCTCGAATTGCTTCTAAAAACGGCCAGTACTGATGGATATTGTCTTTAGTCATATTTTTGCTACGTCTATCGGAATTCGCTGCAGGGGCATTATGTTTAAACGACGTCGCATGTCCCGCAGCTCTTGGGCGTAGCGACGCGCTTTTTCTTTTTTCTGTTTGACTACTGCGGCAGCCATTGCATCCGCCACGCGAAAATGATTACAGTTGACACCACCCACGAAATCGCGAGCGGCAGGGAAAAGTCGGCGCAGGCTTCGGCGAAAATTACTCTGAGGTTTCGCATATTTTCAGAAGTTCCGCCGCCGCGGCGTTCGAGATTTCCAGAGCGAGCCGGGCGCAAGAGGCTTCCCTATATCTCCACTGACGGTATGCACTGCCCTCGAGATCGACACAGGGGAACCCGCCTCGTCGCGCTATATGCTGCACGCGGAGCGGGTTTGAATTCTTCTCCCAGAATTTCCGCAATGGGCACTTACCGCACCCGTTGTTATTTGGGTTCGTGAATTCGCAGAGAGCACAATCCGACATACAGCTAGGTATGCCCGACCATCCGGGCCAATCTGTTTTGTCCGCCTCGGGGTTCTGCGCGAGCCATGCCCACATGTCCCGGGTAATCTCGAGAGCTTGTTTTAGTTCCATCATAGGGCACCTCGGACGTGGAGGTCGGTCAAAGGGCATTCCTGCTGAACGCGCTCCAAAGTTTGGTGTGTGACGACAGTACCGACGAAAAGCTTTTCACCGCCGCACTCAAGGTGAGTGAGATTGACCAAGCTTTTGAGTGTATAACACGGGACAAGCCCGTTGCCGACAACCGAAACGCCGCGGCGTTCGAATGAGGCGCTCCTAGATTTTTCTTTCATGCCGCCAAGATTCTCACACCCGGCGGCGGAACGCAAGCACTATTTTAAATTTTTTCGGCGTCCGCGCGCAGCAATTCTAGTGCCAAGTGGCAATCCTGTGCCAGCCGGAGCTGGTTACTGACCTGCACTGCGCGCCGGAGCTGGGCCTTCAAAAGCCGGATCAGAACCCGAGGGTCGTCGATCTGGCTGTTGCCTTTTGAAAATGATCGGGAAGAATCGCCGAGGAGCAGGTCCGACGTTTATCGGCTGGCCGGTGCCGGTGCGGATATCCAGATCTGCGTCGGCATACGCTGGGTTGATCGCCGGTTCGCCGGTTCGTGGTGTCATTTTTTCCTTCCTCGATTGTGTTTTTTCCATAGCCAGTTTTAATGCCTAAGCGGGGGACTTGCCCGGCCAAACCCCCCGGTCGATTTCGGCCGGTCCGGGGGCCGAAGTGTCCTGAATTTGGACGCTCGCGGGCGGCCGTTCACCACGACACGCGACGCAGCACGTGACTTCGCCGGGCGGGGGTCGCCGGTCCGGCGGTTTGAGCTCAGCCGGATGCCGGACGCGAGCCCTCA
>Ga0137437_1000004_pt1 | contig 69947 bp, 106 predicted proteins | sample EasRivERMGT138_2_FD_102332 | JGI IMG/M metagenome (GOLD analysis project Ga0137437, IMG submission 102332) | Soil microbial communities from meander-bound floodplain in the East River, Colorado, USA - East River MetaG ERMGT138_2 | ecosystem: Environmental > Terrestrial > Soil > Floodplain ...
TAGTTCAGACTCCCCTAGGGGTAGCTGTTTCTGGAGCAACGGTAGATGTCTACAACGCAGGCGGGACGGTTCACGCCACAATCTACTCCGATGATGGGGTAACCACCACTACTAATCCCGTCACCACCGCCAGCGATGGCACCTTTAGCTTCTACGTCGCGGATGGACGGTATGATTTGAAGGTTAGTAGCACCGGAATCACCACCCGAACCTTCTCGGATGTGGAAATCTTCGACGCCACGGAGAAGAACGCGGCGGATGGGACTCTCACGGCTACTGCGGCGAATTTCACCACCCTTACGGTGACTGGAACGGAAACCTGTGCCACCCTAAATGTCTCCGGAGTCTCCACTGTAGGAACCTCCACCGTGACGGGAAACGAAACCGTGGGTGGTACATTAGGCGTAACAGGCGCAATTACAGCAGGGAGTTACACTAATAACCTCTCAGCCTTTGCCCCCACGACCTCCGCACAACTAGCGGGAGTCATCAGTGATGAAACAGGAAGTGGGCCGTTGGTTTTTGCCAATAACGGTGTAATCGCCCCAAGCACTGTAAACAAAATCACAATTACCACCCCCGCTACAGGAGCAACCCTCACGCTCGTGGATGGCAAAACCCTAAAGATAGATAATACTCTTGAGCTGGCAGGAACAGATAGTACAGTTCAGACCTTCCCAACCACTAGCCAAACCCTGGTTGGTAAGACAAGCACAGATACGCTTACCAATAAGACGCTGACCGCGCCCGTCATCAATGGAACGCCCACCGGAACCGGCATTCCAACCGTCACCCTCAAGAAAGGAAGTGGAGGTGGACTGTACAGCAGCGCGTCAACAAGCTACGTAGCGGTTGATGGCACGAATCTCGCCTACACCGTTACGATTCCGACTGGATGGAAATTGCTGATAAATTCATCTTTCCGAGCGGGAACCAACACCGCTGCTGTCGCGTTTAATGTTGGGCTAGCAGATGGTGGGACAATTTTTGTCGAAACCAATCCTACGCAGTTTACATCGGGCGTGGCGAATCCATGTTCTCTCTCATGGGCAATTACGGGGGACGGCGCTTCGCACACGATTGACTTACGCTACAAGACATCCAACGGTGCAGATTCCGTCATCATGGGCAATCAGTCAGCGACCGATTTACCTACAATGACGTTCCTACTTACGCCGTCAAACTAACCTTCTATGCCTTTAATAGTCCAACCCCTCACCCCCAGTAGCTCCCCCGTCGGAACCACCTACACCGCCCAGGACATCGTAAACAACGTCTCTCAGGATCTCCGCAAGCAACTCGGCACCTCTGGCGGTGACCTCACCATCCTCCTCGACTATGTTGATCGTATATCCAAAGAAATCCTCCGTTCTTCGCGATGGAGATTCCTGCTTAGTAGTCCTCAGCAGTTTATCACCGAACCCGGAGTCACCGATTATTGGGTTGGAACTTCTGGTAGTGGCCCCCAGGGAAGCCGCGATACTGGGCTCAATATTACCAGTGGTATTTACCGTCTCTACGACCCTGGAGTTCTTGATAGAAGTAACAATGTTCGACTCGGGAGAACGGATTATCGCCCACCCAATCTGGTGAGTTTTGAGTACCCAGACGGCCAGGGGAGACTCTTTCGCCCTACGAACTTCTTCCATGAAAACTACTCCAGCCTTATTCAACTCTTCCCTGCTCCTAACAACCAAAACACCTACCAACCAACCGCAGAATCTCCAGTCTGTACTACAACTACCGGGGGAGCGTTGGCGGCTCGTACCTATTACGTCCGATATAGCATTGTGGATTCCTCCGGCCTAGAGAGCGACGCCAGCAGCATCCCCACCACCATCTACATCCCAGCGAACTCCCTCTTGGTGGTGAAGTCCCCGAACTTCCCAACCGTCTCCGCCAGAGGAGTTACCTACTCTAAGTATAAGGTATATGCCTCCCAAACCCTCGGGAGCGAGGTGGTGCAAAACAGCGGAACCTCCATCTCCTCCGGCAGTGACTTCACCGAATCCGCCGGAGGTCTCGCCACCGGAACCACCTCCGCCCCCACCGTCAATAACATCACCCGGATGGACGGATATCTCATCGAATTCCGTTACTACTCCACTCGCAACGCCATAACCTCCGGAGCCCAGGTGCTTCAAATCCCCGACGACTATAAGGATGTGATTGTGAGTGGGGTGAATATGCTAGGGTATCAGTTTCTAGAGAAGTATCTCCAAGTGAAATTCTGGATGGATCGCTACGAGCGTGGGAAGCAGCAAATCATCCGCGACAAGAACCAATTCAACGACGGAGATTTCCTCTCTCCTGATGGTGCCACCCAAGTTCAACCCCCTTCCATTATCCCCGGGAGCTTTAGCTAGTGTACTACAAATCTCCGCTACAGCCGATGGATCCAGTCCTCAAGACCCAAGAGGTTGAGGTTGGGAAATACCTCCGCGATAACTTCTACGGCAGCGGGCAGGATAGTTGGACTCGCCCGTTTGCCCAATCCCAAGACATCTTCCAGCAACTCCTCAACGTCATGCCCATCGCCCAGGGAACCCTCTCCCGCCGGTGGGGTTACACCCAACTAACCAACGTAGGGCATACCACCTTTACCCCCTCCGCCTCCGCCACTACCGTTCGCCGAATCTATAGCTACCAAAACGAAACCGCCGGGAGGCGGAAGCTCCTCTACTGTAGCGGTGGGCAGGTTACGGTAACTGAAGAAGACGGATCTCACTTGCAACTTCTCTTCTCTCCCGCTACCATGGGCTACTGGGGAACCTCCCTCTTCTACCCTCTCACCTCCTCCACCGTTCCGCGAGTGTGTCTCTCCCGAGACTGGGCATTCTTCTCCGACGCTACCCCTAGCGAAGCCAAGAAATGGCACGATGTCTACGGTCTTCTCTCCTGGGGCTTTGACTCCCCCACCACCGCCCCAAGCGTGGGAGCTCCTATCGGAGCAGGGAGTATCACCCTTATAAGTGGAAGAAACTACTTCCTGGTGTTCGAGAACCCCATCACCGGACACTTTAGTGATCTCTCCCCGGTCTCCGCCTCCACCGGCCCTCTCACTAGCAAGAATATCCCTCTCTCTAACCTAGAAGTGAGTACAGATCCCCAAGTCACAAAGAAACGCCTTCTCGGCACCCTCGATGGTGGAGACCAAACCACCCTCTACGAGATCGCCCAGCTCGACAACTCCACCACCACCTACACCGACTCCACCTCCGATACTGTTCTCGTAACCAACAACATCTTCCTCAACACCGATGACTTCGGGGTAGAACACGGCGTCTCCAACAACGACCCCCCTCCCCCAGGCCTCACCTTTATCACCAAACACCGTGGTCGTCTCTACGGCTTGCTTAACGAAACCCTCTACTTCACCAAAGCCTTGGATGAGGTTCTCTCCTCCACCGGAACCGTCTGTGGCAGGTGGGAAGAATGTTGGCCCCCAGCCAATACCCTAGACGCAAGTAGCGTCACGGAAACAGGTAGGGGAATCCTCTCCGACGGAAACACTCTCTATATCGGAACCGAACGCCATATCTGGCGGCTCGACGGCGATGGCCCACAAAACTTCTCCAAACCCGAGGTGATCTTCAACGAGGTGGGAATCATCAATCAGGATTGCTGGCAGGTGGTGTTTGCGGAAGGCAAGCCCGTTGGGATGATCTGGCTTACTCCCGATCTCCGCGTTATCCTATCCAACTTCTCCGAATATCACGACATTGGAACTCCCATTCAGGATGTATTGAACACCATCAACCTCTCCGCCTCCGCCAACATTTGGGGAGCTTTCTTCAGTAAAGGAAGCTACGACATATACATCCTAGCCATCCCAACCGGAAGCAACACCGACCCCGATACCCTTTGCATCTACGACCTCCGCACCCAACGCTGGGTGGGAACCTGGATACCAACCGACAAACTCACCGCAGGACTCTTCAACATCGACCTCTCCGGGACTCCTATGTGGCTTGTGGCCTCCGCAGCCACCCAATCCTTCGTAGCAGGCCAGCATGTAGTGAGCCCGATCCACCAATTCCTCTCCACCGCTACCTCTGATAACGGCGGCTCTTATACGTCCCAAGCCAAAACCGGCTGGCTCCATCTAGGAGCCCCTAACCACCGCAAAGCCTTAAACGAGATGGAAGTCTTCACCAACGACCCAGCCGTTACAGTCTCTATCGAGGGAGCTACTACCATCCCTCAAGCTCTCTCTTCTCCCAACTCCGTAGTTTCCTCCGCCCCTCTGGTGGTCTCCCAACGCGGTCAGTATAAAGTATATCTCGCCGGTAGTACCAGCAAAGATCGCAACTACCGCCTGACGTTCACCTCCACCTCCACCGAACCCGACTTCCTCCAAGGCTTCATCCTCGAAAGCGTACCCTTCCCCTTCTAATGGCAGACTTCTCTAGTGGCGGACAGAATCTTCGAAGCGAAAGCACCTACCTCCAACGCTGGGCGCGAGATGTAGATATCACGCTGGAAGAGAACGACAAAGTTCTCAACCTCCTCGCCCATCGCACCAACGTCACCAACGAAGCCCTCAACACCGTCGTGGCGGCGGTGGGAGTTCCCCCCGATCCTAGTAGCTGCTCTGCCTCCTGCACCGGATACATCCGAGATGGTATTCTCTACCAGCGAGTAACCATTAACTACTCTGCCCCTCCGATTCTCGGCAGCTTCGCTGGGATCTTCGTGGTGGTAGGCGGTTACAACGGAGCATCCGCTTCCACCCTAGTAAAAGTCGGAGAAGACACCTTCCACGGAGCCGCGGGAGCTGCTGTCAGCTTCAGCAACCTCGTTCTTCAGAAGACTGGCGAAACCATCACCATCTACTTCGTCGCGAAAAGCTTCGGAGAAGTAGCCCGCCCGGATTGGCAAAACGCCCCAAACGTCTCCCTCGCCTTAACCGCCGGAGTAGGCGTAATCAACTCCACCCTCCAAACCAAAGCCAACTCCCCCACCAACATTGGAGCCACTGTAATAGGTGCGAGTCCATTATCCAACGACGGAGCAGGTACCGATATTGTCGTTGCATCTTTCTCCGTACAGTATGGTTTTGGAACTCTCTCCTACAACTCCGGTGCGGTCGATCCTGGAAGCTTCGGCAAATGGGGGGTCTACTTCGACGATCCCCTCTACAGTGGAGGAACAGTTACCTTTCACGCAGATACCGCTGCTTCTACCTTAACCGCTGCTGAAGGAAGAGTAGTAGTGGGATATATAACCACCGTCGGGGGTATCCCCCACACCGGCACTGGCGGAGGAAACGGCGGTGGCGGAAACAACAAAATCAACCTTTCCTAATATGCACAACGCAAAGATAATCCGAGCTGTTCAACTCTCCGATGGGGAAATTGCGATTCTCGCCAGATGCTGCGATGACCCTTCCACTGACTCCTGGCATACCATGAAAGTAACTCCCACCCTCGACCTTGCTGCCTCCAAGACTTCCCATTGCTCTAGAGTCGGCGAGCTCCACACCCACATGTCTAAAATCTCCCTGGAGGATCTAATTGATAAATAAAGAACATCTCCAACCCTTTGAGCGCCACGTCTACGAAACCCTCGCAGAACTCCGCGCGGATATGAAAGCCTTGGTTGGCAACGGCCAACCCGGTCGCGTAGGCAAGCTCGAATCTCGAATGCTCAAACTCATAATCGCAGTAGCGGTGTTGCTGATGTGGGTCTTCGGCCCAACAGTGATCTCCGCTCTGCTTGGAATCTAGGAGGACAGGAATGATAGCACCAGTAAGGTTGGCAACGGCAGAAGAGGTGGAGAAGATCCGAGAGAGCAGTGACCTCTCCAATGCCACCAGCGTGTGGGTTTGGCCCAACGAGGGGAAGGAACCCGACACCGTGGTGGTCAGAAGCTGCATGGAAGCAGATCCTATGCACTTCGGCAAAGACTCCGGCAATCAACGCAAAGCTCTCTTCGGCTGGACACTCTTCAACATGCTTCGCTCCAACGGGGTAAGGGAGGTCTACTTCAACGTAGACTCCGAGGGAATGGAAGACTGGATTGCCATTCTGGAAAAACTCGGTGCAGAAAAAACCACCCTCAAACCCCAATATCGTTTTAAGGTAAATCTGTGAGCAAAAAAACAACCAGCTCTACTCAAGGAACCCAATCCACCGCGTTTCAATTCGACCCCGGAAGTATGGCGCAGTATCAGCAAAATCTCGCAGCCTGGGGGCCACAAGCCCGCGCGTTTGCCACCAACCCCTACGGCAATCAACAGTTCCAGGAAGAAAGCGCAATGGGCCAAGACAACGCTGCGAGGATGGGATCGCGCAATATGGCCAACCTTCGCGGCAACGCCGCTGCGATGGGATACTCTACTAATGGGGGGATGTTTAATTCCCTCCTGGCCCAAAGCGGTCGAGCTACCTCCGGAATGCAGGCTAATGCCTTCCGCGGAGCAGTTGGAAGCGCCAACCAACGCCAAATGCAAAGCATGGGGATGTTGGCGAGCTTCCAACCTCTCATGACCGGAAGCAACTCCAACTTCTCCCAGAACTCCCAACAGCAGCAGAGTGGATTGGGGACGTGGTTACCGCAGCTTATTGGAGCGGGTGTAGGTGCAGGTGTTAGCGCCTTTACCGGCGGAGGGGGAATGACTCCCTCTTCTGGCGCATCTAGCAGCGGTTCAGGAGTAGGCGCTACCGGCTCTGGAATGGGTGGAATCACCGGAGGCATCGGAAACGTCTTTGGAGGAATGTCTCCCAGCGGCTATGGTTACGGAAGCAGCGGAGGCCCACCGCCGCCACCTCCGGGAATGTGGGGAGCATAATCTATGTTCGATAACGAATACGAATTCTCCCAGCAAACTTCCCAAGCTCCCAACCTGAACGATCTCGTCTATCGTCAGGGAATGGGCCAAGCCGGGGCGATCCCCAACTACACCACCGACATGGCGCAGATGCAGTATCTCCGCAACTCCATGCCAGCCAATCCAGGGAGCTACGCCCAGAACTACGAACAACATAGAGCAATACGTGGAGGCCTAATCGGCCCAGGAATCACCCCCCACAACTCCCTCCCTCGTGGTGGTCGTGGAGGCATGGTTGCCAACGGTCTTATGGGCTTCCCCCAACTCGGTGGGGGCATGGACTCCAGTAGTGTGCAAAGTAATGCTCCTGCCAACGCTGCACTTGCGCCTTACGGGCTTCAGCTCCCCACCCATACAAACCCGTTTTTATTCTTTAACGACCAGCAGAAGGATGGATCCCCCACCTGGGCAGGGAATCATCCCAAAGTAGCGAAGGCCATTGAAGGCGCGATGATTGGAGCCACCACTCCCGGCGGAGAGACGATTGGAGAGAACATCTCCAACGTCGCGAGAACCGTCCTGGGCATCCCCGGGATGTACCGCGATAACCAAGCCCAGCAGATGATGGCTCCCTTCGGCATGGCTCAGCAGATTGGGAAGCTTCAGGATGATACCATCAATCGGGGTTACAAGTTAGCCGAGGCCTTCCATGCTTATGCCACCGGCAAAGCCATGCTCAACAAACCCCAGAAGGTCTATGGAACTCAAGTCTACAGCGACGAACAAGGCCACTACAACATTGACGAAGCCACTGGGAAGAAGAACTATATCGACAACACCCCAGGGCTCACTCCCGGAACCACCAAGGTAGGTTCTCCCACCAAGCCTGGAGCTGGCCCTGGGATGTACCCCAAAGGCCTCTCTACCCTGCCGCAGAAACAGGCCTACGACGACTATCGCCAACGCGGGGACTTCGATCCAGATCATCTCCCCAACGACTGGAACTCCCTCATAGACAAACACACCTCCCGCAACGCCATACTCTCCGGCGGAGGCCATACCGCAGGCAGCAAGAGCGTGGGTCAGGGAGAATACGGCGACATCCCCCAGGAGCAACGAGAGAAGCTCGATGCCCTTAAACAAGGTGCCGCTAACGCCCGCTCTCGCGCAAAGGAAAACCTCAAAGCCAGTGACTTCGCGAATTCTCCAGACCCCCTCGCAGCTCGCAACGCCGAAAAGCAGAAGAGAGACTCCGAGGCGCAATCGGCTGAAAAGGCATATCAAGATGCTGTTGGAAGCCTTCCTTCAAGTAGAACCACCAAACAGCAGCAACCCAGCTCCCCCAAAGGACTAACCATCCACCCTGACGGTAGAATCGAACTCCCTCCACCTAGATAATGGCAGATAACTCCACTAATCCATTTAGCAGCTACTCCCTCGACGAGCAAAACCAATACGCCGATCAGCTCCGCGGAGCTATGGCGAGCGGGAAGCTCAACCCCGCGCAGACGCAGGGGGTGCAGAGTGCTCTGAAGTATCTCCCTATGAGTAAAGCCGCGGCGGATCAAAATCTCTCCAACCTCGCGACGCATGGGCAGGGAACGTGGCAACCAACGCTCACTCCCAAGTATAATCCCTCTCCCGAAGGCGCACGTCAGGCCATCATAGCCCAATACATGAACCAACCTCAAGCTGGGCCGGAGTTTGAGGGAAGCTCGGGAGAAATGCTGCTTCACGGTCTCGGGGAGATGCACAAGCCCATCGGTGATCTCGGAGCCTCCACTGCTGAAACTCTGCTTCGCACGCAACAACGTGGAGATCAGATAGATCCAAGGGCGGTTGGCGTCGCTCGTGGGGTTGGCCGCTTTGCCGGAGAGTTTGCTGGAGACCCCACCAACCTTGCTCTCGCAAGCATGGGCACCGCTGGCAAACTCGGCCAAGCCGCTATGGGATTAGGTTTCGGAGTCCAGATGGGCAAAGGAGCCTATGAACAAGCAGGAGATGTTGGCTCGCGCTGGGATACCATGACTCCCTCTGAGAAGGCAGAAGGCGTAACCTCCCTCGGCCTAACCACCGCTATGGCGGGTATGTCCAGCGCGCATGGGGTATCTAGCCTCCGCACCCCCGCTCCTAAACCTAGCTATCGTGCTCCGGAACCAACCCCAGTCGAACCCCTTAAGACGGAACCCCTCGACGAAGAGCTCCGCCGTGGTGGCCCTGGCTCTCCCCCTCCCACCACCCCAGACACCACCCAAACCTTCATCCGCCCCTCGCGTATGGGAACCCCCCAAGGTATCTCAGATATGCTCTCCTCCGCGAAGTCCGGCCAGAGTTCCGAAACCACCGCCAGAGTGGAGCAGCACAAGATGGAGAAGAAGGCGATTGGGGAGGAAGTACAAGCTCCCGTTCCTTCTACTCCCCAACCCCCTCCCAAAGATAACTCCACCTTCTCCCAAGCCAAGGAAGAGTGGCTGAAGTCCAATCCCGGTGCAGATGTAACCAACGCATCCGCTATGAGCTGGATCGCCCGAAGAGCTCAGGAGCTTAAAACGGGAGTAGCGGATAAAACTATTCAGCCTCTCGCATCCCCCCAACCCGACACCGGAAGCAAATGGAAGAGCATCCAGCAGCAGATAGAAGCGGGAGAGACTCCCAAGGGAGCAGGTTCGCCTCCACTTCAACGCCCACCCGCTCAACCCATTGACTTAAGCGGTATGTCCCACGACGAACGCCACGAGTGGTTTAACAAGAACGCCCCGGTTACTCTTACAGGCTCCACGCTGGAGGAAGCCAGAGCCACCGCCAAAACCATCTTCGGCGATGAGGCAGATAACCTAAAAATCACCCCCTACCTCGACAAGGACAGCAAACTCCGTTATGGCTCACTCTATCCGGTTGCAGAGAATAAAACCTCGCTCCCTTCGCAAAGCGAAACAGCCAGTGCTAAGAAACCCCCTGCGTCGGCCCAAGCCTCCGGAGCGCCCGCCTACGTTGGAAACCCTGAGACCCAAGCGTTAGAGCAGAAGCTCCTGAAGGCCGGTGCTGGTCAGCAGATGTTGGACACCCTTCAGAAGGCCGCGAAGGACTCCGCCCCCGACGGGACTCCTCCGGAGAGTATCCAAAAAGTCTACCATCGCTCCCTCGATGCCCTATCCCGTGGTCTCGAAACCGGAGACTCCAAACTCATGCGGAAGGCGTTCGACATAGCCAACCGAAGGCTGGAGGCTGGTCGCTTCACTCCCGCTGGTCGACCAGCGATGTCTCCCGCGCAGTCTAAGGTCTTCGAGGAATTCCACGTTACGAAGATGTTGGATAAGTGGGAGAGCTTCACCGACGAGCAGCTTAAATCTCGCGATGTGAGAAAGAAGCTAACCTCAGATGAGTTCTCCAACTCCGTAGCTGCTACCTCCAACCCCGCGTTGGAGATGCGGCATAATGCCCTGCTGGAGCGTGTGGGTCACCTTGGAGCAGACCCCATCGCAGCCTTGGGGCGTCTCTTCGGAGGCCAGCATCTCTCCGCCGGGGACATCTCCCGAGGTGTCCTTCGCGAGTCTCTTGCCACCGCAGCTCGCAGTAAAGACATGAACGCCCATGCGCTGGATACCTATATCCAACAATGGAATTCCCGTCCGGTTCACGAGACCGTTAGCTTCATCGACTCCATAGAAACCGGAAACATCGGAAGCATCCCAGATCCTCAAGACCGCATGGTAGCCCAACGCCTTCGCGATATGCTCGACGCCAAGCGCGATCAGATCAACTCCCTAGGCACCGGGAAGTTCGACACCTTCATAGAAAACTACTTCCCTCACCTGTGGAAGTTCGGCGTAACCGACATCGCCCGGCAAACCCTCCAAGGTCGTCGCCCCTTGGCAGGGGGTGCTGGATTCCTCAAACCTCGCACCTACACCTCCTTCGCAGAAGGCATTGCCAACGGCCTAGAGCCCGTCACCTACAACCCCGTGCAGATGGCTTTGCTCAAGCTCCACGAGATGGATCGCTACCTCGCTGCTCACACCGCGTTTGAGGAGTTGAAGACTCGCGGCTTGGCTGCACCCTTTATCCCCAAGGATGTCCCAGACGGCTGGGTGAAACTCAACGATCAGATGTTCCGCGCAGGAGAGCAGAGCTACTACGCCCCCGCCGACGCCGCTCGTCCAATCAACAACCACCTCTCCCCTGGGCTTCGCGGCAACGCCTTGTTCAACTCTGTCACCGCCTACAACAACCTCCTCAACCAATTCAATCTCGGCTTCTCGGTATTCCACGGCACCGAAACCGCCATCAACTCCATCGCGAGTGAGATGGGATTGGGGTTGCAGAAGCTGTCGAGGGGGGACATAAAGGGCGTAGCAAACATCGGGAAGTCCGTCGTAGCTCCCGCTCAACTTCTCCGCACTTACCTTCTAGGCACCCATGTGATGAGGGAGTATTTGGAGCCTGGCCGTTATGCTCAGCTCTCCTCTGTAGTGGATGCTCTCCAATCCTCTGGTGGCCGCATCGCTATGCCTCCGGAGTTTAAAAACGCCGCGGTGGAAGCATGGGCGAATGCCTTTAAGGAATACAACTCCGCGAAGGGGTTCCAGAATATTCCGGCGTTTGGGAAGATGCAGGTGAAGAAACTCGGGGCTATTATGGAAGCTCTTTCTTCTCCTCTGATGGAGAAGTTTGTTCCCCGAATCAAACTCGGAACCTTCGCAAGGGAAGCCCAGGATATTCTCGACCGCCTGCCTCCCAACACTCCCAAGGAAGTTATGAGAGCCGAACTCGGGAAAGCCTGGGACAGCATCGACAACCGTTTCGGCCAGGTAGTCTACGATAATCTCTTCTGGAACCGCACCGCGAAGGACATCGCCCATATCGCTATTCGCTCCGTGGGCTGGAACCTCGGAACCCTTCGCGAGATCGGAGGAGGCGTTCTGAATGTCCGGGATCTTCAACAACCCCTCTCCGGAAAAGGTTTCACCACCAAGCAAGCCTACATCCTCGCGCTTGGAACCATGACTTTGGGAATGGGAGCGGTCATAAACGCCGCCTACAACCAAAAGCCCCAATCCCTAACCGACTACATCTACCCCAAAACCGGCAAGATCGGCCCAGACGGCGAACCCGAGCGCATCATGCTCAAGACCTATATCCATGACTCCCTGGCATTTGGTCACTCCCCTGGCCAAACTGCGGTGAATAAACTCTCCCCCGCGTGGAACCAACTCGCGAATCTCTACTCAAACTCCGACTACTATGGGACTCGTATCCATCCCATCCACTCCTCTACCTCTGCGGCGTTGAGTGACTCCCAAACCTACACTTCCACCGCGAGCTACCTAGGGAAGTCTGCTCTCCCTTTCTCCCTGGAAAACTACAACCAACGCCGACTCTCCGGGGAGAGCATCCTCTCCTCCCTCTCCAGCTCCGCCGCGATTCTCCCCGCTCCCAAGTGGGCCGGACAAACCCCCGCGGCGTCCATGGCATATGAATTCTACAAAACCAAACTCTCCCGAGGCCCGAACGACCCGGACGTAACCGCCCGCCTCCAACGCTACCACCAACTCGCGAGTGGCTACGCCGCGAACCAATTCTCCGTCGCCGACATCACCAAAGCCTACAAAAACAAAGAGATCACCACTAAGCAGTTTGACGGTATCCTCGACGAGAGCGATGGGAAGCTCACCCCTCTCCAACGCCATTCCAAGCAACTCTCCCCTGTGGAGCTTCTTCAAGTTTGGCATCTCGCCTCCCCGGAAGAACGCCAATCCCTCCAGGAAATGTTCCTCCACAAATGGGATACCATCACCGACGACCCGGATCTCTCCAACAAATTCAACTCCGCATGGAAGGCCTCACGCCAACGATGAAAATCCTCGACGCATATCTCCTCTATCGCAAAAGCTGCATCAACACCCTCGCGAAGGGAACCATCGCACGCTATACAGAGACGATGGATGAGTTTCTATCTCGCTTCAAAGACAAGAAACTGGTAGAAGACTTCCACCGCTGGGATATAGAAGATTTCAAAGAAGCCCGGATCGCAGAGGGCTACTCCGCCGCCACCGTCAATCGCGAACTCCAAACCCTCCGAACTTGGTGGAATTGGATGCTCGCACGCGAGTATGCGGTGTATAATCCCGTAAAGAAGGTTCCGCTGTGTAAGGAAACTCCTCTAGGGGTGAGGAAGCTTACGCTGGAAGAACAGGCTACTCTCCTCCAAGCCTGCCGAACCACTCGGGAGAAACTTATCTTCCTCCTCCCCCTCACCACCGGGGTTCGCCCAATCGAGTGTGAGAGGCTGAAGTGGAGTCATGTGGAGTGGGAGAACCGCCTGCTCAACGTGGATTCCTCCGTCACCAAGGATCTCAAACCCCGCTTTCTCCCTCTACGCGATGACGTGTTGGAGCTCCTTCGCGAACACCAGAAGACCGCTACCAACGAGTTCATCTTCGCCGGGATCGAAGACAAAACCATCTCCTCTCGGTTCCGGGACATTACCATCCGCGCGGGACTCCCTAGCTCTGGACTCCATCTCCTCCGCCACACCTTCGCCACCCAGCTTCTCCGCTCTGGGGTAGATGTCTATACCATCAAATCCATGCTTGGGCACGGGCAGATCTCCACCACCTGTAAGTTTCTCGACGCTGCTGGGCCGGAAGAGGTTAGGGAGAGACTCGATATATTCCCTATGAGTAGGCGAGATTCTCCCACAGTTACCTAGCTTCCTTGCATAGACAAAAAATTACCCCCTAGGATGTCCAGTCCTAGGGGGTTTTTAGTTTAGGGAGTAGCTAGAGGTTAACTTGCTTTCCTCGCTCGTATAATCCTCATCGCAGCTTCGTACTCCGAGACTGAGGGTTGTTGTGGCTTCCCGGCCGCGGCTTGAGCGATCTCCGCCTCCTCCGCCAAGTCCTGTCCGAGTGTGCGAGAAGGGTTCTCTTCGAGGATATCCATCTCTTCCAATGCCTTCTGGATAAACGGCACCTTGCTGAGAAGAATCTTCCAATCTTTCTTGTACATCGCAACCGGCCACCGTTCGTTTCCCACTCGTACCATCAGGGCACCCTTTCTGGTACGGAGGATACCTGCGCTTGCTTCCTCCAGTGCCCCGGCTTCTAACGCCTCCTGTACCTCACTCAACAACGCAGGATCACATCCCTGTGCTCTGAGTTTGCGGGTGATTTCATCTATCCGTGTTACTGCCATACTGATTCTCCATTTCTGCGCGTATGCGCGTATATTGGAAACGGGAAATTTTTCAAAAACCCGTTTGGAATCAGTGAGATGCGGATTTTCGTCGGCGGGTTGCCCGGGATTTTTGCTATATACAAGGGCGGGAAGATTAACCCTTATACCGATCATCGAACTCTGGTCGGTGGGTGAGATACCAATGAAGAAACATCGCGCAGCAGCTAAGGTGGAGGCTGTGGGGTTTGCCTGTCTCTGTATCAAAGTCTTCCCCCCGAGCTATAGCAAGCAGGTGTCTGAAGGCTGCCGCTATTACTCTGCTCCAATAGATCCCCTTCCTCCAGTTATGAGCGGCATACTTCTTAGCTCCGAAGGTGAGAATCTCTGCTACTCCGGTGATCCAATCGCTATCAACCAGATCTAGCCTCGGCTTCTCCCCGTCCAGCTTCGTCCCTTCACTGAGTCCCGAAGTCGTTGGAGGTTGGGGCTTCACACCTAAGGCGGTAGAATCTTTCAAGGAAGTTCCTTTCTGCCTCTTTAGGAGACATGGTTAGCATACCGTAGCCGGTTCCGGTTGGCATGAGATAGTTTCGTTCACGCTCGTAATCCGCTCGATCCCAGGCTTTGATCTGGGAGATGAGGGTGGAATCTAATCCAAAGCTATCAAACACCGCTTTGAGGATGTTCTGGCCACACTCTACGAAGAATGCCATTTGGGGATCATGCTTCACCGGAGCGGCGAGATCTACCAAGTAGGCCTCATCCGCATCGTGAAGCAGCCCCACCAACGCCAACTCCCTCGGGCAAGCAAAGCTCACCGCGAGGGAATGTTCGGCTACAGAGTAGAAGTCTTTCACATGGCCGGTGAAACGGCATTGGTTGCTTAGCGCATGGGCGATGTCAATGATGTCTACATCCTCCGGTCGAGGGTCGAGTGGCCAGAACTTCTTTCCGGAGTAGCAGCGAATGTAGTTCTGGTCGGTTCTCACAAAGACTTCCGTTTCTTTTTAGGAGGCTTAACGTCTTCGTCATCTGAGCCTCCCCGTTTGAGTATAGCTTCTTCCGTATTATACCTGCTAGGGTATAGGTTATAATTTATGGCAAAGTTAAGATCTTTAGAGTATTCGCTCACAATACCTCTCCGAATACCTCACCGTTTAGGTTCTTCTGCTTCTCATAAAACGGCTCAACTACCCGGCGGTGGAACTCGCTCTGCGCGTTGGCCAGTGCCCCCTCAAACGCCGCGGTGGAGTTGTAGTTTACTTCCTTGTAGGTGAGTTTGAGAACCCGCGCGACGAGTTTGAAAATGGCATATTGGACATTCCCCGCTACGCTATATTCCGCTACTCCCTCGCGGGAGTTTTTGGCGACTGCTTGGGCGAGAGCTTCGATTGATGCGTCGAGCTTCTGGCGGGTGGTGCTGTTGATATAACCCATTATCTCGCTCCTCGAAGATCAAGCTCCAGACCAACTGCGTCTTGAACTTCTCGAAAGTCTTTCCGTTCCTGTTTAGACATTGCATGTTCCGCGTCGATGATGTGTTCGACTAAACCGCCGAGAGATTCAAAGCGGCTTAAACACACGAAGCAGAATAACCACTTGTTACTTAGAGCCATAAATCTTTCCTCCATATGCAAATTTTCCATTAGAAACCACACACCCATGGATGTTGAAGTTTCCATTGGGATGGAACTCTACAATCACCAGACCATTAACCCAGGCCGTTGGCCTATTCCGTAGGTAGGTGGGGTTAACCTCACAAGCCCCGGGAGCACATTCTGCCATCCACTTCTCAGTTTCGTCGTGAGGGAGAACCTTGGTGTAGCTCTGCGGCGAGTGAAGATGTCCGTAGAGAACTGAACTGCAATAGCTCTCAACGGCCTTCTTGGCATGATACTGACTAGCTTGATTGCCAACTCCGGTTAAAGTCTCACCATGAATAAAGGTAAGCTTCCCATGCTTATAGCTCTGACCACATTGAACTACATTCCAACCACGCTCTTCCAGACTGAGAAGCAGTGGTCTCTCTATAGTCCCCTGCAACTCTGGGTGTCTCTCTACTAATTGAAACTCCCAATCACAGTGGTTCCCTAAGATGTAGATCTTCTCTGCTTCCTTCGACAACGCGGGTTCGAGCTTTCGAAGAATGTCTCTTTCAAACCCTTCGGTGTTCTTACGATAGCTACCTGGGAGTTTGTAAATACCTTTGCCGCGATTATGCGGAGAAATTTCTTGATTGTCAAACTGATCTCCCCCAAAGAGGAACCCATCGACTTTGTTTTGGCTTAGGAAATCCAACGCCGCGTCGAAGGTGGGTTTGTGATGGAAAGGATAATGTAAATCGTAGATGCAGAGATATGTCTCTGATTGGTTTTTCTTAGGCAACTTACGTCGCCTCCTTTGTTTTGAAATACCTGCCTTCGTGTAGTGCTATATCCCCACTTTGGAGCAGGGAGTCTAGGTATTTAATTACGTCTTGGGAGGTTGCTTGAGTCCTCATCATCTGCTTGATCTGCTGCCCACTAGCCCCCACAGGGGGGATGCAATCCAGTACGGAGGTGAGTATTTTCCCTATCTGTGTTGTGGGCACAACTACCTCTTGAAGCTTCTGCTCCGCATACGAATACATGGTAATCGCTGCGTGAAGATCACTCTCTGTGATTGCATCCCTCTTGCTGCTCAGCGCGGTCAGCATAGCGAGACGTTTTACGAACTCAGGTGCGCGTGCGGCGAATGGCGCGAGTAGGCCACTCCCGGGATTGTGTTGGTTATACCACTTCGCCCAAAAATCCGCGGTGGCATAATCCGCGAACCTCACCGCTCCTTGGTGAAATCCCACCACCTCCAAGAACCCCTCCCAGACTCTCTCTCTGCGAAGAGCAGTTTCTCTCTGCGCGGAGAGGGAGATACTCATGGAAGGGTTGGCGACACGTTGCTTGCGGTGGTCTTCTTTGATGATGAAGAAGCGGGGGAGAAACCCGCCTCCGATGGCGGTGTCAGGAAGCGCGGTTTGAAGCCAGTCTTTGGTGGAGCCTCCCATAACCGTCACGGCGGGTTCTGCGATTCGTTGGAGCTGGTTGGAGCGCGTGCGGAGTTCAACTGGATTGTAGTCGAGGAGCTCCGTGATGTAGGGGAGAAGGGGCTTCATGTAATCGGCTTTGTTGAAGAACGCCGCGAGCTCACTCGCATATATGATGGCCTGTGGCATCGGCATGAGATCTTCATGGAGCTTCTCCTTGGTGGTGGCACCGCCGAAGAACTGGGGGCGGAATTCCACTGGGAGTTTCTCAAGCAGATATAGGCGAGACACGCTCATGCTGGAGGATTTGCCGATCCCACTGTTGCCGATTAGGAGGATATTAAGCATTGGGAACAGCGGTCGATAGTCATCCACATACCACGTTCCTCTTCCCATCGTAGCTCCCATCATGCTCATCGCGGTGAAGAGGAGGTAGCTTGTGGGGAGTTCGGTTGCTTCCCAGCAGCGGAGCCACTCCCTAAACCAGCTCTCCTCCGGTATACTCTCCACCATCTTCTCTACTGTTATCACCGTGGTTTGGCCCTCGCCATGGGAACGACTACTTTGGAATAACACTTGGGGCAAAGGTTGCCCCTTCCGTCGGGAGTGTATCTAACCCCGCAACTACTGCACTTCATAAGGTTCCTGCTCGAAGGAGTAGGAGGGTTTGGTGGGCTTTAGCTGCATGATCTTTTGCTGGAGTTCGGCTTGATCCGCTAGCTGCTCGTTGCGTTCTCGGCGGGTGCGTTCGCGCTTACGGGCATAGGAGTCTTCGAGGGATTCTAGCTCCGCGGCGTGGAACCACTCCACCAGATGCTTCACCCCGTCGTTGGTCTGGGTTGGGCGGCGCACCTGAACAGCATCATCCAGCATCCCATTGGCGCGTTCGATCTCTCCGCAGTGGTTAATCTGAAGTACCCACACCTCCTCTCCGGTAATTTTATGTACCGCAACGTCATTTATTTTGATTGCCATTTTTTCCCTTCTCTATGTTAGACTCACCCAAGGGGCGGTTTGTTCGCAAAAATCTTTTCAACCTGATGTTGTAGCTGGTTCCGGGAGGGCTTTTGGAGAGAACGTCGTAGAGCCGATCGAGGGCTTTATCCAAGCGAGTGTTGGTTAGCTTCATAATATCGGCCCCTTATACTTCTCTGTTTCTCCCCAGCTCTTACCTACTGCTATCCCTATAGGTAGCACTAAGCCTCCAAGTTCCTTCCAGGGCTGCTCCATCACCCTCTTCAATACCCCCACGACCTGAGGTATCAATATATCCGGAGTCTCGATAATCAAAGAATCGTGAACTTGTACCACTAGGTTCGCCGGGTGCGGCAAAGGCTCTACACAACCTACAACCTTCAACACCATCTCTAAAGGCCACGAGATGCGCTCGTACATGAGCCCTAACATCGCTCGGAATATCACGTCCGCCGCGGCTGACTGGGGTAAGAAACTCAAGGACTCTGTGTAGTAGCTGGTGGTATAAAACCACCTCTTCCGCCCAAAGGGAGTTGTTAATACCCCCTCCCTCTTCGCCTCGTCCGCCAGACGGTTCTGCCACTGTACTGTCTTCGCTAATGCGCTTTTCCATTTGTCCAGGAGATCCTTGGTCTCTTTGAAATCCATGTCATACATCATGGAGATCTTCTTCGCCCCCATGCCATAGTTGCTACCATGGACTATACGTTTGGCTTTACCGTAGGGGGCATCCTTATCGTTGTCCTTCTCTACCTCATCATACGGGATACCAAAGAACACCGATACCGCATGTTTGTGTTCGCTGTAGTCTGGGATCGTGAGAAATCTCTCCATCCTCTCCGTGTCGTTAGCAAAGTAAGCAGTAAGGCGATTCTCAATCCCGCTATAATCAACATCTATGATGCTCCAGCCTTCATGCCGGGGAACGTAGATAAACCGGGCGGATTCGGTGATGTTCTGGAGGTTGGGATCACTAGAAGATAATCTCCCCGACGCGGTTCCGTGAACGTTGAAGTGGGTATGGATAGTATCAACACTTAACATCTCCTCCTTGCAGAACAAGGTAAGAAGACTATTCATCTTCTTGAGATTCTTCACCGCTTTGATCGCGCGGTTCTTCGTCTTGTTGTAGTGCTTATCCAGCGCGATTTTTCCGGTGGAGGGTTTCCCCGTCTTTAGGTCTGGAATCGGCTGAAGACCAAGCTCCTCGTGGAGCCACTTGGCGATTTTGGTTGGACTGGCCCAGGGGGTTTCCTGTTCCTCAACTTCGGTGTGAATGAACTTAACAGGCTTGCCAGACTTCCCAAGCGTTCCCGGCGGAGCAGGCTGTCGTTTTCGAACCACGATGTTATGTGTTTGAAGAGATTCTGGGAGATACTTCTCCTCTGCTTGGATCTCTGCTGTGATGCGTTCACGTACTTCTCCTATGCGATTGGGGTTTACTTTAAACCCCTTCTCGCTCATGTGCTTACATATTTTGGCTAATGGAACCTGGACGTAGCGGTAGAGATCCATCAGCCCGCCCTGCTCCACCAGCGGTCGAAGTTGCCGGAAGGCTTGGAAGGTTACATCCGTATCTCTCGCGCAATACAACTCGAAGTTTTTCTTGTCCGCCTTCCACGCGGGCTTGTTGCAGAATTGACTCCCTACAAACTCTAAATCGTGCGGCAGATCTGGAAATCGCAAGTGCTGCAATAACATAGTATCCCATAAGGTACAAGTCCCAGAAGGCTCAATTCCATTGTCTCGCAATACGGGCAAGTCAAACTGGATACTATTGTGGCCAATGACCGACTTCGCTTCTTTGAATATTCTTTTAAGTTCACTTATATAACTCCCCTGAAACGGCACCACCATAGCTTCGTAGAGCTTGCTGCTTAGCCCTACCATGGTGATCTTCCGTGCGTCGCCCCACCAGTAAGCGGTTTCTATGTCAAAAGCAAACTCAGCCGCTTTAAAAGCCTGGACATCTTGCAGCGTAGGTTGCAAGTTATATCGCTCGGGTGGCGGCTGCAAACCCTTCCGGAGGTCGTTGATAACCACCGGAAGCATGACTTGATCTCGCGCGATGTAGGCGGGGTGCAGCGTGGGCACGGCGAGTGGTTTTCCACCTCCAAGGTCTGGTACAGGAAGCGGAGATCCTCGCCACTTAAAGATTCCGTCAGTCTTACCCAAGATGTACTCAAGGGGTTTGGCCCCGAGTATATCAATGCGATCCCAGCGTTTTTCCTGCAACAAGGGCTGTACGTGATTTCGGATACACTGGGAGATAGAAGCCTCACCATCAGCATGGGATATGTATCCTTTGGCTTCGTTATCAGTTGGGAAAACATTGTTGGGAGGTCTACATTGGATAACGTTCGTGATAGTAAGGTCATCTCGCTTCAATCCTGCTTTCTTGCAGCATATATCGAACCAAGTTCCGGCTCCACCAGTGAGAGGCTCACCTGTCTCGGCCTCGACAGAACCGGGGGCTTCCGCAATCACCAGCCGCTTCCCACTCCCCCACTTAGGAGGAACGAAAACGTTCTCAGGGAAGAGCTCCCTCATCTTACATCCCTCACACCCCGGCATCTCCGAAACTGTCTTTAGCTTTTTGTCTTCGATGGTGTCCCCCTAAAGTAGGTGCAGCAGCCTTGACTTTCTACCAAGGCGTGGCCTTCGTCGTCGTGTGGAACCGCAAGATCACTCTGAACCATGGGATGCTCACAATGTGTGGGTGGCCCCTCGTCGAAGTGCATACATCTCGCACAATAAAACGGCCCAAGAGAAGGCGCAGCATATCCTGCTACCATGGTGCCGATGGGGAGAATATCTGTAGCGTTACTCATTGTTCTCCTTCTTGGGAAACAACTCTCTTGCTATCTCCACTGCTCGTTCGAGATACTTCTGTAACTCTGGAGACACTTTCTCCTGTTCCCACAACTTCTTTATCTTCGAATCTATCTTGAAGTACTCGTACATTTCGCACCCTTGGATGTATCATTGCAATCCCTGGCCTACTCTCCCACCACCCTATCTCCGTGGTAAACTTCCCGTTCTCTTTCTTCGCTACCCTCATCACCCCAAACACATGCTCCCCGCTGGAGAAGCTGGTGTCCCAATCCACCTGGGAGGGAGTAGCATCGGTGGAATCCGGGTGGGAGTGACATGATCCAATGTAGGCTAATCCGCTTCCGGCCTTCGCCAGAGCATCGCTTTCTTGGTATCTCACAGTGTCGGTGGTGGCGTGTTGGTGGGGGGTGTGGAGGGCTTCGATGATTACGCTACTCCCCTCAATCCTCCCCCAACAGGTTTCCATGTGCTCTTGAGGGTAGGCGGCAATGGCGCGTTTACGGAACTCCGCGATGAGTTTCTTGCTAATGAGTATTCTGGTTATCATCTTGTTGGCTGCCCCGTGTTGGTTACGATTCCGAAGTGATACAACAACCACCCCATCATGGCCCATCTAGCCCATGCGGGAATGGAGTCTCGAATCATCCAAGTGAGAGGGATGGCTCCGTGAACTCGGCGCAGGCCGATGATTTCTAGCACCACAAACCCTAGCGCCCATGCTATCCAGGCCCAGAGTGTCCAGTGAGGGTAGAGTTTGAATACATTTATCATAGTCTCATCGGGAGACTACGCTCCCGAGTTACTAGCTCTTTGCTGGGCTAGGGTTGAGGATGCCGAGTCGCTGCCGGTCAATCCCTTCCTTGTCCTTCACAATCGAGACCGGGAGGGTAAAGCGAAGTCCCTGAACTCGCTGGAAGTATGCGATGGGATGCTCACCTGCTTCGAAGTCCACGCCAATGGCTACAGCTACTCGCTTCACCGCGGTGGGGCTCCAGTCCTGCTTCGAGGGGTTCGGGAAGCTCATGAACAACCGCTTGCCGTTGAACTCCCCACCCGCCACCGCAACCGGAACATCAATCGCGTCCGGGTCGAAGGTTCCGGCTTTTGCGCCGCCCAATACTTCCACTTGGTAGTTCCCCGCGGGGAGAAGCTCTCGCCCAGTTGGGAGGTCTTTCAGGTCAATATCTGTCCAGCTCATACTTAGTTATTCTCCTTAGTTTGGTTTGTTTGATTGGTTGTTTCGTAGAATCCGTCGGCTTGGGAACGCCAGAGATGATTGTCAAAGCACTCAACACAAGGCTTGACTATGTGGCACTCACAGATACAGCTCGTTACATAATCAGGCATACTTCTTCCTCAACTGCAACCACGCGGGTTTCGGTGGTGCCTTGCGCTTAGGCTTAGAGTTTGCCATCTACCATCTCCACACCCTTCTTAACCTCGGCCTTCGCCCCGCCGAACAGGGAGAGCAGCTTCTGCTCCACCTGCTTGCCAATGTCCAGTTCCAAATCCGCGAAGTTGTATTTCTTCTTATACTCCACGATGCTGCCGATCTGGAAGCCTAGGAAGGCCACGATTATTCCTGCTAATGCTTGTTCAAATCCGTTCATTGTTTTGCTCCATTCGCGTAACCGCTTTTGATTTTCTCTATCATCCAAGGAAAGCTGCCTTCTCCTGTTTCGAGGTTAAACGTAACCTCAGGAGGAAGAAGGGGAACTCCTAGATTATTACTTCTGCACTTGGCAAGGGTCGATAAACCATCCGGAGATGTCCGGAAATACCGTTCGACATATCGAGTTGAAGGATCGCGCTTGTCTCGGAAGCACTGACGTGTGCGAAGGCGAAACACGAAGTCGAACATCGCCGTGCAGGTAAGAGCTAATGCTCCGGGAAGATCTGGCACATATAACGAAGTGCCGTCGTCTTGATTGACATCTTTTTCTGTAGCTGAAATAATCAAGTGCTGGTCGCGTTCAAGAAGTTTGGCGAGTAGCCTTCGGGTGATCTCTGCCATGACTCCATAATCATCCAACTCCGGAACCCCTTGCGCGCGCTTCTCAGAGACTCCCTGCTTACGGGGGATGGCCAAGGCTGCATCCTTGATGAAACTCTTAACCATATAAGAAAGAGAATCCAAAGCAACTACCGCCTTATCTCGGAACACCGCGCCGTTACAGAAAGCTTCTAACTCTCCGAGGTTCGCAGGCTCCACATACTCCACATCCTTCTGAGCTACAGAGAGCAATCCCTTTCCATGCCCAGTCTCACACGCCGCGATTCCGAGACTTCCGTGAGGTTGATTGGCGGTTTCTATCCAAGTCGTTTTTCCTGACCCCGGCAAACTGTACAACAACACCTTCATCTTAAACTTCGCGGGATCAATACTATCTTTACTTCGTTTGATTGCTAAGCTCAATTCTCCTCCGGTTCTTCGTCATCTTCCACGCTCTCCACTCCTACTACTTCCTTCTCCACATCATCGCCTTCGTCTTCGTCCTCCAGCAACATCTGCTGGGCGATTTCCTCCGCCTCTTCCAGCGAAGATACATCCGGCAGGAAGTAGGTGTGGATTGATTCAACCGTTAGGGTAACTACTGCGTTCATCGAATTCCTCCATTAGTTTCTTAAACTTTTGATCTAGTTCTTCTCCGCATGCTGTACAATGGTTAGACTCATCGCAACTGGCTTTTGTTCCATGGTGCCAGCGAATTTCTTCACACCTGGGGCAGATGTGACGATGATTCTTGCCTGATAGATCGAGCTGATCCCAACTCATTTAACCTCGCTTTCGCACGCTGGGTATTCTCGTGCTGTTCTTTAATCGTAGCCCACCTCACATTACCTTTCTCATAGTGACCATCTACGTCAATCCGATCTACCGAGTGCTCAGAAGATGGACGGAAACCGAGAGCGTCAAAGAACTCTTGAAAATCACGGAAACGAAATTCTATCCCACGCCCGCCATACCACTTCCACTGCCTACAACGCGCATTTGTGCAACGGTTTAATGCACCTTGGTAAGCTTTATACTCTGGGGTATCAGCCATACCATGTTTACGTTTCCATGGTTTCTTGCCTTGCTGGAACTCCCGATTCTTGCAGCCACAAGATACTTTAGCCTTGCGCTTCAAGGCTCTTGACTGTGCCAGACATTCGTTTCCACAATCACACTTACATCGCCACATCCTGTTGTAGTGGTTATCGACACCTGCAAATTCTAAGACGGAGAGCCGTTCAAACTTTAAACCTACAAGATTATAACGATCAGATACGGCTCGAATCATACCTGCTTCCTCCGGAACTCCTTACAAGGGCAGTGGACATCCCAGCTCCCCCCATATCTCCCCTCCACTTCCACTTCCACCTCACACCATCCTCTTCGATGGTTCCAGCGGGAATGCCCGCATTGGCACTCCATGTTGAGTTGGCGTTTGCTATAGGCCACTGAGGTAGGGTTCGGCTTCTTCATCTATACACTCCTTTAATAACCGTCATAGCCATAATCCCGATCCTGCTCTTTTGCGTATTCGTAGTCTACTTCATATTCTACATAATGATGTTGGCGTAGAGACTTACAACCACAAGCATATAAGTCTCCAGGAGTAATTCCATCTACCCTCACATCGCAGTAGCCTTTAGTGTGTAGGCTAAGTAAGTGTTTACACTTCTTGCATTTAGAGTCCAGAGAGATACGGCTCTGCTTCTTTAAACTTAATCCTGACAAGCTCCTCGCTCCTTTCTTCCGTGGAATGCAGTGGGAAGTAGTCGCACTTCCACCCCCACGGACTCACGCAGTTGTTTCGGTTGGTCGGGAAGAACCCTTCTCTAGTACAATGCTCAATTTGATCTGCAACCCAGACAAGATTCCGGACAGCTTCGCGCATTTGTCCTGAAGTTCTAACAAGGTTGTCTCGACGGAAGCTAGGTCTCTCCTGGCCTTTAGGAGACTGTCGGGTAATGATATTAAGTAGTATTCCTTCAAACTCTTCTCCATAAACCTCCTGTGCGGCCCAGAGATATAACCCCACCTGACTTTTCTGCTGCCAACCCTCTGGGTGGTTGTCTTTGCCTCCGCGCTTTTCTGTTTTAGTCTCCAGCAGCCAAAGTCGCCCGGAGTCTTTCATGCGAACGATGGCGTCGAATTCCCCGCAGTAGATGTGCCAAGTGCTGGGAGACACAGCATGTTTACCTCTACAAGGAGTAAGTTGCCCGGGATTATCTTGACATTCGAGGCATTGGACTGACACCTCAAAATACCTCTCCACCCCCACGACCTCAAACGGCTCTTCGGGGTAGTATGCCTCATATGCGGCGAAGGTTAGTTGGGCTTCGGCTTCCAATGCCATATCAGGCAGAACCGGAAACTCTTGTGCTTCCCGTCCTTGAAGTCCTCGATGCCTATTTTCGAGCAACTGGTGCATACGTGTACCAAAAGCCAGAGCATCACTACTCCGATCCCTAGGCTCAAGATTATTCCCATATCTCTCCTTCCATCCAAGCGGGCAGTGCCAAAAGGCCCGGGCTTGGGAGTTGTCCAGTTTCATACGCCAAGGGTCTCCCGGCAGCCAAGGTACTTTACCTTCCCACACCTCTGGCAAGCCTTCAGATGAAACCAATCGTGGAATCCTAGAAAACAAAGTATCTTCATACGCGCACAAATCCTTTAGCTATGTAGGGGCGCAAAATCGCCGGGTTGGGGGAACCAATAAGGTTGTTAGGGGGTACTACTTGCCGCGTTTACAACCGGAGCAATAGTAGTAACTATAAGGATTTACTGTCTTACACTTGCTACACTTCCAACAATAATATGCGTCTACCAGCTTCATCCTACATCCACATACGCAACGCCAGAAGAGATGGTGAGCCTGCCAACGCATTCAAACCAGTTGTGATAATAGGTTGCATCATCTGCCTTAACTCTTCTACTGGCAATAGGGACATTGCAATAAATTTCATCTGTATGATATATCGTACCACTTTCAACCTCCACACTATTCATTCGAAGCTTGAGCGTCTGCACCGGCTCGTAGATCTCCGCGGGGCCATGAGAAAACACCTGCTCTTGATTCTTGTAACGTTCTTGAAACTCCTTGTCGTGCAAAGGGCAAGGATGAATCTCATCGCAGCACACCCCACTTCCATCAGGAAGTTCCCGAGGAATCTCTATATCCATTACAATGCTCCTCCCACTCCTCTGTTTCTTTGTTATACTTCATCCCACCCGCTTCATTAAACCCATACGCCTCACACTCCTGGGGGATGTACCCTTCTTTGGTAACCTCCGTATAAGCGGGGTTCATCACGATTCCTAGATGGTGATGCTCCCATTTGCACCCGCAAACGCAGATTCCACTTCTGCCTTCTCCACTATATCGGGGTTTCCAATTATCCTTCATACGCAACCCTTACAAGCATAGTCCCAATAGGTATTCTCGCCGTCAAATACGGAAATTCTCTTCCACCCCTTAGGTTTTAGCTTGCTCCATATCTCTTCTTCGCACATCGCACAGATCCATTTCTTTCTACTCCCCATTCCGGTTCCACTCATCTCCCATCTCCTCCACCCTCACAATACAACTCCACGGAATAGATAGCGGCGCAATGCAACTCCACTGGTCATTAATGCTCCCACTCACCGCGATGGCACCTCCATTATTATCCACCACCCACCCAATCGTCACGATCTTCCCCGCTTGGGCCTTCGCGTCCGTATGCCATCCCTCTGCCAAGGCAGAGTCCTCCCACAAAATGCGAACCGCTTTACCAAGACAAAAATCCTGGCTTGTCATTGAGCTCCTTTGGTTGTTTGGGATTGTGTTGCAAAGATTGGCGGACTATCGTGCCGCCCTAGGGTCGAGCCATGTCCCTAACGCCTACCACCGGGCTTGTAGTGCTCTGCCGCTAGCGCACCGTGAAGCGGACAGACATCGGTGGCACGGGCAAACGATGCACCTGTGCTCGGTTCTTCCATCAAGGAAATGCCGCAGCAGACAGATCATCAAACGGAACCATTTAAGATTCTACTCATTCTCCCTGCTGCTGCGGCGCTTTAAGAGGAGGAGTTTCCTGCCCTCTTAACGTCGAGATCCGAAATTTATTTTTCGCCTCTTGCTTGGGTGGGCCGCACATATTTTGCTTCAGAGAATTTAACTATCAAGTCGTAAATGATTCGCGCGCTTTCACCGAAAGGACGATTAACAATACCGTGTTCTAAGAATTTGGCGACCGTCCCAAGCAATGCGGGCTTTGGGTTTTTTAAGCCCGCTAATTGCCTCTCCACATCTATTAACTCGTCGTGACGCTCAAGCGAAAGATATATTCCAGTCGTAGTTACGAGCGGCTCAATCTTGGGCGCGGATGGCTCAGGACGAGAAGAAACCGCGTTCCACAAAGCGGGATTGATCCTTTCAAAGTTCTTGTCATCCAATACATCTTCAAGGTGATTTAAGAGAATAATCACTTTATCCGCATAGGATGGCCCAGAGGGACGCGCTGGATCGGGATGATGTGAATGGTCGGGCGAGTCATGGCAATAAGGCGCACCATGACCTTTAAGCAGTGAAGGAATAACCCATAGTCCCAAATCAAGGTAAATTTCTGAACGGCAGAATTCACATATCATCGGCGGCTGCTCCCCTGTGGATGCTCCTGAGATGGGCTCGGCTTCAAAATCGTGCGCGCCGAACTCTCCCGGTAAGCCGTGAATTCTGTCTTGCCTCACGAATCCGCAATGCCTACACCTGCTGTTATTCTCCACGGGCTGCGCTTTTCTAGTCGTCACTGCTTCTCCCATCCACAATAAATACAACTCTTATCTTTATGGCCAGATCTCTTCTCCAACATCGGCCCTTCAAACCTCTTCGTCCATCCGAAGTTGTTCTCTACCTTAGAGACCCACGCCAAAAACTCACAGTAATCTTCCGTTAACTTCCAATGAAGATTATAATAATCCGGTTCAGCCCTTTGTGCCCGAACAAGGCTAGGAGCCAAACGAGCAGCTAGGATTGGAAGCTCCATAATGGAGATCACTTCTCCCACCCTCTCTCAGCCAAAAACCTCTCCAGTCCCTGCCAGTCCCCGTCCTCTAGCATCTTCGCGGTTCTCTTCTTCTGCTCCCCGTGCAACCTCTCAAACGCCTCTCCCTTGATCTTCACGAGCTTGTCGAATATTCCCTCCAAAATCTCCCACGCCTCCATCCCTCTCTTCTGCTCTGCGGGGATTCTCGGGCGACCAAGCGGGCGAGGAGCAGCTTTGGGCTTCGGGCGACTACGCTCAACATGGAACAGACGGGTAGCCTCCTCATGAGCCAATGCAGAGATGTACTGCTCCGGGGTCTTCCCAAGGGAGGTTGCCTCCCTATCAATATAAGGATACATCTCCGGCGACATCGTAATAACTACTTCTCTAAACTCCGGCTGGCTCATGCAGCTTCCTTTCTTTTGTGGGGGCAAACACCACCCTTTCGGGTGCTCCAGTTGCAGTTCATACAAAGGATTTGATAGCGATCGGGGTAGTTTTGGCTGACTATTCGGATGTAGAATTTGGAAGTGTCACATCCATAACGCTTACGCTCGGCAGCGCCGTCATTATTAACGTGATCTATGGTTAGGAACGCAGGATCTGCTTCTCCACAACAGTTACACTTATTCCCGTAATGGGCATACACTTGAGCTTTGAAGTGAGGCGAGGCTTCTTTCCTCCGCTTGAACTGCTGTCGAGCAGTGTTTGTTCTTCGACAGAAATAACACTCATCTACATAAACAGGCGGCTTTCTTAGCCTCGGACGACCTCTGCCAAGGAAGAATTTTTCTTCATAGTCTATAGCACAAGTCTTGCATGTTCTCATACTTGTTAGACTCATGAAGAGGGGGTTTTGTTCGCGGGAGGGAAAAGATTCTTCCACCCCACCCCCTACAAGGGTTTTCCTCTATATACAATATCTATATACTGTCTCTCCCTCATCCCCTACTTTATTATCATGTACATAGAACCCCCCAACTCCCAAGAAGCCAGAGTAGCATAGACTGCCAACTCCCCTACCTCTCAATCCTTCCATTATCCACCCTCACCACATCTCCGCGGAACTTCCAGCACTCCGGAGTGGGGCGAATTACTCCGTGAACTCCATTCCAAACCACTCCGCCCTTTCCGTCTGGGTGCCCGGGGCGGTCGAAGTGCACAATCTCGATGCAGCCGGGAGGCACCAGTTGGATGTTCTCTCTACGCGCCTCCAACGGGAGGCCTCCCAAACCCATCAACCCCAACAGCGCCAAAACTCGCAGGTGCATTTTTCCTCCTATGCCCCACATGCCAATGATTTCCGCATGGGTAGCAGACCAGTCGATCCCGGTCGTAGACGTTGGGCTTCAAAAGAAGCTCCAGAAGCTGCTGACGAGCACCGGCTGGGGGCAAATCAGTTGCCTCCCCGGGGGAGTAGTAGTGGGGGTTCTTCCTCCAGCAGCGTTTGTAAGCCTCTGCTGGTTGGGTAAGTTGGAGTCTGGGGCGTTGTATGGCTCGGCGATTCATCATATTCTCTTATCGGTAATTAAAATTCCGAGGTTGTGATCTATCTCATGTTGGATAGTAAACCCGTGATTCTGGCGCGTGAAGCGTTCCTGTCGCGTTCTACCATCTATATCCCACCAACGAACCTCCACCCAGTCGTATCGTGGAACGCGAATTGCTTGTGGGAGACGGATTGACCCGCAGTTAGAGAGGGTTTCAGTTATCTCCGTCGAGCGGGCACGAATATAAGGGTTTATCATAATATGACAAACTTCCCCCGGTTTGCCCCGTTGCAAAACTACTCCAATAATGTTAAACGGAATCGCCAAATTCGCCCCGCTCATTCCAAAGGGTTTGGAGTAGCCGTCGAGGGAAGCAAGTGCCATCTCGCGGATGTAGTTACAGCACTGTTCCACAATCTTCTTGTATTGAGGCGAGGAGTGAAACAGCCGCATGTTCACATCAAGCAAACGTGTACGGAGATGCGGAATATCCTCCGTGTTGTTGATCCAGGTTAGAAAGTTATTTACGTTTCTATTCACACACCGCTCCCAAATGCGCACTCGGATCTCTCGGGGCCATCAGCAATCTCCCCCCACCCATCGGGCAACAACTGTCTTCCACCGCGCGGATTACCCGACAGTAGGGGCATTGGATAGTCTCCACTACCTCCACCGCGTCGAAGAACCTTACTGGGAAATATACCTTACTCATAAATGAATCTCACTCAAAACTACCGTATGCTTCGTTCTTGGATTGAGAAACTTCAACAAATGGCTCCATCTGTTCGTGTTTAGAATACACCGTTCTGGAACATTTGTATCTACGAACGTACACAGCATCATGCCGTAACCCAGTTCGCGAGCCAACTCTATCCGAAGTTGATTCAATAAACTTCCTATTCCCTGCTTTTGCCATTCAGGCATGACCTTAGAATGCGTACTTACACAAGCACCTGCACATCCGGGGAGCTGGTGAATCTCAAACTCTGCAACTTGCGAGAGAGTTTCCCCGCGTTGCCACACCTCATAAAATACAGGAGGCATCTTCGAGTAATACGCGACTCCTGTCCTCTTATAGAGCGCCCAACGTGGAAATCTTTGGTTTAACTCTTCCGCAATGGCTTTTGGAATTTTAGCCGAATCTTGTATCATACCCCAAGCTCCCCCCACTTCTCCTTAAAATCCACATCCGGGTCAAACTGCAACCCCTTCACGCTATGATCTGCCAACAACCTCTCACACGCGCGGCGAGCATTACTGTCCTTCGCCTTGAAATACCCAAAGAACCTCTCAAGATTCCCCCACGCATTACCCGTGGTCTGTAGCGTCTCCAACGCCGTAGCGGGTGATACCGCTGCGAGCTTCGCCCCAGTGAGGCAGATATACGCTACCTTGGGATGAAACAACCAACTCGCCATAGTGCGGTATTCCATTCTGGTGCGTTGGCCCTCGCGCTCTCCTCCAGCAGTGCGAACGTCGCCGAATTGGCCATAACCGTTTCTCCTCGCCGTGGGATCATTCCTCCGCGTCTGGCACTCCCGACTAGGGAGGATGTCGAGGTGTTCGAGTTGCCGTGTTATGCGATCCAGCGCCTCCACCCTCTGCTCATGAGCCGCGGGATCACCTCCGTGGTCTCCCGGGGGCATATCGAGATGAACGTGCCCGCCCAGCGTCAATAGTCTCTGCCCCTGCGCATCCGCCAATCCATCCCCCGCCCTCACCCTCGCCCTAAGCGCCGCGCCCGCTCTCCACTTGTGCCCTTTGATCTCCGCCAGAGTTTTATTCCCCAAAATCTCCCTCTGAAGTCTCTTCACCACCGCATACGTCCCATGCGCGGGCTCAGGGCGAATCTCCACCACATGCCCATTGTGATCCCATCCCACCACGCCCCGTTGTCCCATCACTCCCGCGACGTTGAAGATGCTCCCATCCTTCGCCACCACCACAAATTCCGGATCACACCCCACCAACCAGGTGTTTACTAGTCTCGCCGCCATAACAGTCTCATCCTCCAACGGAGGGAGGTTTCTCTCCCGCTCCCGTGCTTGTTGCTCCAAGAAATCCCTATACTCCCCCATCGCGGAGTGATACCGCTCGGGGTTCCGTGCAATCGCGATGTCCCAAAATTCATTCCCTGGGCCTGGCATCCATTCTCTCCTAAGCGCACCCGGCCCAACAAACCGGGCCGCTTTCAATATGATCTCCACAGTGGTTACAAAATCCAACCCCGCACTTGCAAGAGGATACATCGGTGGATTTGCAATCTGGGCATCTTGGCTCTGAGTGCCACCAGCCCCTAAACCACCAATGGTGGATTGGAGGATAGATCTTCCAGTTCCATAACCGAAGTAGATGTAGCTTCATTGTTTCCTCACAATAATCCTTCCACAAAAACTCCTCCCGGGGTGGCTAGATTCGATATGGGCATGTAGCTGTCCCATGCTCTCGCCCTCCCACCCGCACCAAACACACCCTACCCGAGTGCTGCTTGGATTTTTCGCTTTATCCTGTGCCACCGACCTCTTACGCCAGAAAGAGATAATCCCCATTTCGCTGCCACCTCTGCATCGCGCAGGGAGTGGAGCATATCATCCATGAAGTCGCGTTCACCGGGAGTCAGCACATTCCACGCCTTGCGAAATGCAGTATCGGTGGAGGATTGAGAGAACTCACAGTAGAGATCAAGCACTTCCTTGGTGCTTAAGGATACAAACTTCTCCTTCTCTCTCGTCTCCCTCGCCCCATGAGCCTTACACACGTTTAGCACAATCCGGTGAAACCAGGTGGAGAACCTACTCCTCCCTTGAAACTTCTCCAAACTCCCCCACGCCCTCATCAGCGCCTCATTCACCACATCGGGCCTGCGATGCCCAAACACACTACTGGTTATGGCGTAGGCGTGAGATTCCATAGCTTTGAGAAGCATGTTATCCAGAGTAACATGACTTACTCCCCCCAACACTCCCACAGTTTCTATGAAGAGCTTCCACGATTTATCGAGCCTATCCCCCGGGCGATCTCCAATCACCCTCGTGTGTTTGTTATTCACCAATTCCTCCCCATCGCGCCACAACAGTAGACACACTGCGTATCATCGTTCTTGTTCATACACCCCTTGCAGAATAGTTGGTTGCACCCTCGACAGTTGACCTCCCCTGGTTCCTGACAGGAAGAACATAACCTCGCGGCCTTCACCCCCGGCTTTGCCTCCGTGAGATCTCCCTTAAGGCACTCCGGACACGCCAGATAATTCTTCCCATCCATCCTCACGCGCTTGAGCTCCGCGGGGAGAATCTGCGTTTGGCAGAGGAGGCAAAACAGCCCCGGGACTTCCCCTCGACGAGTGAGGTTCCTAACGCTCTGCACGGGGAACCTCCTGGCCTATGTCTCTCCAACCGGGTGTCTCTGCATCCACAAAAAGCCCGTTTCGGAAAGTTCCTGTTCTAAATCGTATCTGATGGCCTTCCTGCACAGGAAGTGGTGCAGTTCTTCTTCCTCCTCTTGCTACCCTACGCGCCATCTCTTCTCCTGTTGCGGTAGGCCGCGCAACTACCACCCTTCTCCTCCTCCCCCTCTTCTCCCTCCAAATCTTCAACTTCGCCTCTTGGGGCCAATCCGGGACACTCTCCACAATCTTAACAAGCTGCTGCCACATAGGGAGTCCAGCCAGACCTTTTGGGGTAAAATATCTCCCCGTGTTCTGTCGATAAAGGCTTGCCGCTAACCCAATCGCCTGACGAAGAGTAGCATATCTCATCCCTCCGAAGTTCAGGCTAACCCTAACTCTACTACTCACTCTTCTCCCCCTTTCTCCCCGGACACCCTTTCTCCACCCACCGAGTTATATGTTTCGCAAGTAGCTGAATACACTGTCTTCCCTCACCTTCAACTCCGGGAGCGGAGTTCGACTCCAGCACATAATACTCCCCATCCCTTCCGTGGATAATGTCAACCGCCCCAAAGTCAAGCCCCAAAGCTCCAATCGCCTTGCAAGCGACTGCCACTGCTTCCCGCGGAACGTTCTCTGCATGGACAAGTTCAAAGGCATATCCATTTCCATGGTTTCGTCCCACCATTCCTGGCCGCTTTGGAGCGTGCCGGAGAACCTTCTCATACGTACCAAGATGAGAGTTTCGATATACCCAGACTCGATACTCCCGATCGCTATCAATGAATCTTGTGAAGAAATCACGTCGTTGGCTCCAGAATGCTACCGCCCGAAGTGTGCCACATAACCTGATATCAGTCCCGCCACGGTGATTAAAGCGCCGAGCCAGGACAGGAAGTGGGAGTTTAACCCCAATAGTAGAACCACTGCGCCAATACTGGGGCACCAAGATGCCAGCTTTAGCCAACCTTTCCAGCTCCTCATACTTATTTCCTCCCCCAGCCATCGCATTCAACACATTCTTCTGGGGACTCAACCTCACCCCATAGCTCACCGTGGCGTCTCCGGATACTCCCGAGAGCATACTCTGGAGAAGTTGTCCGGTGAGTCTACTTCCGCGAGCTACTATTACTCTAATCATATACCCCTGACCTCCCCTAACGCATCAGGCGCGAGGAGTACCCAGCTCCCTTGTGGCGGGTTCTCTTGTCTCACCTCTTTGATCTCCCAATCCGGCCAGTTCTTCTTGCAGAAGTCCTCCGCGCCTTTGCCTTGTGCTGCCAAGACGTAGATATGTTCGGTGAGGTCTCGATAGATTAGGGCGCTTTTTACCCGCTTTTCTATCCTTACAGTCCAGTTTCTTCCTTGTTGCATCAGTTCCCCCTCTCCCCCAGCAACCTCTTACAATGCCCACACTCGATCTCCCAAAGCTCCAACTTCTTCAACTCTCCGTCGATGATATTGCGCCCCTTACAACTCGGCGCAGGACAAACCACCACATCAGGTTGCTCCACCACGGGAGCAGTTGCTGTCTCCAGCTTCTTCTCCTCCCTCCCCTGCTTCACCGTCTCCTTATTCCTGTCCTGCCTCCGCTCCCTCTGCTTCCTCTCCCAATCCCGGTGGATGTTATACTGCACTTGGCTTCTCACTCCTCCTGCCGCCGAGAACCCATCCGCAAACTGCACCCCTTCGCTGGTGATGATAAACGCGCTTTCCTTCTCCACGGTGTTGAATTTGAGATCCATCCGGTTGGCTTTGAACGGGAATCCCCACTTCTTCACCCACACCCGGGAGGCGGCATGTATCGCTTCCTTCTCACTCGCCCACATAAGTTGGTTGTTGTGTTCCAGCATGGCGATCACGAGCGGAGAGCCGCTCCTCGCAAGTAGCAGAGTATCCGGCTGCTTCGGAGTCACCGCTGCAATCGCAGCACTCCCTCCGAGCTTATTCAACACCCTGATCCCCTCCTTCGTCAAGCCCTCCGCATCCAAGATGGCGCGGATAATATCCGTATCCACCTCCGCCTTGCGCTCCAACTTCAGGTCGTCGAAGAGCCACCGATGGTTATGGATCATCCCATTATGGGTAACCGCCACTCCCCCTGCATAAACCGGGTGGTTGTTTTCGTTCTTATCGGGACTTCCAAGGGTAGCCAATCGGGTATGGAGCAACACCGTCATGGTGTCCTCGCCCAAATGCTCCTCCAAAAACCTCGCAAACACCCTATCGCTAAGGATCTTCCACGCGATCTCCGGGCCTTTGCAAACCCTCACACTCCCATCCCGCTTCTGCACCGCGATGCCCGTGGCATCCCCGCCACGGTGTTGAATCTTGATGAGCAGTGTTCTCACCTGTGTAACATCAATGGGAGCACTGTCTTCTCCCATTCGCTTCAATCCCGCAATGCCGCAGATATAGCTACCCTCTTCTCTCGGACAAACCGAGGTTACTGCTGAATTTGACTACCCTTCTCGAACAAAACCTTCCGCCCATCGTTCTGGGGTTCCCTCACCCTCCCCGCCATCACATCCTCCAACTTCCATACCCCGATGCTTCCATCACAGAGAAGCTCCTTGAAGACGGAGAGTTTACGCTTCAGGGCATAACTGCTGAGAACGAAGTTATAGGAGGGCTTCGACTTCACCTTCAACCCCAGCCTCGCGATCTTCACTCTTTGTCTCTGCGCCCACCAAGTTGGGGCTTCCATCTCGGATTCATGAAGCCTCGCGGCCACCACGTTAGAGTGTTCCCCTATATGCAGCGTCCCCCTAAACACCATCGGAACCATTCCAACGGGTTTCCAACCCTTGGGGATCTCCACCATGAGGCTCTCATATCCCCCAATCACTGGAATGGGAGTATTCTCCACCAACGCCGCCCAGATCTTCGCCTGAATTCCCTTGGGAGCCTCCGCCGCTACCACTCCAATTCCCTTCCGCTCCACCTTGGGGAGAAACGTGATCCCCCAAGCAGTGTTCATCCCACGCGGTTTCTTCGGAAGCCCGTGCCTTCGAATCATCTCCCAGCAAAGCTCCGCATCATCGTCTAGGCCACGAAAGTAGGCAAGGAACATCTTGATTCTGTGAGTAGCATATTCCGGGGAATCCCCATTGGTGCGGTTGAGCATAATCAAATCCGGCCTCACCACCGCTAACTTCGTCAACGTCAACACCAACATCGCCTGAGCGGGAGACTCCACAAAGCTCGGGAACCCCCTATACTCCCATCCCCAACTCTGCTTCTTCCAATCCCCCAGCAACCCCACCGGAGCCATAGGCCAGGTATTCCGTAGCTTCTGCTCCTCCCGGCTAAACACCCCCGCAGAGATCAACAACTCCATAACCTCATCCAGCGCCACAACTTCCCGTAGGCGGTTCTCCGTTCGCAATCGGGCAAACCCCACTCTCCCACTCAGCGGAAATCCCTCCTTCAACCACCCACCACTCTCCCAAGAGTAGGCTCCGGAATGGGTACTCAACACATCCGCTCCCTGCAACCCAAACGCTAGATTCCCCACCACCTCCAACACTCTCCTACTCCCTTTGGCCGTAACCATCACCGAGCGGGTAGCTTGATGGAGCCGGGCAAATCCCCCGAGAACCGTCGCGCTTGCTCTCAGCTCCCCCTCTCTCCTCGCCCCCACCATCACCCTCGCGCCGATGGTGAAACGATTAACCAACCGGGGAATCTCCCGATACCTCACCCTCCACTGCCTCTCCAATCCCTTCACCCATTCGTTGGAAATCGGCCCGGTGGCTACACTTCTCCCCTGCCGGACGCTCTCTTCCACTATTCTGCGCTTGATGTCTCGGAATTCTGCCATGTTACTCCACCACCCATCTATCCATCCATGCATGTCTCCGCCGAGGTTGAGGCGCTTCCTGCTCCACTTGCTGCCTCGCTCGACGCAATCTCTCTTGTTCCAACACCAACATCGCTGGCCAAGTGGTGGTAGCTGTTTGTTGAGGTTGCGTAGGTGGCGGTGTTTGGGCTTGTTGGTGAAGCTCTTGTGCTATTTCAACTTGTCGAGGCGTTACAGGCCACGCAAAGTCAGGAGCGGTAGCCGCTCTTACCTCCATATCTCCATAATCCGCCCACTGCGTTGGAGCTGCTTTTTTCTTCTTCTGCGGCTGCTGGCCTACCACATTCACCCTTCGCCGGTAGTCCGTGATGTAGATCGCCCCAATCTCCGGACTCACCCCATACACCCTCGCGTTCGCCCCCAGCGCACAATCAATCCTATGCACCCAAACTCCACCCCTCATCCACGCCGTCGCAGCCGCACGAAGGTCATGCCACGGGTGATACACCGTCCAGAGCCAGGGAGAAACCACTTGAAGTGGGATGCTGGTAACCTGCCCTCTTCTGGTGGGTTGATCCCATCCAAGAATAGTCTTCGCCACCATCCACGCTCGATCCCACTCCATAACCGCCAGAAGCCTTATTCCTCCCCTATCCGCTTCCTTCTCAAACCTCTTCGCCGCAATCGCATTGGGCTTCCCCACATATCTCCAAATCCCATGCTCTCCCCCTCTCTCCCACTCCACCATCATCCTCACCCGGGTGGGATACTTCCCCGGAAACGGAGCGGGAATCGCAAAATCCCCCGCCTTCGGAAGCTTCATCGCCCTTGTCATGCTAAGTCGTAGCATTATTATTCATCCTCTCCCAGGTCTCCTTCGCACTGCGGAGTCTCCCCTGCATCTCCGGGGTGTTGGTCTTCGCCATTGCCTCAAACAGTAGCGGATAGGTCGGGTCATCAAACATCCAACGATGTTGGCATTCTGTGGAGCACAACGGCACCCCCCACTTCCCCCCGGTGCATTTCTTCTCACAAACCACACACTTCTTCTGCGCCAGGAGATATCCGTATGCCGCGGTCAAATGCACACTACATTTGTAGCGATCCATGTGAACCTTCATCCTCACCGCCCGCAGGCTCTCACACACCACCCAACGACAGGCTCTGCACCTGGCCCACTGGCTTACCGCCAACTCCCCTCCCTGCCAGAAGCGGTATTCCTCTACCTGGAGATTCCCCTCTCCGGAGAAGTCCAGGCGCTTTGGAGGAGTAACATCCCGTTGCCACATCTTCTGCTTCCTCACCGGCCCATAGATCGCATGCTGCTCCCACTCCCCTTTGATACGTGATGGCGCAGTCCACACCTTCTTCCCGCGCTTGAGCAGCGGCCAGCGAGTGCCATCAGGCATCACGCTTTGCATGAGGAGCTTTATTGGGGGGTGGAATTTTTCTTCTGCCATACCCATATCCAGTGATTTAGAACCATCTTCAAGTCCCAAATCGCAGTTGCGATGCGCCCGAAGTTGATTGCAGCAACTAATGCGATTACCGCATAAAGCCATTGCAACACGTCGAATTGTAGTTTCACTTCCATATCTTCATGCCCCACTCCCCACATACAAACACCCACTCGGAACCACCGCGCGCTTCCAAACATATGCCGTTACGGGGAATTCCGTACTGTCCCGATGCCCAAAACTGGTAAATCCCACCTCTTCCCTCATAAACCCTCCCTGCTCACCCCCACTCAACCTATCCACCCCCATAATCACCTCCGGGGGAACTACCCAGAGTTCCCCAAACACCCGAGAGGCTCCGGGTTTGATGAGGTGAAAATCCCCCTGCCGGTACAAATCCATATTCCACACACACCCTCGGGTGATAAACGTCGCGCCCCAGTTATAGAGGAGGGGGTTGAAGCGTTTCCCTCGTGTGAGACTCCCGTAGACGAATAGCTTTTCCACCTTAGAACCTCAGTGTAATTGTCCCATGAAGCACACGGAATATCCCGGCTTTGTTGAAATGCCGTTCTTCGAAGTGTTTGAATTCAGGTTGTTGGGTATCAATACAAATCACCTCGCACTGTTGCTTTATATAGACAAGATGTTTCAGGCCATCATGACGCTGGAAGAACTGCCCATTCTCCAACTGCTCAAAGCCCTTGAGATCTTCTCGGAGCTTCACATCAATTTCCATCTCTCCACCTCCAAAATATTAACGGGGCCAGTTGCCGATCCTCCGGTCTGGCCCCTTGTCCGGGGACGTTATTTAAAGACGCACAACAAGAGTCTCCCCCTGTCCTCCCTGCGAGCGTTTCCGCTCTCGGCATAGCCCCTATCCCTGCTAACAAGGTCTTAGGCTCATTGCGTCTATAGCAGAAGCGATGGTGCAGCTTCCGCGCTGATTGGGAAAGAGCTACACATGATCTCCTTCCCTGTGAGGGTTAGATTATATCCCCCGGCCCCTCTCCGTGGTTTGGAGAGCTGAGTGTATCCCCTCTCTCCTGGGCTTAGTGGGGAGGAAATCAACTCCCCGGCCCGTGCTCAGGCGTTAGTTTCCGTCCGAGAGCGGCTGGATGAAGATCCCCTCCCATGAGTACTCCTTTTCGTCTGAGACTTCTTCCCCGCTGGTTGGCGGGAAACTTGCGATGCCATCTTCTTCAGGTGAGCGGCATTCACTTTCTTGGCCGCTGCCCATACTGCCTTACACCAAGGGCAAAGAACCTGTTTTTCTTCAACGTCCGGGTTGCAGGTACACCCCGGCTTCTCCTGCTTCATATTCCCCTTCGCCCCTGCGAGAGGCTTCCAGTTTCTCCCGCGCGCCCAAAGATGGAGCTGGGTATTTCCATTCCCCGTAAACTCCAACACCTGCTCAAACCCCCGGCTCTCCAATGCCTTCACCACGGATTTGTTATTGTGTTGGGTTGGACTGGTAATCGCCACGGTAAAGTAGTGAAACTCCGTCTCCGCGGGCATGTTGGAAGCTTTTTGCTGCTCCGTGGCTCCCGCTTGATCTCCATATAGTCCCGTTAAAATCTGCGCCCCACAACACGCGGGGAACCCTTGCAACTGCGCCATAACTTTCTTCTCCTTCGCCCTTATAGGGCTATTGTCAAATCCTTCTGCCCGGTAACCACCATATTTCCACTCCGCCTATTTCTCCACTCCTCCACCACCTTCCACCCACTCCTATCCCAGAGCTTCTTCTCCGCAGTCATGGAGGGGAGAATCAACGTCCCCATCAACCGAGTATATCCTGCCTCCCTCGCGATCTTCTCCTTCAACTCCATCACCAACGCGCCGATCCCCTTCTTCTGCCACTCACTCCTCACCATCGTGGTGTAGCTCAACAGCAACCCGCAGCACGAGGGAAACTGGGTGAGGTTGAACTGCGCGATATTTCCACTCAAGTAGAAACTCTCCCCTCCTGGAGCTATATGTCTCAAACACCTCCCTTGCTCCGGCTGGGTACTCTTCAACGCTTCTTCTTCCTTCATGAGGTAGAAACCCGCTCCCATGGGATAGTAGCTTGTAACAAAAGCCGGGTGCGCCTTCGCCCTATTATACGCCTCCAACGTATCCCCCCACCCCTCCACCAACGTCACCTTCCCTCCCACGATCTTCTCCAACCTCTCCCGGCCTTCCTGCCACCCATCCCACACGGATTTGGCCTTCGAGGGGTACGGAAATGTATCATATGTCCTTGCCATCTCTTCTTCTCTCCTCCCCAAAACCGCAAGGTGGCTAAAGCTAACAGAGCGGGATTACCCACATTCCCCTGCTGCCTCACCTACCGATTTTGGGGGCGAGAGAAGAATCTCTCTTCGCCCAACCTCCCCTACCGCGTGTTCTTCTTCATCAACAACGCGATCTGGTGTCCGTGGTGTTCTCCTGGGAACCGCGTGATCTCGGAGAAACCCAGGGCCAGCAACGCCGCCAACGCCTTACTCTGGCTCTGCACATCCACCGTGGCGAGGGTGACTTTTCCCGCCTCGCCGATGTGGTTCTGCGCGGCTTGCTTCGTGGGCTTGCCGTCTTCGCTGAGATCATTGTCGTAAGGGAAGTCGCTCAACACTTCCACCCCACAACATCCGGGGAAATCCTTATCAATCTGCACCGCGGAGATGTCGTTCTCATCCCCCACAATAGCCCGGAAATCCACCGCCGTTGTGGGAGTTCTCCGTGCCGTAGTCCTTCGTCTCGTAGCCATATAGGCCCTCCTGTTAAAATTAAACTTGTGTTACCTCTGCTCCCCGCTACTTCCCAAACAACTCCAAAATCTTCTGAAGCGCGAAGTATTCAGGGTTCACGAATCGCATAAGCGCATCGCTGAGATTCGCGAAGAACCCAATCGTAGTACCAATCAACGCGAGGAAGCTAAAAACGGTACTAAAACCCGCCCCATCGTCGTTCCAATTGCACTCTTTCACAGCCGCGTAAGACTTCTTAAACCACCACAACGCGACGAGGAAGAGCGCCCCAAAGCAGAGTGCCCAGATTAGCCACTGCACCCCCTCCGCAATTCCCTGTCTCACCAACACCCCCCACAAATGCCCCGCGGCCACCCCCAGCTTCTCACTCAACGCATCGAGCCGTTTGAAAATCTCCGCTTTCCAATCCGTATCGAAAAGCACCGCCATGATATAGTTCATCATGAACATTCCAAGTAGTTTCATCTGCAACATATTACACACTCCTCACTTCCCAATCCGTCCCACTCCAAATATGCCGGTAGTTGTGCCGCTTATGCCAACCCCTCCACGGGAGTTTCCCCCACCTCGGAGCCAAGTACCTCCACCCGGGAAGGCTGGAGTGGATCTCGGGAGAAGGCTTCGCGTGTCTTATCGCTCTGTCTCTTGCCCACGCTCCCCACAACAACCACAGGTCTAGCAAGACCAGCGCAATCAGCAAGAACCAAATACCTCTTCCCTTCCTCATGATTCCTCCTCGCCACACTCCGCATATCCGCGTCAAAACTAAAAGTCATCACCTCTGGCCCACTCCCAAGGGCATCGAGCCCGCTACTTGCCGCGCTTTTCTAAACGATCCACTCGCGCACTCAATTTTAAAACGGCCGAGCTGAGACTATTTATCGCAGAAGTTAATGCTTCTATCATCTTCAACACTTCTTTCATTGCTTCTCCTTTTTTCTTCTAACGCATCAGAGGAAGAAGCGAGGTCTCCATCATGGAGCCTCTACTCCCTCCCCCTCTGCTATCTTCCCCCATCCCACCATCGAAAGGCGTATCCCTACCAGTTACTCTGTAGCAGAACATATCCATAGATAACCGCGCTTGTTTTAAATCGGAAGGCCCGAAGATGGAATCCCATGGTTGCCCACGTTCAACCTCGAAGAAGTCTAAGATGGAGTATCGGGCCGAAACCTTCCACTCCGCTCCAGATCATAGACGCAACCTCGCGGAAGCATCTCCCTGGCAATCTCTCTTCTTCTCTTCTCCTCTACCTCACCCACAGAGGCGCGATTGTTTCTCTAGCACACTCTCTACACCAGAATTCAAACCCCGGATATGTGAACAAGAAGCAAAGGATGTTACTCCTCCACTCCCCGCAGGCCCACACGGGCCAACCACCCTCTCCAAAGTTCCTCCCGGTTGTGTGTCGCCTTTATAGCGGTTTGGGGGAAGAATCCCCAAAACTTCCTGCCCACCCCCTAGGTGGTAATAATCACTTGTGTTCCTTCTGGGAGAACGCGGTAATCACTCCCCCCGAAGTTTTTGGCATTATGGACGCTGTGATATCCTTTAGACAAACCGAAAGCCGAATCAACCCCTGTTTTATAATACAGGACGTGCTCGTCTGTTCCAATTTGAAATACCCGTAGCAAGGGAATGTCTGCAAATGGCACACCCCGCGATACCGGATCACGTTTTACTTCTATCTTCAATCCCCACCTCCCATCCAGCCTTCGCTCCAACCCCCTATGACTGGAAATCTTCTAAAATCTCTCACATTAATCGCCCCTCCCTGATACCCACTCCACGTCCAAACCTTCTCCCCTCGAACTTCCTTCCTCTTCTCCAGATGCTCCCTGCATTCCTTCTTCCCACAGCAAAATATCCCCGCTTCTTCCACCCACCCGTACTCATCAAACCTCCTCGGCCTCCCACACCTACACGGCTCCAACGCCACCATCTTCAGCCCAAAGCAGAGTTGGCATACTCCATCCTGCTTCCGGAGTCTGGGATTCACCTCCACCCCATATCCCTCACACGCGGGACACACCGCGAACCTTTCACTGGACGCCATAACTATAGTTCCCCCAGGTGCATTTAGGAGAACCGGAGTGCTCTACCCAAATCTCCCCCATCCTCCAATTCTTCTCCACCTCACTCCAACTCGGAACCACCGCCCCCAACCCTTCCATAATCATCTTCATCCCCAACTTCGCCCCACTCACTCCCCAACACGTCTGCATAATGGTGTTGAACTGCTTCTCATTACGCTGAACATACTCCCTCGCCCCCTGCACATCCCCATACTGAATAGTCTGAATCACCTCCTGCTCACACCCATCCATCACGCCCCTCAATCTCTCCCTCCCCATCGTAAGGCTCTTCCGAGTAAGCCCCAAAACGAAGTGTGCCACCGCAGGATGACACATCCAACCGTTGGAGAGGACACGGTACTCTACCCCGTGGGAGGGTAAGCGGTGTTCTCCGGGAAGTCCATAGTAGCGCCTCCTCACCGGATTATCCACCTCCGCGAAAATCCCCACACTCGCCATCCCCACAATCGCATCGGCGCACTTCACCATCTCCCGGGCATCCTCGGGATTGAGGGTTCCGATTCCGTAGTGATAATGGCCTCCCGCAAACCTCACTCCAAGCTCCCGAGGGTTCTCCACCGGCATTCCCATCAACCCATACGCATTCACACTCGGCTTACACCCCAACTCCACAAACTCCTGCTTCGCCCCCATCAGCATCTCCTGGGGAATTTCCACCACCGTCTTGGCCGATAGCCTGCTCCCCGGATACTGCTTCGTGGTTTTCTTCCAGAGACTCTCCAATCCCTCCCGGATACTATCTACCTGATACGCGAGGCAGGTATCCGCCTGTGTAGCGATCTCCGCCTGGAATCCATCCCAGTAGCAGAAGCCTCCGATGCGAAGGGGGGAGGGCTGTTGTGCGCCTCCGTTCCATATCTGGAGCTTCCTCTCCTTCGCCGCTATGTCCTTATGTGGCAAAAACTCCCACGCTGGAATCACCCCACCTTCCTTGCTCTCCACAAATATCTCGGGATCACTCCCAGAGAACGCCCCGCCAGTGCCCATGTTCTGGAGCGCCCCCAGCAGGTTTTTCCTCTGCCAGTTCGCTACGCTCGCACGGAGTTCCTGCGCCACATCTCCGGATACCCTCTTAAACTTCACATCCTTCGGAACATAGAGCCAGTTCTCTCTCCACTGCCCAGGGCCAACTTCCGCTCGAAGGTAGAGGTAATCATGCCCCACCCTCCCATAAACATCCGGCGTGGCTCTCAACGCCTCCACCTTCCCACTGGCGTTGGGATAGTAGCGTTTGAGCCAATCCCCAAGCTCTACTTCTGCCCACTCCCTCAATGGGAGTCCTGCTTGTTGTGTCTCCACTGTTCTCCTCCTGCATCGTGCGGGAAGGGAGAACATATTACCGGATACTAACGATTCTTACAAGCTCAACAACAATCAAACAGCCAATTACAATCAGTAAAATTATAGCTCCTATCACACTCTCCCCCCTTCCCACCCCTTCTTCTGCTCCATTCTCCCCTTCACCACCGCCCAAACTCTCTCCTCCGGATCTCTCCCGTACATCATATCCGCTAGGATGGGGCGAAGCTCCGTTTTGCTCATAGTAAGCCTCAGCATCTGATCCCAAACCTTATCTCTCCCCTGCGCAGTGTCCAACCTTCTCCACACCGCCTTCGCGTCTATCTCCACATCCCAAGCATCTCTCCGCAGCATCGAGCATTGTCCGCGAATCCACGCCCGGAAACCCTCCGGCAGCTCATCCCCCTCCAACGGCCCAAGCTCCGCACCCTGTCTCAGTAGATCACACAACCCCGAGGGAGTCACAGTGCGGAGGAGATTCCGGAGTTTCTCATACCCCTCATCACGAAGAATTACCCGAAACGGAGGCTCTCCCTTCCTCACCCACCTCAACACCCACCCTCTTCCCCTACACTCCATCCCGGAGAGTTCCCCGATCTCCTTCACCTTCACCCTCGGCACCGGCAGCATATCATTCCACCCACACCACTGTTGCATAGTGTCGTAGGAGAGTTCGCTCCCATCACTCTTCCGGACAAGAGCCACCACATAAATCTGCTCCTCCGTATAGCTTCTCACCCTTCTCCATCTATCCCCCACCACCTGTACCACCGGGGTAACTCCCCCAGGCCAAGTCGCCTCCTTCTCCCGGGTTCTCATCCTATGGCTCCCCCACCCAATCGCGGGAGAGACGAATCCGTAGCGGTTGGCCAGCGCGGGCTTCCCATCACTCCCTTCATACACCACACACTGCTCTCCATCCAGCATCTCGGTGATTTCCGGCATCTCCGAGGAGAAATTCTCCACCTTCGTCTCCGGAAGTCCCTTCGTATCCTCCTGAAAAAACTTCCCCCATGGCCTAGCGATGATCTTCCCTTCCCTCGCCACGATCCCCCTGCACGTCATCGTTTCCCTGTCCCACAACCTCTCCCTCGCGCATTTCTCCGTATAGGTGAACAGATGTGTCTTCCCATCCGGATGGCTCACCTGCCGGATATTCCCCTGAGCGATGTGCCAGACGATCTTCTCCGCGTCAAGGCAATCTCGTATCTCGGGGTTCTCCACCCTCTGGGAGAGATTAAGTTGGATCAGTCCGGATTGCATTAAAGGGAATACCTCACTCCCGTGATCTCTCCGAAGTTGCCTATTATTCCGGTGCAGAATCCCACCACCAGAGGCATCCCGGGCTTCAGTAGTGGGCGGGTAGCGAGGATCGCTGCATGTCTCTCCTCCACCCTCCCAAGCGCATCCACACTGGAAAACCTCACCCCCACTACTTCGGAGGAGAATTCATATTGCCGCCCGCCTTCAACCGTTACTCTCGCTTTCATTTCTGCCCCCAAAACTCTGCAAGCTCGCTGACAATTCCATTGAATATTACCGGACTTACGCCGTCTATAGCCATTCTCTTGTTAATAGCTTCGTCTGAATTACAGTTACACTCTCCCTCACAATCACACTCTACTATCCATCTCTTGTAGGGATGGGGGCCATCTATCCAACTCACAACCTCTCCTTCACAGCTTCGTAGACTTCACGAAGGATATTAATCTCAGCCTCTGGCACCTTATACATCTTCTCCCCATGCACATACCCAAACGTAGAAGCTTCCAATATCCGCTCAATCGCCTTCTTTAACTCCAATCTCTTCCGCTCGTTCACTCTTCTCTCCTCCTCCCTCTCACCGGAGCCTTGTCTGCGTTGGTAGCCTCTGGGGGGAGAATCTCCAAATTCTCCGACAATATCCTTCGTTGTTGCTCCTCCTCCACCTCTTCCTCATCCCTCGGAGCCGTTAGAGCCTCCTCCAGCGCAGTCTTCCACTCCCCCAGTTCCCACACCGGAACTCCTGTGCTTTGGGTGGTCACGACGGCAAACTCCACTAGCTTGAGGAGATCACGGAGCTCCAACTCTCCCTCAAACAACACCCCAAACTCCCCTCCCTCAATTACCTGTGCCATGGTTATCTACCTCATCCACCTCATCGCAAACCGAGATGTAGGTTTCAAGTGCAACGCGTAATCTTTCTGCCATTTCATAAGGAATGGTCTTAATGTTCCGACTTTTACGATGTCCAGCCGGTATCCAGTTGTAAATCTCATCCAACACTACTTGTGCCATATCCCCATCCACTCCCTTACCCTCGTCCAGAGCCTTTGCCATGTTCCATGACTCCGCTTGTGCCCCGCGAGCGCAAACGAGAAAAACTCCCTCCCACAATGTCTACACCTCTTCAGCCCGATAGTCATGATCGCCTCTCACCCTTCCTTGGGGGTTCCACTCTTCTCTCGCACAATGTGCCCACAAATAGAGTATTTTCTTCCAAGCCCACTGCCAAGGCCGCTTGGTAAGCCTCACAGGTTTCTTCCCCTCGCTCAAATCCCTCACCCAAAGAGTGATCTGGTTCCCTGTTTTGGGATTGGGGGTGGTAAGCACCGGATAAAACTCATGCGCTTGTAGATGCCGGATGCTTTCCGCGTTGTTCCCCTCGTTGCTGGTAGTAGCAAACGCAATCCCTGCCATGTGATCCTTTAGCAGAAAGGGAATGGTATCCGCTTGGGAGCGCCCGGATTTCCATTCATGGTGATACCCTCCGTTGCCATCTGGCATCCACTCCCAATGGCCATTCCCGTCCAAATCCCAAACCTCAATCATCCCACAGCATCCGTGGGTTCGAGTGCTACGTTGCATACAGCTCCCCCTACCCCTCCAACAAAATGTTAACCAACCGAAGAAGAAGCCCTATATGTACAGCTTCCAAGTCTCCTTGCTGGGTGCCTAGCTTCTTCAGCTTGACCACAGCTTCTTCCAGTTCCTGTTTGAACTTTACCAGTCTTATGGTTTTCATCATCTCTCCCATGTTCCTTCGCAGCAGGAGGAAGGTGGAATCAGCCGCGATCAGCTAAGGCTCATGCCAAAGGTTGCGTCTGGTCACCTTCTCGGGGAGCGTTGGGAGAGACATCTCCCCGTCCCTCTATCCCCCGGCTGCGAAGAAGCATTGAAGCCTCTACCGTGGCCAATCTTCTGCCTTCGGCTTAATCCACCACACCATAAGAATTGCAAATACCAAGCATAGAAATAAAATCCAACCTACGCTCACATACCCTCCTTGCTATTCGCAGACACAAAAATAGCGGGGGAGCAGCCCATGCTGCTCCACACCGCTAGGTTGATCGCCGGTTGAACTACTTCGCCAGGTTGGTGCTCTTCTTGCTCGTTACCGCTTTCTTCGTGCTTTTCTTAATGGTTTTCTTCGTCGTTGCCATAATCAGCTTCCTCCCTTCATCAGTAATACCGCGAGTTTCCCATGTCCAACCGCAACACGGACTCCACGGAGATCAAAGTAGAACTTCATCCCCATGCCGTTGGTGATACTATGCGTGGTGCGCATCGGGAGGCTTCGATGAGGATAGTCCCCCCGTAGGCTCCAAAGCATCGGGCGATGGTGGATGGGATGGATTCTCCTTCCTCCTATCGTGCCATTTCCTGTAGGGTCGTAGCTCACAGCTTCCCCTGCACTCTCTGCTGCTCCAAGCTCAACCACTTGCTCGGATTCGGCACCACATTCCCCTGCTGCTCCGCTACCCTGTTCTGCTCCCGCTGGTAGCGTTTGGGAATCCTATCCGCACTTATAAGCTCCTCCACCATCTCCACAAACAACTCCACATGACTCACGTCGATTTTGTAGATTTTGCTGAGGCCCACGAGATACGGGCGATCCTTCGCCAACTCCCTCATCTGCATCTTGCGGAGACGGGAGATGGTAGCCCGAGCACACTGTCGGGCATATACCTCCTCCGCATGATGCTGGGAGATCTTCTCCATATACATCTGAGAGGCCGCACTGCGTTCCATGATTGTGGGGTTCATAGTCTATGCCTCCCCGTGATTTATCGCGTCCCAATTCAAAAGGGACATACTATAGGCTTCAGTTGGATTCATCTGCCGCCACCAATGAAGCCCTTCTACATCATGCCGAGCCTCTTGGTGCTGCCTTGCTGCTTTCTTCGTCCGGAACTTCCTCGCCGGTCTACACAACGTACAACGCTTCTTTTTTGCCCTGTGGATGCTCATGCTCTCCCCTTATGCGCGTGAATCCATCTCCGCCTCAATGTAACCGAAGCAAAGTCCGATTGGCATGGCCAAAACTACACCCCACCAACCAATCAACAGTGTTAAAGCCACTGATACTCCTATTGAAGACAACGTCATCAAACACCAATATTTACCCATAAGATACTTCTCCCTTTCTCGATCTCTACTCCCTCACAAAAAAGGGGAGCATTTCTGCTCCCCTCTACTGTTCCCCAAAAGCCGATAGTCGGTAAATAATCAACCCACCAACCACTCAACAACCAACCACCAAAGACCAAGAATGCTAGATAATCAACAATCTGCCAAGAGCACCTAGCACGCTCTACGGACTTCAGCAGTGTTCGGTGTATTTAGTTTATCGTCGAGTTTTCCAAACGGTTCTCTCGACTAGACTACCCCCATCCTTTGGAGATACAATCCCTTACTGCAATTCTCCCAACACCGCATCATCCCACTGGTAATTCTCCAGCGTGGTCTGCGCATTGGCGCGTTTGATTGCCGCTTCACAGAGCCGAAGCTCCCTGGCAATCCGGGTGATTTGTTTATCCAGAGCCTTCGCGTCATACTCCGGTTTCTGAACCTCGCGCGGAGCGGTTTCATTGCCATAGAAGCGTTGAACCTCTCGCGCATTTCCATTCCGCAGCGCGATTAACTCCGCTGCACGTGCCTTGAGGGTCTTCATCACCCCCAAAGCCTCACTTATGGTAACTCTTTGAGCTGCCATTTACACCTCCTCAAACTTTACAAAAGGGGAGAGCCTCAACCTCAAGCCCTCCCCAAAGGAGCCACCCTCATGACTACCTGAACAAACTACCTAGAAACTTATCACCCAAACATTATCCGGAAGAATTGGAGCAATAACCCCCCTCACATCCTCCCACCGGAGCCTTCCATTCCCACACCCTGGTCTCGGTAGCACGAACGTATAGATAGGCTTTGCCGGATGTCGAGCAATCTCTGCCAACTCCTCCGCACTACGCCGTATCAGCTCTAAATCCGCCATTTCATACCAGTTGTGCTTCACTGGAAAGAAAAACAACGGCAATTCCCTTGATGCCCAACACACATTTCCATGCTCTCGGATATGCTGTCCGAGAATCTTTGGAACCTCAGGATACCGTTGCGAAGCCTCAAACGCACACCCCCGTCCCATTACACAAGCGCCGTTGGTCTTGACTGTTCCATTGGTAGTGATCCCCAACAAAAACATAGGACGAAGATAGTCCCACAAGTTTCCTTTGATTTCCTTCATATCTCTCCAATCTTCCCAAATGGGAGCAGCAGAAGGGGCAGGGGATCAAGGGGATGCTGTCCCATTACGGCAGCTTACTTCCACCTGTCTCAACCCACTCTCCCCCTCTGCTGTCACACCCGAGGCAGTCGGGTGTGAAGACTAATATCGCCGTTCAAAATATAAGCACACGCAAGCACATATGAAGCAGAAAATCCCGCTTGCGATGTTAGCTGGTTCATGCCCAGCAAACCATGCTACGATATTGATCAGCACCATTAACAGGCAAATAATTGTTCCCATCACATCCCCCCAATAACCTTATAATCTGCCAAAAACACCCCGATCATCAAGAGATACACCCACCACGGGAAACCCTCTCGGTGCTTCAAATCATACCCCATGCACCCCACCGCACACAACGTCATCCCCAACCACACCCCCTGCGCGAGTATCATTCCTGCACCCTCCCATCCCCCGGGCAAACCCTTAACACATTAGCTTCATCTGCACAGATAATCTCTCCTGCCTTAAACTCTCCTGTGCAATATGCGCAATCACCGTACTCATCCTGATAGGTATATCCACTCCCTTGATCCTCATGGCAATAGCAACGAATATGATGGGTATGCCCACAATCGTTCTCAATTGCGCCGCATGGCTCGCTCATTCTTGAATCCTCCCATCCTCAAACACATACCCCGGCGGATAAGGCCAGCTCTCCTCTGGAGCCTCCAGCAACCACTCATCCCTCGTAACCGCCTCCTCGGGAGTCTCCGCGGGGAAGAATGCCATCCCCCCTCTTCTCACAATCTCCAACCCCTGAGCCTTGGTCACGCGCCGTTGGGGGTTTTCCCTCTCAAGCTGCTCCAGAAACGTCTCCGGGGGCTTCCCCTTTCCCCTGCTCCCCCTCCCCTGCTCCAGCAACGTTACCCCCTGCGCGCGAAGGTTGTAGAGCTTCGCCACAGTCGTGGGTACGAACCTATTATTCCACCCCTGCCACTTACACAGAATCGGCTTCCCATCCCTCCGGGTGGAGATAATATGCTCCACCGGCTTCCCCGCGGCATCCTGCACCTGCGCCCCAATCACCCACGCGAAGAGTTTGCTCTTCCCCATCTTCTGCCTATCCTCGATCACCAATCTCGTGATGGCTAATTTGGCCTTATAGGCCTTCTCCATGTTATCGAGTCTGCGGGCCATCTCCCTATACTGCATGGGATCAATCTCATGCGCGATGAGCATCCGGGCTAACACCGCCGCTCTCTCCCCTATGTCACGGAGATCTTCCTCATACTCCTGCCTAGTATATAGTGCCATCTGCTGCTTCTCTCCCAAACAGAATTAAAAATAGCTACTACACAAGTCTTACAACCGCTTCATGTTCTCCCAATCATACTCCACCCTCGTACCGCACTCAAGACACCTCACATAATCCCCATCATCATCATGCATCACCCTAGTATGTCGCTTGTGGTGGCACGAAAAAAGGCGAGATAGCCTCTTCAGCCATCCCGCCCTTTGGGGTGCAGCGGAGAGAGGGGGTGTCCTCTCCTCCACTGCTGGGCAAACCATTACACCATCTCTGGTAATCTCTACTACCTCCGCAACCGCTTCTGCTTCTCCTCCTCGCGTGCCAGTTGCTCTCCCAGTTTGGTGATCTTCTTCACTTCTCTGCATCCTAGGCACTTTACATTCACCAACCTTCCCGCGAGGGTTCGAGTCTCCGTCCTCCACACACTCCCACACATGGTTCCGGTAGGAGTATTGCGATTGCGACATGCGTTCTTCCTCAGGTTCCCATGTACCAGCCTGATCTGAGTCACAAGGATATGGGGTTTCTTCTTAGCTTTCTTCTTCCCCTTGCCCTTCTTTCCACCCTTCGCCGCCATCACAATCCTAACCGCTTCGGAGGTGGATTCCCCTATCCTATGCCCGGGGTCTTTAATCATCACAGGGGCTGCACTCATACTATCACCCCCACAAAGGAGCAAACCATCGCCATCGCGGCAATCGCTACTCCCACGATTATAAGTATTCTGCCTAGATTCATTTCTGCCTTAACCTCCCAAGTTTGATCTTATACTTCTACTCCCACTCAACTGGTTTATAACGCTTGCATCCACTCTTCTTGCACTCTCCCATAGCTTGCTCTCCGCTATGGGAGCCTTTAAGCTCCCCACACTTGCACATGTTTCCATAGAGGGTATTCTTCGCATCTTGGATGGCTTGCATAAGCCCCGCGCCTCGGGTAGCTCTCCAACGCTCCCCTAACTCCACGCTGGCCATCGTTCCCTCCACTTCCAGCGCGATTAGAAGTTGTTTAACAGTCATAACCCCTCCCTCTCCATCCATCTCTCACACGCATGAAGAAGAATCTTCTCCTCCGAGGATAGATGTAGATTATTGCTTTTGGCCTTCGCCATCAAATCCCCATATATCTTCTGCACCAACTCCCTTAGAGCTTCAGGTGCTACTTGTTCTGCCATAATCTCTCCCATCTCCCTGCATGTCGCAATACCTTCATGCTTCATCGAGAACACGCGATAACACTCTACGCTCATGCATCTCCCTCGGGAGCCTCCCCACAGGAGTGTACCAAGGATACGAGTCACTCTTCTTGCCACGGCCTCCCTAGTTCTTTGCTATGGATTCAGCTCCCACCCAAGGGAGAGCGATAGGAATTTCTCGCACCCAGAGACATATGCGCTTATGTCTCAGATACTTCTTGGTAACTCCTCTAGCTCTGTTGTCTCTCCCTTGGGTAGAGGCCGAAGCCCCTACCATGTCCTGTCGTTTCGCCAACGTGGGCGATTAGTTGCGGTCGCGTTTCTGCATCCTGCCTCCCTCCTTGGCGTTTAACCCCGCCAGAGTAGAATAAAACATCGGGGGAGAGTTAGCATAAGGGCTACCCTCCAACGCGCCTTATGTCCCTGCGTTGTGCTATCCGCACCCCGAACCTCGTGCTACTTCTCCAAAGTAACAATCTCACACTTCGTAATCACCACCTCATGCCCACCATGAGGCTTATCGCCCGATCTAAAGTGTATATCCGCACTATGCATCGCAGCCTCCCGTGTAGGTCTCGTCTCCCCAATCTGCTGATGACACTGCATACAACAAACCACAAAACCTTTGGTTACCTTTAACTTTGCCATAACTATGCTCTCCCTTTCTTTGACATCCTCACGGCAGCAGCGGGTTTTACACCCGAAGGAAACCGCAGTTAATATAGAGTGCAGGGGTTTTCGTTATTAACCCTGTCTGTAGGCTTTCGTTCGCCACTCTCCCGGTTAGCTTAACTGGCCCTTACGGAACTCACAAGCTATTCCCATTGCTGCTGCCGTCAAAATGCCAAAATCGCGGTCGAATCGGAAGATTCTTTGCGTTAAAACCCGTTTTCCCGCGCCGGAAACCGCCCAAATTCGCGCCGGAAAAATTTCCATGTGGGGTACTGCCAAAAAATCGCCCAATCGCGCTTAAAACCGATTCTCGCGTGTTTTGCGTACAAAAAGCGAAACTCCCACTCAAAACAAAAGGGGAGAAGGTTTCCCCTCTCCCCATGTCTATTCTCCCTTGCTTGGTTCGGCCTATGCTCCCGGTTGAGTTTGCGTTCCAGCGTGCTGCTGCTGACTCGCCACACTGCTCCGTTCCGCCTGAAGATACTGCAACTCCTGCGGACACTCGAACGGGATGTTCTTCCTCCGAGCATTCTCCATGAGCGTCTTAAGCATCAACTCATCGAACTGCCTCTGCTCCAACTTCGCAGGGTCAATTCTCGTAGCCGTTGCCTGAGTCCTTGCAGCTCCCGCAGCAGCTCTGCTGGCGAGGAACTCACTGGGTAGCTGAGGGTTATTAGCCTTCACATCCACCCGAATCGCCCGCATCTTCCCATCCGGCCAAACGATCTCAGAGTTCAGCACCTTCAATCGCTTGCTAGTTTTGCTACTCGCTTGCTTGGGAATCGCAATCGCGGTAGCTTTGAGCGTCCTGCCATCCGGCAACCACGGGTCAGTGGTCAGCGTCATGTCACGGTTGACATAAAGCTGCTCCCCGGAAGGATTGGTGAGAAGATCCTGCTCCTCGTAATCCTCCGCCGTGACATCGTACAGCGTCGCGCCATCCAGGCTGCGAGCCTTGAGCGGGATGTCATACTTATTCCCCTCAGACTCCTTTGGGAAGTCTTCAAAGAACAGCACCCCCTGTGCCCGCATCCCAACCACAATCGCCCTACCCTGCACCGTCATAACTTCCGGCACAAAGGTAAAATCACTCAACTGCTTTTTCGCTTTCGGCATATTGCCCTCGTGTTTAACGTCCAGTGGACATATACCGTGTGCTCTAGGGAGTAGAGAAATCGCTTCCCCTCTCCCCAGCCTCCCAAAACGGCGAATATATTGCTATTATGCAAGTCTCTAGATGCTCCTATGCGGGGACTACCAAAGTCCCTCGCATTCGTTGCGCTGGCTTACTTCTCCACCCCACAACTCACCGCCAGTTCATTCTTGGCGGTATTGCCCGTGCTGGCAACGGTGGGGTCAGCCCCATTATCGCACGTCACCACAAAACCACTCAGGCTTGTTTGGTGGATGTGAAAGTGGCGATGGAATCCCTGCGCCATTGCCAGAGTTCCCAACACCAACACCACACACGCGAACCATTTCCGTTGTTTCATGTCATTCTCCCAAGGGGTAGTCACCCCACAGGAGCATCATGCTACTTGCTAATTGTCAAATATCGCCGTTTCCTAGTGCCTGAGCACATCGGGGAGATGTAATCTCCAAGCATGGTAGCAGTCTAAACCCCGGTAGCCTTAGAATTGCTCCAAGGCGTATTTATTCCACTACCATGCTTGCAAACTACATCCAAGGGAAACCCAACGGTGTGACTACTACCCTGCCCACGCTATCAGGTGGGCAATCGCCTATTGGACTTCCCCAAGCAGCAGAGACACTCGGAAATGGGAGACCATACTCTATTCCTATCCCCATGATGGGGGTTTCTCTGCTGCTTGCGGAGTTCCAATTCTTATCCGCTCTGCAAGGTATATTATAACCAAACTCTACAGCTTTCCCGACTTCCGCCGTTTCCGACCGCCGAATTCAGTTGCAACCAAGCGGCCAAACCGCTAAGTTGTTGAAAACAAAGGACTTCGCCGTTTTTTCGGTGTGTAAAATTTATACGGCGAATCGCCGGATTTTCGCTTTTTTTGCCGCCAAATCGCTGAAAACAAACGAGTTGCAATTTTTTCCCAGCAGCGAGTATTTTTTACCGGGGTCGCAACCTACACGCGCTCACACACCTTGCAAACCTCGCCATACTTCCCGTGAGATGAGGGAGTAAAGCACCCACACTTGGGACATGGTTTATCACAATCAGGGCCATCAAGCCTATTCCACATCTCAAGCCATTGTTTATAAGGCATCCCGAGTATAGACATATTCTACTCCCTTGTGATTCACTCCCACATCCAAGCCCACCTGTCACATGGGTTTGATCTAAGGTGACCCCGCTATACCCTCACCATCGTAATCAAGGGATCAACCAGAGTGGGATTACCGTTGAAAAACTGTTCCACCTTAACCAATCCCACCCCTATCCCCAAATACCACTTCTCCACCACACACTGCGCCACTGGGCTACAGAACCCCTCGCTCTGCTTTGACACCATAGCCCACCCGGTATATCTTGGTGTCTCCACCCACTCCACCCAGGTCTCTGTCTTCCAAGGTGTATTAGGCGCAAAGTCTGGAAACGTAGTATCCACAGCCACAGTGGGAGTGTTACTCGCTATTGCTGGAATGATAAGATACGGTCTAGGCTTCCCAGCATCTCCGCTCACAGTATAGCTAAAGTCCTGTGGCGTAGCATCCCATGGTGCGCCAAAGGGAAACTTAATATGCCCACCTGTGGAATACCATGCCCCTCCCTGTACCTGCGCTAGGTTGAACCACAACTCCGCATCCCTAGCTCCCGGTGTCCAATACGCTCGGGGGTTGTTTTTGGTGTAATGCCAAATGGTTGATCCATCCCCCTGAGGCATCACATCAATCCATGTTAAGTCCCCATATCCGTTCTGAAACGTCCAAGTCTCAGCACGATTGAGAAACACTTGCCCAGCACTAAGAGTTATGGGAGATGGATTCATTCGCCCTCTCCCCCCACACCCTGTAGCTGCTGCCATGAGCATAAGCTTCAACATCTCACGTCTTTGCATAAGTAATCTCCTATCCACTGCACCAGAGTAGCATCCTCTGGTGCAGTGGGAGAGAGACTAGATTCTCCCAATCATAAGCCTCTTCAACTCCCTCATCTCCCACCTAAGCAGCATATACTCAGGGGCATAGGTATACCCCATCTGTTCCGCCAACATCATCACCACCGCTCGGGAGCTAATAGCATAGAGCAACTCCGTGTAGGTTAGCATAAACTACACCTCCGGCCAGACTTCATTCCGTGATTGCCAACACGGTTTGCTATCCAAAAACGCCATAAACACCCCACAAGCGTCGAAGTAGTTCATGGGGATAGTCTTAGTTGCTGCAATCATACAATCTATCCTGAGATTTTCAATATAAGCATCATGGCCTTTCCAAAATCTCGCGTTGTAGTCCATCGTAACACCTCCAACCCGTGGCAATGTCACACTCATTGCCCTAGGTTCGGGGGATTACTCCCAAGAGTCAATCGCCCAAGAATCACACTCAATAGCCTTGGCAATCCTGCTGGCCTGAGCAGAAGCAATCTCCCTTGTCTGAGCAGACAATTTCGCCACCATAACAAGCTGGTCTTGTTCGTAGAAGCTGATTGTGAATTTCATCGCGTAGTCTTACCCCTTTCGCGTCAGTTCTAGCTTTTGACTCTCCAGAAAATAGTCAAGCTGACTGGTAACATAACTCTGCACGGTTGCGTTGTTGGTTTTAATCAACCCCATAGCTGCGAGTTGACCACAAAGATAAAGCGCCATGTCTTTTGTCATGGTAATCCTCCTAGCCAGAGCCAGAGTCACACTCTCTGGCCTAAGCTAGAGGGATTACTAGTTAACCCCTTGGCTCTCCCCCTTGGCCGGTTTCACCGCCAGCTTCGCCTTGTTCGCTTCGATAAACGCGATAATCTCCGGCAGCTTATCCGCCAACGCCAGCCACTGAGAGCCATACAGCGTGACCGGGAACCGCCCCAGCCCGTAGAGGGATACTGCCCCCTTGGCGCTGATCTTCAACCCTCCCTCGGTCTTGGTTGTCTCTGCTGCCTGTTTCCTCACCTCCGCCAACATCGCCACTATCTCTGCTTCCGACTTGCCGATGAAATCCTGTGCTGTGTACATGATACCACTCCTAGGGGCTAAGCAGACCGTGGTCAGATGCCACTCGCTTGCCACGGCCACTACCAGTGCAACCGGGTTGCCAAACTCCAAGTGATTGAAAACAAACGAGTTACCAAAAATCATAGTATATAAAATTTACCCAAGTGGGTAAAAATTACCGGCAGTTTTTACTCGGCTGCTAGCTGGGAGGCTGGGGGAGATGGCTGTCTCCGCTACTGCTGGGGGTCTATATACAATATATAAATACCCTATCAGGGAGAGAGAGATTTATATATGATGTACAGAGAAGAATAGAGAGAACAGCTCGTAGCGTGGTACCGTTCAATCCAACACTTCGCCATTCTCCATCACCATGACTAGCCTATGCCATCACCCCATGCTCATGCGCTCACGAGCACGCGCTCACTGCTAAACCCTTTAGAATCAACAACATACGAGCATACGCCATGCAACTGCCTGTAAACCACTGATTCTAAAGCACTTAGCGGTGTTGGCCATATCACGCGATCTCTACTTGTTTTAAGCTACCGTCTCGCCTAGCCCGCGAGGGAGAAGAATCCTTCAGCACCAGTCGACTATGAGAATTGGGAATATCCTATGTTGTTGAAAACAAACGGTTTTGGCTATGGAAATGGGTGCGCTTCCGATGGGGGTGGCCTTGGCTCCCAGGGTGGTCGGGAAGGTGGGGAGGTTGGGCGTTGGTTTTCAGGTTCTCTATGTACATAATATCTATTTCCCTCTCTCCCACACCCCCCTTTTATATATGTATATAGAGCTGGACGCAGAAATGGAGTGTGCAGGTTGCGGACTAGAAGTTTCAAGAGGCTGCGAACATTTGAGCCATTACTAGAGTCTAACATAGTAGAAGAAGAGATCTCCCTTTTATGGCAAAAGCCCCCGAAACCTCCTGGATGCACCAAGCCGCGAAGAAAATGGCGCGGGAGGGCAAAAACCTCCCAGTGGTGGTGGATGAGTTGGGGATTCCGGGGATGAGGCCGCAAGAGATTGAGCAGGTATTCCGCTCTGATATGTTCCAGCAGATCCTCCGGGCGGAGAAAAACCGCTATGCGCTGGAGATTGCGAATGATCCGACGTTGCAGAAGCAGACCGCGATTGGGTTTATGGCGATTGCGATACAGAATCTCATGGCGGAAGGGGAGTGGGATAAGGCACTGGAGGGGTGGCAGAAGCTCGCAAAGTTGGCTGGATGGCAGGGGAGTGATGCCGTAAACATCTTCGCAGAGCTAAAACCCCGGGATTTCGAGGAATTGAGGAAAAAGATTGGCACTGGAGCAGGCTTGGCAGGAGCTCCAAAGACTAACGCCTGAGCAGCAGCGGGAGTTTTTGGCAAAATACGAGGTAAAACGGGCTAAGGAGAGATTTATCGCCTATTGGGAGCCTACCAAGCCTCAGGTGGAGGCATTTCGAGGCTTCCACAAGGGAATAAAGACCTATGTGGTGCTTGGGGGGAATCGAAGCGGCAAAACCGAGATGGGAGCCGCCGCGGTTGTGGCCTGGGCGATGGGGAAGAAGTTTTTTGAGGGAGAAAAGGCATGGGAGTGGGTGAAGGATCTGCCGATTCCGGAACCCCCGAGTAATATTTGGATTGTGGGACTGGATTTCCCTACGCTTCGGGATGTGATTTGGAGGGAGAAGTTGCTTCAGGGCAGGAATCACCCTGCGTTGGTGCCTAAGGAGGCGCTGGATAAGCCCCCCAACAACACTGATTTTCAGATGTTTTTTGCCAACGGGAGTGTGATTACCGGCAAATCGGCTGACTCCGGGAGAGAGAAGTTCCAATCCGCCAGTGTGGATCTCATCTGGATTGATGAAGAGCCTGAGAAAGCCATCTACGACGAGTGCTACCAACGTACCGCAGACTGCGCGGGCAAAATCCTTGTGACTCTTACACCATTGGTGGACATCGCGAGCGGGATTCGGGAGCCTTGGGTGTATGACTTGCATGATGACATGCGCAAGGGAGTACCTGATATCGCATTCGCGAAGCTAAGCGTGCTGGATAATCCCTATGTTCCAGAGGATGAGAAGCAGAAGCTGAAGCAGAAGTGGAGCGGGCATCCAGAAGAGGCCGCACGCCTATTTGGAGACTTCGTTCAGAGGAGTGGACTTGTATACAATCTTTGGACACCAGAGAAACATCTGGTTAAACCGCGACCGATTCCCCGGGAGTGGACAAGAATCGTCTCCCTCGATCCAGCCAACACGGGTACAACAGCAGCATTATGGGGGGCTGTTGAGCCAGGGACAAACGACCTCTACCTCTATCGGGAATACTACGAAAAAAACCTCACCATAAGCGAGCACGCGAAGAACATCCTCATGATGAATCGCGGGGAGAATATAGATTTTTGGCTTATAGACAAGAAATGGGGCAGCCAACGAGAGGGGCAGCAGCATAAAACCGGACAGCAAATCTATCGGGAGAATGGGCTTCCGGTAAGGTTGGCGGATGTAGATGCGGATTATGGCTTGCAAATCAGCAAAGAGTATGTTCAGGCGACGTTGGAACCCACCTCCCGCCATCCGAAGCTGTATGTGTTTAGTGATATGGGGAACTTCAAGCATGAGATCAGCCATTATGCCTGGGCGACGTTTGCACGAGGAGATATGAAGGGACTCAGCAAGGAGAAACCCCTAAAACGGGGGGATCACCTGCTGAATGCCTTCCAATACATGGCTAGTGGTAGGTTCAAAGGCCGCGGGGTATCCCGCCTGGGGGAAGGGGAGAAAACCCTCCAAGCCACCCTCAACAGCTACTTTCAATCATAAAAAGGAAACACAACATGCCAAGACCTGTTAAGAAAAACGAAACCCCCGGAGTGCATGGAAATGCCCCCGTGAAGTCCCCGGTGGGGGATAGCATCATAGTCTATGCCGACAACGCCGTGTGGAACGAGACCAAGGGGAAGTTTACCCTCCCCGAAGATGTTGTAAGAAAAAACTAAAAATAGAAACGAGAACAACCCAAAATGGCTTTTAACTTCATTCAAGTCCCCCCGCAGTCTACTGGCCTAAAGGTAGACACCGCGGAACTCACAAACGGTGCAAATACCGTAGAACGACAGATCATCACCCTGGGAGATGCAATCACCGCTGCGAACGTCGCGGGAGTCACCGCCGCGGGTGCGGTTAATGTCAACGTAGAAGGTCAGAAGGCCACATATAGCGCCTCTGCGACCTTCGCGGTAGCTGCTTCTGCTACTCTGGTGTGGACTCTCACCGGAAGCGCCTCCAAGACCATCCGACTGGTGGAATTGGGCTTCTCCAGCACCACCGCAACTGCTGCGCAGTATCTGGATATTCAGGGAATCAAATATTCCACCGCCGCGACAGGTGGAACCCCAGTAGCAGAAACGGTGGTTCCACTTGATAGTGGCTTCGCCGCAGGCACTGCAACCGTCAACCACTACACCGCGAACGGCACCCCCGGAACTCCCGTAGGCACTGTGAAGATGGTTCGATACTTCTCTGCACTGACTGGCACCGCTGCTCCCACCACCTGGATTGTGTGGCGGTTTGGCAACGGCCCAGATAGTGGATTGGTGCTTCGTGGCGTCGCCCAGCAGTTTGGGATCTCCCAAGCCACTGGTGGCGCGAACGCGGGAACCGCGGATGTTTATGCCGTTTGGACAGAAGAATAATAGGGAGATAATCTAACTATGCTACTCGCTATTGAAGATCTCTCCTTCGCCAATGGGGTGAGTTTGGTTCAACCAAGCACCCCCTTGGGGGGAAGTGGTAATCGAGCTACCCCCAACGTGCAGAATTTCTCCACCTTCTCCACTAGTAATGGAATTGTTACGGTGGCTAAGGGAGGGAGTAATATCGTCGCGGGGATGCCGGTGGTGGTATATGCAGACTACTCTTGCTGGGTGCCACTTATCCAAAGCTTCGTTCCTCCTGAAAACACCAACATCGCTTCCAAGCTAGAACTCGGCTCGGGGAGCTAGCACCAACCATCTCAACTAAAAAGGAAACCAAAACATGGCTATCACGACCGTAAACGCTACTTATCTCCCTTCCGGCCCCACAGCGACACTGCAAATCCTCGCTGCTGGCCCCGGGAGTTCCCAGGAAATCGCCTACATCGGAATCGCCACCTTCACAGGTGATGCGGCATCGAGCTCGGCTACACTCAACTACATCGACGGAACCGCTGCGCTTAGCTTTACCCCCAGTGCTATTTTAGCCTGTCGCGTGGGTGGAGCTGCCACCGCCACAATCGGAGTGGTTAGTGTGGTGGATGCAGGTAATGCCAACAAAACCGCCACGGTGCAGTTTACCGGCACCGTAAACGCCGCGACCATTATCGTGGGATTCATCATCCTAAAGTAAGGGAGCCTCTATGAGTGCTATTGGGCAGGGACTATACAAAGTTGGCGAGGGAACCAAACCTCGCCAATCCACCAACTGTTCGGGAGAACATCGCTACTTCGTCGCGTGCGAGGCGATTGTGGAAGAGGAAGGGAAGGTCAGCCTTCTCGGACTTTGCCTGCACTGCAAAGATCCTCTCCAGCTCGATTTTAAAGTAGCCTCTCCCTTCAACTCTATTAGACTTGAAAAAGTAAAGGAAAAATCCGATGTCAACAGTTCGTTTTGAGAAAGTCTTCGGAGGCCAATGTGCCTTTGAACAAGTACCAACGCCCAGTGCGTTTCAGCTCCAGGAAGGACATTTCTGGAACGACGTAACGCAGAAGAACATCCTAGCCAGGCTTAATGGTGCGACCGGAAGTTTGGTGCAGGGAATCAATATCAACGTCACTCCTGTAACCCAGGCTGATCCCAATACCACAGCGAAGAATTTAATGAGCATCGCCCTTCCCGCAGGGTATCAGAACGTCGCGGGGAAAACCCTCCGTGTATGGGGAGAGGGAACTTATGTAACAGCAGGCGGGCAGAGCCCCACGGTTACCATCGCGTTGACCTTAGGTGGTGTTACCCCCGTAACGTGGACAAGCACCGCGACCACCGCTTCTATGACTAAGACTTGGCATTTTGAAGCATATATCACCACCGTGACTGCGGGAGCTACCGGGACGCTGGAAGCCCATGGAGCGTTGGATATTGAACTTGGTGGCACAGGAGCAGGAGCCGTTGCGGTGTCGAAATTCAACGACGCGGTGATAGCAGTATCCAGCACGCTAGATCTCACTGCGGCCAATACTCTTCAGGTTACTGGATTGATGAGTAGCGCCAATGCGGGAAACAGCCTAGTACAGCGCCAGATGGTGGTAGAGGTGTTGAACTAATGAAGAAGAAGCTGCAAATGACTCAACTTGGTTGGGATGGGAGTTTTGTAGGCCATCGCCCCACGCAGGTGAATTCCCAGGACGGGGATAATGTGATAAGTAGCAATCCCGCCCCGGGGCCAAACGATTATACCCAGATGAATGACAACGACTCCGATGACCAATGACGCTCTTGTGGATTGCAGTAGCTCTAGCGGTGGTAGATTCTCTTGTAACATGGAAGAGAATCAAGCTGCATCCATCGTTGGAGTTGAACCCGCTGGTGAGGTGGTTGGAATCACACCTGGGTGCGACTATCGCCTCGCTTACAGGAGTATTCCTAGTGCAATGTGTTCTGGCTTCGATCCTATCCACTTGCACTTCAATAGGACTTGCCCTCTTTGTGGGGGCGGGCCTCTATCGAACCTACACCCAAATCCTAAGCCTTAAATACTTCTAGCTTGGGGCCAGAACAACACCCCAGTCCCCCCTGCCCTCGCTTGGGTGCTGGCCCCAGAAAGACATTACTCCATGGAAGCATTAAAACAGCGCGCCACTAACGAAGAACTTATCCACATCAAATGCCCGATTCACAACTACTTCGGGATAGGGCAGAGCACCACTCCAACTCAGGGGTGTGTTCTGTGTGCAAAGGTTCAGATTCTCACCATCCTCGTGACAAAGAAGGGCGATATGAACGAGAATCTCTCCCAACTGGAGAGTATCCTTCACGCGGCGTGCGAGCTATCCGAGGAGGGTAAGTTTGACTACCTCCCCTCCAAACCCAAATTCACCATTGAAAAAGGAAAATCCTAATGGCACTTATTAGTGGAATCCTCCAACCCCATGAAGTGGACGGAACCACCTTCTCCGTGGCAGCAGCTACAGCTAGCCCCCTCCAAACCGCCTTCAACAACGCATTACTCTACATTAGCAACAACGGAGCATTTAGCACCACAGGTGGCACCGGAGTAACCGTGACGTTTGGCAGCAGCACCGGCAAAGCCCCAACCGTCCCTTCCGCTACCAACGGCTTCCTCATCCCCCCAGGTCAGGCGATCCAATTCTACCTCGGAGCCAACCGTGATAGCTTCCGGGTATTCAACCTCGATGCGGCCAACGCCGTAAAAGTCAGCTTCCAAGCAATGAGTGTATAGAAGAGAGGGTTAGTTGGAAAACGGGAATCCCCAAAACACCGGACAAGTAGAGCAGGTACCCAATAAGAGGGAGATAATCGCCGCGGCGCAGAATCCCCCACCGCCACCCCCTGCGATTTCGCTCCAGCAACCAATGACGCCTCAAGGGAGTCAAGCAGAGGCTCTCTCCACCCAAGTGGCGAAACATCTCTATCGGATGCGGAATTTCCGCAGGCAGTTCGACCAACGATGGTTACAATACTACCGGCAATATCTCAGCGTCCGCGACCAACAGCTTTATCCAGATAACATCACCCGGAGAAGCAACACCACGGTTCCCTATCCCCTAAGCAACGTCGAAACCGTAGTCTCCCGCTCCCTGGATGCATTTTTCTCTTTCGAGCCTTGGTTCGATTGCAAGGGACGGGTGATGAAGGACGACCCCGCCGCGGAGAAGATGCAAATTGTATTGGAGGCAAAGCTCAAGCAGGCGAAGCTCGTCCCCGCGTTTGAGACTCTCCTCCGCAACATCGCCATATATGGATTCTCCGCCATCAAGGTAGACTGGGACTTCGGTTATGACCACATCGTAAGCGCGGAGCAGATCCTTGCGATGCAGAACACCCCTATGGGGCCACAGCCGATTTTGAATCCCATGACCGGGCAGCCAATCGTAATCGGCTATCGCCCAGTAGACACCAAAGTTCCCCGTAATCGCCCGCGCTTCACCCCCATCGACGTATTTGACCTCCTCATCGACCCCGACGGCAACTACATCGCCCACATGACAGAGAAGCCGTTCAGTGAGATGAAAAAAGAATGGGAGATGAATCCCACGCTCTACTCCCCCCAGGCGATGGTTGAGTTGGAGCAGAAGATCCGCGCGAGTGAGCCCGACACCGATAGTATAATCGTCCGCATGGCGGAGTTCTGGGACGAAGTAAACAACACCGTTACGCTGATGACTTATGGAGAAGATGCAGACGCCATCGCGCTTAAAGACCAACGATTCGCCAATCGCGTAGGAGCAGCCTACCAAGCCTATCGTAGGAAGGTATATGGGGGAACTCCAATTCTCCTCTACCACGGAGAGAACCCTTTCATGCACAAGCGGGCTCCGATTCTCTCCACCAGCTACATCAAACTCCCTAATGAAATGTACGGCATCGGAGCGGTGGAGGTGGTCTCCAACCTCAACGAATCTCTCAATAAATTCGTCAACATGGTCGCGGATAACTGGAACCTCGGAATCAACCGTCGGTATGCTTATGATTCCAACGCCGATATAGACCACACTGCACTTAACAACGCCAATGTCCCAGGTGGAAAGGTGGCGGTTAATGGCGATCCCACCAAGGTGATTCTCCCTCTTCCCCTCTTCACCCCCGCCGCGGGAGATTATCAAATCCTCGACACCTACAAGGGAATGATCGAGATGGGAAGCGGCATCAGCGACTTCTATGCCAAAGGCATGGGCAGCCCGAGCGGGAACAAAACCGCCACGGGAATCAACTCCATCATCAACGAGAGTAACTTCCGGTTTAAGATGTTTATACGAAACCTGGAAGTGGATGTATTGCAACCTCTCCTCCGCATGTGCGCGATCATGACTCAGCAGTTTATCACCGATGATGAGGAGGTCCTCATCACCAAGGAAGCCCCGGGGTTGCCGAAATATTATCAGGTCAAACCCGCGGAGCTTATCGGGAGCTTCGACTTCGACCTAGTGGCCGCTAACTACAGCGAGAATAAGGTAATCCGTCAGCGTAACATCCTCGCGTTTGCCAACCTCGCCGCGCAGTCTCCATTTCTCAACGAATACCCCGCTCTCATTGAGCTCGCCAAGCTCTTTGAGATACGCAACGCTGAGCGGATGCTTAAAACACCTCAACAAGTCGCGATGGAGCAGCAGCAGCAGCTACAACAGCAGATGCAAATGATGGTGTTTGAGGCGATGTTACAGACGGAGAGCAAAGCGCGGCTTGGGCAGAGTAAGCCAATGCCAGGAGGCAAAGACGAACGTGGTCGCCCACGCAAGCCCATGATGCCTGAAGGAAAGATCCCCGGCGCGGGATTAACAGGTGCTATCCGCTCCATGGCACAAAGCTTTGGGGTTAACGGGATGGGTCTTGAGAACCTAAATGGCCAATAGACTCTACATCGTAAGGCATGGAGAAACCGACTCCAACTCCGGCTCCGGCCCAGACAAGGGAGAGAAATTCCGCGGCTGGGCCAACATCCCCCTCAACGACGAAGGGATAAACAGTGCCCACCAAGCGGGAACCAAGTTGGAAAACTCCGGAATCACCCACATCTTCGCCAGCGACCTCGATCGCACCCAACACACAGCGCAGATTATCTCCCAATACACCAACGCGCAGGTAGTCCCCACCCATGGACTCCGCCCTTGGAACGTAGGAAACCTCTCCGGCCAGCCGGTGGAAGGCAACACCGAAACCTTCCGCCGCTACCACGATAATCCCAACGAGCAAATCCCTGGAGGAGAAACCTACAACACCTTCTACCAACGGTGGAAGACCACCCTCGGGCACCTCATGGATCACACCGCACAGAGTGGCCACCCAGCCGCTATCGTAACCCACACCCGGAACATCAACTCTCTCCAAAACATCCTCTCCGGAGGCAAAGCAAAGATCCCCGCGAAGGGAATCGTAGAACCCGGTGATATCCTCGCGCTGGATTTCGACCACAAGGGAGCAAAGGTCACCGAGTTGTGAATACCCCAATGCCACTTCTCTCCAAGGAATTTCTGGCTCTCTGGGACGACCCAGGTGAACATGTGCAGATAGTATTTCGGAGACTCGATACTCAGTGTGAGATTTCCGTGGTGGTAGATGCCCCGGATTGCCCTCGGTTGGAAATTGAACTCGACAGCTTAAAAGTAGGAGAAGCCTAATGAATTGGTTTAGCAGGGAACCAAAACAGAAAGTAGCGGAGAAGTTTACTGTGGTGGAGTTGGAAAAACCCACTCCGTTGGAAGAAAGCGCAGATTCCATCTCCGCTGTAGCCTCCCTCCAATCCCACGCGGGATTTATCTGGCTCACACGGAAGCTCGCAATCCAAGCCTCCAAACTCAAAGCGGAGTTGGAAAACACCAAACAAGACAAGCTCGAAGACTACTACTTCCTCCAAAGCGGAGTGCATTGGTGTAAGTGGCTTCAGCAGCAAGTGGACTTCGCCCACTCGCGATATCTCTCCATGCGACCAGCCTCCACCCAAGAGGCCATGCACCTCCAAGACATAAGTTCGTCCATAGAGATTGTGGGACGCGAAACATAGCAATCTCACCCCCTAGCCACAAGCTAGGAATCCCATCCTTCACAAGAGGAACCTAAATGCCCGATCCAAATCCGTCAACTACCCCATCCCCTACCTCCACAAACTGGTTATCGGATGCTCCGGGAGCTGACATTCCATTCTCCGAGTTATTTGGCAACGACCCGGAAGTTACTGCCACCACGACACCGACAACGGCTGCCCCGGCAGCGGCGAGTGAGCCACAAGCCACAACCGAGCCTGCAAAGACCACCCCGGAACCTGCCTCTGCTTCCTTTAGGATTCAGACCAAAACCGGCACCGTCTATGACAGTCTCGAAGCCGCAACCTCAGGTATAGAGGAAAAAGATACCGTAATCGAACAACTTCGCCAGAGATTCATCGCCACAACTGGTGTAGACCCACTTAAGAAGACCTCCCAATCAGCTCCCCCCGTCGAAACTCCCAACTACCTCCAAGATCCCAACCGTTACGCTTCGGATCTCTACGAGGCGGCTAAGAAAAACGACGCCAAAGGCTACCAGCGCACTCAGCTCCAACTCTTCGAACAATACCTCGGCCCGGCACTTCCGATGTTCCAGGAGTTCGTAAAAGAGCGCGCGCAGGATGGAGTTGCCGCCAAGTCTCTCCCCCCGGAGGCTAAGAACTTCCGCGAGTTTCGTGGAAGCGAAGCCTTCAAGAGAGTCATGACGGAGAACGAAGTGTTGGCCCAAGCCATCACCAACGCGGAGAGTAACTTCCAATACGCCTCCCAACTCCCGGGTCTCTATAAACTGGCCTACAACAGCTACGTGGCTAGTAATCTCCCCGAAGTCATTCAAGCGGCACCCGCCGTAGCCGCACCCTCTGCCCCAACCATTTCTCGCCCAACAGCCTCCACCTCCACCCTCTCTCCGACTGCTCCCCAGTCCTCACAAAACGACCAGGAGCTCCTTCGTACCCGCGAGGGTAGAGCCGAACTCAAACGCAGATATGAAGCATCCGGTTTGGCAAACCAGAACTGGGATGCAATTCCCTGGGGCAGACAATAAAACTCCACCCAAGGAAAACACCACCCTATGAAGTCTCTCTTCAAACTTAGCCAGTATCTTCTGGCTCTCCTTGGATTCGGTAGCGATGTCATCTCAGTAACCAGCGGAACTGCTGGTAACGCCGGTAACGTCGCTGCGAGTCTAATCACCTATCTCGCCGCGCAGCTTCTGGAAGTGGCGGAACTCAACATGGTATTGGATCAGTTCGGTGATAAGGTTCCGATTCCATCCAATAACTCCAAAACCATCCGCTTTGTGAGGGAAGAGAAGTTCTCAGTAGCTACCACCCCCACCCAGCTCACGGAAGGTATTCCCCCGGATGCCACGGGCGTCACGCTTAACCAGTTTGAAGCCGTGGCGGAGCAGTATGGATTCCTTGTCCGTATCTCCGACCTCGCGGAACTCACGGCCAAACACCCTGTAGTCCAACGCACTATCTACCTCCTGGGCTTGCAGAGTGCAGAAACCTACGATCAGCTTATCTTCAACGTGTTGGATGCGGCTACGAACAACTACCGTCCCAACAACCGCGCCGCGGATACCAACCTCATCGGCTCGGATCGCCCGACGTTCTTCGACCTAACCTCGCTCATGGCGTTGCTCCAGGATCAAGGCGCGAGGCCGTTTGATGGTGGAAGCTACGTATTCATCACTCCCCCGCAGGTTCACGCAGCTATGTTGCAAGATCCTGACTTCAAAGCCAGCGTGCAGTTGGCTGCTCCCGACCGCATGTGGAGGGGTGAAGTCCAGCAGCTTGGTGGATTCAAAATCGTCCGCACCAACGCTCCGGGATTTGCCGCAACCGCCCAGGCCGGTGGAGGTCAGTCGAGTAAGGTATACAGCAGCTTCGCTCTCGCGAGGTTCGCATATCAGATCTCGGATTTGCAGAATCTCCAACTCTACGTTGTGCAGCCGGGTGGTCAGCTTGACCCCTTGCAGCAGAGCCGGAAGTTGGGCTGGAAGTTTGCGTTTAAGGCTATAATCACCAACCAGTCGTGGATCCGGCGTGTCCGGAGCTCGGGGCTTAATTCGATCACGAATTAAAACCTGTTAACAATTTAACCCAAGCGGGGGAGACACAATCTCCCCCTTCTTGAAAGGAATCTATGGCAAAAAACGAAGCATTCATCGACACCACACCGCAGGAAGTAGAGACACAATCCCTTGCTCCCGAGTGGCAGTGGGTCAACATCCCTGAGAGGGATTTGCTGGATCAGCCATTTGGTGGAATCGGCCTCAACCTCCTCCACTTTGGCCCCAGTCGCCCGGGTACTCCCTGCAACTGCCTCAACTACCCAACCTGCATGACTTCCCAGCAGCACAAAATTCCCCTCGCCTATGCGAAGGAAGTGCAGGAGCGACTCCGCATTGCCCAAGTCGCGGATCTCCGGGTCTTCAGCGGCAGACGGGATATGAAAGCGCTTATGGAGCTGGTATCCAAAGGCCTCAACACCCCCGGTGGCCAGTTCAAAGACCCCCAGGAGCCGGGAGCATAGCATGACTCTTGAGGAGCAGCTAATTCGTGACGAAGGGCTTCGGTTGAAGCCCTATCGCGATTCGGTAGGGAAGCTTACCATTGGGGTTGGGCGAAACCTCGATGATGAAGGTATCACCAAGGAGGAAGCTTTCTTTCTGGAAAATACCGATATCTCCCGACATGATGCAGCGTTATATGCGGCGCTCCCCTGGGTGAAGGATCTCGACGACGCGAGACAGGGGGTTCTTCGTAATATGTCATTCAACATTGGCGTGCCCGGGCTTCTTGGTTTCCGTCAAACCCTCGCGTTGATACAGCAGGGGAAGTATGCGGAGGCTGCGACGGAGATGTTGAACTCCAAATGGGCCTCACAAGTAGGCGCACGCGCGCAGAGATTAGCCAAGCAGCTAGAGGAGGGAGTATGGGTATAAGTATCGCTGACATCTTCGGCGGAAGTGTAATCGGGGGAGTAAAGGATCTCATCTCCCAATTCCACGCCTCGCCGGAAGACAAGCTCAAAATGCAGGAGATGATCGACGTCAACGCTGCGGTAGTTGCTCAAGCTCAGATCTCCTATGATGAGAAGCTAAACGACATCGCTGGACAGAATATCCGCTCAGAGACAGGTAGCAGTGATAAATTTACCTCCCGAGCGAGGCCGTTTTTTCTCTACGTCATGGCCCTTGCGATTGGCTTTAACATCTTCCTCCCACTCGCAAGTCAGATCTTCGGCGGCCACATCCAGCCCCTCCCTATCGACGCAGGCTACATCAGCCTCTTCAGCACAGCGTTTTTAGGATACACCGCAGCAAGATCTTATGAAAAATCGAAAGGCGTAGCATAAGTTGAAACATTTCTTTTCAGTAGTTCA